>MTKY01050712.1_pt1 | contig 82686 bp, 61 predicted proteins | sample 1042731 | NCBI WGS metagenome assembly MTKY01 (sample SAMN06212206, study PRJNA360538) | anaerobic digester metagenome | biome: Wastewater treatment plant; material: sludge; isolation source: anaerobic digester fed with sludge from wastewater treatment plant | place: Denmark: WWTP Soeholt ...
CCCGCGGCGGAGGCGTTATCCGCGGAACGTTAAAAGAGAGCTGCTTCGTCCCGCCAACCAGACCGGGTGTCAGCGCGGAAGCAGCCTTTACGGCGTGTAAATCAACGAAACCCTTACTGCCTGATCACAATGGGTAAGTAGAGCGATAAAGGTACCTCAAAGGCTCCGATATCACACCGGGCTGTTCCATCCTGGTTGCCATCAATCGGGCGGAACACGCCTCGCTGATCCGCGGAGGGGCAGGTTGTTGGGCTGCCGGCATCAATTGCCGGGCTCGCGGGGCTCAACCCATAAGTCTGGGTGAAGCCGAAATAATTCCCCAGGGGCAGCAGCAAAGGGTCAACCGTCAGGTTTCCCTCTCCGGGGTATCCACCGCCCTGGATGATACTGTGATCTGCTGCGGTCGTCGCATTCCAATTATTAATCTGATTTGGCAGGTTTCCCCAAATGATGGAATTGGTCAGCTTCAGTGTGCTTTCGGAATTATAAATCGCCCCGCCTTCAGCCCCCGAGTTGCCCACCATATCCACGTTGACCAGGGTAATATCGCAGTGGTAAACGTTGAACATCGCGCCGCCTCCGGACTGGGCGGTATTTCCGGAAAAGGTTACATTGATGAGCACCGCCTGACTTGAGTTGCTGTTATCCATTCCCCCGCCATAAAGCCGGGTGGAATTCCCCGAAAATGTTACAGAGCGCAGCATAATCGTGCTGCCGCTCCAGTTAGCCATCGCGCCGCCAGTCCAGCCTGAGGAGTTGTTATGAAAAGTCACGTCGGTTAAGTTCGCCCGGCTGCCGCTATTAAACATTCCGCCGCCATAGGTGTTATCGCCCACGCTTTGATTGCCCTCGAAAACCACTCTGTTCAGGGTTGAAAAGCTGTTAGAGTCGGTGTACATTCCCCCACCACGATTATTAACTGTATTGCCGCTGAAGCTGACATCGGTCAGGACAGGGTTGCTGGCCGTAACCGCAAGCCCGCCGCCTTTTCCCGCGGAATTGTTAATAAAGCTCACGTTAGTCAGGGTCGGGCTGCCGTCGATTGTGTACATCCCACCGCCCTGAGCAGCGGCATTGTCGCGAAAGGTCAGGTTGCGCAGGGTCGGGCTGCCTTCGAATTGGATCAGCCCGCCGCCCCTGTCGTTGAAAATGGACCAGTCGCCGCTCGCGTTCCCGTCACAGATGGTGAAACCATCCAGAACAGCCGTGGCGTTCACGCCAGAGCTGGTCACGACGTGATAGCTGTTGTCAGTATTGATATTCTGAGCCCCAATATCTCCGCTCAGGCTGGTCGGGTTGACTTCCCAATTCCGACTCTCCCAGCCGCCTCCGGCCGCGGGAAAGCCGCCATAAATGGCAACGCCGCTTTTAAGCTGAAAGGTAGCGGCAGGGTTAGAGCTGGCAGTGGGTTTGTATACACCCGAAGCCGCCCAAATCTGATCACCCGAAACCGCGGAAGCCAGCGCGGTTTGTAAATCGCAGGCTTCTGCCCACGAGGAACAATTGCCGGATTCCCCGGGTCGGGCGTAGTAAATGCTGCCGGAAATTTCATCAGGGGTCCTGGCTGCGGAGGCGCTTCCCCAAGCCAGGCTGAGGGTGAAAAAGCAAATCAATACGGCGGTGCTTAGGTTGTGAGTGTAATTTTTCATAGAATCCTTTTCTGAAACAGCAGTCGGAACAAGCGCGATTAATAATAAATGATTCCGAAATATTTGGAGGAATTTTGCATCAAAAAATGAAAAAGTTAGTCAATTATTCGGGGAACAGTATCCGCACAAGGCGTGCAGTTGGGTTCAGGGGGTTAAATATTGGCTGAGTGACCGGTTTCGGTGGTTTCGGTCATGACAGGAGGCGCGGGTTTCCAGACCGTCTTCCCGCGCCAGACCCCGCGCATAAACCATTTGTGTCGCGGATTCGCCAGCACAGTAAAGCGCCCCCACAGGGCGCATCTGGCGGAATTTTATACTTTTCATGTACTTGAAGAGGATTTGGTACAGCTCAATAAGGACCTCAGAGGATGGGAATGGGTCTATAACAACATCAGGCCCCAGTATCTGTTTCAAAAGTCCGTGATTTAGACTGAAAGAGGAAGATCGTCATGAATTATAGCCTTGAATAAGCTGGCATAAGAGGTTGAAATTTTGCCAGTTTTCAAGATTGTGAAACTAGCTTTGGGGACAGTACTTTCATCCTTCTTTCTTTTCCTGATTATCTGCTTTTTCTTCTCAGTTTTCAAAGCCTCAAACCTGAAGCTTTTTTCATATAGCTCTTCTTTGTGTAAGATAAGAAGAGGCATTCCTTTGGCCCCAGCCAGACTCCAGCTGACACCACGGGTCTTCATCCGCTGGGCTATCAGCTTGCCGACATTCGATTCAACAGCTCCCATGGAAGGACCCTGAATGATGAACTGAGCATTGTTCCTTAGATAATTCAGGCACTCTATTCGCTTTTTCACCTGGGCTGTTGTTACTCCAACGGCAGCATCAAGCAGGGTTTTTTCAATGGCATCAAACCCCTCATCATAAAGTTGTTTGATCAATGCTTTGCAGTCTATGCTGTCACCAAAGGCAGATGTAATCGCTTTTTTGACATGATAAGGGTCAAGGATACGGGTTGCATTTTTGATCCCTAACAGATCGAAAGTAGAACCAACCCATTTTGCGCCATCGCCACCCACGTACAAGTGCCTTGTGTCTTCAAGTTTGTACCTGGCATACAGGTGTTCCCTTATCATGACCTGCCATGCCTGGCTTTGCACATCAGTGGCGGCCAAACAAGTCTTGTTGAGCAATCTCCTTCTGTTTTTCGAGATGTATTGCTTGCCTGTATAGGCTATCGCAACCCGGATTTCGACTTTTTTCTTCTTACCTGCTTTTTGTAAGGGTACCCAGATGCCATCTGCTTCTCCGAACAACTGCGGAGCATCTGTCTTGCCGGGCTCACTTGCTTCGAAGCGCATTTGACCTTCTTCCAGCCATTTCCCAAGCCGCCATACCTGCCTGCCAATGGTTGAGGCACTCGTCGCTCTTTTGGTCATATAACTGATGATCTCTGCTGTCTTGCGATAGCTGAGGTCTGACGCGATTGCTCCAACCTGTTTTGTGGCTTCGAGACTTTGTCGTTGATATTTCTCAAAACCCAGAAGTTCATCTAATGGCTTTCTCTCTGTTCCATCTGGCATTCGGATCGTGCGTCTGCGGTATTCGATGCTGAAATCCTGAAATTGATATCTCCGCTTTTCTGTTCGAACGCTAACTCCAGCTTTCACTTTGTTTTCAAACTCCGTGAAAAGTTGTTTCGCCGCCTCTTCTCTGAGTTCCTGGAATAATGCTCTCAGATCATCTTCAAAATTATCAGATCTAATCTGCCTCCAAGTTGTTTTTCCTTCTCCATTTTCTGTGTTGAGGGTTATACTTTGTTTGACTGTTACGGTCATTGGAAGTTCCTTTCCTTTCGTTTTTCGCAAAATCTTATTGTATTGGAACTTCCTCTTTTTTTCCCTTGACTACGGACTTTTATAACGCATACAGCATAATCAAGCTTCAAATGCCAAACCTACACTTATGATAAAATACATGTCGCATAGAAATGACCGACTATAATAAGGGACATGGGATCATACAAACTCTCCTTCACAGCAGTCGGTCTAGCACTGGCTGACTCGATCAAGGTGGCTGAGGTTTTCTTCTCCTGTAATGAGTGGACCGTCACCCGCAAGCTATTGCGTGAAAATAATATCCTGCAATCCCGCACGATCTCCCGTGACAAACGTGTCATCCAGGAGTTGACAATGCGTTTATCGCAATTAACACCTGAGCAATTATTGCTTTTAACCGAAGGTAGCCTGGAAGAACAGAAATTGGTTCTTTGGTTTGTGCTTTGCAAAACCTATACCTTCATCCGTGATTTTGCCATGGAAGTATTGCATCAAAAATTCTTGATTATGGAAAAGCTTGTTACCAGTAACGATGTGAATGCCTTTTTTTTACGCAAACTCGATACTTGTTTAGAACTAGAAAAAATCACCGAGAGCACTAAGTTAAAAATCCTTTCTCGGATTGTTCATATGATGCGCGAAGCGAATCTGGTCAATGCCAACGACGAAATAATACGCGTAATCCCCTCAAGCCGGCTTGCAATTGCATTAAGCCCAGATTCAGAATTTGCCTATAAAATCTATCCTGCATTCCCAGAGGAGTTCGAAGTTTTGCTATGAGAAACCTTTACGATCAAAGTATCGCGAAACGATCCGATCATCTCTTCAATATCATGTCCAGCCAACGCTTCTTGAACATGCAGGGATTGAACAACGAAATCCCATTCTTCATCTTTCCCTACAAACCTCAGGAGCAGAATGATATCGAAAAAATGGGCAAAAGTTTGATTACCAACCTAGAACTCAAAGGTGTGCGCATTTTAAAAGTCAATTTGTATGATCTCGCCCTGGACCTTCTGAAGAAAACTGGAGTCTTCCACCAAATCCTCGAAAATGAGCCCACACTCTCTAAAAAAGAACTAATGGAGGATTTGCAGGGTGTTCTTGACACTGGCAGGCATCTCATACCAGAGATTTCCAGGAGGATGACCGAGAAGGTCTATGACATTCTTTTCCTTACCGGTGTCGGGGAGGTTTATCCTTACATTCGCTCCCATAACCTGCTGAATAACCTTCAAAGTATTGCCACGGACCACCCGACGGTCTTGTGGTTCCCAGGTCAATACACGTTTACGGCTGACGGGCGCAGCTCACTCAAGCTATTTTGTTGTCTTCCGGACAATGCTTATTACCGTGCATTCAACATTCTCGATTATCAAGTATAGAAGGGGTAATGATGAAAATAAGCGAACTATTTCTCAAACCAATTGATCGCGAAATTGAAGGTGTCATCAAAGCGGATGACGAAGCCCACCTAAAAATTGAGGTGGAAGAGTATGTCATAACTAACGAGATCTCCCGTTACCTTTCTGATTTGTTAGGGCAATACAACAGGCTCCGCCCGACGACCAATGGCATCTGGATTTCTGGTTTCTTTGGTTCAGGTAAGTCGCACCTGCTCAAGATTTTATCTCTGTTGCTTGAGAACCGGCGTTTGGAAGATGGATCAGTACTTCAGATTCTGCACGATAAGATTCCCTCGACAGACGCCATGCTTCGCGCTGAATTGAAAAGGGTGCTCAACACGCCATCCAAAAGCATTCTTTTTAATATTGACCAAAAAGCCACTGTCGTTAGTCATGATGATTTTGACGCGGTTTTAGATGTTTTTACCAGAGTGTTTGATGATTTTTGTGGCTTCTACGGAAGCCAGGGTTATGTAGCGGCCTTTGAGCGAGAACTGGATCAACATGGTCTCTACCAAAAATTCAAGCAGCACTTTCTGGAGACCACCGGCAAGAGCTGGCATGAAGGTCGAGAGGTATTCAATATCAATCGCCAGAAAATCGCGCATGCATATGCCCTTACTACTGGCAACCCTGAAGAAAGTTCCAAAGATATTATCCAATCTTACCGCGATGACTACAAACCATCCATTGAGAGCTTTGCAAACAACGTCAATGCCTTCATCCAAACTCAGCCGAAGGGTTTTAGACTGAATTTCTTTGTTGACGAAGTCGGTCAATACATCGCTGAAAACGTTAAACTGATGACCAACCTTCAGACGATCGCTGAAAGTTTGGCCACAATCTGCAACGGTCAGGCTTGGTTGTTTGTAACCTCTCAGGATGATATGAGCAAAGTGTTTGGGGAGTTAAACCAACGCTTGGGTAATGATTTTTCCAAGATCCAGGCACGTTTCCAGACCAAAATACACCTGAGCAGCCAGGATGTAGCGGAAGTGATCCAAAAACGTCTGCTTAAGAAAACCGACGTCGGCGAAGCCGAAATGCAAGCTCTCTATGCACGACAAAATAAAAACTTTGGCACGCTTTTCACTTTTCCAGATGGTGGTACAAACTACCGAACTTATCGTGACGAAGCTGATTTTGTGGCTTCTTATCCCTTTGTACCTTATCAATACTTTCTCTTTCAGCAGTCCATTGAAAGCCTGAGCAAGCATAACGTCTTTACGGGTAAACACAACTCCGTTGGCGAACGTTCCATGCTGGGTGTGTTTCAGGATGTCGCTAAGAAAATTGCGGACCAACCTGCCGGCTCATTAGGGAGTTTTGACCTGATGTTCGAGGGCATCCGCAGCGCCTTCAAGGCCACTCTGCAAAGTTCCATTTTCCTGGCTGAGAAAAACCTCGGGAACGCATTTGCCATCAAGTTGCTTAAAACGCTCTTCCTGGTCAAGTACGTAAAAGGTTTTAAAGCTACTCCCCGCAATCTGCGGGTACTGATGCAAGAAAGTTTCGACCAGAATATCCAGGAACTTGAAAGCCGCGTCAGGCAGGCGCTGACGTTATTGGAACAACAGACTTATGTTCAGCGCAATGAAGACATCTACGAATATCTGACGGAAGAAGAACAGGATGTTGAAAACGAGATCAAAAACACCAACGTCGAAAATGACGATATTTACAAAATGCTTGACGACATCTTTTTCTCTGAAATTCTGCGCGATTCTAAAGTCCGTTATGATACTAATCAACAGGATTACCCCTTTGCCAAGCGTATCGATGGCAAGCAGCGCGGCAGAGATCACGAATTAGCAATTGATATCATCAGTCCCTACGATCAATTCAATGGCAATCTACCCGTGTTAAAAGCGCACAGTCTGGATAAGGCAGATCTTCTCGTTGTGCTTCCTCAGGATTCCCAATTCATACAGGATGTTCTGATGGCCCTCCGTACGGAAAGTTACATAAGGCAGCACAACGTGGTAAACACCTCAGAAGCAAGAAAAACTATACTCTCCAATAAGGGTACTCAAAATAGCTTGCGCAAAAAAGCCATTTCACAGCGGGCAGCCGCGTTGGTACGCGAGGCATTGTTTATCGCTTCCGGAGAGGAGGTGCAGGTCAGTAGCGAAGATGCCAAGTCTCGCATTGTAAAAGCGTTTAATCTCCTCATCGCCAAGATTTACCCACATCTTCAAATGCTCGGTGGGGTCACTTACTCCGAAAATGATATCCGTCACTATTTGGAACCCCAACACGCAGGGCTATTTAATGACGAAGCGGATCGTATGACCGAAGCTGAAACAGAAATGTTCACTTTCATTAACAATACTAGATTACAAGGTGAACGTGCCAGCATGAAAAAGCTGGAAGAGAGATTTGGCAGCCGTCCCTACGGCTGGTACCTGGCTGCCACCCAATGCGTGCTTGCCAAATTGGTTGGACGGGGCAAACTGGAAGCCTGGCAGGATGGCAACCTGCTTGAGAACGGTCCACTCGAAAGAGCCCTGAAGAATACTTATAGTTTCAACACATTAACCTTTGAACCGGTAAAAGTTACTGACCCACGTGTCATCCAGGCGCTCAAGGATTTCCACCAGGAATTCTTTGACGAACCGACCTCTGAGAATGAAGTCCGTGGGCTAATCCGCAGCCTTCAGGCTAAAGCAAAGACATTAATGGACGAGCTCAGTACATATACCCCGCAGAAAGGCCGCTATCCATTTCTGTCCCGGCTGGAAGATGTGAGTGTGCGTTTGGATTCATTTCTGAATCATGACCACGAATTTTATATAAACAGCTTGCCAGCCGAAATGGAATCTTGGTTTAGCTTGAAGGAAGAACAGATTGACCCCCTTCGCAATTTCATGAGAGGTCATAAGCGCGAAATCTACGATGAATTGCTGAATTTTACCAACCAGAAGAAGCCAGATCTCGGCCCCGAGCAACTTGAGAAGTTAAGAGGCTTTTTGGAAGACCCGCGCATCTACGCCGATAACCGCCTGCAGAATGCCAGGCTTGTGCTCACTCAGTTCGAGGACGATCTGCAGGAGAAACTTGCCGGTGAGAGCCAGCGAGCTTTGGAGCATGTTGGCCGCTTACATCAGCAAATGCAGCAGATGTCGGATTACTCTGCATTAAGTTCCGAGCAACAGTCAGAACTGGATAACAATTTTATTCAGATCAAACACACTCTGCAGGAGCAGGATCTAATTGTCAGCCTGCGCGACAAACTTTCGGATTTTGAGCACAATCAGTATCCTAAGCTCCTGACGCGGCTTCACGCGCTGAATGCACCGCAAACTCCAGAAAGAAAACCTGACGAAGAAGTTGCACAGAAGCTGGTATACGTGCACGTCCGGGATATACCCGTGGCAATGCCGAAGAGAATACTTGAAAACGAAGCGGATGTGGCAGCTTATTGCGAAGCAATTAAGGAAGCCCTCCTTCAAGCCGTCCGTGCCAACAAACGCATCAACCTCTAACCTGAGAGGAAAGCAAACCATCGCCATGAATACGAATGCTTTGAAACTATTTGCCCAATCAGCCCGCCGCCAACTGCTGTCGCAGGTCAGCGCCCGCATGGAACAGGTGCTCACCACCGACAGCGCCGTCTTGCGCGAGAAGCAGGCCATAATCAGCCAGTTGAGGGTTGAAATCGAGAAAACAAGCCAACAGGCACTGATCGAAGAAGCCGCTTATACCTGGTTCAATCGCTTGTGCGCCCTGCGCTACATGGATGTGAATAATTACACGCGCGCTGGCATTGTCTCACCTTCGCCTGGTTTCACCCAGCCCGAAATCCTGCAGCAAGCCAAACAGGGTCTGTTTGATTCCGATTGGCAGTTGGATCGCAAACGGGTCGCGGGTCTGCTCAATGGCAGCATCCCTTCGCCCGATGCCGATCAGGAAGCCTATCGCCTGCTGCTGGTGGCTGCCTGTAATAGCTACGCCCGTGAGATGGAATTTCTGTTCACCGCCATCCCGGACGTCACCGAACTGCTCATGCCCGAAGACCTGCTTTCAAACCAGTCTGTCCTTCAAGCAGTTCGCGATACCCTCACCCCCGAGGTGTGTCAGGATGTGGAAGTGATCGGCTGGCTGTACCAGTTTTACATCTCAGAGCGCAAAGACCAGGTCATGGCAGCCAAGGGCGCGGTGAAAAAACAGGATATCCCGGCGGTCACCCAGCTTTTCACCCCCGATTGGATCGTGCGCTACATGGTACAGAACTCATTGGGGCGCTTATGGCTGCTGAACTTTCCCAACTCAAACATCCGCTCCAAAATGGAATATTATGTTTCCCCGGCGGATCCCGAAACTGATTTCCTCAGGGTAGAGTCGCCGGAAGAGCTTAAACTGCTGGATCCGGCCTGCGGCAGCGGGCATATCCTCACCTATGCTTTTGACCTGTTGTATGATATTTATGAAGAACAGGGGTACGACGCGGTCGGCATTCCGCGCCTGATCCTGCAAAAGAACCTGTACGGGATCGAAATCGACAAGCGCGCCGCGATGCTCTCCAGCTTCGCGCTGATGATGAAAGCCCGCGCCAAAGACAAACGCTTCTTCACCCGCGGCGTCAGGCCGAATATCCTTGAAATGCAGGATGTCAGTTTTGAACCTGGTGAAGCCAAGACATATCTGGATCGGGTGGGGCAGGACCTGTATACCCTCGACCTGTGGGAGGGTTTGCAGCAGTTCGAAAATGCCAAAACCTTTGGCTCGCTCATCCGGCCTGCCATCAAAGACGTGCCCACCCTGCGCGCGCGCATGCAGGCTGCCGGCGTGTTTGAGGATCTGTTCCTGAGCAAAACCAATGAAAAGCTGCTGAAAGTGCTGGAGATGTCGGAATACCTCAGCCCGCGCTACCAGGTGGTGGTGGCAAACCCGCCTTATTTCAGCAAGGGTATGGAGGGCGAGTATAAGCAGTTCGCGCAGGAGAATTACCCGGATAGTAAGACTGACACGATGACTATGTTCATGGAACAAAACCTGGCATTGACTAAATCAGGTGGGTATACCGGAATGATTACGTTGATGAGTTGGATGTTCCTTAGCTCATTTGAAAAACTGCGTAACAAATTGCTTGAACTGGACACAATCCTGACTATGGCTCACCTGGGAGCTCGGGCGTTTAATACCATTGGCGGGGAAGTTGTCTCAACCACCATGTTTATCTTGAGAAACACCGAGTTGGAGAACTATCAGGGACAATACTTCCGTCTGGTGGATGGCGATTCCGAAGAAGGAAAAGCGAAAATGCTGTTAGAAGCCATTGTCAACCCTGATTGCGGCTGGTTTTTCCGCGCCTCAGCTCAGGATTTCAAGAAAATCCCCGGCGCGCCTATCGCTTATTGGCTAAGCAGTTCTTTCTACAATGTATTTGAAAACTGCAAATTACTCAATGAATATGGCACACCTGCACAAGGAATGTCAACTTGTAACGTAGAATTGTTTACTAGACTCTGGTATGAAGTAGATTTTACGAAGACCAATGTCCTTCAAAAAAATGTTTCTTATTGGGTTCGATATAATAAAGGTGGGCAATTTCGAAAGTGGTATGGAAATCGGGATTACGTAGTATTTTGGGGTAGAGATGGTGCAAGATTAAAAAAAGCGAATGCTACATTACGAAATCAACAATTTTACTTCTCGCCTTTTATCGCTTGGACAAAAATATCTAGTGCACAAACAGGTTTCAGGTTGTTTGAAAGGAATTTTTTATTTGATGGTGCAGGAGGTTCTTTTTTTTACAGACAAAGTAGTATTGATGAACACTCCTTATTGTGTTTGTTAAATTCACGTGTTTGTCAAGAAATACTGAAGATTATTTCTCCAACATTGAATTTCAATGAAAACCACATCGGAAACATACCAATAACGAACGTAAAAAAAATACGAGAAAAAGCTTCTGACATAGCACGAAAATGCGTTTTAATTTCTAAGTCTGATTGGGATTTAATGGAAATATCATGGGATTTTTCAACAAACCCTCTATTCACGACAGACAAATTCCCGATTCCGATGGAACTGTATACGAGGTGGCATACTCTCCGCGTTGAGTGGCAGGTTTTGACGGATGAGACTCAGCGCTTAGAAGTTGAAAACAACCGCGTTTTCATCGATGCCTACGGACTTCAGGAAGAACTAGGCCCCGAAGTTCCCCTTGAAGAAATCACCCTTACCTGCAACCCCTACTACCGCTACAGCGGCAACTACACCGACGCGGAACGCGAAGCGCGCCTGCTGCAGGACACAATGCAGGAGTTTCTCTCCTACGCGGTTGGCTGCATGTTCGGGCGTTACTCGCTCGATAAACCGGGACTGATCCTCGCCAACCAGGGCGAAACCCTGCGGGACTACCTGAAGATTATCGGCAAGGAGCCAATCTTCCGCCCCACGGAAACCAACGTGATCCCCATCCTGGACGGCGATTGGTTCGCGGATGACGTCGTCTTGCGTTTCAAAGAGTTCCTCAAAGTGACCTTCGGCGAGCCAAACTATGAAGAAAATCTGCGCTTCATCGAGCAGGCGCTGGGGAAAGACCTGCGCAAGTACTTCCTCAGGGATTTTTACAGGAACCACGTCCAGATGTACAAGAAGCGCCCGATCTACTGGCTCTTCTCCAGCCCCAAAGGCAGCTTTAATGCCTTGATCTACATGCACCGCTACCAGCCCGATACAGTCTCAGTGGTGCTCAACCAGTACCTGCGGGAGTACCGTGAGAAACTGGACGCACAGAGGCGCTTCCTGGAAAACGTCAGCGCCAGCCCGGTCAGCAGCGCCCGTGAGAAAACCTCCGCGCTTAAAGAAGTTGAAAACCTTACCAGGATCCAGTCTGAGCTGAAGGCATACGAAGACAACGTGCTCTTCCCCCTGGCGGGTCAGCGCATCAGCATCGACCTGGATGACGGGGTGCTGGTGAATTATGCCAAATTTGGCGAGGCGCTGAGAAAGATCTAGTATCATGGATCATCGACCGATCCGGTTTTTTTACAGTGAGATGAGGGTACCAAATGGCATATAAAGAAATAACCGGAAATTTATTTGCATCAGATGCAATGGCTTTGGTAAACACAGTCAACTGCGTTGGTGCGATGGGTAAGGGCATCGCCCTGGAATTTCGCAGACGCTATCCGGAGATGTTCAAACAATATCAGGTTGATTGCGACAAAAAGAAATTGGTTCCAGGGCGGATATATTATTATCCATCTGAGGATCGCCTGATACTAAATTTTTCCATCAAAAATGACTGGAAGTACCCATCAAAAATCCAATGGATAGAATCTTGCCTGAGGCAATTTACTGCAGATTATAAGCAAAAAGGGATCATTTCCATCGCATTCCCCTGGATGGGCGCTGAGAATGGTGGGATTCCATTGGAACTCATCCAATCAACGATGAGGAAATACCTGGAACCGCTCGAGGAGATAGACATTGAGATCTACTCATTTGACCCAAGCGCTTACGATCCGCTCTTTGATCAACTAAAGAAAATTGCTAATTCTGAAGATTATGAAAGCTATCAAAAGCTTTCAGGTATTAAAGACAAAGCTTATCGAAAGATCATTGATTCTGTCAGGGATCAAACGATTAAAGGAATGTCAGAACTATCCCGAATTGACGGGATAGGGAAGACCACGATTGATAATTTGTACATTTTTCTCTCCAAGCTACTTCACCAATCAATATTACTCAACAACCAAACGAAAGCCTCACAAAATATTCAACCGCCTTTGTTTGAACTATGAATAGTACAACGAAAGACTTTGTGGAGTTTCTTAAGAAAATAGACGCTAAAAAAACGGCGTTAATTGAATTGTTAGAAGTTGAGCGGAATCGGGCATTTGCTTACTTTATTGCTCCCATAGAAAACATCGTCAAAATTTTTAATTCCGGAGGTATCCGACCAAGAAAATTTGTCACTAACGTTGTTGATGTCTCGAGCAATATAATCCAGGAGTTAAGGAACAGTCCAGTTCAGTTTTCAGATCATGATCAAAGCAAGAATGTGGACTTACACGAATGTGTAAATCTGTTTTTAAACCCAATTAATTACACACTATATCAGTTTCGTAGAAACGCGTTGATTCAACATAGTACGAGAAATCAGAGTATACCAATTATTGGCATCCTTGAGATTGATTTAGAGGCCTTGTTACTCAAAGATGGGGTCTATTGGAAAATCTTCCCCACGAACTTCATAAAAACAGTTAATTCCAGCAGCCATGATTATCGAAATTTCAATTGGTCAAACATCTATGAATTGACCACTAAAGCCACTAAAGCGAATAGAAATTTGAATCAATTTGCAGAAATTATTGTTCATAATTCTATGGATCCATTGACGATTTCCAATACTACCATAAATCGTGTTTACGTTTTTAGAGGAGACATCCCATCAGATTCCTACCCACTACTTAGCAAACTCGGATTTAACGTGAAATTCTTTTCTGATAATAAAGGCTACAGCGCTTTGGCTGATCGCCTAAACTACGATCGTAGATTTCTTGGTTCGCTATACGTTATGACTAACCAGGGAAAAAAATCTGATTTGGTTGTTAATTGCCTTTCTCGGCTCGTAAATATCGAAGAGGAAATTGGTTTGCCCTTGATGAATAATTACGTGAACAATAATGTTGCAATAGGACGTGAGCATGGCTTTTGTCACACAACCAGAGTGATGTTCTGGGTATTGTATTTGGCAGCAGAAGTATCGCTGCGATATAAAGGCGCGATTACGGAGGAAGAATTACTCGCCAGTTTGTATGCGGCTTTTATTCATGATTTATGCAGATCCACCAACCAAGTTGACGCGTGTCACGGGGAATCAGCTGCTAATCAGTTTTCTCAATGTCTCCAAAATCATTTGCGACAACCTTATTTAAGCAGATGTTTGAATGCTGTCAAAGCTCACTCGAGACCTAACGATCCTGAAGAAAAGGACATAGTTTGGATATTGCTTAAGGACGCGGACGCAATTGATCGAAGCAGGTTTGCTCCACCAGGAGAACCTGCTGGATGTCAAATCCAATACCTGCGATTAAATATGTTGAAGAAGGATTCTAACTTCGCCAACGTGGTGTTATGGACATCATATTTTTTTTCAAGGTTAACAAACTATGTAAACTGGACCGATTATTCTTGTCGTAGTTTTGTTGTCACAATATTAGGGTGTTTACATGCGTTAAGGGATTCACAAGATATACCTTATGACCACAAATTACTTGCAGGTAGAATTATCCAAGGCGTTGAAGTGGACTGAAACCAAAAGGATGTATGCTTGTAATCTTGGTAATACTGGAAAGCCTGGATTTTTGAGAAAGAAATCATGAACAAAATTGAAAGTGCGCTGGCAAATCTATTTGAAAAGCACCGCCTCGTATTCTGGTACGATGAGGGTGCGGAATTGAAGACTGAATTCGAGACAATCAATCTGCCAGGAATTGAAAAGATTGAACTCAATAAGAATGCCTTTGGGGTCAAATACCGCTTGCTGCGCATAGAACCAAAATCCAAATTTCTGATCTACTATGCTGGCGCTGAACCAAGACTGCAGGAAAACTGGCTGCTGGATTTGCAGCTGGCAAATGTGGTATTTTCTGCCGATCGAGTGTCATTATGGCTTGCGGAGCTGGGTTTGCCCACCTCATTTAGGGATTTGGTGACTGAACACCAAGCATTTTTTCAGTCTGGTGTTCGCTTGGCGGCATTACGGGAGCGCATCCAAAGCGGTGATTCCCAACAGCAGCTGCGTCTGAGGATGATGGCTGTCTGCCTGGGTAGCTCGGTTGATTCCTTTCTAGAAAACATTCTGATGGCCTTATTGGAGGAGTTGGCTGAAGATCAGCTTGATAAGCATGACCTTCTCGGAAAATTTGGGCTGCTTCCGCATCTGTGGAAGGAATTGGAACGAACATTCGGCTATCATTCCAACGCCCCGCACATCAAGGATTTTGCTATCAAGCTATTTGAGTCGGGCTACCACATCAGCCTGGAAGAAAAAGCTGAAATGAACAAAGAAGCCTTGATCTTTCTGAACCGCTGGAAAGACAGCGTGCAAGGGCAAAAATCATTCAACAACCTCGCACAGCAGTTTGAAAAAACGCTCGTGATCGAAAATAAGCTCAGCAAGCTGCCGATTAAAGACCTGCTCAAGATCGACATTTTCAAGAGCATCGACCATCTCATTCTTGATAGCATGATGGAGACGCTACTTGACCAATCACTCAGCGTGGAAGCCTGCCATGAAATTATCAGTCAGAGAAAAGTCACGCATTGGTTTACAGGTGAGATTGCGGCCGCATATCACGCTCTTGAGAAAGCGACCAGTTTGTTATCACTTATCAGAACTGCAAATTTTCAGATCAAAGACTTTGTCGATGGGTTTACCAGATATACCAAAGAGTGGTTCCGCATAGACCAGCTATATCGTGGCTATATCTTCCAAATGCGCCAATCCAAGAAAACTATGTTTTTTGGCAGATTGAACGAGCTGGTGGAAGCCCACTATTGCAACAATTACCTCCTGCCGCAGAATAACAACTGGCAGCTGATCGTTGATCAGACTTTAAATTGGAACAAGCTGCCGGTCAACACACAAAGTGATTTTTTCCACGATCAAGTTTCGGCTTTGCTTCAAGGCGGAACCAAGGTAGCGGTGCTAATTTCAGATGCTCTGCGTTTTGAGGTGGCTGAGGAATTGGCGGGAAAGGTCGAAAAAGCCGGCCGCTTCACCACGGGACTCTCTTCGATGGCTGGCATGCTGCCCAGCTATACTGCGCTTGGCATGGCAGCCTTGTTGCCGCACAAGACGCTGGCTATTCAAGCTGATGGCAATGTTTGGGTTGATGGGGTCAGTTCTGCCGGACTGGACAATCGCAACAAACTATTAGGGCAAGCTATCAAAGGCGGCGCAAAAGCGATATTAGCCAATGATCTCAAAACGATGAGTACTGATGAGAGGCGGGCACTGTTCAGAGACAATCAGGTTGTGTATGTGTACCACAACCAGATTGACATGATCGGCGACAAACGCGAATCCGAAGATCATACCGTCGAAGCTGCAGCCAGCACACTCGATGACCTGGTAGATTATATCAAGCTTCTGCGAAATGCCAATTTTACCAAAATTCTGGTCACGTCTGATCATGGCTTTTTGTATCGATATCAAAGAATTGATGAGGCAGATCTGACCGGCGCAGAGATTATGGGTAAAGAAATCTACCTCAAGAAACGCCGCTTCACCATTGGAAAAGATCTTGATGATGCCGGACACAAATTAAAAGCCTTCAACGCAGACCAGCTAGGGCTGATTGGGGATCTTGAAGTCTTGTTGCCCAAATCTGTTAACCTCTTGAAATTGAGTGGCGCGGGTATGCAGTTTGTACATGGTGGCTCTAGCTTACAGGAAATTGTCATTCCAGTGCTTGCTGTTAATAAAGCAAGAGGGGAAGAGTTTGAAGCCCACAAAGTGGAAGTAGACAAATTAGGTGCCGCCAGTAACACCATTACAACTGGTCAGCTGACAGTAAAATTTATCCAGGTAGAACCAACCTCCTCGAAAGCTCTACCCAGATCGCTCAATGTAGGCATCTATGCTGAGGACGGAATTTTGATCTCGGATGTCAAAGCACTTTATTTCGGTTTCGAATCTGATAATCAGCGCGATAGGGAATTGGAAGTTACCCTATTACTGAGTAAGGATTGGCAAAAATATAACCGCCAAAATGTATTTTTACGCCTTTCTGAGCCAGTCAAACACACAGAGAAATATGATACCTACAAAACCTGGTCTTTCTATCTGAACAAAACTCAATTTGCAGATTTCTAACAAGGAGCCATCATGAATTACCTGGACAATAAAATTAATGAACACTTTTCCGGACTGGTTGTACGGAAGGACCTGGTCAAGGAGGTTAAAGGTAACGCGATCGTTCCAAATTATGTGTTGGAATTTCTTTTGGGCAATTATTGCGCCACATCAGATGAAGCTAGCATCAGGAACGGTATTGAAACAGTGAAAGACATCCTGCGCACCCACTTTGTACATCGCAATGAAGCCAACTTGATTAAGTCCACGATCAGGGAAAAGGGTCGCCATCGCGTGATTGACAAAGTGACAGTGGAATTGAACGAAAAACGTGATGCATATGAAGCATCATTCTCCAACCTTGGTATTAAGGAAGTTTTGATTGATATTGATACTGTCAAACATAATGAAAAACTATTAGTTGGTGGAGTATGGTGCATTGCAGACCTGGCCTACGAGTACACAGAAGATAAACGCATCGTGCCCTGGGTGCTGGAGCATCTTGAACCTATCCAAATGTCGCACATCAGCTTTGAAGAATACCTGGAACACCGCAAAGCTTTCTCTTTAGACGAGTGGATGGATTTACTGATGCAAAGCCTGGGGCTTAACCCTGAGAAATTTACCCGCCGCGGGAAGATGTTACAGATCTCACGCTTGATCCCGTTTTGCGAAAGGAATTTCAACTTGATTGAGTTGGGTCCAAAGGGAACTGGCAAATCGCATGTTTATTCCGAGTTTTCACCGCATGGCATATTGATTTCTGGCGGGGAAGTCTCTGTTCCGAAGTTGTTTGTCAACAACTCCACAGGCAGAATTGGCCTGGTGGGTTATTGGGACTGCGTCGCGTTTGATGAATTTTCTGGTCACAAGAAAAAGCATGAGAAAGCGCTGGTCGACATCTTGAAGAACTATATGGCCAATAAAAGCTTCTCAAGGGGAATTGAAACGCTTGGCGCGGAAGCCTCCATGGTGTTTGTCGGAAACACCAGCAATGAACTGGACTACATGCTGATGCACACCAACTTGTTCGAGGAATTGCCTCAGCAGTTTTATGATTCAGCCTTTATGGACCGCCTGCATTACTTTCTGCCTGGATGGGAGGTTGAGATCATTCGTGGAGAAATGTTCTCCAGAGGCTTTGGATTTGTGGTCGACTACCTGGCAGAAATTTTACGGCAGCAACGGGATTATGACTATTCTCATCATTACGCCAATGACTTCTACCTTCCCACTGAAATATCCACCCGCGACCGCGACGGAATCAACAAGACCTTCTCTGGGCTGCTCAAGATCTTGTTTCCGGATGGTGTTGCGTCTTCAGAAGAGATGGAAGAGATTCTTGTCTTTGCCATTGAAGGACGCAAGCGGGTAAAGGATCAATTGGTAAGAATAGATTCGACTTTTGATTTTGTTAAGTTTGGGTATGAGGACATGAAGAGTGGTTTCCATCCAGTGCAAACGGTGGAAGAGCAACAATTCCCTCAACACTATTTCCAACGTCCTCGGACCGAAGCAGAGACTGGTGGAGGTAGTGAGGTCGATACACCGGATTCATCCCTGGTTGATGATTTGGAAATCATCCGCAAAGGAGAGACCAAGTTCGTGGAATTCAAAACATCGCTGCGCTGGAATACACATACGAATCAGCCAGATGCCAAAATCGAAAAGTCCTCCTTGAAAACCATTGCTGCTTTCATGAATTCAGAAGGCGGTACGCTCTATGTAGGCGTACAGGATAATGGCAATATCCTAGGTATTCAAGAAGACCATTTTCCCAGTAATGACAAATTTTTACTACATTTTAATAATCTCTTTTCTGAAAAGATTGGCAAAGAATTCATCAAATATATCGATCCTCAAATAATCGAAATTGAAGGGTATCATGTCTTTAAAGTGGCCTGCCGTCGTAGTGATGAGCCCATCTTTTATAAGGATTTAGATCGACAAGATGAATTTTTCGTGCGTCATGGGCCATCTAGCATCCCCCTATCAATGAGAGAATTTATGAATTACTCAAAAGATCATTTCAAAAAATAAAATTGTCAAGCACCTTGCACCGATTACACAACCTTTCTCTGTAAATTCGGGTCAGAAATACCCATCGTACTTTAACAACTTAATGACTTGCCAGTGCAATATTGTTTTCCGATCTGTCACTCCTCGCTGATATCCATAAGCGATGCCGAGACCAATCTGAGACAGGAAGCTTCGCTTGGGAACACCCCAACCACTCTCGTTCGCCTGCGGATCTCTTTGTTGATTCCCTCCAGGCTGGTGGTTGCCCTGATCGTTCTCCGGTGTTCCAAAGGGAAATCAAAAACCAAACACTCCTCAGCCAGGTTCTCTTCCAGCCATGCCGATAGGCGTGGAGCAGATACGGCATACTTTTGGATGGTCGCTTGCAGTTGTTCTTCCGCGGTCTTGCGATCAGGAGCATTGAACATGGACCTAATGTCTGCGGGCACCTCCAACCTCATATGCTGTTTAGGCAGATAAGCCCCAGCATCCTGTTGTAGGTGGAACTGGCACCTTTGCCACGGCACACTACCAAACACGGCTCTCCTGGCTGCTCCAAGACCTTCGTGATCATCACTGATAATTAGTTTCATACCGTTCAAACCACGATCTTTCAGGCTCTTCAAGAAGGCTTTCTAGTGGATTTCATGCTCACTCAGAGACACGGAAACTCCCAAAACCTGCCTTTGTTCTTCTGGTGTGATCCCCGTAGCCACCAGAACTGCTGTATCACGAACCTTCTCATATCGGGCAACCACATACAGATAGCTGATCTCTCCCAGTGGTCTTTCTCGTCATTCTTGCAGTACCTCATCCAGCTGTTCAGTTGCCCGGCTGATTTGTGTGGCTGAGATTTCAACCCCACAAAGTTGTTCCGTGATGGCTTTTTCCTTGCGGGTGGACACTCCCTGAACATACATTTCGGCCAGTGTGATCGTGAGGGTCTTTCACTTCGCAACCCCTTTTCCTAAGCTGAAGGATAAAAACCACCTTCACGAACCTGAGGTACAGCGAACGTAATCTCTCCTATGCGGGTTTTCACAGTCTTGGGCTTGAAGCTATTGGCATGGCCTTTGCGGTCTTCTGTGCGTGCATATTGGTCAGCTTGCAAATACCTTGCTGGTTCCACTTGCATGGCCTGGTTGATCAGCACACGCATCATCTCAGGGATAGCTTCCAGTCCTTTTCTACAAGTTCTTCTGAAAAGGCATAATCATTTTGGTGAGTCATTTTGTTCTCCTTATATGGTTGTGGTGACCTTAAGGATACTTCTGACTCACCGCTTTTGTTAAGATTCAGCATTTTTCAGAAAGAATGTTAAACCAACAATTTGTGAAAAATTTCCGAAAACGGACAATCTTTAACAGGCAATTCTGAGGATGTTATGGTTATATACTAGGAATGCAAGCTGAAAAATAAGTTTAGCGGTATTGTTCTGGGAAGTTTATTAACGACAAAACTTTAACACAATGGACTATCATAAAATGAGAGGAGGGAAACGATCGTGATAGCCGCTATGTATAGGGGAATTGAAATGATTAACCCCAATACATAGAGCAGTGAGCGCGCAGGGGATCGAACCCTGAACCAATGGCTTAAAAGGCCACTGCTCTACCATTGAGCTACGCGCCCAGCAAGGCAATATTTTAGCACGCCCATCCCTCTAAGTCAACCGCTTTTTCTTCCCGCCAGTGTTATCATTGTTTCACCTATGCAGCCAGAGCGCCCTCTCACCAAACCCGACCTGCTCCGCCAATTGAGCGCGGCCCGTGCCGCCTTCGACGCTGCCATCTGCTCCGTGCCCCTCGCGCGTTTCCCCGAACCCCTCCCTGGCGGCGATTGGTCAACCAAAGACACGCTCACCCATCTCACGTTTTACGAGCGCCAGCTGGCGGAACGCCTGTGGGAGCAGCTTGAACATCGTCCGCACACGTTTGTGGATACCGACTTCATGACCTGGCAAGAGCAAAACCCCATTATCCGCGAACGCCACAAGCACGACTCAACCCGAACCGCACTGCAAGAATCCAGGGCAGCTTTCGAAAGCCTGTGGAGCGCGCTCAATGCCATGTCCGAAGCGGACCTCTTTCGCCCGCAAATTTGGGAAGGAGTCCCGGTACCGGTGTTTATTCCGGATGTCTTGCGCGACGATGTGACTGATCATTACCCCGAACATATCGAAAACATACGCCGGCTTTTCCCCGACGATTAACCACAAAGGAGCAGCAACATGTCCCCTGAAAAACAAAACAAACCCTTCGGAACCTGGCCCTCCCCCATCACGCCGGAACTTATCGGCGGCAGCATCCGTTTCTCAGATGTCCAATGGGCGCCGGGTTCAGACCGCCTGGTCTGGTGCCAGTCCCTCAGCGGCAAAACCAGCCTGCTCACACAGCTTGGGTCGGACGCGCCTTATGAACTCAGCGCTGGTTTCAACCCTTCCGGTGGGGTTGGTTACGGCGGCGGCGAGTTTTGTGCTGGTCTTGATGGAGCGGTCTTCGCGGATAAAGACGGACGCCTGTACTTTGCCCCCTACGGGCCAGGCAGCCCGCGTCCTCTAACCCCCGCTTTTGGCAGCAGCGCCAGCCCTAAGCTCTCTCCCGCGCAAGACCGTGTTTTGTTTGTGCATTCGTACGAAGGGCGCGATGTTCTGGCACTTGTTCGCCTGGATGGACAAAGCTGGCCGCGCGTGTTTGCCTCCGGTGCGGATTTTTATATGCAGCCAGCCTGGAGCCCAAACGGCAAAGCCGCCGCCTGGGTGGAATGGGACCACCCCAATATGCCCTGGGATGGAACGCGCCTGATGTTCGCAGCACTGGATGAGGGCGGCGACGCGATCGCTGAAGTGCATCAACTGGATGGCAGCAGCCTCACCCCCACTTTCCAGCCGGAGTTCTCTCCGGATGGGCGCTACCTCGCTTACCTGCGCAACCAAGGCGAATGGGACCAACTGGTGTTGTTTGACACGCACAGCGGAGAAAAACGCGTCCTTCTGGACGGCTTATCGCTGCTGCCGCCAGCCTGGGTGCAGGGTTCCCGTGCGATTGCCTGGGCTCAAGACAGCCTCTCCATTGTCTGTCTCGAAAACAGGCAGGCAAAGGTCTTCCTGCAAAAAGTGGACATATCCACCGGCACAGCCCAGCCCATTGAGACCGACTCTTTTACCAATCTGGAGCAGCTCAGCCTTTCCGCCAGCGGAGCGCTTGCCCTCATCGCCCAGTCCCCCAGCCTGCCTGCCCGCATCATCATCTTGCAGGCAGGTCAGACGCGTGTGGCTGCCCGCAGCCGCGCCGACGACCTCTTCCCTGCCGACTTGCCGGTCGCGCGGGAAGTGGATTGGATTTCCTCCGACGGCGCGCGCGTGTATGGGACGTATTACGCCCCCGCTAATCGCAATTACACCGCGGAAGGCCTGCCCCCCATGGTCGTTTATATCCACGGCGGCCCGACTTCGGCTACGCGCATCGGATTTGACCTGGATACGGCGTTTTTCACCAGCCGTGGGTATGCTTATCTGGACGTGAACTACCGCGGCAGCACCGGCTTCGGGCGCAGCTACCGCGAAGCGCTGCGCGACAATTGGGGCAAATTAGACCTGCAAGACGCGGTGGAAGGCGCGCGGGCGGTCGTCAATATGGGTTTGGCAGACCCTTCCCGTTTGATTATCAAGGGAGGCAGCGCGGGTGGTTACACCGTCCTGAACGCGCTCATTCATTACCCGGGATTCTTCAAAGCCGGCTTGTGCTCTTACGGCGTCTCTAACCTGTTTACCCTCGAAATGGACACGCATAAATTTGAATCGCACTACAACGCCTCCCTGATTGGCAGCCTGCCGGAAGCAGCCCAAAAATATCACGACTTCTCTCCCATCTTTCACGCGGACAATATTCGCGACGCGTTGGCTGTCTTCCAGGGCGCGGATGATAAAGTCGTACCTCAAAGTCAATCCGACAGCATTGTGGAAGCGCTAAAAGCCAACCGTGTGCCGCATATCTACCGCGTCTACCCGGGTGAAGGGCACGGTTTCCGAAAATCTGAGAGCATCATTGATTTTTACGAAACAATTGAACGCTTCCTCTTACAATATGTGATTTTTAGCTTATAAACCAAACCAAGGGAAAGGAATTTCAGATTGTTATGGTAATTAACGAATCTTTTATCCAGGCATCAGACGGCATCAGGCTTTATCTGCGCGAATGGGGCGACCCGTCCAGCGCGAAAGCCATTATTGTCCTGCTGCACGGCGTGGGAGAGCACTGCCAACGCTACGAACACGTCGCCCGTCAGGCGTGTGAGCGCGGATTCTTTATGCTCGGTTACGACCGTCGGGGGCACGGGCGCTCGGAAGGCAAGCAGGGTCTGATTGGCTCCGTAGACCAGCTCGTCGCGGATTTCAGCCAGGTGATTGCGGTCGCCAGGTCAAAAAACCCCGCGCTGCCTATCTTCCTGTACGGGCACAGCATGGGCGCGCTGGGGGTGTTGTATTACGCTCTGCGCGAGAAGCCGCAGGTGAAAGGCATCATCGCCACCAGCCCGCCGCTGGATTCTAAGACCATATCCAAATCCAAAAAAATGATGGTGCGGCTGCTGGACCCCATCCTGCCGAACCTGACCGTCCCCAGCGGATTGGAACAGGCAGCCATATCGCGGGATCAGGCGGTTGTCGAAGCGTATAAAGCCGATCCGCTCGTGCACGATAAGGTCAGCGTGCGGCTTGGCGCTTACCTGAACAGCGCGCCAGAGTACGTGATGGCGCACGCCAGCGAATGGACGCTTCCCCTGTACCTGGCGCACGGCAGCGCTGACCGCATCTGCCCCATCAGCGGTTCAGACGCGTTTGTGAGCAAGCTTAACCTGCCCGTCACCTACCAGCGCTGGGAAGGTCTTTATCATGAAACGCATAACGATCCGGAAAAAGAGCTTGTGATTGGCACCATGTTGGATTGGGTTGAGAGCCAGCTGGCTTGAACGGACTTCACGCTCATTCATAAAATTTTGCTCAGTTATCCAGTAAGTATTGCTGTTGAACACAGAACTTCCTCCTGAAAGGAGTTCTGTGTTTTTGCATTAATAATGAAGAAAGTAACCGGAATGACGCGCGTTCTCAGGTCAGGCAAAACTGCGCTGCGCTTAAATAAAAACAGCGGAGAGGGCGGGATTCGAACCCGCGATACCTCGTCGGTATACTCGCTTTCCAAGCGAGCGCACTAGGCCAGCTATGCGACCTCTCCACAAGCAGAGCCGAATTATACCAGAAAATTCTGCGGAAACCGCAAGGTGTTTTCCGGATTTCGCGCTCTCAATATGTCCCGTAAATTACTTCTCCTGCCCAGGTTTCAGGCGGTCATTCAGGTCAGCAACCTTTCCAACCATCACAGAAACATATCAACCACTTCGCCAATGGCGTTGCGATGGTTGCTTCTGTGCGTGATGTAATCCGCCGCGGCTTTCGCGTCTTCGCTGGCGTTGCGCACAGCAATTCCAAGCCCCGCTTTTTTTATCATCTCCACATCGTTAGAAAAATTCCCAACCGCGATAATATCCTCGCTGGGAATGCGCAGCCGCTGAGCGAGAAAGCTGACAGCATGCCACTTGGTAATTCCATGTTGGAGGACGTCATAATAATGCGGTTGGGAATGCATCGTATACAGGTTCAGCTGTTCGCGCTCAATCAGCCGGTCCAGGGCAGCCCTGGAAGGATAGCCATACACGCAAAAGCTGTCAATTTCGGTTAGCGGCGCTTCGGATGGCTCACGAATAATCACGGGTTGATAATTCGCGTAGCGGGCAAACGCCTCCACGCTCTCATCCCACAGCGTCGCGCCCCAAAAGCGCCCGGCTTTGATGTGCAGAAGTCTCTTTTTCCGGAGAAAGTAGTCCACCACGATTTCCGCTTCACGTGGGTCCAGGCATTCATGCAGCAAAACCTCTCCCGTCGCCAGGTGAGTGATTTTCGCGCCAGTATCTACAATGAGATAGTCGGCATAAGGGAAATGCTCTGCCAATGGATACATTTCAAATTCGCTTCTGCCGGTGACAAAGCAAATTTGGGCGCCCTTCTCGCGTGCCAGTCGAAGGCTGTTTATTGTGGCTTCGCTTATCTCACCATGATTATTCACGGTGGTGCCGTCCATATCCAGCGCCAGAAGCTTAGTATGGTTCTGAGAGGTTCCGCTCACATCACTCCAGGGTCTCACGGAAGGCAAAAACCAATTTCATAAATTCTTTCACGCGTTCCACATCCACCGGATTGAACAGTTTTCCGTCAACTTTGAAAGTTGTCGCCACCACCGCGCCGTCACAAATTCGGAGTTTGTCCACGATTGTGTCTTTGGTGCAGCCGGTATTCGGGAAAACCACCGTCTCGGGAACCGCTTCTTTAACCAGCGCGAGCAGCTCATTCCCCACGCCTGTGCCTGCCGCGGAGCCAGAAACACACAGAGCGTCTGGGGATGCCTTAAATACCAGCGAACGGGCGATCGCGGCCAGGTTGCGCGTGTCCAGATTGATATCAGATTCGGGGTTCAGGAAGTAGAGCAGTTTAAGCTCGTCCAGGCGCAGAGCGCTTTTTCGGCGCAGGAGTTCGGAAAGCTGGTTGTCATAGAAACCGCCATCCCCCACGTAAACGCCGGAAAAAGTGCCCCTGGCAAAAGAGGCGTCTACTGCCGCAGCCAGCTCGATGGTTGCCAGTCCGTCAGAAATGCAGTCTACCCCATAAGGCACGCGAATGTCATTCATCAGTTCGCCAATGACGCGCGCCATCGCGCTGGGGGTCACAAAACTCATCCGACGCTGATAGGGCAAACTGAATTCGTTGGAGAAGATGATGCCGTCAACGCCGCCATCCTGAATCGCGTGCAAGTCCGCGCGCGCCAGCGCGACCACGCGGCGCATACTGTCTTTTTCCTTGAATAATGGGTCACCCGGCAGGGGCTGCATATGCAGCATTGAGATAATGGGTTTTTTCACTTTAAACAATGCTTCAGTCCAGAACATATTTACTCCTTTCAATTAGAAAAGAACTGCGTCCTCACGAAAACAGGACGCAGTTTGAGAATCTACTACCAGCCTCGGATTGGATGTGACATCGGATGATCCGCGGTGTTGCGGTCACAAATCAAGGTGACTTCGGGAATATACTTTGCCATCAGGGTTACAGGGTATTCAAGGGTAGGCTCGCTAAAAAGCGCCACGCGCACCACGGTTTGCTTCCAGGCGCCAGTGGTAACCATCAGCACCGCGCGTTTGGCAGAAAGCATTGCCTTGAAGCCCAGCGTTACCGACCTGGGTGGAACGCGGTCATAGCAGGCGCCAAAGGTGCGATGAGACAGCGCCACAATCGTGTCGTCGGTCAGGTTCACAATGCGCGTCTTGGAACGGGCAAACTCTTCGATGCTTATCCGGTGGGTGTAAAGCCGGGGGGCTTCACAAAAAGCGATCAAGCCTTTCGCGCCAACGCCAGCCCAAATGGTATCCACGCCGCCCATTTCCTCAATCAGGCTATCAAGCGCGTCCAGGTCATTAATCCGCGGCCAATGGCGCTGCTCAAGGGGAACGTTCAGTTCCGGGTCAATTCTGCCGTAGAAGGCGGCATTCATGGTGCCTTCCAGGCTTTCGTAGGTATCCGCGACAGGGTACGGACGCCCTTCCCAATCCAGGAATTCGTCCATATGAAAGACGTGCAGGTTCCGCATGCTGATACGTTCCCGGTTGACGCGCTCAATCAGCACATCATACTCATCAGTCGGGCCAGCCGGCAGCACCCATTTGGTGATCCTGCCCAAACGGTTGTTTTCCACGATTTCGTCCGCCATCATATTCCCGATGAGGTGCATCGCGGTTGGTCGGTCTCCCTTAATAACCAGGTTGATTTTACGATCCGGATGGTCCTGCAGCTGCTCAACCGGCAGGCTGCACCAATAAAATAGTTGCTCGCGGGTGATATCCATGGCTATGCCTCGTCCAGCAATGCTTTGATAATCGCGTAACCGCGCGCCGTGGCGTACTCGGGTTCTGTCTGATACCTGGTGAAAAGTTCCAGCGAGAGGTATCCGTCGTAGCCGACTTCTTTCAGGGTGCGCACAATACCGGGAAAATCCATCTGACCATCCCCAGGGATCAGGTGGTCTTCGCTGTCAATCATAGCGTCAATGAAATGGATATGGCGGACGTCTTTACCGCATTTGTTGAAGTACTCCACCATCGGTTCGCGAGAGAGGAGCGGGCAAGCCAGATCCAGCATGCCTTTCACCATGGGTGAGTTGACCGCCTGGATTGCCCAATACAGGTCATCCGAAGTAACCAGGATGGTGCCTTCATTCGGGGTAACCGGTTCAAGAATTATCATCTGACCGATTTTTTCGGCGTGCTCGGCCAGAATCTGCATGTTTTCAATGAAAAGACGGCGGACATCAGCTTCCAAGCGGCCGTAGCCAGGATGGTTGCAGGCAAACATGCAGTATTGGGAGCCTATCAGTTTGGCAGCGTCCAATGTGCGCTTAAAGTATTCCAGGCTTTCCCGGTTCAGTTCCGGGTCATCAAAAACAAGACTGTAGGGCGAGCCGGTATTCTCGGGGGCGTAGCTGACAATCGGCAGTTGGTAGCGCTCTGATAGGCCGCGGATTTTCTTTCCGCCATCGCGCAAAATATCCGGCGCGTAGGCGTGCGGGCGGAAACCGCCAATCTCAATCGCGTCATAATGATACTTGGCTGCCAATTCAAATGATTTTTCAAGTGGGTATCGGGATATTCCTGCGGTAAATAAACTGATTTTCATTGATTGCTCCTTTTTATAATTTTCTACGCGCCCAATTTTGGTCGTGTTTCATCTTATGCCAACCTTCAGGTTATGTCGCTGAAAGTTGATATCTTCCCTGTAATTACAGATAACTTGCTGCATATAGTTTACCACATTTGCCGATTTTTCAATAGATAAGCTATTGACAATATTGTACCATATGGATTAGAATAGGGAACATGCTTGTAATTACAGTTTGTCCACGGCTTATAAGCTGCAAAATAACCGGAATTGCTTCTTAGCAGACTTACGATGAAGAATCCTGCGTTTATTGCCCTCTGCCCAAAATACAAGAAGTCCGTTCCAAGCGTCACGCCCCATCCTTATGGATTGTCATTACGGCAATCAAGTACATCGGTTAGCCGCAATTTTTTCAAAAATCACAAATTTTAAGAAAGGATTTCATAAATGGCAACGCAATCCGAAACTCAAGTAACTCAAGCTGCTGTTGGCGAAGGCAACGTCCTTGGCCGCAAACTGGGCTTCCTCGCGGTCCTCGCTATTGGCGTCGGGACTACGATTGGCTCAGGTATTTTCTCCTCAGTGGGTGAGGTCGCCAATGCTGGCGGCAGCGCCATCATGACCGTGCTGGCATTCCTGGTCGGCGGCATCATTATGATCCCCCAAATTCTCGCTTATGCAGAGCTCTCCTCCGCATATCCCGAGAACGGCGGCGCCTATATCTACTTCAAAGAGGCTGGCTCTGATTTCCTGGCTTTCCTCTCTGGCTGGATCGGTTTCTGGGGCACGGATACCCCCGGTATCTCGATTATGGCCCTTGCCATTGCCAACTACATCAGCTTCCTGACCGGTGTTCAAGGCATTTGGCTGAAGTTGATTGCCATCGCGTTCATCATCTTCTACGCCTGGACTCACATCCGCAGCGTTGAAGGTGGTTCCAAGACCCAGACAGCCCTGACCGTAATCAAGATTATCCCCTTCGTGCTGTTAGTTGCTGTTGGTCTCTTCTATGTGCAGGGTCACTTGTTGAGCACCCCCGCTATCGCTGGCGCGCCCACCGGAATTCTGGCTCTGGTCGCGGCAATTTCCGCTACCACCTGGTCTTTCGACGGTATGCAGTCTGCATGCTGGGTTGCCGGTGAAGTTAAGAACCCGCGCAAGAACATGCCCAAAGCGCTGATCGCGACCGTGCTGTTCGTCACCCTGCTCTACACCTTAATTTCCCTGGTGATTACTGGCTTGCTGCCCTTCGAACAACTGACCGCCTCCACCGCTCCAGTCGCGGACGCAATGGCTCAGATCCCCCTGATCGGTCAGGCTGCCGGCATCGTCACCGCGCTTATCGCTATCCTGGTCATCAACGGTTCCCTGACCAGCCTCATCCTGATTCAGCCCCGCCAGCAGTGGGCCATGGCTCAGGACGGCATGTGGTTCCGCTCCTTCGGTAAGGTTCATCCCAAGTGGCAGACCCCGGTGCTTTCCATCGTTGTGCAGTGCGCGTTTGGTATCCTGTTCCTGTTCTTTGCCACCCTTCGCGATCTGCTCGGTTACTTCACCTTCGCGCTGCTCCTGCGGAACACCTTCACCATGGCTGCCATCTTCTGGCTGCGCAAGAAGGAAAACTACAAGCCCAGCTACAAGATGCCCGCCTGGGTTCTGACAACCATTCTGGCTATCGCGTTCTCCTTTATCCTCCTGGTCTCCACCCTGTTGTGGGCGCCCGGTCCCAGCCTGTTGGCAGGCGTCATTGGCGTCGTCACTGGCTATCCCGCGTACGTGTACTTCAGAAAGACCCAGAAACCGTTCGAACACTTCGGTAACGAAGAGGCTTAGTCTGTCTAAGCTCAAGAACCTGTAAGTAAACCGATGTAGTCCTCGGGGGCATGGGAAGCGCAAGCGCCGAACATGCCCCCTTAATTTTCAGAGAAAACAAGAAAGAAAGAAGGAAGAATGGCACATTATTTTCAAAACCTGGTTACAGAACTGATTACCCCTTTCAATGACGACGGCAGCGTTGATCACGAAACCCTGGCTGGAATTGTTGACTTCCAGATAAAAAATGGCGTTCGACATTTCTTCGTGAACGGACTGGGCGGCGAAAGCCACCTGCTCAGCTTCCAGGAACGCCAGGACGTCTTGCGGACCGTGTCCTCCCGCTGCACCGACGGCGCGAAAACCATGGCGTGCGTTTTCGTCTCAACGGTCCAGGAAGGCAAGGAGCTGATGGATATGTATACTGATGTCAAGCACGACGCGATCTGCCTCACCGCTCCGGCGTTCTTCCCCTACAACGAGCAAGCCCTGTATACCTTCACTTCCGAACTCCTGGAATATGCCAAGGAACCCAGTTACATCTACAACTGCGTCCAGATGGGAACTCTCTACTCTCCCGAGCTGCTCACAAGGCTTTGGAAAGACCACAGCAACCTCTATGGCTATAAAAACGCCACACGCGATATTGTGCATTATATGCAGTGCCTCATGCGTATTGACGCGACCAAATTCGACTTCTTAGACGGCTGCGACGCGACTATCGCCCCGACCATGCTGGTTGGCGGCGTCGGCTGTGTTTCTTTCATGGGCGTTCCCTTCCCCAAAGAAACCAAAGCCATCTGCGATTACGCCCTTGCCGGCAACACCGAGAAAGCCATGCAAGCTCAGTACCGGATTCTGGAGCTGCGCAACATTCTCAAGAAATCTCCCTTCAATGCCGCGTACATGCTGGCGATGGAACTCACCGGCGGCCCAGTCGCCCGCAATACCCGTATGGTGCCCGAAATGGCGCTGGTATCCGACGCGGTCCGCAAAGAACTGTTCGAGACTTACGCCCGCCATCAAGCTGAGCCGTTGGAATAAAAATCCGGTGGATGCAATCCACCGCGGTTTACAGAAAAGAAAGTGAAAATGAACAGCACCAAAATCAACCTAAGCGAAGCAGCCTTTACTGAGAAAGAAAAAGTGTTCCTGCAGAACGAGGCATTTACCGCCGCGTTATTTCGTTATTCAACGCAGGTCTGCGCGGTGCGCCTTAGCAATTCCAAAATCAGCCTGGTGGTGCTCCCATTCCAGGGTCAGCAGGTCTGGCGCTTCGAAAGCCCCATCGGCGATCTGACGATGAAGTCAATTTTTGAGGAGCCCGAGAACACCACGCGCTTTGGGCTGAACTACGGCGCATTCCTGATCCATTGCGGGCTGACTGCCAATGGGAACCCTTCCGCGGAAGATTCACACCCCTTGCACGGCGAACTGCCCAACTGCCGTTATCAGGAAGCCTGGCTGAGCATTGGTTCGGATGAGGACGGCGGCTACCTGTCATTGGGCGGCAGTTACACCTACCGCAACAGCCTGGAATACCATTATGAATTCGCGCCCGAACTGCGCCTTCGTCCGGATTCCGCCTTGGTGGATGTGCGCATTCAAGCGCGCAACTTCCGCCCCAAACCCATGAAATACATGTACATGTCGCATATCAACTGGCTGCCCGTCGACGGCTCGCGCCTGGTTTACAGCGCGGACCCCAAAGCGACCGAGGTTTTCTCAGATACCTTTGGACTGCCCAACAGCGACCAGCAAAAATTCATGAATTACACGGAACGCCTTATCGCGGACCCCACCATCGCGGATCATATTGACTCTTCCACCCAATACTATGATCCGGAGTTGTGTATGTATTTGCACCCCACGCCCGACGAGCAGTCCTGCGCGCACGCGATGCAGGTTTACCCGGGCGGAGACGCGGCGTATGTTGCTTTCCGCACCACAGAGCTGCCCAACGCTGTCCGTTGGTTCGCGCGTACTGGCAGCGAAGACGCGCTCGCGTTTGCCATCCCCAGCACAAATAACCACCTGGGCTTTGCCCGCAACGACGCGCAAGGCCTCATCCGCGAAATCGAAGCGAAGAGCTGCCTGGAGATGCGTTATCAATTTGGCTATCTGACCACCGACGAACGCCGGAAGGTAGAATCAAAAATAAACCATGTCCTTGGCAAGGCATAGCCAGCCTGGCACAGCGGACACATAACAGGAGTTGGATATGACGAAAGAAATTGATGTGATTGTTATGAACAGCCACGGCGTAGGCCAGTTTTGCAACATTAAACGGCTGCCGTACCTTGGGGAAACTCTGCGCGCCTGGAACTGGCGCGTGGAAGAAGACGGCGGTAAAGGCACAACGGTTGCCGTCTCGCTCGGCCGGCTGGGCGTCAAAACCGCGTATATCGGCAAGGTCGGGAAAGACCCGTGGGGCGACCTTGGCTTCAAATGGATGGGCGACGCCGGCGTGGATACCACCTACATGTACCAGACGGATGAAGTTGCGACTGGCACCGGATTGGTGATGATCGACGAAGAAGGCCGCAACACGATTGTGGACGGCGACAGCTCGCTGGAGAAGTTAACCGTGGATGAAATTCGCGCGGCGTTGGATGACATGAAAGACGCCAAATTCTTTCTGACCGGCTTCGCGATGCCGCAGCACCTGGCTCTGACTGGCGCGAAAATGGCGCACGAAATGGGTATTACCACCGTGCTCAACCCCAGCCCCCTGCCGCATGAACCTATGGGCGACCTGAGCTACATTGATTACATCGTTTTGAATGAGGTGGAAGGGCGCGTTCTGGCCGAAGCTCCGGAAGACTCAACGGATTACGAAAAAATCGCCCGACGCGTAAGAGATATCTATCACTGCGGCTCCATCGTGATGACGCTCGGCGAAGAAGGCTGCCTCATCCTGCATGAGGACAAGGTCTATCGCGTGCCCTCTGTCAAGGTTGATGTGGTGGAAACCGTTGGCGCCGGAGATAGTTACCTGGCCGCCTTCGTGACCAACCTGGTTTGGGGTAAATCGGTTGAAGAAGCGGCTGCCTGGGCAGTCAAGTGTTCCGCGCTCAAGGTCACCCGCGCCGGAACTATTCCCGCCTTCCCATTCCTTCGCGAAGTGGAAGAATTCATTGCAAAGTTGGAAACAGGCAAGTAGCCTTTGTTCACGCGCATACGTTTTGCTTCAAAACAAGGGACCGGTTCAATCGAACCGGTCTCTTATTATCACGCGATGTTTTATTTGCGCAGGGCTCCAACAAAAAAGGCTGCCGCGGATCATTTTCTTTCCCTGGTTCGCCAGACTATCCTTCGTACGACCCACGCCCGCGGGCAGCCCCGTGCTGCGTTCGCGTTGAGGAGCGTAAAAGGCCTTAGGCTGGGCCCGCCGGAGAGCTGCCGCCCTGCCCAATCATCCACTTTCCTATCCAGGCCGGCTAAGCGATGGAACCGCCTGAGTGACGCTTAACAACAGCGCGACCCTCCGACTCAGAACATCCAATCCGGCAAAGGGTCGCGCTGGAATTCAGCTGAACGTATCAATCCGCCGCGTCACGTCTTGTGAACGCGCGCGAACCTCACAGCTCCCGCATCAGGTCTTTTGTGCGTTGATAAAGCTCGTCAAACACTTTGCGATGGCGGGCGTAAACCGCGCGGTTTTCCGGGTTTGGCTTATACACTTCTGCCGGCGCGATTTTCTCATCCAAATCGGCAAAGCTCTCACTATTACCAGCAGCCACAGCAGCCATCAAGGCATCTCCAAAAGAGGCGCCAATGGTGATTTTTGCGGTCTGGATATCATGTCCGGTGACATCAGCGATGATTTGCAGCCATAATTTGTTTTTGGTACCCCCGCCGACCGCCATAATCTTGGTCAGCGGCTGCTGATGCTCGCTGATAATATCCAGATGCTGGGCGATGCTGTAGGCGACGCCTTCCAACGCGGATTTGTACATGTGCGCGCGGGTATGCTGCAGGGTGAGCCCAAAGAGGACGCCCCTCGCGTGCGGGTCATTGATGGGAGTGCGTTCGCCGGCAAAATAAGGCAGGGTAATCAGCCCGTCGCTGCCAGCGGGGATTCCTTTCAGCTCATCCAGGATGCTCTCATACGCGTTGCGTCCGCCTTCTTCCTGTTGGGCCAGCTTGTCAAAGAAAATATTGTCGCGGAACCAACGCGTGAGCGTGCCGGCGTTGTTTGTTCCGCCAGTGATGCTGTACGCGCCGGGTAAGATGAACGTATCGTGCCACAGGCGCGGGTCTATCACCAAACGATCGGAGCAATAAATCAGGTAGCAGCTGGAACCCAACATCACCATCATGTCGCCCGGCACAAAAATTCCGGTGCTGATGGCTTCTGCTCCGGCGTCATCCGTGCCGGTGAGCACGGGCGTGCCTTCCGCCAGGCCGGTTTCCGCGGCAGCCTGGGCGGTAACCGTCCCGACGATATCCAGCGTCTCGCGGCATTCCGCCAGTTGGTCCGGCCGGCAATAAAGCTGGCAGTGCTCTTCATCCACGCTTCCGTCCGGTTTATAGCAAGGCGTGAACGTATTAATCAGGAATTTGTCAATCACATACTTGCCGGTCAGCTTGGCGGTCAAATACGAAGTCGCCGTGAGGAATTTATGCGCGCGTTGGTAAACTTCCGGCTCATTATTCTTAATCCACAGGATTTTTGGAGCAACATCAGAAGAGCATAACGGACGCCCCCACAAGGCGTTAATCTTTTCCTCGCCGTAATAGCCGTTCATATATTCCATCTCACCCACCGCGCGCGAATCAATGCCATAAAGAATCGCCTTCCGCAGAGGGCGGCAGTTCTCATCCACGGGCACGCAGTCCGCGCCCAACGCGCTGCTGCCCACGCAGGCAATTTGCTCCGGGTCTGTGCCGCTTTCGGCAATCAGCCCGCGTGTAATCTGGCACAAATCACCCCACCAGACTTTTTCAGCGTCGTGTTCATAATGATTCGGCTGGGGGTTTTCCAGGTCGTGTCTGACGGCTTTGTTTGCAATCAGATTGTAATCCTGGTCAATCAACACGCCCTTGCTCTCATACGTGCCGATGTCAACACCTAAATAATATTTTTTGCTCATTTTTTTCACAGTCCTTTACTTCAGATGATTAACGACTTCCGCATATTTTCTACTCGCCTTGCACAGTGATTGTGTAGCTGCGCTGGGAAGGTCCGTCGAATTCCATAAAATAAATTTCCTGGGCTTCGCCTTTCACAATTTCGCCAGCCGCGACCGGGAACAAGCAGTGGCTGCCTGTCAACAACGCCTTCAGATGCCCGGTTGGGTTGCCTGCCGTGCTTCCATAAGAACGCAGGATGCGCGCGTGGGCGTATGGGTGATCTTCGGGAATAAGGCGCCGCAAAGCGTCGTCAATGTCGCTCTCAAGGCATTCCAGAGCCTCATTAACCATAATTCCCGCGGTGGTATGGCTGCTGACAACCGCGACAATCCCGTTCTGGATTCCGGATTCTTTTACCGCGGAAATCACCGCCTCGGTAATCCGGATAAACTGATTATATTGATTGGTAATGACGCTGTTGCGTTTATGAAAGAACATACCCCTCCCTAACCCAGAAATTCAAGAGCGTTTTGTCCGAGGACTAAATCCAACGTGCTCGCGCGCCAACCCAGATTTCGCAGCGCTTCCGCCATGCGAATTTGCTCAAAGCGGGGATTATTCGACCCGAACATGACCTGATGCCGCAAAGACCTATCGACCCAATACTTGCCCAACATGCGCGTAAAAACTTCTTCATAGAACTCCCGCGCGCTGTCAAAGTAAAGCAAGCCGGTATCCGCGTACAGATTTGGGTACTTCAACAAAAGAGCGGCGGTTTCCCGCACCCAGGGGAAGCCGAAATGCGCCAGGCATACGCGCAGTTTGGGGTAGCGCGCGGCGACTGCTTCAAATTCCAGCGGGTTGGCATAACGCAGGCTGGTGTTGGGTTCCAGGCTGAGCCCCGCGTGAAAAATGATGGGCTTGTTATAGCGCAGGCAAAGCGCGTAAATTGGTTCCAGCGTTTCGCTGGCGGGAGAGAAATTCTGGCGCGCCGGGTGCAATTTGAGCCCTGCCAGGCCAAGGTCGCCAAAGGCATGTTCAAGAACATCCAGCGCGTCCGGGCGATACGGGTCCACAGACGCGAAGCCGATAAAATGCCGCGGGTCGAGGTCAATCAACTGCTTGATTTCCTCATTGCTGACCACCACCTGATTTTCCCGCGTGCTCAGGTCCAGCGGCAGCAGTGCCAGGCGGTCGATGCCAGCGCAGCGCATCTGATTGTGGATATGTTCCAGACTGGCAGTGCCCGCCTTATACAAACCCATAGCCTGGCGGCGCTGTTCCAAGAGCGCGTCAGTCGCGCAAATCGGCTCCAAAAAAACCGGGTGGGTGTGAATGTCTATTACTTCGCCCATAATTTCTCTCCCGCGTGTGTCAGTTTCAGCTCAAAAGTTCGCGCATTCTCTCCATCGCCAGTTCGGAATACAAGCTGGGCTCGTTAAGGTAAGCCATCACCAACTCTACGGTTAAGAAATGCTTATAGTTGCGGTCTTTGATGGCGCGCAAAAGCTGACGCAGAGGGATGTTGCCGTCACCGGGCATCATGTGCGTATCCGAGCAGCCGTCGCTGTCAATAATATGCATATGGCGCAGGCGGTCGCCCAGCTTGTCAAAATAGCTCATAATTGGCTCGCGGTTGCAGAAAGGCGGGCAAATATCGCACATGCCGACCAGGCGCGGAGAGTTGATGGTATCCAGCGCGCGCACCAAATCGTTACAAGTCACAATCACATTGGATTCGTATTGGGTCAGAGGCTCAAAAGCGATATCAATCTCGATATCTTCGGCGTAACGCGCCAGCTCGGTGAAGGTTTTAATAACCCGGTCCCAAATTTCATCGTGAGTGGCTTCATAACCAGCGTGGGCCGCGGAAAGCAGAACGAACTTGCCGCCCATCGCCTTTGCCATGTCCATGTTCAGCTTAATATAATCAATGCTTTCCCGGCGCATGGCTTCCGTCCCGATCATCGGGTTGAACGGATACCCGTTGGTCTCGGGGGTATACCCAATAATCTCCATGTTGTACTTATCACGCAGCCCAAGCAGCTCCTTGAGCTGACCGGCTTTCAGGTCGGGCGCGTAGGCGTGCGGGCGGCCGCCCCAGATTTCAATCCCATCATATCCAAGGCGTTTCGCGTCAGCGAAGGCGCGTTCCAGCGGATAACGCATGTACCCCATTGTGAACATTCCAATTTTCATAGCAGCTTCCTTTTCTGTGTTTGTATTTTGTCAACGTGTGTTCGCGTTGTGGTTTCCTGATAGAGCGCGCCAATCCCCGCGCGAAGGGGCCTCAACCCGGGAATTCCTCGACCTTGGTATTAACAGTATGGGTGAGGTGAATAAAATCGCCGGGACGAAAACCGGTTTGTTTGCCAACGTTGATAGAAATCAGTTGAATGGGGACAATTTCGACAAGCGTGCGCCCGATGCCTCGATTCTTTGGCAGCACGACGGTGGGCAGAGAGGCCGAGCTTTCGTTCGCGAACCAATACACTTTCATGCCCAACCCGGCAGCTTTTGCAGCCAGGAACTCATCTTCCTTGCTGGTCTGGTCCTCGCCTTCCATCGCCAGGATGGTAAACTCAGGGCTCGCCATCTCGACGGCGCCGTGCCAGAACTGCCCGGTGGACAGGCCCTGCACGTACAGCTTCGGACCTTCCATGAAGCACAGCGCGCCTTCCAGGGCTGTCGCGTAAGAAGCCCCGCGCCCCAGAATTGCCAACTTCCTGACGTCTCCAAGCAGATGGTCAAGCTCCTGGATGTGCCTCTCAAGGTCCGCCAGGTAAGCTTCCAAACCGTCCGCCGTATAGCGCAAATCGTCCAGGGCGGCGTCAACGGGTTTTCCTGCCAGGTTGTAAGCCATCAACTGCGTGACCGCCAGCGTGCCCAGATAGCTGCGGGTGGCCAGGGTGATATCGTTGCCGGTATGAATAGGCACAATCAGGTCGGCCGCCAACCCAAGCGGGCTTTCGGGGTAATTGGTATTCGCCAGGATGAATGGTGACCCAAGCTCGGCGCGTCGGTTCAGCAGGCGCGTCATTTCAATAATTTTCCCAGAGTTGGAAATCATCCACAGAATGGTGCGGGAATTAATCATTGCCGCCGCGTAACTGTTCAGCTCGCTGGCGTCCACCCAGATGGCAGGCAGCCCAGCCTGCGCGAGCCGCACCCAGGCCGCGTACGCGGCAAAGAAAGAGGAACCCATCCCTGTCAGGATAATCCGGTCGAATTCGCCAGCCTGAAAGCGCCTGGTGAGCGCGTTCAGGGCTTCCGGATCGTAGCCTTTGACGGCGTTGCGCACGCCTTCCGGCTGGGATAAGATGTCGGTTACAAATGGAAAGTCTTCGTACATTTTCACCTCTTCGTGGTTTCTGCCAGACTCCGCTGCCTCAGCAAGAGCGCGTAAGCCCCGCCGATAACGCCGGAAAAATAGCCCAGTTTGGCAGGGAGGATGGTAACTTTGTCCGCGGGGACCATTAAATTATTTTTCCGCATGGTCTTCTCAATTTCGGGCTTCAGTAAGTCATATGCGTCAATCACCCCGCCGCTGAGCACAACCATTTCGGGCACATAAACGGTAATAAGGTTCAGCAAACCCATTGCCAGATATCTGGCTTCCCGCCGCATAATTTCGAGCGCCTTCGGGCTGCCCTTCCCGGCGGCTTTTGCCACCGCCGCGCCGGTTACCACATCCGGAGCGCTGAGTTTCAGTTCGCGCAGGAGTTCCGGGTCTTCGCGAGCCATCTGGCGGGAGTATTCGGTCAGCGCTTCACCACAAGCCAGGCTTTCCCAACAGCCCCGCGCGCCGCAATAACATAGGGGGCCGGATGGGTCAATAATATGATGACCAGCCTCGGGGTGCGCGCCGTCCATTCCCCGGTAAATCTGCCCATTCACAATCAGGGCTGTCCCGATGCCGGTGCCAACTGTCACCGCGAGCAGACGTTTGGTTTCTTTCCCAGCGCCCTGCCAGTATTCAGCCAGAGCGGCGGCGTCCGCGTCATTTTCCAATACGCAGGGCAGGTTGAAATGAGCGCTGACCAATTCGGTGTAAGGCACATACTGCCAGGCGGGTGTGGTATAGGGGCTTAAGATGGTGCCTTTAAATGGGTCCACCGGACCGGTAGCCCCGACGCCGATTCCCAAAATTTCAGGGGAACCATTTTCTTTAAGCAGCGTCTCCACCAGTTTTATGGTGGCGCGCGCGCCGGTGTCTTCCCGCCGCTCAGCGCCCAACTTGCTGCTGCGAACGTCAATCATTTCTCCGTCTTGGGTGACGAGACCCGCGCGGATGTTCGTCGCGCCCAGGTCGACGCCAACCAAGAGCGGCTCCTTACCGGAATAACGACCTGCTGCCGGTTTCAGGTCGCCGGTCAGATATTTATTCCTGAAGCTTGTTGAAAACTTAACTGAGAACGCGGCTTTATCGCTGCGCGTAAAGGATTGGTTAAACTCAATCACCTTACCGGCTTTGTTGCGCGTCACGCATTCAAACATCAGCACGGGGGTGCTGGGCTCAATTTTCAGCCAGCGCGCGTCTTTGGCGTCAAGCCAATACGCCGAAAGTGTCTGCCAGCCGTGGTCGTAGCTGTGACCGTGAAATTCCATGATTTCAAAGAGTGAGAACACTTCCAAATCCATGAATTCAAGGTCTGGCAGCAAGGCTCTTGGGATGTAAACATCCTCAATGGAATAGGGTTCGCCATTAATATAATAGAGCCGGCGTATGTAGAATAATTCATCTTCCGGCTCAATTTCCAGCAGCTTCGCGAATTTTGCGCCCGCCGGACGAACAATTTTGGTAAGCATTTTTACAGAAGTTTCGCCGCCCTGCTCACGGATTTTCTGCCGGAAACCCGACATAGAATCCAACTCGTGGCGGATTTTTTTCCCAACCACAAAGACGCCTTTTCCCTGCACCGGTTTAAGCTGACCTTCCAAGGTGAGGGAGTTAATCGCGTTGCGCACGGTCAAGCGGTGAATTCCAAATTCTTCCACCAGCTCGCTTTCGGAAGGAATCGCGGCGCCAGGCAGGTATTCCCCTTCCTCAATGCGCGCGCGCAAAATTTCGCGCAGTTGAATGTATTTTGGAACCGGGGTGTTCCCGTCAATCAGTTCGTCACCCATGGTTCAAACACCTCCACTACCTCAGCTGCCACGCGCGCGCCGCTGCGGAGGGCTTCGTCCAGGCTTTGCCCGCGCAAGATAGCAGCCATAAAGCCGGCGATGTACGCGTCGCCCGCGCCGACAGTGTTTTCCACCCGCGCCGGGAATATCCCAAAATGATAGAAGCGTTCGCCGTCATAGGCAGCGCTGCCTTCCACTCCGAAAGTCCCAACAACTACTTTTGGTCCCTGCTTCCAGGCATCCTGCAAAAAAGCTTCCGCCTCGGCTTGCTTAAGCGAAAAGAAGGCATAATCCACATGCGGCAGCGTGCGAGAGACGAGCGGGTCGTCCTTCTTGGTTGCGTAATCAAAGCTGAGCAGCGCGCCGTGCGCTTTGAGTTCCATCAGGTTGTTCTCCGCCTTGCCCCAGAAAGCGGTATGCACCAGGTCGTGCCGGGCAGCAAACTCAACCTCCTCGGGGGTAAACACAAGGTCTGCCAACACGCCTTCCACATAATCGCCGTGCACGCGGTCTTTGCCGTCCATATCCATATAGGTTACTGCGGTTGCGCCGTTCCCCACCCGCACATGGGAAATATCGATTTCCTCTGCCTTCAGGGTATCCAACATCCACTGCCCATTCGCGTCATTTCCGGTTACGCTTACCAGCGCGGTCGGAAACCCCAGTTTGCGGATGTTCACGGCAAAATCCACGGCGTTGCCGGTCGGGTATTGTCTACCCAGGCGCCGGTAGACGTCTATACAATTATCGCCAATCGCAGCAACTCGCATCATAGTATCCTTTCCGCCAATTGAATCACCCGGGTCTATTCCACCGGCCAGGCGCCGTTGACCTGAATGGTAACCGCCGCGCTTTCCGCTCCGGATTGCAAACAATGCTTCAGGTCCGACCCTTTCAGCACGGCATACAGGAAACCGGCGATAAAAGAATCCCCGCAGCCCATCGTGTCAATCACCGGCACATCAAGGATGCCTTGTTCCACAAACTGGCTGCCGTCGTAACCGATGCTGCCGTTCTCACCCAGAGTTGCCACCACAAATTTGGGACCCTTGCTCCAACATCGGGTCAGGAATTCGCGCAGTTCGGGGCTGTCATCCTGGAAAGAGAAAAAAGCGTAATCCACATGCGGCATCGCGATATCAACGCATTCATGCTGCGGCTGGTCAGAGAAGTCAAAGGAAATCACAACGCCGCGTTCTTTAAGCTCTTTCAGGTCATTCTCAATCCGGCTCCAAACGCTGGTATGCATCAAATCGTGCTGGCAAATGAATTGCTTGTCTTCTTCCGTGAGGTAGAAATGCTCCATTACGCCCTCGTCATATTTGCCGAAGACACGGTTGCCATTATCCAGTGTAATCTCCGTGTACGGAGAGGTCCCCGGCTTGGTGGAGAGGTGAGAGATGTCCACGCCTTTGGCAGCCAAGGCTTTCTTCAGCTTCGCGCCGTACTCATCCGTGCCAATAAAGCCCACATAAGCAGCCTCGCCGCCCAGCCGGATTAAATTGACCGCCACGTTTACGGTATTGCCGCCCGGATATGTCTCGCCCTGTTCCAGGTAGACATCGGTTGAGTTATCGCCAACAGCCGCAATTTTCATAATTATTTCTCCTCTTTTCGTAATTCACTGATAAATTTAATTTTTTCGGTCCGGGTAACGCCTTTAAACAAATCGACCGCTGTATTTTGCGTGTCAAAGGTGACGCCATTCAAAAAATAGCAGGCGCTGCCTTCGGGGATTTCAAGAAGCCCGGCTTCCCATTCATCCGCAAAGGTCAGGCTGACTTCCTCGGTGCCGTGACTGATTTCCACACCATACTGTTCTCTGAAAACCTTGTAAAGGGAATGCTTCTCAAAGTCATAACTTTCGATGCCGGGAAATTTATCCAGCGGGACAATGGAAGTGTCCAATGAGATTGGTTCGTCATCCATAAGGCGGACCCGAATAATCTGTAAGACCTGGCTGCCTTGGGGCAGGCGCATGCGTTCGGCCATCCGGGCGTTGGCGGGAATAACCGTTTTACTGACATTGCGGTTGGTAATGCGCTTATTCTGGTTTTGGACCCAATCCGTAAAAGAACCCAGGTCCTGAAGGTTTCGCAGCATCCGCGGTTCGGGAACGTAGTAATTGACCAGGGGCGTGCTTGCCAGGGTGCCGGCGGTAATCAGACGTTTTGCGGCCGCGCGGAAGGTCATGCGATTGCATTTCCAAGCCTCACACAACTGGCGTTCGCTGGGAAGGGCATCCCCCGGTTTCAGCTGATTCTCAATAATGTAACACTCAATCTGCTCCGCAATCCTGTCTCGTGGTCTGCCTTCATATGTGTCCATGTGCACCTCTTTTCAGGCTCATTAAACTTCGGGTATCAGTTTGCGCAGGTAATTCACCGTTTTTTCTATGGAAGTGTGCGGGTCGTCCCAATAAATGGAGTCATTGATTTCCAGCGTGAGGTAATCCGTGTAATCGTTCCGCTCCAGGGTGTCTATGTATTCCTGAATGGGTAGATTGCCATCGCCAAGGATGTAGTGCCCGGATGGGTTTCCATCAGCAAGGTGAATGTGCCGCACGCGGCTGCCCAGCACGTCAAAGAAAGTCTGCAGCTTCTCACCCACCACTTCCATCGCCACCAAATCCACACAGAATTCCATCTGCTCCGAATTAACCTCTTTCAGCAGGCGTTCCATATCCGCGCAGGTGTTCACCAGGTTGGATTCGTAAGGCTGCAGCTGTTCTACAACCATCTTCACGCCGAGCTCTTCCGCCCTCTTGCTCAAGACCTGAAATGAATCTACAGAGCGCTTCCAGGCTTCTTCGCGCGGTTCATCCAGCAGACCCCAACCCGGGATGACAAAGAGGCGGTTGGTACCAAACTCCAACGCGTCTTCCATCAATCGGGCGACGTTGCGAATGCTCTTCTGTCGGTATTCTTCTTCCCGTCCAGCCAAGTTGAAGGGATAGTTGAGTTGCTCGGGGGTCAGCATGATGACCTTCATGCCGCGGTCTTCAATCTGCCTGCGCATTTTGGCAATTTTTCGGCTGGCGCTGGCGCGGTCCGGATAGTCATCCAAAGTGTAATGCGGAGCTCCCGCCCATAATTCCAGGTATTTGAGGCCGCATTTCTCAATGGAATCGAGAACATATTCAAAGGAATAATGCCAATACTGAACCGTCATTACTGAAACGTTCTGCATGCTGATCCGGGACATAATACTCCTGTTCTTAAGTTGTTATTAGATGAGTAGTTGTTTATGTTATACCATATATACAGATAAGATACAAGGTATTTGGTGAAAACAAATGGCTTAAGGGCGCAGATAACCAACGGGTTATCCATTTTAGCGGCGAACCAGCGTGATTACGGGCGATTTCCGTTTCCGATTTCGGCTGAAGTTTTGCGGGGCGGCACAACCGCGAATACCAGGGTTATCCCGGCAGCCGCGCGGAGAGCTCTGCCCGTGAACACCGCGTCGCTGCGCAGGACGGCGGCACAAAACCAGAGCCTGCCGCTCCTGACCGGGGATAAGCCTCGCCATTAATCCAGGCCGGGCCTCATCCGACCCGAGCCGCCTGCCATTGGTTTTCTTATCCAGCTTTCGGGGCAACCGCCGGCTCCCACGGCACAGCGATACCTCTCGCGAAAGCCAACAGGCTGCGAAACCTGAAATCCGCCGACGCGTGAAAATTCCACGCGCCCCATCAAGGACGCACGGATTATTGACTGTTAATCCTCCCAATCATCTGGAACAGCTGTCTTTGCGCGCGGCGGAAAAACGCCCGCTCAGCTGGTTTCTGCCAGTTTACGCTTCAGCCTGTTCAGCGCTTCGACCGGGGTCGGGTCCACGCCATACGCCAACGCCAGATAATATGAGACGTAATCTCCGAACTGCAGCAGGCTCCACATCTGCCCCAGCCGGGTCGCCCCGCGCGCGTACACCGCGTCCACCCCCGCGCCAGCCATTAAAAAGGCCTGCTGCGTTGCGATCAATCGCAGCGCGTTGCGCGGGTGGTCCAGCTCCGAGCGCAGGAACAGCGCGGAGGTCTTTTCCAGCAAGCTCTCCGGAAATTCCAACCCAGCCAGGGTATTATGATTGGATTCGGGCAGCCCCTCAAAGACGGCCCAGGCTTTTGCCAGCTCGTTAATCTGGGTTTTCCAACGCCGCGCGACCACTTCCAACTCGCCTGCCGCGATGACTACCACATTCCGCCCCAAAAGCTGCCCTCCCAGACGCTTGGCTGGGTTCGCGCTTAGCTCAGACTGCGCGCTAAGCCGCGCCCGCCCCTCCCGCAGCACCGCCTCAGCATCCCGAATTTCATCCTCCGCCGCGTGCGCCAATCCAAGCCGGCAAAGCAGCGCCAGAAGCATCCCAAACGAATAGGGGATAGCCGTGCGAGGCTGCCCATCGTGTTGGAATACCCACACCGGAAGTCCTTTGTCTTCGGCGCGCGCCCGCAACCTGCCGCCTGTGCAAAGCGCCAAAACCTGACAGCCGCGTTCTACTGCCGCCTCAAAGGAAGACAGCGTTTCTTCAGTATTGCCTGAATGCGAGGAACAAACCACCAGCGTCTCTCCGCCAGCCGCCCAGGCAGGCAAACCATAATCGCGGTGTGCGACAATTGGCACCGGGCAGGTGGGGGCAAGATAAGCGCTCAACAAGTCGCCCCCAATCGCTGAGCCGCCCATGCCCGCGATGACAACCCTTTCAATCCCCGCGAAATCCGGCAGCGGCAGCTCGCTGCCCAGCGCCCAGGCTTTTTCCAGGTCGTCAGCCAGCGCGTCGATATACCCGAGCATATTTTCGGGGTCTTGTGGGTTCAGGTGTTTATCCATGCGTCCGCTCCATTCTTTTTCAGGCAGTTTACGAAAATTCAGGGTTTAATCGCGAGATTCGCGAGGTATAGGCTGGAATATTTGCTCAGCCGGCAGCCGTCATCGGTGTCTTCATAGAGCGCCTTGAGCAAAAAGCCCGCGCGCATTTGACCGCCCAGTTGGGTTTCAAGGGTGTGGCTGAATTGGTAGCCTTCGTCCATGCTGATTTTTTTGCCGGCTGCTTCGCGCTGCCTGCCGTTATAAGGCAGAGAGTATTTGCAGGTCAGCGGTGTCCGCGCCTGCAAGTCCAGGTCTTCATCGGCAAACATGTACAAAATGGGATTTGTGAAACCGGTCATCAAGGCGCCGCCTCTGCGCAAAACGCGGAAAGACTCGCTCCACATGTTCGTCAGGTCTTCCACGTAACAATTGGAAACCGGATTGATAATCCAGTCAAAACTCTCATCCTCAAAAGGGAAGGGCTGGGTCATGTCGCCTTTCACCAGGTCAATCCGGTAACCTTCGCGCGCTGCCACGCTCTGTTCGGCGGCCAGTTGGCGGCGGGAATTGTCCAAAATGGTGACTTCGTACCCGCGCGCCGAAAGCAGCGCGCCTTGCTGACCCCCACCGCTGGCAAGCCCCAACACTTTCTTACCCAGTCCGCGGTACCATTCCTGGGGGACCGGCTTTTGTGGGGTCAGCAAAAGCCTGAGGTCGCCAGTCTTGCCGCGCATAAACTCTTCGTGCGTCACGGGAATGGTCCAGGTATTCCCGCCCTCACTCCATTTATCCCACATCTGGGAATTGAAATCCACGTAATCGGTCATCGCTGCTCTCCCATAAGCTCAGGGGGTTACGGTTGGGGTCTCAGTTGCCGTTGGGGTTGGTGTTGGGGTTGGCTCAGGGGTATCCGTGAATTTTTCCATCACCTGCACACGCGCCCAAAAAGGAGCATCCCCATTCGGTCCCAGACCAAACAGTTCGCCGCCCGGTGCCATCAGCATCCAATTGGACTGATAAAAGCCCGTCTCATGCGGCGCGAACATTTCCACGCTCAGTTCCACCTGCCCGCCCGGCAGCACTTCAACGGTCAGATACTGCGACTGAATAGCTCCCATCGGATTCCCGGAGAAGAAAACCAGCGCGTAAAGGCGCGTCCACTTGCAAGCCCCGTTGTTCACCAGACGCCAGGTCTTGATAAAGCGCTGACCCGGCTGCATAGGGCTGTCATCGGGGATTGTGACATCAAACGGGACGCCGGCCGCGACCCGGTTGCAGTTGGGGTTGTCGGTTGGAGTCAGGGCGGGCGTCGCGCTGCGCGCGATGGTCGGAATTGCCGTGGGCAAGGCGCTTGGCGCGGGGCTAGGGCTGGCAGTCGGCACGGCAGTTTGAAAGGCAGCCAAAGTCTGCTGAAAAATGCCGGTTGCCTGGGCAGCCAGCGTTTGCGCCAGTGCTTCCGCGGTTGGGAGCGCTGGCGGAGCAGAGGAAGTTGGCGCGCAAGCCGCCGCGAAGAAAACAAGCGCGGCGCACAACAACCAGGCGCCAGAGAAGGTTTGTGGCTTAAAGCGTGACATCTCGCGCTAATTTTACTCTACTTATAAAGGAAGGCTCCCCTCTGAACGCACGGAGCTCCCATCTGCCTGTTCGGGGGGGCGGCGCCGCTGCTTGGGCTGCCTGGTTAATCGCGCTCGCGTTGCCCGCGGTCATGGCCTCCTTGAGCGCGGCATGGGGATAACCTGCCGGTTGTTTATCACCACACAGGGAACATATGCCCGGTGTCCGTCCGGATTTTATTCTTAGGCCCCAAAATGCCGCGTTGCTGCCTGGCTGATTGTTCCGTTTTGCCTGCCGCCCCGGTAACATTTTCAATTGAGCTGACGGCTGCATTTCGATACCACTTATTTGAACCGACGCGCCCCCACAGCTTGTGAATTAACCTTCGTCGTTCTTTAACTGGCATTGGATCCGTTTCTGGCATCCTTTCCCCGGTAACATTTTCATTTGACCTAACGGCTGCATTTCGATACCACTTATTTGAACCGACGCGCCCCTACAGCTTACAAATAAACCTGCGGCGTTCATTAACTGGCATCGGAATTATTTCTGGCATCCCTTCCCCGGTAACATTTTCAATTGAGCTGACGGCTGCATGTCAGTAACATTTTCTGTGAACCAACGCGCTCATCTTGTCATGCCCCCGTAAATGGAGTAAAGTATAGGTTCACGGAGAATTGTTCCTCAGAACGGAGAACCTTGTATGACTGCTGAGACGGAAGCCGCGACCTCGTCCAAACCTGCCGACCGCTGGTTAGACAAACCCGTTGTACCCTGGTGGCCAGCCCTGACCATCGAAAAACTGCTGATAATCCTGCTGATTTGCGCGGTAATTCTCACCCGCTTTTATAACCTTGGCGCGCGCACCATGGCGCACGATGAAGTTAATCACGTGGTACCGTCCTACACCATCGAGACCTACGTGTACGACCCGGTAACCCACGGTCCGTTCCAATTCCACCTGCTCGCGCTTTCTTACTTCCTGTTTGGGGATTCAGACTTCAGCGCGCGGGTGCCTGCCGCGCTGTTTGGCGTCGCGGTGGTCATTTTCACGATTTTCGCCTGGCGGCGCTACCTCGGCAGGGTTGGCGCCTTGGTCAGCGCCTTCCTGTACGTGATTTCACCCTTTATCCTGTTCTACAGCCGCTATACCCGTAATGAGATATTTATCGTCTTTTGGGGCTTGGTGCTGCTGTGGCTGTTTCTGCGCTACCTGGAAGGCGGCGAAAGCAAATATCTGCTCTGGATTACCCTCATCACCGCGCTGCATTACGCGGATAAAGCCACCTCTTTCATTTTTAGCGCCGAGGCGCTCATCTTCCTGGCGCTGCTGTTTATCGTTGAATCACTGCGCAAACCCTGGCGGGAACGGCAGCAGCGCTCCAATTTCCTGATTATGACCCTCGTCGCCCTGCTGGCTGTGCTGGCCGGCGCAGCCTTATACCTGCTGACCAAGGGCCGCGCCCCCGGCACGCTGCTCGTGCCTTTCGCGATTATTGGCGCGGTGCTGCTGGCAGCCCTGGTTTTTATGGTTATCTGGCTGGTGCGCGGGCTGGGTTGGAAAGAAATCCGCCTCACCCGCAGTTTTAACCTGGTGGTGCTGCAGCTGCTGCTTATCCTGCCGCTGCTCACCGCCCTGCCCGTCAAGCTGCTCGGTTTCGACCCGCTGGATTACTCCCAGGCTGGCATCTTGCGCTCCGTGGCGGTGTTCCTGGCGCTCAGTCTGCTTTCCATGCTGCTTGGGCTGATGTGGAACCGCAAGGTTTGGCTTAAGGCGCTGTTGATTTTCTGGAGCGTCTTTATCGTTTTCTACACAACCTTTTTCACGCACGGTGAAGGTTTCTTTAAAGGTTTGGTGGCTGCTTTGGGATATTGGATGTCTCAGCAGGCAGTGCAGCGCGGCACCCAACCGCTGTATTACTACGCTTTCGTGCAAGTCCCGGTCTACGAATTTCTGCCCGCGCTGGGTTTGTTGCTGATGATTGCCATTGCCGCGCTGCGCGGGCTCTTTGCCGCCCAACCCGGCAGCCCCTTCAGCCGTCCGCATAAGTCTGCCGCAGAAGCCAAACCAGTAATCCTCGGGAATCCCACGCCTGAATTGCAAACAACCTTAACTGAGCCTTCCACCGGACCGGAAGTTTCAACGCTCCCCACCGCGGAGTCAGCGCATTCGCCTGAGCCTGCCATTGCGGAAAACCTCCAAGCCGACGGAGAGCCAACCCAATTCCCCCAAGCCGGGCCGCCCTCCGCGCGCCCCGTTTGGTTCGAGCGCTTGTTCAGCCTGCCGCCCGAATCCCATACTTGCGCCGACTGGCTGCCCACCGCCGCGCTGCTCATCTATTGGTCTCTGATGAGCCTGCTGGCCTTTTCGTATGCCGGCGAACGCATGCCCTGGCTGACCACCCACATTACCATGCCGATGATTCTTGCCAGCGGCTGGGCGCTGGGCTACCTGATCGAGCATATCGACTGGGAAGCTGTGCGGCGCGGCAAAGGATGGCTGGTGATGCTGCTCAGCCTGGTGTTCCTGTTCGCTTTTGGCAACCTGCTTGGCGCGCTGCTTGGTCCTGTGCCGCCCTTCGCGGGCAAAGACCTGGCGCAGCTGCAAGCCACCAGCACTTTTCTTCTGGCCGGGCTTGGCTGCCTCGGAAGCCTGGGCGGGTTGGTATTCCTGCTGAAAGACTGGCGCCCGCGCACCTTGCTGAAGAGCCTGCTCTTGTTCTGCTTTGGAGTTATGTCTGTTTTCACCTTCCGCGCCGCCTACCGGGCTGCTTATATCAATTACGATAACGCCAAAGAGTACCTCGTCTACGCGCACTCCACCCGCGACATGAAAGACGTGCTGGAACAGGTCGAGACGATTTCCAAACGCCTGTACGGGGATAAATCCATTGCCGTCGCTTACGATAACGACGCGCTGTATCCGTTCTGGTGGTACCTGCGCGATTACCCCAACCGAGTCTGGTTTGGGGATAACATCACCAAGGATTTGCGCGACTCGCCGGTAATCCTGGTGGGCAGCGCCAATTTTGCCAAGATTGAACCGCTGGTGCGCGAAGATTACATCATGTACGAGTACAAGCGCATGTGGTGGCCAATGGAAGCCTACCGCAACCAATCCTTCGCTTCTGTCTGGCAAATGCTGAAAAACCCGGCAATGCGCTCTGCCCTGTGGGAGATTTGGTTCAATCGGGATTACACGCAATACGCCGCGGTGACTGGCGACGGCAGCCTGACCCTGGCGACCTGGTCGCCTTCGGATTTGCTGCGCATGTATATCCGCAAGGATGTTGCCGCGCGCATTTGGGAATATGGCGTCGAACCCGTCGAAACAGCGCCAAAGGTGGACCCCTACGCGAGCAATACCATCAGCCTTGACCCGGTCAAGGTCATCAGCATGGCAGGCGGCCAGACTTTCTCCGCGCCGCGCGGGCTGGCTTTCGCCCCGGACGGCAGCCTGTTCGCGGCGGATTCGCGTAATAACCGCGTTGTGCACCTGGACGCGAACGGTCTGTATCTCAACTCCTGGGGCGGCTACGCCAATGTGCTGGATGGACTCGCGCCGGAAGGTTTGTTCAACGAACCCTGGGGAGTGGCCGTCGGGCCGGATGGGTTGGTTTACGTCACCGACACCTGGAATCACCGCGTGCAGGTCTTTACTCCGGACGGCAAGTTCGTGCGCATGTGGAGCGAGTTCCTGGCGGGCGGCGTGTTGGATTCCTTCTGGGGTCCGCGCGGCATTGCCGTGGATGCCCAAAATCGCGTGTACGTGACCGATACCGGCAAACAGCGCGTGGTGATATTCGACAGCCAGGGCAATTATCTGACCCAATTCGGCAGCCGCGGCATGGTCGTCGGGCAGTTGGATGAGCCGGTCGGCATCGCGGTAGATTCAGCGGGTAAAGTTTACATCGCGGATACATGGAATAACCGCGTGCAGGTCTTCTCTCCGAACGAAACCGGGACGACCTTTACCAGCGTGCTCACCTGGGATGTGGACGCCTGGACAACCGACTCACTGGATAACAAGCCCTTCCTGGCATTAGGCGCCAACAACCAGGTGTATATCACCGACCCCGACCTGGGGCGCGTCATCCGCTTTGACAACCAGGGCGCGTTCCTGCAGCTGTGGGGCGGGTACCAAAACTCCTTCCTGATGGGCATTATCAGCGGCATCGCGGTCGGGCAGGATGGAAGCGTATGGGTCAGCGACGCGCTGAACAACAATCTTTTGCAGTTCACGCCGCCAGATTGAGGACAAAAACCTGGACCGTCAGGGTCTGAACAAAACGGAAGACAAAGCGCTGAACCATGGCAGCCTGCCTTTTGGTCAGGCTGGGAATGTTTTTTGCCCCAAAGGATTACCGCATTGCCATGGGAATCTGTTTTTTGCGTTCCTACCGGTAGCGTTTTTTGGACACAAATCCCCACATCAAGGGCAGCGTGTTGGGCTGCGCCTGACCAAAAAAAACCCCCGTGGCTGCCCACAGGGGTTAAATCTCGGATGAAGTTTGCCTATGCCAGGGCAGTTTTGACGACCTGGGAAAAGGCTTGCGGGTCGCGCACGGCCAAATCAGCCAGGACCTTCCGGTTCAGGATGATGTCCGACTTACGCAGGGCGGCAATCAGACGGCTGTAGGTGATGCCGTTCTGGCGGGCAGCCGCGTTGATGCGCACAATCCAAAGCCTTCGCAAATCGCGCTTGCGGTTGCGTCGGTCGTTATACGCGTACCATTGGCTCTTCAGAAAAGACTCATTGGCACGTCTGAACAGATGATTTCGGGTTCCCCGGTATCCGCTGGTATGGGCTAACCGGCGTTGGTGACGTCGGCGGCGGTACGGTCCACTTTTTACTCTTGCCATTTTAATATCTCCTTTGCGGTCCCCTGGGCGTCAGATTTTCATCCAGTTGCATACACCCAACAGCCGCGCTAAAACGAATCGACAGGATCTTAGTCCTTTTTGCTCATATAAGGCGCCAAACGCTTGATATGCTTCACGAGACCGCTCGATTTTACGGCGATTGTCTCGGCGAGCAAAGCCTTCGTACGCTTGGAAGTGTGACGGCGCAGGTGACCTTTACCGATCTTGGTGCGCACAACGACACCGGTACCAGTTGTACGGAAGCGTTTTGACGTAGCCTTATGAGTCTTCATCTTGTACTTACCACTACTTTGTTTTCTTGGCACGTTCAAACTCCTCTAAGAAAATCAACGGCTGTGAATCGACCGCAGCCGTTGGTATTAATACCGATGGATCATTATAACAGATAACTATTGAGTCAAGCAACTACTTTTTCGGCGTCAACATCATGAACATGGTGCGCCCTTCCATATTTGGGGCCTGTTCAATCTCGCTCACGTCCTTCAGGTCCTCCGCGATTTCCCGCAGGTCTTCCAGCGCCAGCTCGGGATAAGTAATTTCCCGGCCGCGGAAGCGGATTGTGACGCGCACCTTCATGCCGTTTTTCAGCCACCCTCGCGCGTCATCCACCTTAAAACTGCGGTGGTGATCACCGGTTTTTGGGCGAAGTCGAATTTCCTTGATTTCAATCTTGGTCTGAGCTTTGCGGGCTTCGCGTTCCTTCTTTTCTTTATCGTACAGGAACTTGCTGAAATTCATAATCCGGCATACGGGTGGGTCCGCATTTGGGGCAACCTCCACCAGGTCCAGACCGGCGTCGTCTGCCCTGCGAAGCGCCTCGCTGGTGGAGACGATGCCAATGTTTTCACCGTTCTCATCCACCAGGCGCACTTTTTCTACCCGAATGCGTTCGTTAACTCGATATTCTTGTTTACTACTGATCTTCTCTTCTCCTTGATAAATTAAACCAATAACATATCACAACGTGGTATGTTCAAGGAATAATATTACCATAAACGCGGGAAAATCGTCAACTGGCGCGGGCTGCTTTCGGTTTCGGGCTGCGAAAGAGCTTACCCATAGGTAATTCACCTGCCATTTCCGCTGCAGTAAGCAGGGATTTGCCGGTTTTCTTTATTAATCTCCAATTCTGAGGTAATATCAATTGCCGAAATTGGCAGCTGGATTGGCAGCTTTTCCGCTGCCTATGTGATGTTTACCGGAGGAATCATGACTTTTGAACAGAACCTTGAAAAATACGCCGACCTGATTGTCAGCATTGGCCTGGGGTTGAAGCAGGACGACAAACTGATTATCTATCTTAATCAAGACTGCCTGCCTCTGGCGCGCTTGATATCCAAAAAAGCTTACCAGAGCGGCGTCGTGGATATCCGCCTGGAATTCAACGACGACACGATGACGCTGGAGCGTTTCCTTTTCGCTCCCGATAAAGCCCTGGAGTTTTTCCCCTCCTACCGCGTGGACTATTACGAAAGCATGCTCAAAGACGGTTACAACCGCCTCTCCCTGCTGGCGGAAGACCCTGACCTGCTAAAACCAGTGGACCCCGCGCGAATTGCCGCCTGGCAAAAAACCGCCGGAAAAGCTCTCAAACCGCTTCAGCGCTATTCGATGGAAAATAAAATAAAATGGTGCGTGGCCGGGGTTGCCTGCCCTGCCTGGGCAAAAGCGGTCTTCCCCGGGCTGCCCGCGGAAGAGGGCGTGCGCAAGCTGTGGGACAATATCTTTGCCGCTACGCGCGCCGATCTGGATAACCCGGTGCAAGCCTGGAAAAGCCACGACGCAGCCCTCAAAGCCCGCAAGAACTTCCTGAACGACGCCTGTTTTGACTTTGTGCATTACCAGGGCCCCGGCACAGACCTGCGGGTACACCTGGTGCAAGACCATATCTGGGAAGGTGGTTCCTCCCGCAGTGAAGCCGGCGATACCTTCATGCCCAATATTCCTACCGAAGAAATCTTCAGCATGCCACACGCCGACCGCGTGGACGGCACCCTGCGCGCCACCATGCCCCTCAGCCTGCGCGGGCAGTTGGTGGATGATTTCCATTTCACCTTCAAAGACGGCAAGGTGGTGGAGTTTGACGCGGGGCAAGGCAAACAAATCCTGACTGACCTGATGGAAATGGATGAAGGCGCCAAACGGTTGGGCGAAATCGCGCTGGTCGCGGCAAATTCCCCCATCAGCAACACCGGCATCCTCTTCAAGAACACTTTGTTTGATGAGAATGCCTCCTGCCACTTTGCGCTGGGCGCCGCGTACAGCGAAAACCTTAAGGGTGCTACCGAACGCACGGATGCTGAGAACCGCAAACTGGGCATGAATGACTCCATGATCCATGTGGACTTTATGGTTGGCGGGAAAGACGTGACCGTGACGGGCGTTAAAGCAGACGGGAGCCGGGTTGTCCTGCTCCGGGATGGCGAGTGGCAGATTTAGCCGTTTTTTAGGCGTAAAGAACCTGAAGGCGTGAACATTCATGCCTTCTTTTTTTGTGAGTTATCGCCGGGCAGTCAGGCAGATGGCGCTTCGCAAGTCTAAAGATGCGTCAGGAAGGCGAACGCAGCCTGACCTATCCATAACGTCGAGGCAGGGCGAAGCATCCGAAGTCATATCCCTTGTCTCATCTGCCGGAAGTATTGAGGGCGCTTCACCTGTCCCAGGAGCGGCGTCCGCTTGAGAAGCGCAGCAGTATAGCAGTTCGTAAGCCGGCTTGCACTTTTCAAGCCGGCGATTGCGTCTGGTTGACATGCGCGGCCTGACCAACAACCGGGCGGCCGCGCACACTCCAACCGCCATCGCGAGCCCCAATTGTCAGAATCAAACGGAAGCCAACCTCTCAGGAAAGGGGCGTGGCAGTCTGCCTTTAATCCTTAAACAGGCGGTCGGCGCCCTCGATTGATAACACCGCTTCGCCTTGCTCCTCACGATTACGGACTGGTTCGTCATTGCGACTGCTCGCGTGCGGAGCGTGGAGCGCCAGCAGCTGAAGCAGTATCCCTCCTTACCTTCTGGTCATCACTTCGTGCTCGCGACTTCGACCTTTCAGGCAGACCGCAAGCTTAGTGGGTTCGGCTGCTTCACTTTACTCTCCTGAGGACGTTCATTTCTATCCATCGCGCTGTTTCTCCATAGAATCTGCGATTTCCTCGATTCTCGGCCAATTAATGTTATGATTTGCGGGCACGCGTGGGTAATATCAAAACAGCGTATTAATACCAAACCAACCAATCCGCACAAGCGAGAGCCAGCATGCTACTGCAAAGCACACTCATCGTCATCCAACAAATCCTCATTGTATTCATCCTGATTGGCGTCGGTTTCCTCGCTGCGAAATTCGGCATCCTGGGCGAAGAGGGCGCCCGGCAGATTACCGATTTTCTACTTATCATCGTCATCCCCTGCGTCATTATCATGGCGTTTCAGACCTCATTTGAACCTTCCCTGCTCAAAAACATCCTCATCGCCGCGCTTATCTCCGCTCTGACCCACGCCGTCGGCATCCTGATTTCCCAGCTGATGTTCCGGAAGGATCCATCGGCACAAAAAAACATCTTCATTTATTCAATCGTTTTTTACAACACGGGCTTCTTTTCTCTTCCCCTGCTGCGGGCGCTGCTGGGCGAAATTGGCGTGCTCTACGGCTCGGTCATCGTCGCGGTTTTCAACCTTTTCGCCTGGACTTACGGAATCCGCCTGATGAACGGAGAAAACGGCGCCCTAAAATGGAAGACCCTGCTCAACCCGGGGATTGTTTCGCTCCTCCTCGCGCTCATCCTGGTGCTCCTGAAAATCCGGCTGCCAGAGCTCGTCCTGACCACGTTGAAGTACCTGACGAATTTGCATACGCCTCTGGCGATGATAGTTATCGGCTGCCAGTTTTACCTCTTCCGGAACAGCTTTAAGCTGCGTGAGCCGGCGTTATGGAAAACAGTGTTCGCGAGGAACATCCTCGTCCCGCTGGTGATGCTCGGGCTGGTTTATTTCCTGGCGCAGGATAAGACCCTCTTCTTTACCGGCGTGATTACGGCTTCAGCGCCAACGGCTATCAACACGATCCTGTTTGCCACACGCTACAAGCAAGACGTCAACACCGCCGTGCAGACCGTCATCCTCACCACCCTGCTGATGCTGGTCACCATCCCTCTGATGATGGCGCTGGCAATGCTGTTGAAAGGCTCCCTCTAACCGCGGTCAGATTTTGGCTGCGCGGGGTTCACGGGCATCTACTGAACGCCAAGCGCCTCAGAACGCCCTCATCTTCAGATTATCGCAAGGATATATCCGTTCCTTATCGTGATTCGTTTGCTACTGCTAATCGAGTCTATGCAGCGTTGGCAGCAGGTTGTAATCGTGCGCTGTGATTGGGTCAGGCTTCGCCATGATCGCACCGGCCTTGCGAAGCATAGCCTTGAACGCCTTGCATAGTCCCCCAGGGATACTGCGTAATCAGAAGAGCATGCAAGATCAGCATGGTGCATGCGGTAGGGGCGAAGCAACCGAACAAAAATATTTTGCCTTCCCCACTACGCAAATATTGGTTGCTTCGCCCCTACGACCATCGGGAAAACCCCGATCTCGCTGGGTCTACGATGCATAGCCTTGCACGCCTTGCATGGTCCCGCAGGGGCACTGCGTAATCAGGAGACCATGCAAAATCAACCGCTCTGCTCGCGCCGGTCTCCTGACCGAGCGCGGAAGCGGACCGATAGGTCTCCTGATTAGGGAGCTGAGAGGCAGATGACAGCTCTGCCGGAAGAATGAGACCGTCGGTCAAGACCACTTGCTCGGTCGGGAGACCGGCGAGATCGGAGCTCGCCCTGGCCTTGCGCAGCACCCCGCACCGGAGGTGCATGTGGGCTGACCGAACGCGACCAAAGACTAAGCTTGCCGTCACATTAATAAAACAGAGCCCACATTCCGCGGGCTCTGTCCTTGTCAATTTCTAAATCTTTTCGGCAATTTCCTTTTGCGCCAGCGCCAGGAACTCTTCCACGCTCATCGCGCCCGGGTTCTCGCCGCTGCGCCTTCTTAAGGCCACCTGCCCGGCTTCCATCTCGCGGTCGCCAATTACCAGCATATACGGCACCTTTTCTTTCTGCGCGTCCCGGATCTTGGAATTCATCCGGTCTGCCCGCGCGTCCACGCTCACCCGCAGACCGGCTTGCTTATATTGCGCCGCCACCTGCTCCGCGAAGGCCACATGCCGGTCGGCAATCGGGATGATGACCGCCTGCTTGGGCGCCAGCCAGGCCGGGAATGCGCCGCCGTAGTGCTCAATCAGCACGCCAAAGAAGCGTTCCATCGAGCCCAGCAGCGCGCGGTGGATCATGTACGGGCGGTGCGGCTGGCCGTCCTCGCCGATATACTCCAGCCCAAAGCGTTCCGGTTCGTTAAAGTCAAACTGGATGGTGGAGAGCTGCCATTCGCGCCCAAGCGCGTCGTTGATCTTCAGGTCAATCTTCGGCCCATAAAACGCGCCGCCGCCGTTGTCCACCTCGTAGGGCAGGCCCGCGCGCTTCAGTGAGGCTTCCAGGGCATTTTCGGCATCCGCCCACTGCGCGGGGTCGCCCACGCTTTTCTCGGGTTTGGTGCTCAAGAAGGCGTGAATCTCGCTGAACCCAAACGCGCGCAGGATGTTCAAGCTGAAGTCCAACACAAAGTCAATCTCCTCCGGCATTTGGTCCGGGCGGCAGAAGTGGTGCGCGTCGTCCTGCGTGAAACCGCGCACGCGCATCAGCCCGTGCAAGACCCCCGAGCGTTCATAGCGGTAGACGGTGCCCTTTTCGGCATAGCGCAGCGGCAAATCGCGGTAGGAACGCAGCCCGCTCTTGTAGATGTGCAGGTGGAAGGGGCAGTTCATCGGCTTGATGAAGTATTGCTGGCCTTCAATTTCAATCGGCGAATACATATTCTCTTTGTAAAAGCCCAGGTGTCCGCTCATCTCCCACAAGCTCGCCTTGCCGATGTGCGGCGTGTAGACGAAGTCGTAGCCGTTGGCCATGTGCTCGTCGTCCCAGAAGCGCTCAATCTGATGCCGGATCATGCCGCCGTTCGGGTGCCAGAGGATCAGCCCCTGCCCGACCTCGTCGTTCTGACTGAAAAGGTCCAGCTCCTTGCCCAGCTTGCGGTGGTCGCGCTTGCGGGCCTCTTCCAGCTTCCACAGGTACTCTTCCAGCTGCTCCTTGCTTTCCCAGGCGGTGCCGTAGATGCGCTGCAGCATGGGGCGTTTTTCGTCCCCGCGCCAATAAGCGCCGGCCACGTTCAGCAGCTTAATCGCTTTCGGATTGATTTCTGCCGTGCTGCCTACGTGCGGGCCGCGGCAAAGGTCCACAAAGCCTCCGGATTTATAAATCGTGATGGGCGCCACTTCATCCGTGGGGTTGCCGTCGTCGTCCAGGCCGCCGTGCTCCAGCCCGTCAATCAGTTCCAGCTTGAAAGGTTGGTCCGCGAAGAGCGCGCGCGCCTGTTCGGGCGAAATCTCCTGACAGCTGAACTGCTCCTTTTGGGAGATAAGCTGCCGCATGCGCTCCTCAATTTCCGTCAGATCCTCCGGGGTGAGGCTGCGCGGCAGGTCAAAATCATAGTAGAACCCATCTTCAATCGGCGGACCAATGGCGACCCGACCGGTGGGGAACTTCTCCAGGACGGCTTCAGCCATGACGTGCGCCGTGCTGTGACGGATGCGGTAGAGTTGTGACTTTTCGTATTCTTCTTTATTCCCGGACATTTCTTCCTCCTTGCGGCTGCGGTTTGGGAGCGCCGCTGCCGACCAGTTAAACAAAAAGACCCTGCGCCCTGGGGCGAGAGGTCTCTCACGCGGTTCCACCCAGATTACCCCAAGTTGGGGTATCTTGATTTGCCGGTAACGGGGCTGCCGTTTGCCTTACTTGGGTCTTCCGGTTCAGGCTCATGCTGGCGGGTGGTTTTCGCTTGTCAGTTCCGGCGCCTTCACACCAGGCGGCGCCTCTCTGAGGGAACGCACAAGTTACTCGTCCCGCGTCATTGCGTATTGGGGTTAATATACTGCTTTTCCGGGGAATTGGCAAGCGGAAGTGGAAGGTTAGGGGCGTTTACCGCTTTCGACTCCAGCCTGAAGGAACCAATCAATGAGCCACCCATGATAAAATTTACTTTGCTGAGTTTATTCCATAAGTTGCATGTTAGCATCGAAAATTAGTACATTTTTGTGAAATTGAACAGAACGCGAATTTTATAACGCTTGCGCTTTTGATTAATAAGGGTTTTTGAGTGTTAGTCGTTTTCAGCCGCTTGATTTTTCCACAGACAGCAACTTATCACGTATACTCACTTCTTGATCAGAGGTGGTTAAGCGGATAACTTCATACCAGGTCTTTCTTATTGAGCGTTTAGGAGATTCACAACTAATGGACCAAGCGCATTCACTAAGTTTGTTACGACAAATGATTGGGAATGATAAAGACTTCCGTCCTGGTCAGTGGGAAGCAATCGAAGCAGTTGCGATTAAAAAGCAACGTGCGCTTGTTGTACAACGCACTGGATGGGGAAAGAGTCTGGTTTACTTTCTAGCGACGAAATTATTACGCGAGCAAGGTTCTGGCCCCACAGTCCTTATCAGTCCACTATTGTCGCTTATGCGCAATCAAATTGAAATGGCTGGAAGGATTGGCATTCGCGCATTCACGATAAACAGCGCGAACACGGAAGAATGGGCAGCTATTGAGGAGGCTTTGGCGAAGGATGAATGTGATTTAATGCTCATTTCCCCAGAACGGTTAAATAATGAGCATTTCCAAAAAGAAGTCCTTCCACAAATTTCCGGACGAATTGGTCTTTTTGTAGTGGATGAAGCTCATTGTATCTCCGATTGGGGACATGATTTTCGTCCGGATTATCGCCGAATTGTGCGAATCGTTCAGATGCTCCCAAAAGGCATCCCCGTACTCGGAACAACCGCCACAGCCAATGACCGGGTAGTTAAGGATATCCAGACACAGTTAGGCTCTGGTCTTGTGGTTCTTCGCGGACCCCTAACCCGGGAATCTCTGCGTTTGCAGAATATTCGCCTTTCAAGTCAAAGTGAACGATTGGCTTGGCTGGTGGAGAATTTACCGAAATTCAAGGGGAGTGGGATTATTTACTGTCTGACTGTTGCGGATACAAAACGGGTAACTGGATGGTTAAAACAGAAAGGCTTTTCAGCTGAAGCATATCATGCTGGTGATGATGGCAATATGGATCGACCGGCATTAGAACAGGCATTCCTCAACAATGAAATTAAGATACTGGTCGCCACTGTAGCATTGGGAATGGGCTTTGATAAACCAGATATCAACTTTGTTATCCATTTTCAACGTCCCGGCTCAGTTGTGGCTTACTATCAGCAGGTTGGTCGTGCTGGACGGGCGGTTGAAAAATCGTATGGCGTCTTGCTTAGTGGCGCCGAAGACGATGAAATCCAAAATTATTTTATTGAGTCAGCCTTCCCAAGTACACAAGTATTTCTAGATATCCTCCAGGAGCTTGAAAAAAGCGAAGGATTGTCATTGTATGAAATATTAGCCAGGGTTAACACATCAAAATCAATGGCGGAGAAAGCACTCAAGATATTAGAAGTTGATGGTGCAGTCGGCCAGACCTTTGATAAAAAGGTACTTTATTTTCGCACGCCTAATCCATGGGTTCCAGAAACAGACCGTATTAATCGAGTCCTTGACTTGCGTAGATCTGAATTAGCTCAAATGCAAGCTTTTGTGGATCATCCGGGCTGTCTGATGAAATTTTTATTAGAAGCATTGGATGACCCAAACCCTGTTCCTTGTGGTCGATGTGCAAACTGTCAGGGAAAAGGTTTTTCCGCTTCCGTACCGCATGAACTTGTGATCGAAGCAGAAAATTTTCTAAAAGGGACACAAGTTCTCATCCAACCACGCAAGCAATGGCCGGTTGGTTTATTCCCGGATCAAAAACGCAACATTCCGCTTGAATTGCAAAGTGCTCCAGGGCGTTCATTGTGCTATTATGGCGATGCCGGATGGGGAAAAATCGTACAGATAGGGAAGTATCGGAAAGGTCATTTTTCTGATGAATTAGTTAATGCAGCCTCTCATTTAATTCAAGATTTATGGAAACCTGACCCTTTCCCTGCCTGGGTTACTTCAATTCCATCTACTCGGCATCCGAATCTTGTCCCAGATTTTACAGCCCGTCTGGCTCAATCGTTAGGTATTCCATTTCACCCAGCTTTTCAGCGAACAAGTGAAGCTCCAGAACAAAAAACTATGCAAAACAGCACCATGCAAGCTCGGAATGTGATTGGTACAATAAGCATAGATCCTCAACTTCCATCCGGTGCGGTTTTACTGGTGGACGATATTATTGATTCTGGATGGACATTAACTATGGCTGGCTATTTATTAAAGGTAAATGGGAGTGGACCAGTTTACCCATTTACCCTGGCTCAAGCAACTGGAAGGAATACCAACGGATGACCATTTCTCTTGATTCTCAAGCCATTCTTTTATTGTGTTCTCATATTGGACTTTTATCGAATTCCGATTATTCATCGTTAACTCTGAAAGAATGGAACCCCTTAGCAAAAAAACTACAATCTATCTCCATGCGCCCGGGTTATTTACTTGGCCTAACACCAGAAGAAATCCAAAATCAACTGGGAATTAATCTGGAAGAAGCTGAACGTTATTATCACCTACTCCAACGAAGTGGATCTTTAGCAATTGAACTAGAACGATTAGAGTCGCTTGGAATTCATGTGTTAACGAGAGCTGATCAAGAATACCCAACACGATATCGTCAGCGACTCAAAGAAAGCGCGCCTGCTGTTCTATTCTATGCAGGTGAAAGAGCCCTTTTAGGCCAGCCAGGAATTGCAGTCGTAGGCTCCCGCCATCTGGACGAAGCAGGTCAGGCATGCGCAGAATTTATCGGAAATTCATGCGGCTTATCGGGCTTGGTTCTCTATTCTGGTGGCGCAAAAGGAGTCGATAGCATCAGCATGTATGCTGCGTTATCTTCAAGAGGGACAGCTGTGGGAATACTCGCAGATAATTTAGAAAAAGCCATCCGGATTAGAGAAAATCGTGACGCAGTTAGTCGTGGGGATTTATGTCTGGTAACTCCATATTCTCCGAATGCCCCGTTTTCTGTTGGAACAGCAATGGGCAGGAATAAATTGATTTACACCCTTGCTGATTACGCTATTGTTGTGGCAAGTGATGCGGAAAAGGGCGGTACCTGGGCTGGCGCGATTGAAGCTCTTAAGTCAAATTGGATTCCTTTATTTGTCTTAAACCATTCCGATATGCCTGCGGGAAACAAGCTTCTTATCCAAAAAGGCGCCCTACAGTTTCCCCATCCTTTCCCAGAACATCACCAAAACTTAAAACCTTGGTTGGAGGCGCATTCAATTAAACCCAAAACGGTATCTAGCCAACCATCACTTTTTTGAGATTTCAGCGTCCCTTTCCAGCTGGGGAAATAATAATCATGACTGCCTTTATTGTTGTTCTATGCGCCAGTAAATCAATACCACAAAGACGTTTTACGTTGTCGGGTACCCAGAATTCCGATGGATACCTCTCACGCCGGAGCCGCCCATGATCGAACTACCTGAAGCCCTCACCCTCGCCAACCAAATCTCCGAATACCTGGCCGGGAAAACAGTTATTTCCACCACAGCCGCCCAAAGCCCGCACAAATTCGCCTGGTACCACGGGGATCCTGCCAACTACCCGACCAAACTCAACGGCAGCCGCATTCTCTCCGCCCGCGCCCAGGCATGTTTGTGGAGGTCGCGCTCTCAAACTGCATGCTGTTTTTCAGCGACGGCGTCAACCTGCGCTTGCACCCTTCAGCCGGCCCCACCCCAGCCAAACACCAGCTTTTGTTGGGCCTGGACGACGGCACCATCCTCAGCGCGTCGGTGGCAATGTATGGCGGCGTTGTCTGTTGGGGAAAGCCCGAAGCATTCGAGAACAGCTATTACGAGACCGCCCAAGCCAAGCCCTCCCCGCTCTCAGAAGCTTTCAGCGAAGCCTATTTTCGCGCGCTGCTCGCCCCCGAGTCGGTGCGCAAGCTGCCGCTGAAAGCCGCTCTGGCAACCGAGCAGCGCATCCCGGGGCTGGGCAATGGCTGCCTGCAGGATATCCTCTGGGAAGCGCGCCTGCACCCCCGCTGCAAAGTCAACGCCCTCTCGGACGCAGAACTGCAGCAACTTTACATCAGCCTGAAACTGACCTTGCGGGAAATGACCCAGGCCGGCGGGCGCAGCACCGAAAAAGACCTTTTCGGGCAGCCCGGCGGTTACCAGGTGCGCCTGTGTGCGCAGACCAAAGGCAAGCCCTGCCCCCGCTGCGGCTCGCCGATTGTGAAGGAAGCTTATTTGGGCGGCAGCGTCTACACCTGCCCCACCTGCCAACAGATTTAAGCTTCCGGCTCCCAGCCGGCATCGGTCAGCGCGTAACCCAGGTGGATATCAAAGGGATGGATAAGCAGCCTGCCAAGCGGGCGTTCGTATTTCTCGAAGAAGGCATGGCACGCGGCGGAATACGCTTCGCGCGTGTCGAACTCCCAAACCGCGAAGTACTTCACCGATTTGATAATCTTCTGTAGTTTGCGCGGGTCTTTCTCCGGATTGTTGATAGTGTACGCGCGCTTCATCATCAGAAAGCGCTGACAGCCAGGGCAAGCCTGCTGCCACGCCGCTACTTCCGAAGCGAGCGCTTCAAACGCGTCCACTTTCCCGGGGTCCACCTCAAAAATCTTAACCTCAACGAAATTGCTCATTTCCGCGTCCTTATCATCTGGCGATACCTTCCAGAATCATCCATACACCCGCAGTCCCTGCCCCCCGCGGCATATGGGAACCGCGCGACGATATTTCGCTTTGACCCCGACTTCTCGACGCTTTTTCAACATACCATTGAACCAACAGGGAGCCCCTGGCACTTTTCAGAAGGTTAAGCGTCTGCAGCCTCAACTCGCCGGGCGCCAATTCCGGGGCGTTCCGGCACGCCAATCACCGCGTCTTCCCCAAAACCCATCCCCTCGAACGGATCATTCACGACCAGCAAACACGCGTCCAGGTCCAGCCAATCCGCCAGTCCTGCCAAATGGGCCGCGGCAGTCAGACCTAGGGAGGTTTCAATCATACAGCCGAGCAAGACGCTCATCCCGACCGCGCGAGCCCGACGCATCAGGTCTAAAGCGGGGCTCACCCCACCCACCTTCATCAGTTTGATGTTCACCCCGCGCACGCCCGCCTTTGCCAGGCGCGATAAATCATCAGGCTTTTGCAGGGATTCGTCCGCGACAATCGCTATCGCGGTTTTTGCCTGCACCTCACCAAGCCCTTCAATCTCATCCGCGGGCAGTGGTTGTTCCAACATTTCCAGGCTGGCTTTCTCCAGGGTGGGCAAATATTCCAGCGCCTGGCTAAGGCTCCAGCCGGCATTGGCGTCCGCGAAGATTCGCGCGTCGGGTCTGGCAGCGCGCACAGCTTCCAGTCGGCGCATATCTTCTTCGTCGCCAGCCAGCTTCAATTTGAGAATCGGGAGGTTCTTAAGGCGTCGGGCTTCAGCCGCCATGAATTCGGGCGTGTCCACCGAAATAGTGTAACTGCTGGCCTTGCGCGCGGGTGCTGGCAGCCCAAGCGCGGCAAAAAGCGGCCGCCCGAGCTTGCGGCTGAGATAATCATGCAGCGCCAGGTCCACCGCCGCGCGAGCAGGGGCTGGCCCATCCGGGTCTACCCAGGCAAAGATATCTTCCATTCGTTCCGGGAAGGGTTCTGCGCGCAGAGCAGTCCGTTCCCAATAGGCACGCATAGCCTCCAGCCGCACAGGATAATACGGCGGGATAGTGCCCTCGCCCCAACCCGCGTCTCCGCGCAGGCGAATCCAATGGGCGGTGCGTTCCTGTGTGGCGCCGTAAGAAAGCCTGAAAGGCGTGCGAAGCTGCAGGATAAGTGCTTCCCAGCTCAGGCAAGCCTCAGGCTCAGGTTTTCCGGCGTTCGTCATATGCCGCTCAGGCGAAATGACAGGCTACCCAATGACCGGGCTGGATTTCGCGGTACTCAGGGTCTTCCTGAAAGCATCTTTCCGCAGCCATAGGGCAGCGCGTGTTGAAGTTGCAGCCGTGCGGGGGGTTCAGGGGGCTGGGAATGTCGCCTTTCAGGATGATTCGCTTGCGGTTCCGGGCTTTATCGGGGTCCGGAATTGGCACAGCCGACATCAACGCGCGGGTATATGGGTGCAGGGGGTGCAGGTAGATTTCGTTCCGGTCTGCCAGTTCCATCACCTTCCCCAGGTACATCACCACCATGCGATCACTGATATGCCGCACCATGCTCAAATCATGCGCCACAAAGATGTATGTGAGCCCCAGTTTATCCTGCAGTTCTTCGAGCAGATTTACTACCTGCGCCTGAATGCTGACATCCAACGAGGAAATCGGTTCGTCGCAAATCACCAAATCCGGATTTAACGCCAATGCCCGCGCGATGCCAATCCGCTGGCGCTGTCCTCCCGAAAACTCGTGCGGGTAGCGGTTGACAAAATCAGGGTTCAGACCGACCAACTTGAGCAGTTCCTGCACTCGTTCGCGCTTTTCCTTTTGGGTGAGCGCGGTATGCACATCCAGAGGGGCCGAAATAATCGCGCCGACGGTCATGCGCGGGTTAAGCGATGCGTACGGGTCTTGAAAAATCATCTGCATCCGGCTGCGCATTTTTCGCAGGTCGTTTTCCTGCAGGCTTGCCAGGTCCACCCCATCAAACAGCACCCTCCCCGAAGTCGGGCGATACAGCTGCAGGATGGTTCGGGCTACGGTCGTTTTACCGCAGCCAGTCTCCCCAACCAGGCCCAAAGTTTCCCCTTTCAAAACATCAAAGCTCACATCGTCCACAGCGATGACATAGCGGCGTTGAGTTCTGAATAATTGTCTTGAGACCGGGAAGTATTTTTTCAGGTTTTGCACCCGCAGCAAAGTATTCCGTTCAACGTTCATTGCGCACCTCCGGCAGCTTTCCGCAGCGCTTCCGCGTCAATTTCTTTCCAACGCCAACAAGCAACCGTATGGCCGGGGCTGCCAGCTTCTTCCAGTTGGGGTCTTTCCGACAGGCAGCGTTCCACCCTGAAAGCGCAGCGCGCGTAGAAGGGGCAGCCAACAGGCAAACCAATCAAGTCTGGCGGCAAACCAGGAATGGAGATGAGTTTGGTGCCCGGGGCTTCATCGATTCTGGGCAGTGAGCCGAGCAAACCGAGCGTGTAAGGGTGGCGCGTCTGATGGTAAATTTCGTGAACATTTCCGCGTTCGATGATAAAACCAGCGTACATGACATTGATGTTTTGCGCCATCTCTGCCATGATGCCCAGGTCGTGCGTAATCCACATCACCGCCATGCCCAATTCCTCCTGCAAGCGCATCACGAGTTCAATAATCTGGGCTTGAATGGTCACGTCCAAAGCGGTTGTGGGTTCATCGGCAATAAGCAGTTTGGGTTCGCAAGAGAGCGCCATAGCAATCATCGCGCGCTGGCGCATTCCGCCCGAAAACTGGTGGGGGTAGTTATCCAGTCTTTTGCTTGCTTCGGGGATACCTACCAGATTGAGCAGTTCCAGGGCGCGCTCACGGGCTTGCGTTTTGTTCATGCCTTTATGCAGCATCAGCGCTTCGGAAATCTGAAAACCCACGGTATACACAGGATTCAACGAGGACATCGGGTCCTGAAACACCATAGCGATTTCGCGTCCGCGCACCTGCCGGATTTCTTTATCGTTGAGTTTGAGCAAATCTTTGCCATTAAACCAAACTTCGCGCGCGTCAATCTCGCCGGGTGGGATTTGAATGAGCCGAAGGATAGAAAGCGCGTGCACGCTCTTACCGCAGCCGCTTTCTCCAACCACGCCCAACACCTCGCCGGCTTGCATTGTGTAGGAAATTCCGTTGACCGCGTTAACCGTGCCATCCTGGGTGTGAAAGCGGGTATGTAGTTCTTTGATTCGCATTAATGTTTCCATGGCAATCCCATTCCGTCTCACTTGGCGCGCATTTTGGGGTCCAGCGCGTCGCGCAGACCGTCGCCCAATAAATTGAAACCCAGAACGCTGAACACAATCGCGAGCCCGGGGAAGAGCACCGCCCACCAGGCACCGCTCGAAAGATACTTATAACTGTCGCCCAGCATCGCTCCCCATTCCGGTTCCGGCGGTATGGCGCCCAAACCAAGAAAGCCCAGCGCCGCCGCCGAGAGGATGGCGGAAGCCAGACCCATGGTCGCTTGAACGATAATCGGGGATAAGATGTTGGGCATCACATGTTTGAACAGGATACGGCCGTGCCCTTCTCCAACCGATTGCGATGCCAGCACGTACTCCTTCTGACTGACAGAGAGCACCGCCGAGCGTGCCAGGCGGGCATAGACAGGAATACCCACTACACCGATGGCAATCATGCCTTTCTCAAGGCCAGGCCCCAGGAAGGCCACAATCGCGATTGCCAGCAGATAACTGGGGAAGGAGAGCAGCACATCCATCAAACGCATGGTAATGCTGGAGAAGGTTTTTCCGTTGACGGGTTTATTCAGCAGCCACCCAATGAGCAGCCCGACAAACGCGCAAACCAAACCAACCAATGGCGCAACCAGCAGTCCGCTGAGCCCACCCAAGAGCGCACCCGCGGCAGCAAACAAAACCGGACGCATCCGAACGCGCGCGAGTTTTTTCTCCAGAAAAACAGAAACTACGCCCAGCGCGCCAAATATCAGCGTCTGGAACCATTGGCGGGCAATCCAAGCCGGTAAAAGCCCGATTGCCAGCCCCAACGCGCCCATGAGCGCCAGTTTCTCTTTAAAATTCATGTCAAAGCTTTCAAAGAAACCGGCAAACAGCCCCAGGAGGCAGCCGACAGTCAGCGAAATGCCGACAGCGACCAAACCAACGCGCAGCGAATTCCACCCGCCGTGCACCACGCGGGTGAAAATATCACGCCCAAGTTTGTCGGTCCCAAAGATATGGACAACCGGTTTTTCCGCGGTGCTTATCAGATTTGGCGCCAGAAGTTTCGAACTGTAATCAAGGTCAGTTCTTGGGTCATACTTCCAGAAAAAATGCGCGCTGACTGCGGACAAAAGAAATATCGCCACAACCACCAATCCAAGCATAGCGGTAGGGCTCGATTTCAGGCGGCGCCAGGCATCCAACCAGAGGGAACGGTGTTCCCGCACAGCATATTCGGTCAATACTTCAAGTTCAGGCAGCTGGGTGCTCATAATAAACCCTAATCGTAACTGATGCGCGGGTCGAGTACCGCGTAAGAGACATCAACCAATAAATTGACAAGCAGGAAAATAATCGCGATTAAAAGGGTAACGCCTTGCACAATCGGGTAATCCCGACCCAATATCGAGTCATACACCCATTTTCCAATCCCAGGCCAGGAAAAAATCGTTTCAGTCAGCACAGCGCCCGCGAGCAAGGAACCAGCCTGGATGCCGATGATGGTAATAACCGGCAGGAAGGCGTTTTTGAGAGCGTGGCGGTAGAGCACGACGCGCTCTGCCAAGCCTTTTGCCTCAGCGGTGCGGATATAGTCTTCCTGCAATACATCCAACATGCTGGAACGGGTCATGCGCGTAATGATGGCAGTCGGAATAGTCGCAAGGGCGACCGCGGGCATGATAATATGCTTGAACGCGTCCCAGAAGCCGGCAAAATTGCCTGTCAGGAGGCTGTCGAGCAGCAGCAGGTTGGTAATAGGCGTAATGCTCACGCCGGGGCTGAGCCGGCTGCCGGATGGCAGCCACTTCAGAAACACAGAAAACAGCATAATTTCCATGATTCCCAGCCAGAATATCGGGATGGAGACCCCCAACAGAGAGCCAATCATCGTAGTCCCATCCAACCAGGAATTGCGGCGGGAAGCCGATGCAATCCCGACCGGAATACCAATCAGGAGCGCGAAAAACATGGAAAGCAAGGCAAGTTCCAGCGTCGCGGGGAAGCGTTCCTTCAGCGTGGCGGCAACCGGAATGCGGCGGTGGATGGAATCCCCCAGGTCAAAGTGCAGCAAACGATTGAAATAGCGCACATATTGGCTGTCAAAGAAACCGGGCAGGTTGCCTTCCACCAGAGCGTCCCTATCCAGGAACGCGGGTCGGTCCAATCCGAGCTGCTGGCGGATGCGGGCAACATTATCTTCGCTCGCGTGCTCGCCCAGCATAGCCACAGCCGGGTCTCCGGGGATAAGCCGCTGAAAGAGGAAAATTACCAGGGTGACCCCAATCAGGGTCGGAATGACTGAGATTAACCTTCGCAGGATGTACTTTCCCAAGCTCACCTCGCATATTTATATTGAACGGGGGCGGTTCAGAAAACCGCCCCCCGTTACAGCCTTATTGGCGGGCTAAATCAGCGCGCCAGATGGATTAGTTGCTGAACGACACGTATTCGAAGTTCTCAGCGCCGACGGGCTGCGGGACATAACCCAGCACCTTGGCGGAAAGAATCAACGGCGTGTTGTTGTGCCCAAGCCAGATGCGCATCACGTCATCATGCATCAACTGATCGGCTTCAGCATACAGCTTGGCGCGCGCAGCCGGATCCGGCAGAGTAACCGCTTCCTGAACCAGGGCAGCCAGCTTCGCGTTCTGATACCAGCCTTCGCGTTTGATTGGTTCGGCGGCGCTGTTGAAGAAGTACCCGGTGAAGTTGTCGGGGTCGCCGTTATCGCCGCCCCAGCCGAGCAGGTACAAACCCATCAACAGACCATTGCGGCGGGCGCCGAGGTAGGTCGGCCAGTCGCCTTCCAGGTAGAGTTCCACATTGAAACCGGCAGCGGTCAGGTTGGCGGCAATGCCTTCGCCAACTTCCTTTGCGGCCGGGAAGTAGAAGCGGGTCACGGGCATGTAGTAGAGGCGCAGCGGGATGACCTGCCCGGCAGTGTAGACCACGTTGCCGTCAGCGTCTTTGACGTCTTCCGCGACGGTCACTTCGCTAAGACCGTTCGGGAAGCCGGCATCCGCAAGCAAGCTCTTGGAAAGTTCAGGATCGTACTTCCAGTAGTCAATCTTATCGTTGAAGCCAAGCATGCCTGGAGGGAGTAAAGTCTTGGCGACAGTGCCGTACTTGCCAAAGAAATTGGAAATCAATCCTTTAATATCAATGGCATGGGCGACAGCTTCGCGGACTTTGATGTCCTGGAATTCCTTGATTTTGAAGTTGAAAGCCAGGTAGCTGGTGTTCAGACCGGGGCGGGTCAGAATCTGCAGGGTGGGGTCTTTTTCAGCGGTGGCAAGGTCTTCCACAACAGCCTGTTCCAACGCGTCAATGTCGCCAGCCTTCAGGGCCAGGAAGCGGGCAGAGTCATCCGGGATGACGCGGACGATCACGTTCTTCACTTTTGGTTTCTCTCCCCAGTAGTCTTCGTTGGCAACCAGTTTGATTTCGGTGCCTTCTTCCCAGGAGACAAACTTGTACGGGCCAGTACCCACGCAGCCGCCGGTGGGCGTGCCGTAAGCTTCGCCGGCTTTTTCAATCGCGGCCGGGCTGGAGATTGCGAACATGTCCATGGCAAGGTTCGCCAGGAAAGGCGCCATTGGAGTGCTCAGGATAAATTCAATGTTGTGGTCATCAATTTTCTTTACCTCGGTAATGATGCTGGCATCATCAAAACCGCCCCACATGGCTTCGTAATACTCGAAGACCTGGCTGGGGTAGTGATAGGGGTTGGAGGTAAAGCGCCAGCGTTCAAAGTTGAAAATCACCGCGTCGGCGTTAAAATCGGTCCCATCATGGAACTTGACGCCTTCACGCAGCTTGCAGCTCCAAACGGTTGCGTCAGCGTTAGCGGTGCATTCCGCCAGTCCGGGAACAGGATTGGTGGTACCCTGGTCAAATCTGTACAGGGAGTCTAAAACCTGTCCGGTCACGCGGAAGGATTCGCCGTCAGTTACGAGGGCGGGATCCAATTGGACGGAATCGGCACCGCGCCCAAAGATAAACGTATCCTTGGCGGAAACCGCGGGGGCTTCAACGGCGGGAGCTTCGGTGGCCGGAGCTTCGGTGGCCGGAACCGCTGGCCCTTCTGCCTTGGCGCAGGCTGAAAGCAGCATGCTCAGGACAATCAAGAGCCCAAATACTGTAAAGACTGTCTTGCGTTTCATTTTTTCTTTCTCCTCAAAAAGATAATCGGGTAACATATGTATGGGTCAAGATTAGGATTTGTCATCAGTCAGCGGGCGACCTCCATTTCGTATAACAGGGAACAATAATCAATTTTACCCTAAATTGGAATTTGTCAACGCAAATTTTTGAAAAAATGCGCGTTTTTTATTAACAATAGATTATTAAATTGAACGAAACTCGGTTAACAATGAGAATCGCAGATAATAAAGGATAAAAAAGACACCTTGCGCCTGACTGGCAAGGTGTCTGTGTGGGTGGTATAGGACTCGAACCTACGACCTTTGCGATGTCAACGCAACGCTCTAACCAACTGAGCTAACCGCCCGAGCAAACTGCATTATACACGCAGGCAAAAATTCGTGCAAGCTTTTTTTGTATACCCGCCCAAGCGCCCTCCTGCCCGTCCGGAAAACCGGACCGGACGCCGCAAAGACGCGTGGAAAGAAGTTACACCGCGGAACCAACGAAAGTTCAGCAGCGCCGACGGCACAAAAAAAGGGCGCCCCGGAAAACCAACCCCCGGAGCGCCCTTCTAACCTGAAACTAAAGGCCCGCTGAGTTCACGGTCGTCCTGCCTTCTTGCGGCAAGATGAACTCATTAAGCCCATTGAAAAATGCTTATCCGACGTGTTCCTCTTCAAACTTCCTCAGAAACTCTACCAGAGCGTCCACGCCCTCTTTTGGCATCGCATTATAAATTGACGCGCGCAGCCCCCCAACGCTTTTATGCCCCTTCAGATTGTCGAAGCCGATTGCCAGGGATGCCTTGACCACCGCGGCATCCAGTTCCTTATCGCCGGTTGAAAAAGGCACATTCATCAGCGAACGGTCTTTCTTTTCCACCGTGCCGTGGAACATTTCACTCTTATCAAGGAATGCGTATAACGGGGCGGCTTTTTCCTCGTTCAGCTTCGCGATTGCCTCAAGACCGCCCAGTTTCTTGAGGTATTTAAAGACTTTGCCGCAGACATAAATCGCCCAGCAATTGGGGGTGTTGTAAAGGCTGTCGTTATCGGCATGCGTGTCGTACCGCAGGTAGGTTGGCACTTTCGGGTCCATGTCTTCCCGGCGGATGAGGTCTTCCCGGATAATGACTATCGCCATTCCGGAAGGGCCCACGTTCTTCTGGACGCCCGCCCAGATGAGCCCATATTTGCTCACGTCGCAGGGTTTGGAAAGGAACATGGAGCTCTGATCTGAAACCAACGGCTTCCCGTTTGTGTCTGGCAGGGTTTGCCAGGTGGTGCCGTTGATTGTTTCGTTCTCGCAAATATACACATAGTCCGCATCCGGGGAAACACTGACCTGGCTCATATCCGGGATGTAGCTGAAATTCTTGTCCTCACTGCTGGCAATCACATTCACTTTGCCAAACTTTTTGGCTTCCGAGATGGCTTTTTTGGACCAGGCTCCGGTGTAGACGTAATCCGCGACGCCAGTTTTCATAAGATTCATGGGCACCATGGCGAATTGGAGCGTTCCCCCGCCCTGAATGAACAGTATTTTGTAATTGTCAGGGATTTGCATTAATTCACGCAGGTCTTTTTCAGCTTCGTGCAAAATTTCTTCAAAAACCTTACTGCGGTGGCTCATTTCCATCACGCTCATCCCGGAACCCTGGTAATTCAGGATTTCAGCCTGAACTTCTTCCAGGACAGCCTCGGGGAGCATGCTTGGGCCGGCTGAGAAATTGTAAACCCTTCCGTATTTCATCTTAAGAACCTCTCCTTTTGGTATCATTGAGCAATGTAATTAGCGACAACGTCCTTCAGCCAATTATAACCGTACAGCCTGTTTTTAGGATATTTTCTGGTGTTAAATTCATGAACCACGGTCTTTCAAGCTTGCTTCTTCGGCCTCGCTGGAGATCTGGAGCGCGGCTGCTTTCACGGGCATTAGGTTTCTCCACAAGTTTATTCAACAAACTTCGCCATTAAAACAGGGCAAAGCCCTGCCGCCGGCACGGGCGCGGGTACAATAAGGCTATGCATGAGACGGTTCGCATCGAAAAAAGTGTTTATGGCGGCGATGGATTGGGCAGGCTGGCAGACGGTCGCGCGGTCTTCGTTCCATTCACCTTGCCGGGTGAGGAAGTCCTGGTGCAAATCGTGGAGGATAACCGGAATTTCACGCGCGGGCAGGCGCTTGAGATACGTTCCCCGTCCGCCTGGCGCGCCGCCCCGCGCTGCCCGCACTTTGGCATCTGCGGCGGCTGCCACTACCAACACCTTGCCTATGCCGACCAGCTGGAGCTCAAACTTCAGGTTCTGACAGACCAGCTGCAGCGCCTGGGAGGTATCTCCAACCCGCCTCTCAGCGGCATCAGCCCCAGCCGCGAAACCTGGAACTACCGCAACCAAGTCCAATTCCACTTGGACGCGCAGGGGCAGCCCGGGTATATGGATCACACCGGCAAGCAGGTTCTGCCGATTTCGGAATGCTTCCTGCCGCAATTGGAATTGGAAGCGCTCCGGCTGCAGCTGGACCTGAGCCCGGATGCCGGCCTGACCCGCGCGGCGCTGCGCCAGGACAGCCTGGGCGAGCAGTTCATCCTGCTGGAAGGCGTGGATGAGCTTCCCCCGGAAATGAGCCTGGACCTGCCGGCTTCAGTCTGCTACCGCCGTCCGGATGGGCGTGTGCTCACCCTTGCCGGGCACGACCAGCTGGTGTATGAGGTGTTGGGGAAGCAGCTCATCATCTCCCCGGAGAGCTTCTTCCAGGTCAATCTTAATGCCGCCGGGGAGATGCTTTCACACGTTCTCGCTTTGCTGCCCGCGGGCAGGGATTTGCGTATTCTGGAACTCTACAGCGGGGCGGGCTTTTTCAGCGTCTTCCTCGCGGAGAAATGCCGCGAATTGATTGCGGTGGAAAGCGCGCCTTCGGCGTGCTATGACTTCGCGAATAACCTGGACGCCTACGACCATATCAGCCTGTATGAAGGCGCGGTCGAACATGTGCTGCCCGCTCTGGCATCTGAGCTGAAAGGTATTGACCTGGTGCTGCTCGACCCACCCCGCGCCGGGCTGCTGGCACCTGCCCGCAAAGCGCTGCAGGAACTGAACCCAAAGCAGATAATTTATGCCAGCTGCGACCCAAGCACGCTCGCCCGCGATCTGAAGCACCTGATTGCCGCGGGGTATATGCTGCACGACGTGCGCGCCTTTGATATGTTCCCGCAGACCTACCATGTCGAGACTATGACAGTACTACGAAGAACTCAACGAGTAACTTCGTAGAAATCCTTCGTTTTAAGCACTTTATTCATAAGATTTATTTCGTCCCTGAAGGGGAAAACTACAGAAACAAGGTCATTAAGAACCATCTTCTTGTGAGAGTGGTTGTTGATCTCGGTTGTGGGAATACGTTTTTTGATGATTCTTTGACCGAAGCAGAACCCACCCAAAACAGCCAATTTTCGGAGATCATTACAGTGTAAAAAGCTGTTTAATGTTCTTTTTATGTTTCCTGCGATCTGGAGGATGAGTTGTTGAAATCACATCAATTTGATTATTACTATGGCAAGCAGGCCGAACAGTTCACCTTCTATCGTATCCCTAAAAGACTGTTCACTGATTCCACCTTTGCTGACCTGTCCAGTGCCGCAAAGGTGCTATATGGTCTGATGTTGGATCGAATGAGTTTGTCTGTCTCAAATGAATGGAAAGATGATCAGGACCGTGTCTTTATCTACTTCACACTTACCGAAATCCAGGAACTGATGAATTGTGGACACAACAAGGCAGTCAGGTTGCTGGCGGAACTGGATAGCATTAAAGGAATTGGGCTAATTGAGCGAGTAAAGCAAGGGATGGGAAGACCAAACAGAATCTATGTTATGAACTTTTTGGTCAGTGAAGAGATCAAAGACTTCCCAAAAGAGGAAGTTATGACTTCCGAAAAAGGGAAGTCAAGAGTTCCCGAAAAAGGAAGTCAAGACTTCCCAAAAAAGGAGTTAATTAATACTGATCTTAATAAGACTGAGGTTAATGAGACTGAGAAGAATGAATCTAATCGATCAATCTATCCATCAAAGAATTCGCACGCGATTGAAAAAGAAAATGAGATGGATCGATGGATGGAATTTCGGGATGTTTTCAAGAAAAATATTGACTATGAAATCATGATGCAAAGATACCCTGACTCGATTCCTGAAATCCTTGAGATCTTAGTCGAGACAGCATGTTCAGGTTCAAAGTATTTTCGTATCAACAGCTCGCAGATACCTGCCGAAAGAGTCAGGGAGCGGCTCCTAAGTCTGAACTCAATGCATGTCGAGTACGTTTTGGACGCGATGAGGGATAACTCAAGTGATGTGAAGAATATCAGGGCTTTTCTGTTGTCTGCACTCTATAACGCCAGCAAAACGATCAACAGCTATTACCAGGCCAAAGTAAATCATGACCTGTACGGTAACCCCAAACAAGGATGGTGATCATGCAGGAAGAAGTATCCCAAAAAAGCATGGCTTTCATCATTCAAACTGGCAAGATGACCGGGAAGGTTTTCTTACAAGCCATCGAAAAGTACCTTGCCCAAGAACGCCAAAGAAGGCAACTGAATGCCAGAGATAAAGCACTTCATCCAGCATACAAAGGTCGCATGACGATCAGGGAGATGATGAAGGAAAGATCAGGGCTTGCCAACATTGAGATTCACGATGAGCACATCCATGATTTCGAAAGAATCGCCAGACGCTATGGAATTGAATATGCCATCAAGAAAGAGCGAGACAAGACTCCCCCGCACTACCTGGTTTTTTTCAGAGGTAGAGATACAGATGTCCTCCAAACTGCCTTCAGTGAGTTTGTCAAAAAGCGATTGAAAGTGCAGGAACGCCCTTCCCTTCGGGATAAGCTTCAGCAGTTAAGACAGCAACATAAAGACAGAGCTACCAAAATCCCAGAAAAAGTTCAGAGAAAGGAAATAGTTCGATGAAAAACCGATTCAATAAAGAATTAGCTTTCAACCTGACCTATCTGATCCCTTTCTACCTGGGAAACAAATTAGCTCAAATCTTTCGCCTGCTCCAAGGTGGTGACTTCATCGACAAGGTCATTACCAGCTTTGCCAATTTGTCCTTCATCGCCCAGCATCCTTGGTTATCCTTCAAGCTTCAGGACCTGCTGATTGGGCTCATAGCAGCAGGGTTGTTGAAGCTGATTGTGGTTATCAGAAGTCAAAACCGCAAGAAGTTTCGCAAGGGATTTGAGTACGGATCGGCTCGCTGGGGTACAGCCAAAGATATTGCGCCCTATGTCGATAAGAACCCCAGAAATAACGTCCTCCTGACCAAGACGGAATCTCTAACCATGGAGAGCCGTCCCAAAGACCCCAAACGGGCAAGGAATAAGAATGTGCTTGTGATCGGTGGCTCAGGCTCAGGCAAGACCCGCTTCTTTGTCAAACCCAATCTGATGCAAATGCACTCCAGTTACGTCGTCACAGATCCCAAAGGCACCATCCTCACGGAATGCGGCACGATGCTTAAGCGCAACGGATATCAGATCCGGGTGCTCAATACGATCAACTTCAAACGCAGCATGCACTACAACCCTTTTGCCTACATCCATTCGGAGAAAGATATTCTCAAACTGGTCAACGCGATCATCATCAACACCAAGGGGGAAGGTGAAAAAGCAGGTGAGGACTTCTGGATCAAAGCGGAGCGTCTGTATTACTCTGCTCTGATAGGATACATTTGGTATGAAGCCCCTGAACGAGAACAGAACTTCACCACTCTCTTGGAAATGATAGATGCTTCTGAAGCACGTGAGGATGATGAGAGCTTCAAGAACCCTGTGGATGAACTCTTTGATGAATTGGAAGAAAAGTCCCCGGATCACTTTGCCGTCAGGCAGTACAAGAAATACAAACTGGCCGCTGGGAAGACCGCCAAGTCGATTCTGATCTCCTGTGGTGCCAGGCTTGCTCCCTTTGACATTTACGAATTGCGGGAGTTGATGAGCTACGATGAAATGGATCTGGACTTGTTAGGAGACAGACTTTCTGCACTCTTTGTGATCATCAGCGACACGGATGACACATTCAACTTCGTCGCCGCTTTGCTCTACACCCAGTTGTTCAATCTGCTTTGTGATAAAGCTGATGATGTCTATGGGGGCAGGCTGCCGATCCACGTGCGATGTCTGTTGGATGAGTTCCCCAATATTGGTCAAATCCCACGCTTTGAACGCTTGATTGCCACAATTCGATCTCGCGAAATCTCAGCTTGTATCGTTCTGCAAGCCCAAAGCCAACTAAAAGCACTCTATAAAGACCATGCCGAGACGATTGTGGGTAACTGTGACAGTATGCTCTTTTTGGGTGGGAAGGAGAGAACCACGCTCAAGGAAATCTCCGAGTTACTAGGCAAGGAAACCATTGACCTGGATAACACTTCAGAGAATAGAGGGCGTGAGAAATCGCATGGAATCAGCCACCAAAGAATGGGGAAGGACTTAATGACCCAGGATGAGCTGGCTGTACTGGACAATTCCAAATGCATCCTGCAGCTTAGAGGCGAGCGTCCTTTTTTATCTGATAAGTACGATATAACCAAACACCCTAACTACAGGTAACTTTCAGATGCAGACCCAACCCATTTATATGATAACAAAGTTACACGTACTACTTATTCGAAGCATAATACCAACCAATTTGATCAGATCTACTCCTTCTATATTAACGAGAACTGATAAACTTCCGCCCCCATTGTTAGATTCTTCTGGAGACATAGGTTTGTTTTAACTTTAAGAAATTGAATAACATGCCATCGGTGCAAAGTGATCAAACCGATAAAAAAGAGCATTGAAACAATCTGAAACCTACTGGTTGTTTATCCCAAAGAGCATAATAATCACCATTTAGAGTCGTGATTGATGGAGTAGGGCAGACAACAAGAGTAACTGCCTTAAGATTCCGGAGCAAACCCCTCATATTAGAAATTGTAAGAAGAAATATGGGCCTCATTGAAACTTAACAAAATGGTATTAACAAATTATTGAAGACTCAGCATGCTTAAAGATTTTTGTGCAGTAATTGAACCTGGAGAGTGATAATCTAATAAACGTAGTATTTCTGTTGGGTTATTTTAACTGATGAGCTTTTACATATTACTAATACTCTGACATCTGGAAAAAGTGAAACATTTTCTGTTCAAAACCGTTTTTATTAATAGAAATCAGATCCGAACACTATATTGGAAATTTTTTATACGAGGATTGTGATTCGATAAAAAAGGAGGTTTGCAGACCAACGATTAACCAATTCCTAAATTCCAAAGATCTATAGAAAGGTGAAACAATGAAAAGAAAGTTAATGTTTGTGATCGTATTAGTAATCTCATTAGTAGTGAGTGGCTCGGCATTTGCCAAAACAGAGACCCCAGATCTAAGTATTACTTCGCAACTGGCTGAATTAGAATCTTTCATTACCACGAATATGGATGAAGTGTCAAGGCTAAATAGAAATGTCCTATTGTTGGCAAGTTAGAAATGTCCTATTCCAGTAATAATGTTGTCAACACAGGTTTGCCATTTATCTTTTTTCCATAGGTTCTCCAAGGGTGGTCATAAGCTGGGGGAAGAGGTTTGGCTTTAGCCGATTTGCTAGAAACAACCTCTGCTTGTTTGGACCTCTTCTCAATCTCTTCGAGGGTAAGCAAACTGCCGCTGAACCAGGCTGAGATCGAACCGGTTGGGTCACAAGTGATCAGGACTTCCTGTTTGGCATAATAGTAGGCAGGATGCCTGGTCAGGATCTGATAGACCCTGCCAGCATATTGGATCTGCAGTGTTTTGGTAACCTTTCTGAAGTCGTGGATGGAGAAAAGAAAGTCCAGATCCAGCGTTGTATCCAGAGGGCGATGGAAGTCGACATCTGAGCCGGGCATCACCGCAAAGCGGCGGTTATAGTCCAGAATAAACTCTGGCAGATATTGGTTTGCCTGCTCATAGTCACGGATATCCAACAAGCGCATCTCCTTGATCAAACGATCTTGCAAGGTTTCGTTGGCTCTTTCCACCCGTCCTTTAGCCTGAGGTGAATTGGCACAAATCAACTCAACATCCAGCACGGTCAGTGCCCTCTGAAACTGGGTAATCGGTTCATCACTGAGATTGCCTTTGTGATTGTCCCGGAAGACGCTAAACCTGTCGCTATAGAAGCTTTTGGGAAGACCATGTTCTTTGAAGTAGCGTTTACACAGCTCTCCATAACTAAAGAAGCATTCTTCAGGCACAAATTCGGCTGCCAGGATCTCACTGGTGGCGTCATCTACAAATACCAGCAAATTCGCTTTTGGTCCCCGTTCTTCCAGCCAGGCGTGCTCTGAGCCATCAATCTGCACCAGTTCTCCACGGCTCATTCTCCGCGGTCGGCTCAGGTGGGGTTCCTCTACCTTTTTGCTCTTCACTTTCCAAACACCGGCTTCGATCATCAGCCTGCGCACAGTCTCTTTACTCAAGCTAATCCCCTTTTGTTTTTCCAGCTTCTCAGCCATCAGGGTTGGCCCAAATCCGTTCATGATTGGCTGCTTGATGAAGTCCCACACTGTATTCTGAACCTCTGCGCCCGTTCGCCGGTTGCTTGGCTTCCCGCGCTTCCTTGATACCAGTCCTGCGTCTCCTTCCTGTCGATAGCGTTGCAGAATACGTCTGAATTGCCGTGCGCTTATGCCAAGTTTGCTGGCTGCTGCTGTTTGGGTGATCCGATGGTCTAGTGCCCCTTCTACTGCTGTCTTGCGGGCTAATTCTTTACTGCTCATTGCAATTGTCCATGTCATAGCTCCTAATCTTAATTAGGACATTTCTATTTTGCTACTTTAGGACATTATCACTTTGCTCTTACAGAACCCATTCAAAATATTTGCATGTATAGCACATTATGGTATAATATCAATTGATATAAAACTTGATGTTTTTAGCATAATCATACTTTGTCTAGGTATGCACGAATGGGTGAGGAAGATCTTTACAGATATGCCAATCTACTTCCATAAAACTAATGTGGTACTTTAACCAAAAAATATTACGAGAGGAGGGAAATATGGAACTACCAAGATTACTGAGTGTATCTGCTGCTTCAAGTTCATGTGATATTTGTGTCGGCTGCGCGGCTTGCGGTTTGGGCGGCTTTGCTCCGATCATCGTTGTTGCCGTTGCTATAGCTGCTCTATCCTAATCGATTCTGATGCATAAGTTGTTCATTAAAAGTAGACAGAGGCTAGATTGAATCTCCCTCTGTCTACTTTTTACTTGTTAAAGGTAGCTTATTAAAGGGGATAGTTTCTTATTTTTCATTGCCTTTTCTGGAGGTTGCTATGATGATAAAAAAGAATCAAGAAAACCTGTATCCTTTCCTTCATCGCGATGTAATTGTACACATTACCCCTGCTGGTGCTCATGTTACCATCAAATCATCTGAGGGGACTAAAATCGGAACGGCTCTGAAACCGATCCCTCTCGCATTTGTAAATCAGACGGCCAGGGAAGTATTACTTTTATGTGACGGAAAAAAGGATTGTAAAAACCTAGTACATGAATTGATAAAAAATGCGGATAACAAAGATGTGGATTTTTCATCAATGTTGGATGGTGTGATTGGTTTTCTCCAACAAATGGCGAATTATGCAATCCTCGATTTTCGCGAGTCGCCCAATCAAAGTAAATTTACGGTCACTGGAAGTCGCGACTTTTTTATACCGCAGCACATGTCCGTTGAATTAACTTCAAACTGTAATTTGAAATGCATTTATTGTTATCGCGATGCAAGCCCAAATGAATCTACTCATAAAGAACATGGATATTTAGAATACAATGTGTTGATTGATATACTTGGCAAGCTGGCACATAATGGTGTTCGCTCTATCGAGCTTACAGGCGGAGAACCACTGCTTCATCCACAATTTTTTGAAATTCTTAGTTTTTGTGTTACACAATTTGATCGAATAATCGTGCTCACAAATGGTTGCTTGATTAACCGTGAAATTGCAAAATTTGCTGGAAATTATAAAGAAAGGATTCTTTTTCAAACGGACCTTGATGGTTCGACACCTGATCTTCATGACAGCATTAGTTGTGTGTCGGGTTCTTTCAATAGAACGATTAATGGTATCGAAAAATTAGTTGACGAAGGTATCAAATTTCGTGTTGTCATGAATATTGTTCAAGAAAATATTCATGACATCGAAAATACGTTGGTCTTAGCTAAGCAACTAGGCGCTACTTGGTTTACATTCGTGCCAATCGCGTATGTTGGTCGTGCAAAGAATTTAAACAAGGTTACACCAAAACAGTTAACCTTATTCATGGAAATGTCAGCTAAATTAAAGAAAGAATACCCATCATTTATAGGAGAAAGAGAGCATGACCAGATTGTTGATCAACACAAAAGTGAAGTAAATTGTGGTATGGGATATAGGACAGCAGTTCTTAGTCCATCAGGAAAACTAAGACCTTGTTTGATGCTACCTGAGAGTGCATTAATATTGGGCGATTTAACAAAAGAAAGTGTTTCTGATGTTTTTTCAAATCCTATAGTGACATTTCTTTCAACTCTAAAAGCACCTAATGAAGAAACATGTGCTAATTGCGAACATGAATTGTTTTGCCGGTACTGCATAACCAGAGGCTTAGAAAGACAATTGATAGAAAGTGGAACTTGCAATTGGAGTGTCATCAATAATATTTCAGAATTATTGCACACAACCAATTGAATGAGAACTTTATTAGCTCAAACATCCTGTTTTTTATGGTTCATTATTTTTGATTAACTTCCAATCCCATTGTTATGATGTTAGCTTTTAGTTGTTTTCACTGGGCACTTACTAACTGGATTTGTTTGTTAATGTTTCCATCGGAAATTTCATACTGGTTTATCATATAAATGTATTTGAATGTTGTTTTTCGGAGAAGCTCATGGAAAATCCTATCATTGAAGTAAACCATATAACAAAGGCGTTTGGAGAACACACTGTCTTATCGGACCTAAGTTTCAAGGTTCCAACAGGATCAGTATTTGGGGTTTTGGGGCCAAATGGATCTGGAAAAACCACATTATTGCGTATTTTATTAGGCTTAATCACGAATAATGCTGGTGAAGTCAAGGTGTTAGGCCAGAATCCATCAAGCATGACCAGAGAGGAAAAAGTTGGGATAGGTTTCGTTCTTGAGGATCATGGATTAAACGAAAGACTCACTGCTTACCAAAATATGGATTTTTTTGCTCAGGTGTATGGTATAGCAAAAGAAAATCGTAGAAAACGAATTCTTGAACTGCTCGAAAGAGTGGAGTTGTCTTCATACACAACGAAACCTGTAGGTACTTTTTCAAAAGGGATGAAACAACGATTATCGATCGCTAGAGCCTTGATACACGAGCCAAAGATTTTATTTTTGGATGAACCGACTTCGAATCTAGACCCTGAGGGAACTGTCTATATTAGAAATCTTATCCTCAGATTATCAAGAGCCGCGAGAATAACAATTTATATCAATTCGCATGATCTGGATGAGGTAGAACGGATTTGCACCCAGATCCTAATCATGAAACATGGAAATATCATACTCCAGGGAACGATTGAGGAATTGTTAAGGCCAAATAATAAAACAATTCTAGAAATTAAGTTGGAAGATAAAAATGCACTTCCTAAATTAGCTGATCAATTAACTACTTTGTCTTATGTCACTCATTTTGAGATTGGAAAAGATATTGCTCACATTGAGTTAGCAGACAATTCTTCCCGTTTCACCCTTTTTAATGCACTGACGCAGAATTCCATCCCTATAATTGAGGTTTCCCAAATTAACCACAGCTTAGAAGACTTGTATATTTCAATCATGAAAGAGGAGGAAAACCATGAGGTTCAATGACATTCTCGCGGTAGCAAAAAGAGAATTACTCGTGATTACTAACTATAAGTTTTTATTTGTCTTTGTTTATCTAGTATCATTTTATGTGGGCACATACTTATCGATGGGATATACAAATCCTATTCCGAATCCACAAATCAGATTGGACACATATTTGACTTTCTTTTTTTTGTCAACCGAAATGGCCTTCAGTTGGTCGTTGTCAACTTTGCAAATCCAGGATTATCTACGGCAGAGATGTATGGAGACTATTTTAGCAACACCTCTATCCCTAGTCTCAATCGTACTGGGGAAATCTCTGGCTATTTTCATTCTCAGTTACATCCCTTCATTGGTCTGTGTATCAGTCGTATTTTTTCAAGCAAATTGGCCATTGGGAATGGCAGTCTTTGTTTTTCCGTCAAGTATTTCGTTAATACTGTTCTTAATATCCCCAATTCTGTTGTTTGGAATGATCTGTGTAAATACGTTGTTGTTAATGTACTTGAATCATTCTATAGGTAGCTTGATCGTAAACTTTAGCGTTTACTTGCTCATTTTTAGGGCAGGTGCTAATTCTTCCCTCGGCTTAGGCTTCAACGTTTTAGCTGGCTATATTTTGGCTACGATATGCGTTTACCTCTTAACCTATATCGGAATAAAGTTCCTGAGAAAGGAAAGAATCGTATTAGCAATTTGATTCGCTTATCACGTTTTTTCAGTTTTCAAATTTACGGTTTTTTTATGGTAACCACATAAAGTAATTTATAAAACACACAAAGAACATCTGACTTGATTAATCCAAAGCACAAACCTTTCTTTCCGCTTAGGTTTTCAATAACACAGATCAACTTGAGAGGGCAAACTGCTGTATTTGATTACATTTGTTATTAGATTCTTGCCGACCATATAAAACTGTCGTTTCATTAAGATGTGAAAGAAGTTTATCTGTGGTAGTGTCAAG
>MTKY01050689.1_pt1 | contig 80256 bp, 73 predicted proteins | sample 1042731 | NCBI WGS metagenome assembly MTKY01 (sample SAMN06212206, study PRJNA360538) | anaerobic digester metagenome | biome: Wastewater treatment plant; material: sludge; isolation source: anaerobic digester fed with sludge from wastewater treatment plant | place: Denmark: WWTP Soeholt ...
GAAACTATATGCTGGACGCTGACACCAAACGCAAAATCGATACCGCCCGCGACATTCTGGTCGGAAAGGTCCCCGACCCAAAAACCCAGGTGGAGCAGATTACCTTTGCCCTCATCTACAAGTTTATGGACAACATGGACCAGCAGTCCGTGGGCCTGGGCGGCAAGCCTTCATTCTTCACCAACGGCTACGAGCAATTTGCCTGGTCCAAACTGCTGGACCGCAAACGAAGCGGACCTGAGCGCCTGGACCTCTACGTGCGCGCGTTGGAGCAGATGGCCCAAAACCCCTACATTCCCCAGCTTTTCCGGGATATCTTCAAAGGCGCGTTTTTGCCCTACCGAGACAGCGAAACCCTGAACCTGTTCCTCAAGGAATTGGACGGCTTCAGGTATGACCACAGCGAAGACCTGGGCGACGCTTATGAGTACCTGCTGAACATTCTGGGCACGCAGGGCAAGGCCGGCCAGTTCCGCACCCCGCGCCACATCATCGATTTTATCGTTCGATGCGTGGACCCTGATAAAAACGAGACTGTCCTGGACCCCGCCTGCGGCACCGCCGGCTTCCTCATCTCGGCTTTCAAGCACATTGAGGAGAAATACCGCGAGCACCCGCTCAGCCCGGACGAGAAAAAACGCCTGACGGAGAACTTCACCGGTTACGATATCGCTCCGGACATGGTGCGCCTTTCGCGCGTCAACATGTACCTGCACCAGTTCCCCAACCCCACTATCCATGAGTACGACTCGCTCACCACCGAAGACCGCTGGGACGACAGCTTTGATGTCATCCTGGCCAACCCACCCTTCATGACCCCCACGGGCGGCATCCGCCCGCACAACCGCTTTGCCGTGCGCGCCAACCGCTCCGAGGTCTTGTTTGTGGATTACATCGCCGAGCACCTGAACCCGGGCGGCCGAGCCGGCATCATCGTCCCCGAGGGCATCATCTTCCAGTCCAGCAATGCCTACAAAGCGCTGCGCAAAATGCTGGTGGAAGGCGGCTATCTCTACGCGGTGGTTTCTCTGCCAGCGGGCGTGTTCAATCCCTACAGCGGGGTCAAAACCAGCATCTTGCTGCTGGATAAGAGCCTGGCAAGGCGGGCAGATTCTATCCTGTTCGTCAAGGTATCCGCGGACGGCTTTGACCTGGGGGCGCAGAGAAGGGAGATTGAGCGCAGCGACCTGCCCGAAGCCCTCGCGCTGGTGAAAGCCTTCCAAGCCGACCCGCGGGCGGAGCCCGCCAACCCCGCGCTGGCGCAGCGCGTGAAAAAAGCCCGCCTGGCGGAAAGCGAAGATTACAACCTTAGCGCGGAACGATATCAAGTAGGAAATCCACCTAGTAATCATTATCCAATGGTTTCGTTGGTGGATGTAGCAACAATTGATTGGGGGAATACAAATATTACAAAATCAAGCTACAACAATAATGGTGCATACTTAGGGGTAAGCGCTTCGGGTTGTGATGGTCGTATGGAGCACTTTGAGCATAATGTTGGAGTGACTGTTTTATCTGCAATTGGCGCTAATTGTGGAAGAGTCTTTTTTCCAAACGAGAAATTCACAGCAATAAAAAATACAATTACTTTTTCACCTCACCAGGAATGTATTCACCCAAAATTCCTTTATTTAGTAATGGTAAACAATCACTTACCTAGAAGGGGAGGTGGACAGCCGTTTATGACAAAGGGGGATGTTGAAAAATATCAAATTCCCTTGCCGCCGCTGGAGGTGCAGCAGGAGATTGTGGCGGAGATTGAGGGCTACCAAAAGGTGATTGACGGCGCGCGCATGGTCGTTGAGAACTATAAACCCGTCATCCCCATCGACCCCGCCTGGCCCCTCGTCAGGCTCGGCGACGTGTGTGAGTATGTAAGAGGTGTAACGTATGACAAAACTGATCAGGTTGAGAATGAAGGAGTCATAGTTCTTAGGGCGAATAATATTGATTTAGCCAGCAACTCATTAGATTTGTCGGAATTACGCCGAATTAGTAGTGATAAAACTTTTAGTGAAAAGCAATTATTACGAAAAAACGATGTTTTTATCTGTTCGGCAAGTGGAAGTAAAGAACATGTCGGAAAGGTGGCTTTCATCGAGGAGGATTTGCCATATTACTTTGGAGGTTTCATGGCAGTGATTCGAGCAAATAATTCCATCAATCCAAAACTTCTGTTCGAATATTTACGTACCCCTTCCTTTCGTGATTATCTTAAAACCAATATTATTGGAGCAAATATCAACAACTTAAAATCATCTTTAATATTTGAATACTTAGTTCCACTACCTCCAATGGATATGCAGGAAAGAATTGTTCATGGTTTGGATGAAATCCAAAGAATTGTTTCAGGGAATATTGCATTAATCAAGTTTTATGAAGCCAAAGTCGTCGAACGCATCCAGCGCGTGTGGGAGCAAGCGTAAATAATGCCCAAAAAGCCCAGTCACCAACGCCTTGAGTACCAGCGCAAACCGCGCGTCTGCCCGGCCTGCGGTTCCGAGCACGTCGCGGAAATCCTGTGGGGCATGCCGGCCTTTTCCGAACGCCTGCAAAAAGACCTGGACGCGGGGAGAATCGTGCTGGGCGGCTGCTGCCTCATCGGGGATGAACCGACCTGGCAGTGCGCCGACTGCGGCACGGATTTTTATCATAAGGGACAAGGAGATAACGATGAGCACTATCAAACTTTTTAAAACCAAGGGCGCTAGTCCAATAGAATTGGATGTTCAATCAATAGCTGTAGAAAAATCGTTACAAACGACCATCGAGCACAATCTGGAAATGTTCTTAGGAGTTAAGTTCCTTGCAAGCGAATATAGTACTGGAAAATCCCATGGCGGTCGAATTGATACGCTGGGAATTGATGAGAATAGCGCTCCCGTGATCATTGAATACAAACGCTCAATCAATGAGAACGTTATCAACCAAGGTCTTTTTTACTTGGATTGGTTGTTAGACCACAAGGGTGAGTTCACCTTATTGGCCATGAATACTTTAGGGAAGATTAACCAGAATGATATCGAATGGGACAACGCCAGGTTATTATGCATAGCCAGTGACTTCACAAAGTATGATGAATATGCCGTACAACAGATCAACCGAAACATTGAATTGATCCGTTATCGGAAATTTGATGATGACATTATGCTTTTTGAATTGGTAAATGCGGTGAGCGCTGAATCAGAAGCCAAAGCAAAACATGGACCAGGAAAACAAAACACAGTCATAGATTTGTACGAAAAAATGGGAAAATCTGAAAAAGATTGGTACGAATCTCTACGAGCATACATCTTAGCATTGGGCGATGATGTGCAAGAGAAAACAACCAAGTTTTATATTGCCTACAAGCGTCTATCCAATTTTGCGTGTTTTGAATTTCATCCAGCCAACAAAGAAATCGTCGTATTTCTGAAGCTTGATCCCAAGGCTATTCAATTGGAAAACGGTTTCACCCGTGACGTAACAAACATCGGCCATTATGGTACAGGTAATTTGGAAGTAACGATAAACTCAGAGGAAGACGCACGGCGAGTGCAGCAATTAATCTCTAAGTCCTATGATGAGAGTTAAGGCTTTTCGTAGAACTTCATATTCGATAACCAGATTATTAAGAAAACAAAAATAAAAATATCGTTTTAGTTACTAAAGCGTCTAGGCAAGGACATTTACTCTGGAAAGCCAGACTTCAAGGTCTACTGACGCTCTTGGCTCCGTACGCAAGCAGTCGCAGGGACAAATTCTCTTGTCATCCTGATACCCCAAGGGTACAGGTCGCCAGCGAAGGATCTTGTTCTCCAATTCTTCAAATTCTTCGGCTTCCCCTCAGAATGACAATCCAAAAGGCAGATTGCCACAGTCGCTAGCGCTCCTTCGCAATGACGATTTTTTTCGTCATCGCGAGCGCAGCGCGGCGATCTCCTCTTTCAACCCATCAAATTCTTCGGCTTCGCCTCAGAATGACAACCCAAAAGGCAGATTGCCACAGTCGCTAGCGCTCCTCGCTCCGCACGCAAGCAGTCGCAATGACGATTTTTTTCGTCATCGCGAGCGCAGCGTGGCGATCTCCCCAGTTGTAAACAGGGAGATTGTTTCAGTCGTTGAAGCTCCTTGCTCCGCGCGCAAGCAACCGCAATGACGAATTACTCTCCCCCCCAATCCTGGTGTATAATCCGCATAGATTAATCTATAAGAAACCTATGCCAATTCTACGCCCTAACACCCTCGAATTCTTCTCGCACAGCCCCGAGCAAACCCGCCGCGTCGGCATCCGCCTGGGCAGCCTGCTGAAGCCCGGCCAGCTCATCTGCCTGGAAGGCGCGCTCGGCTCCGGCAAAACTACGCTCGTGCAGGGCATCGCCCAGGGCTGGGGTTCCGCCGACCCCGTCTCCAGCCCCACCTACGTCATCATCAACGACTACCGCCACCCGGAAGGCAAGCACCTCTACCATACCGATGCCTACCGCCTGTCCGGCACCGCCCTGGATATCGCCGTGTTGGACCTGCCCGGCATGCTGGAGCGCGGCGCGGTCGTATTGGAATGGGCGGACCTGCTCCGGGCGCACCTGCCCGAAGAGCGGCTGTGGATTCAGATGCAGTACATGGCTCTGGAGCAGCGCCATCTGGTCTTCACCCCAAGCGGCAAAGCCTACGAAGGCATGTGCAAAGAGCTGGAAAAAATGATTTTTGGAGCTTCCTGATGCTTTTAGCCATCGATACTTCTACCGATTGGATTGGGCTGGCGCTGTTTGATGGCACGCGCATCCTGTGCGAACAAACCTGGCGCAGCCAGCACTACCACACCACCGAGCTGGTGCCTGCCATCGCCGAGCTTTTTGCCCGCACCCACACCCGCCCTGCGGACCTCAGCGGTCTGGGCATCGCGCTGGGTCCCGGCTCTTTCACCGGTCTGCGCATCGGGATGAGCGTGTGCAAGGGCATGGCGCTGGCGCTGCGGCTGCCGGTGGCGGGGGTGCCCTCGCTGGATATCCTGGCGGCCGGGCAGCCCATCTTGCGCCGGCCGATGATTGCCCTGCTGCAGGTGGGGCGCGGACGCTTTGCCTGGGCGCGCTACCTGGCTGCCAACAGCCATTGGTCGCGCGAGGGCGAAGTGCAGGTCTCAGACGCGCGCGAAATCGCCGCGACAATCAACTCGCCGGTGTATGTGTGTGGAGAAATGGGCGAGGAAGAACGCCGCGTCCTCGGGCGCAAGTGGAAAACCGCGCGCCTGGCCAGCCCTGCCCAGTCTTTGCGCCGCCCGGCAGTTTTAGCCGAGCTGGCTTGGGAGCGCCTGAAAGAAGGCAAAGCGGATGACGCCGCCGCGCTCTCCCCAATTTACGTGCACACCCTCAGCAACGTCCCCGAATGAGCTCACCTGCCCCCATCCGTCTGCGCCGGATGACCCAGGCTGACCTGACCCAGGTGGAAGCGCTGGACCGGCTTTCTTTCCGCACTCCGTGGCCGCCGGGCTCGTTTGCGTACGAACTGCGCCCGGACGCCGCCTCCATTTGTCTGGTCGCCGAGACAACAGATGCAGACGCGCAAAGCCGGATTATCGGCAACGTGGTTATCTGGCTGGCGGCGGATGAAGCCCAGGTGGCCACGCTGGCGGTCGCGCCAGAGCACCGCGGGGGCGGCATCGCGCGGGCGCTTTTGGCTGCCGCGCTGCTGGAAGCCTGGCGGCGCGGGGCGCGTAAATCATTGTTGGAGGTGCGCCGCAGTAACACAGCCGCGCTGCACTTGTATTACGGTCTGGGCTTCAAGGCGGTCGGGCTGCGCCCCGGCTATTATGAAGATACCCACGAAGACGCTCTGCTCCTCACGCTTGAGAATATCCAGCCCCAAGCTTTGGAAAAGCTGTTAAAATCCGCGGAAATCGTTTTTGAGCCTGGTTTGGGGTAAAATCAGAATTCGGAGACCCATTTATGTCTGCAGAAGAACGCTTACAAGCCATTCGCGCGCAGGTGCAGCAATGCAGCGCCTGCCCCCTGTCCGCCGGGCGCACGCTGGCCGTGCCTGGTGAGGGCCCCGCCAGCAGCCGGGTGATGTTCATCGGTGAAGGACCCGGCTACCATGAAGACCAGCAGGGGAAGCCTTTCGTTGGTCAGGCGGGCAAATTCCTGGATGAGCTGCTGGCATGCGCGGGCCTCTCGCGCGCGGAGGTGTTTATCACGAACGTGGTCAAATGCCGCCCGCCCAGCAATCGCGACCCGGAGCCCGAGGAGCTGAAAGCTTGCGACGCGTATCTGAACGCGCAAATTGAAGCGCTCAACCCGCCCGTGATTGTGACCCTGGGGCGTTTTTCCATGGCAAAATTCGTCAGCGGCGGTAAAATCAGCCAGATACATGGGCGCCCACACCCGATGGACGGGCGCGTGGTGGTCACGATGTACCATCCGGCAGCCGCGCTGCACCAGCCGGACCTGAAGAATACGCTGATGGAAGACTTCGCGCGGATTAAGCAGCTTCTGCGGCAAACCGAAACACCCCCTGCCGCTCCTCCCGACCCTAAAAAGGAAACCGGTCCGGAGCAATTAAGTCTCTTTTAGAAAACTATCTGCCCAGAAACCAGGTGAAACATGGTCAAGGATGAATTAATTGAGTTAATCAACAAACGCCGAGCCAACATCGGAATTATCGGTTTGGGTTATGTGGGCTTGCCGCTGGCAATTACCTTCGCGAACGCGGGCTTTAACGTGACCGGTATCGACCCGAACCAGGAAAAGGTGGACAGCATCAACCGCGGGGAAAGTTACATCCTGGACGTTCCGAACGCCCACGTGCGCAAGCATGTGGAAGCCGGCCGGCTGCGCGCTACCACCGATTACAGCCTGCTCGCCGAGATAGACGCGGTGTCTATCTGCGTGCCCACACCCCTGCGAAAAACTGGCGACCCCGACCTGTCGTTCATCGCCAACGCCAGCGAATCTCTCGCGCCCTATTTGCACCGCGGGATGGTCATCGTGCTGGAATCGAGCACCTACCCGGGCACCACGCGCGAACTGGTGCTGCCCAAACTGAGCGAATGCTGCGGTTTGAAGGTGGGCGAGGATTTCTTCCTGGCATTCTCCCCCGAGCGCGTGGACCCAGGCCGGACGGATTGGACCACCTACAACACCCCCAAAGTCGTCGGCGGCATCACCCAGGCCTGCACGGAAGTCAGCACAACCTGGTACGCCCAGGCGCTGGAAACCGTTGTGCCCGTTTCCACCACGGAAGTGGCCGAGATGACCAAACTGTTGGAAAACACCTTCCGCATGATTAATATATCCATGGTCAACGAGTTGGCGCAGATGTGCGACCGCCTGGGCATCGACGTCTGGGAAGTGATAGACGCGGCAGCCACCAAGCCCTTTGGCTTTATGAAGTTCACGCCCGGCCCGGGCATGGGCGGGCACTGCATCCCGATAGACCCGCTGTACCTCTCCTGGAAGATGAAATCCATCAACTACACCGCCCGGTTTATCGACCTGGCGTCTGAAATTGATTCCAACATGCCGCGTTATGTGGTTTCCAAGATACAAGACGCGCTTAACCGCTACAAAAAGCCCCTGAACGGCAGCAAAGTGCTGATTTTGGGCGTGGCGTACAAGCCGAACATAAACGACCTGCGCGAATCGCCGGCTTTCGACGTGATTCATCTGCTGCAAGAGAAGGGCGCGCTTGTATCGTATTACGACCCCTTCGTCCCGGAGGTGGATTTCGAGTTTGTGCGCATGAATTCCGAAAAGGACCTGGCTGCCGCGGTGGAGAAAGCCGACTGCGTCGCCATCATTACAAATCACAGCAAGGTGGATTACAACCTGGTCTTTGAAAAAGCGCAGTTGATTTTTGACGCGCGCAACGCGCTCAAAGACATCGCGAAGAAGAGTCCCAAGGTGGTCAAACTCTGATGGCCAGCTACCTGCTCACGGGCGCTGCCGGTTTCATCGGCTCCCGCCTGGCGGATTATTTACTGCGCGAAGGTCACGAAGTCTTCGGTCTGGACAACCTCAGCCCGGCCTACGACGTGCGCATAAAACACTACCGCCTGAAAGCCCTGCGGGAACATGCCGGTTTTCATTTTGTGCAAGACGACATCACCGATAAAGCCATTCTGGAGCGCCTGGAGGCGTTCGTTCCGCGTGTGGATGCGCTGATCAACCTGGCTGCCGTGGCGGGCGTGCGCGCCAGCATGAAAGACCCCTGGAGCTACTTATACACCAACACGCTTGGCGCGCTGAACATGCTGGAATACTGCGCGCGCAAGGGCGTGAAAAAGTTTGTCCTGGCTTCCACCAGCAGCCTGTATGGCGAGGAGGGCGCACCCCCACACGCCGAAAGCGCGCCCACAGATCACCCGCTCGCCCCCTATGCCGCCAGCAAAAAGGGCGCGGAGGCATTCGCCTACGCGTACCACCACCTGTATGGGATAGACGTCTCGGTGCTGCGGTATTTCACGGTGTATGGCCCCGCCGGGCGGCCGGATATGGTCATGTTCCGCTTTTGTCAATGGATTGCGGAAGGGCGCCCGGTGTACGTGACGGGCGACGGAGAGCAGTCGCGCGGTTTTACCTACGTGGACGACATCGCGCGCGGGACGGTTTTGGCGCTCAAACCGGTCGGGTATGACGTGTTCAATCTGGGCGGGCATGAAGTCATTACGATTAACCGCCTGATTGGGATGCTGGAAGAACGCCTGGGGAAAAAGGCGGACGTGCGCTACATCCCGACCCATCCCGCGGATGTGTTCAGCAACGTGGCAGATATCTCGAAGGCGCGGGCGCTGCTCGGCTGGGAGCCGCAGGTGGGCTTGGAAGAAGGCGTGAACCGGCTGGTGGAATGGTATCTGCGCGAGCGCGAGTGGGCCAAAGACGTGGAAACGCCCTAGGTTTTGAGAGAGTTTTCAGGCGGCAGGCATTGCCTCTGTTGAAAACTTGATGATTTCTCTATGATAATCCAGGCAAGCCTGTCTTCCAGTTCAGTACGTCCCATCGAGGGCTTGCCCTGAAACAAATCGAGAATTTGCCGGGGGGAAAGAAAGTGGCTGCGCATTAAGGCCAGTTTTTCAAACAAAGCCATGAGTTTGACCGCCAGAAAGTGGATGTTTGGTTCTTCGATAATCAGACGTCCGCCCGGTTTTAGAATCCTCCAGAGCTCATCGACAGTTTTTTGCTGGTCGGCGACATGATGCAAGGCATCCACCATGATGATGCAGTCAAAGACATCGTTCTGGAAAGGCAAGCGCTCGGTTAATGACACAACCGGCTGCAATCCGTCTTTCTTTTGCGCTTCCCGGAGCATTTTAAGGGATTCGTCAGCTACCAATATTTGTGCGCTCGCGCCCCGAAAGTACTGCGCAACGCGCCCTGTGCCGCCGCCCGCGTCCAGGATGATGCCGTCCGATGGGAGGTTAGCCAGGGCTCTTATTTTCCCGGGGTTTTTAGGTCGGATAAAGAACTCGTAGAAGGGCGCCAATAAGCTGAAATGATCAAGACACGGCATCAGGGAGATAAACCTCCTGGTGGATAGGATGACATACGATTGGGTGGGAAGGCGGACCCGACCGGCCAGTCCCTAAACAATATTCAGTCATGTTTCTTATGCTTTTACCTCTCTGTGGACCGGACAGCCAGATTTTCCATTCGACCGCCTGCACGTATTTTGAGAGCTCGCGGCCGCGATGCTTGTCTGGTCTGCAGGCTTAATAAGAATGGAGTGTCAGGCGCGTCGCGCATCGTGATTCCTGCGAATAAAGGGCTTAATGAACAATCCGTTTTTCTGATACTCTCTATCCTGCCATCGCTTTCTGAACATACATCCATGTAGTGTTCCTGGAAGCTGTCAAATCGTTCCAGCGGCACCTTTTTGAGTTCTGCCGCAATGTTACCAGACGCTGGCCAAATGGTGGTGTGGTTTTTTCGCCTTAGCGCGCGGTTACGAGCGTGTCCAAAAAGGCTTTGGTGAGATACGCAATCACCTGCCTGGAACCCTGATCTTCCAGGGAGAACCCGCTTTACTTCATCACCCGACAGGGGAGCGGATTTTTTGGTTTGGTTCGGGTCCTGCGCTGCAGGTGCCGCTGCGCTCACGCGCGCATTTTCGGGCGAAAACCTCATCCATCTGCGAGCGGGCAGGATTGCCCGTGCGAAAAGGAACGGGTTTCTTCTGTTCCATCGGCAAGAATACCCGCTCTTTGTGGGTTTTTCGCTCGCGGTCAAAGGCTTGCAGAAAAATATTTTATTGCCTAAACATTTTTTACTTCGTAAAGCGGTGTGTATCTGATTAGCGCGGCGGTTTTTCACTCCCGCGCGCATGCGCTATAATACGCATATTCCGAGGCATGTTCAAAATGAAACCCCGCCGAGCGATACCCGCCTTATCCCTGCTCCTGGCAGCATTAATCCTGTCTGCCCTGTTTCCGCGCGCCGCCCGCGCCCAATCCGAAAGCGGGTACGATATCATCACCCAGGTGAACGCGCTGCGAGCCGCGCAAGGTTTGGAAGCTTACACTGTGGACTCGGGGCTGATGGCTTACGCCCAACAGCACAGCCAATACCAGGCGGATACGCAAAACAGCACGCACCAGCATTCCGACGGCAGTTACGCCTGGGGAATCGGCCTGAACGAGAATATCGCAGTGGGCAGCGCGGGTTTTATGAGCCCGTATATTGCCGTTTACCAAATCTGGCAGGATTGGGTCCATTTGGAGCCGATGATTGGCTACACGAGCGGGCAAGCCGGGGCGGGGGTGGCTTTGGGGGCAGATGGCAACGTCTACTACACCCTGAACGTTCGCGCCGGCGCGCCTGTCGCGCAGAGTACGAGCGTCCCCCTACAAACGCCCCTCCGTTCGCAAGTTACCGCGCCTTTCGTGCCGCTTATCACCAACACCCCCAACCCCGAGGGCGTCATCATCCATATCGTTGGACCGGGCGAAAGCCTGTGGGGGATTGCTGTTTCTTATGGGGTGACAATGGACGCTATCCGCGGATTGAATGGGATGGCCGCCTCAGACACCACAATCTACGAAGGTCAGCGCCTGGTGATCCGCACGGGCGTTCAAGCCCTCTCGCCGACGCCCACAGGAGCCCAACCGACCACCCCAACGCCGCCGCCCAGCCCCACGCCCACACCCACCCGCACGCCCACCCGCGCGCCAGCGCCTTCCCCGACCCCCACCGCTGTTCCACGCGCGCCCCTGACGGCCTTCTGGCAGGATAACCCGGGCGGGGCTTTGCTGACATCCGCGGTTGGAATGTTTTTGGGCGCCGGGCTCACCCTGTTAATACTCCGCCTGACGGGCAAGCGCTCCCGGAATGCGCCCGGGCCCGAAATTCCGCCTGAAGAAGAACACACACCAGGAGAAACAAAATGACAACCTCAGCCCAAGCGCCACAAGCGCACCACTCAGCCCTGCTGATTATTGATGTGCAGCAGGCGATGTTCAAAAAAAGCGCGCCTGTATATCAGTCTGAAAGAATGCTGGCAAACATCTTATCCCTGGCCGCTAAAGCCCGCGAAGCTGGTTCGCCGGTGGTGTGGGTTCAGCATGGCGACGCGCGCGATCTGGTTCCCGACACGCCCGGCTGGCAGCTGCACCCCGCGCTGGCGCCGCAAGAGGCTGACCTGAAGCTCCGAAAACAGAAAAGCAACGCGTTTGAGGGCACGGGCTTGAGGGGAATGCTGGAACAGCGGGGCGTGAACAGCGCCGTCGTTTGCGGCATGGTCACGCACGGCTGCGTCAAGAACACTTGCCTCGGCGCCCTGGAAGAAGGCTGGCAAGTGACACTCGCGGCAGACGCGCACAGCAGTTACAGCAAAGATGCCGCCACGATGATTGAAAAATGGAACGCCGCCCTGGCGGAGGCCGGGGTGAGCGTGGTGGAAAGCGCGCTGATCAGCTTCTGAGGCAGGCCGCCGGCTTCGGCGCCAGCCTGCCAGCTGGGTTTTCAAACAACCGTGGAATCAGCGTTCAATACGGCTGGCTCAGGCACGTTTTGGTTTTCATCGCCCTGGATACGGTGCAGGAATGAAAAAATTTATCTTTCGGGTTTTGCTTGGTTATGGGGCGCTCGCCCTCCTGGTGGTGCTGGCCTTCTTCATGATTGGCTTCCGCGCCGCGGGCTTAGCGGGAGCCTGGAACGCGGCTGGGACAGGTCTGCTGTTCAGCGCGATGGGCCTGCCAATGGCCGGGCTGCTGATTGCCCTCAAGTTCTGGGGCGGCTACGCCAATCGTTGGGGGGAATATAACTATAAAAAGGAGTTGGAAGGCGAACCAAAAGACCGCGAGCACGACCCGGACAAGTGGTAGCCTTACTCAAACGGAAAAGTGTGTCCCTTTCGCTATTTGTGAAACGCGTTTCGTCAAACCCGTCTATAATAGCGGCATGCAGCCCCTAAAAAAACCTTCCCCGCTCAAGTTTATCCTGATCGTTCTGCTGGTTTATGGGGTCAGCGCGATTCTAATCCTGCTGCTCAGCTCCTTGATTGGCTTTTGGCTGAACGGCAGTGAGGGGGCCTCATTTGGGGTGGGCGTTGGTTTGATGATTAACCTGCTCATTTTCCCAACGATGGGATTTATCTTAATCGCCCGGTTGCGAAGCCTTTCAGATACAAGCCAGGCCTCTCCGTCAAAGGAAGCCGGCGAACAAAATGAGGAAGCCCGCTCTGAATAAGGGCGCCAGGAGAGTTATGGAAACAAAACCCGCCAAACCAACCCGCACACGCAGAACCTGGCTGATTTACGCTCTCCTGTCTCTGTATGTCTTTATGCTCAACGTCCCGGGTCCGGTCACTAATTACCTGAAGGACGAGTTCACGATGAGTTACACGCTCAGCAGCCTGCATTTTTCAGCTTTCGCGGCTGGGGTGCTGGTTACGGGTCTGTTTGGGGCGTATTTCATTCCCCGCTTTCCGCGCCAAAAAGTATTGGCGTTTGGGGCGCTCGGTTTGGGCGTCGGGGGGCTGATTTTGGCTTTCGGGCGCTCTCCGGCAGTCACGATTGCGGGTATCTTTCTGATGGGCTGCATCGGCACGTTGATACTGTCCATTTATCCGGCTATTCTGGACGAAGAAATGGGCGCGCGCAGCCCGGTAGGCATTTCGGAAGCCAACACCATCGCGTCGCTCTTTGCAGGCCTCGCCCCGCTGCTGGTTGGTTTTTTGGTGCAAAAAGCCGTCGGCTGGCGCCCGGCGGTAGTGCTCATCGCGGCAGTATCCCTGTCTTTGGGGGGTTGGCTGCTCTTGCGCTTTGGCGTCAGCCCGCAAAGCGCGTCCGCGCGGAAAATCCCCGCCAAACAAACTGGAAAGCTGCCCGGGATGTATTGGATTTGGTGGCTGGCACTGATGTTGGGGATTGCCGTGGAGTATTGCATCATTTATTGGGGCGCGGATTATGTTGAAAAAGTGCTCGGTTTCAGCAAAAACACGGCCACTCAATCGGTCAGCCTTTTCATGGCGGGGATGATAATCGGTCGATTTTTTGGCTCGCGCCTGCTGGAGCGGGTCCCGCCGATGAAATTAATCAGCGGCTCAATCTCACTCTCTGTGTTTGGTTTCGCGCTGTTCTGGAGCGGCATCAGCCCGCTTTTGGGGCTGATCGGGCTGCTGTTATTGGGGCTCGGCGGCGCGAACCTGTATCCGGTTTTGGTCTCCATGGCAATTGCCTCTGCGGGAGAGCTGAAGGCTGAAGCCGGCGCCCGGGCCACCCTGGCGACCGGCACCGCCATTTTATTCCTGCCGTTGGTGCTGGGCATCGTTTCAGATAAGATGGGCATTCGCCTGGCTTACAGCACCGTGGGGCTGCTGTTTGTGCTGCTGACGCTCACGGTTTGGTGGGCGAGCCGGAAGCCAGCTGAACCGGCCCTCAAACCGGAAGCCGCGCAAGAGCGTTTCAGCCCACCGGAATAACAACCGACATGAATCAAGAACAGTTTTGGAGGTCAAGATGAAAGCTTTGTTTATCGGCGGCACCGGCAATATTAGCAGCGCCTGCTCTCAACTCGCACTTGAACGCGGCGTGGAGCTCTATCTGCTCAACCGCGGACAATCACTGCGCCCCTTGCCGGAAGGCGCGCGCGTCATCAACGCCGATATCCGCGACGCGAACGCCGTGCGCGAGGCGCTGGGTTCCATGCGTTTTGACGTGGTAGCGGATTTTATCGCCTTCACCCCGCAGCATATCGAAACCGACTTGCAGCTTTTCCGCGGGCGGACGGGGCAGTACCTCTTCATCAGTTCCGCTTCGGCCTACCAGACCCCGCCGGCCACTTTGCCCGTAACGGAAGCCGCTATCCTGGATAACCCGGTCTGGCAGTACTCCCGGGATAAAGCCGCCTGCGAGGAGCGCCTGCTGCGCGCCTACCGCGAGGAGAAATTCCCCTTCACGATTGTGCGCCCTTCGCATACCTACAGCGCCGTTTATGTGCCCGTGCACGGCAACTGGACGACCATAGACCGCATGCTGCGCGGCCTGCCCGTGATTGTGCACGGCGACGGTACCTCGCTCTGGACGCTCACCCACAGCTCGGACTTCGCCAAGGGTTTTGTGGGGTTGATGGGAAATTCTCATGCGATTGGCGAGGCGTACCACATCACCTCGGATGAATGGCTGACCTGGAATCAGATTCATGAAATCCTGGCGTCCGCGGCGGGGGTTCAACCTGAGCTTGTGCATGTGCCTTCGGATCTGATTGCCGTCTACGACCCAATCTGGGGCGAAAGCCTGCTGGGAGATAAAGCCCACAGCTTCATTCTGGATAACAGCAAGATTAAGCGCGTCGTGCCGGATTTTGTTTGCACCACCCCGTTTTCCCGCGGGGCGGAGGAAATTATCGCCTGGCACCGCGCCGACCCCGCGCGCCAACAAGTTGACGAAAACTTCAACGCGATTTGCGAGCGCATTTTGCGGGCTTACGCCAAAGCCTGGCCGGAGAAATAAGCCCGGTTAGTCTCGGTCATTTTTGCGCTACACGTTCAATTGCCCCTCCTGACGGGTGTTAACGTTTCGTCATAATCTCTGGACAGAAGGAAAAGCAGGGGGATAATTTGGTAAAATGACAGTATCAGGAGATTCAAAAATAAGAATTTGACCGTGCCCGCGTGCCGGTCCTACCCGCAAGATTTCTACCTGTCGAAATCCACACAACAGGGGGCGGCAGGGGTTCTTTTCGGAGCCAACAAACAACTGGAGGTATGCCTTGGCTGGCATTAATCGTTTTACCCAAAAAGCCAAGCGGGTCCTCGCCCATGCTCAGACAGAAGCTGAGCGAATGCATAAGCAAACAATTGGGTCAGAGCACCTTTTGCTTGGACTGATGATTGAAGAAGGCACGATCGCGAATCGTGTTTTACGCGACGTGGGAATGGAATTGGATGCCGTTCGCGCGGCAGTCGAAGAGAAAACCGGTCTGGGCAGCCATACCGGCGATATGGTGCTGGGCGGTGATACCCAGCGCGTGCTGGAATTGGCGCTGGAAGAAGCCAAAGACAGCGGGCAGTCCACGGTCGGCACAGAGCATTTGCTTCTCGCCCTCACGCGCTACCCGGTTTGCGATGGCATGAAAGTGTTGGAAAGCCTGGGCGCCACGCCCGAACAAATTCGCCGGCAAACCCGCCGGGTAATTTCGGAAACCCGCCAGGACAGCGAGGAAGACACCCGTCAGGCGCCCCCGCCCAGCTTCGAGCAGGGCCCAACCGGCACCCCCAGCCGACCCGCTTCCCGCCGCAAGGAAAAAGAAAGCGGCAAAACACCGCTGGTGGACCAACTCGCCACAGACCTGACCGCCCTGGCGGAAGATGGCAAACTGGACCCGGTCATCGGGCGCAAGAAAGAAATTGAGCGCGTCATCCAGATTCTGGCGCGCCGCACCAAAAATAACCCGGCGCTGATTGGCGAGCCCGGCGTGGGCAAGACCGCCATCGTCGAGGGGCTGGCCCAGCGCATTGTCGAAGGCGACGTGCCCGGCCTGCTGCTGAACAAACGCGTGCTGCAGTTGGACGTCGGTTCTCTGGTGGCAGGTACAATGTACCGCGGTCAGTTCGAAGAACGCTTGAAGCGCGTCATTGACGAACTGAAAAGCTCCGGCGCGATTGTGTTCATCGACGAACTGCATATGTTAGTGGGGGCTGGTTCCGCCGGCTCGTCAGTGGATGCCGCCAACATCCTCAAACCCGCCCTTTCTCGCGGGGAACTTCAGGTAATTGGCGCCACCACGCTGAACGAATACCGCAAGAACATCGAAAGCGATGCCGCCCTCGAACGCCGCTTCCAACCCATTGTGGTAGACCAGCCTTCGCTGGACGAAACCATTGAGATTCTAAAGGGCCTGCGACCGAATTACGAAGAGCACCACCGCCTGCACATCTCGGATGAAGCCCTGGAAGCTGCCGCGAAGCTCTCCTCCCGCTACGTGACCGACCGCTTTTTGCCGGACAAGGCCATCGACCTGGTGGACGAAGCCGCCTCGCGCGTGCGCATGTATAAGAGCGAATCCGCGGTGAGCAGTAAAGACCTGATGAATGAACTGCGCGAAATCCGCAAAAACCTGAAAACTGCCCGCGCGGCAGAGGATAACGACGCGGTCCAGTCTCTCTTGGCCAGGCAAGCCGGTCTTGAAGAAGCGCTGCAAGCCATGCAAGCCAGTTGGGACCGCGAAAGCGCGCCTACCGTGAGCGCTGAAGACATCGGCGAGGTTATCTCCATGTGGACTGGCATCCCGCTGACCCAAATCGCGGAGGAGGAATCCGCCCGTCTGCTCAACCTGGAAGAGGAACTCTCCAGGCGCATCATCGGGCAGCAGGAAGCCATCGAAACCGTCGCCAAAGCGGTGCGCCGCGCGCGAGCGGGCCTCAAGAATCCCCGCAGACCAGTTGGTTCGTTTATGTTCCTCGGTCCAACCGGCGTGGGGAAAACCGAACTGACCAAGGCGCTGGCGGAAAAGCTGTTTGGCAGCGAAGAAGCGCTGATACAAATTGACATGTCCGAATTTATGGAGCGGCACACCATCAGCCGACTGGTCGGCGCGCCCCCTGGTTATGTCGGTTACGAAGAAGCCGGACAGCTTACCGAAGCGCTGCGCCGAAAGCCCTACAGCATCGTAGTGTTCGATGAGGTGGAAAAAGCCCACCCCGAAGCGCTGCAGCTGCTCCTGCAAATCATGGAAGAAGGGCACCTCTCCGACGCGAAAGGGCGCAAGGTGGACTTCCGCAACGCTATCATCATCATGACCTCCAACATCGGCGCGGATTTGATTAAACGCCAGTCTTCACTCGGCTTCTCTTTGGAAGTGGACAGCGCCCTGGAGGAACACTCCAGCTACGCTGATATGAAGAAGAAGTTGATGGAAGCGCTCAAGCGCAACTTCAGACCGGAATTCGTGAACCGCCTGGACTCCGTGGTGGTTTTCCGCGCGCTCAACCGCGTGGATATCCGCGAAATTGTAGGCCTGGAACTGCGGAAAGTCTCGGAGCGCCTCGAAGAATACGAACTGACCCTGCAAGCCAGCGAAGCCGCTTTGGATTTTCTCTCGGATGAAGGCTACGACCCCGAAATGGGCGCCCGCCCGGTGCGGCGCGTAATAGAACAGATGGTGGAAGAACCGCTCTCCGATGCCTTGCTCGCCCAAACCTTCGTCAAAGGCGACAGCATCCTGGTGGACCTGGAGGAAAGCCTGGACTCGGACGGTGATAAGGTCCGGAAGATTGTACTCAAACACCGCGACCCGCACACCCAGCCGGATAAACCTGAGCTGGTCGGAGCATAACGGCAATGGCAAAGGCGTACTCGCGTTTTGTCTGCCAGGTTTGCGGCAAAGTCAGTTCCCAGGCATTCGGGCGCTGCCCTGCCTGCGACAGCTGGGACAGCATGGTCGAGGAGTTGGTAGAACCAGAACACAGTCATTCAGCCCGCGCGGTGCGCGGGCTGAATGCGTCTTCCCAGCCGCGCCGCCTGGCGGATATTGAGGGCGAGCGTGAAGAACGCGTGCCGGTGCGTATGCAAGAGTTTTCGCGGGTCTTGGGCGGGGGGATTGTTCCGGGGTCCGTCGTCCTGATTGGCGGCGACCCGGGCATCGGCAAGTCTACGCTCACCCTGCAAATGGCAATGGAACTTGCGGAACAAAACATCGTGCTGTACGTCTCGGGGGAAGAATCCGAACGTCAGATAAAGATGCGCGCGAACCGCCTGAAAGCGAATAGTGCCGCGGGCGAAGCCGCGTTGCCGCGCAGCTTGTTTTTGGTGACGGAAACGAACCTCGCGGCGATTTTTTCGCACATCCAGACCGTTCGTCCTTCGCTGGTTGTAATTGATTCAATCCAGACGATGACCCTGCCGGAGATGGAATCCTCCGCGGGTTCCATATCCCAGGTGCGCGAATGCGCCGCGCGCTTGCGAGAGCTGGCAAAATCCAGCGGTATCTCGGTTTTTCTTATCGGGCACGTCACCAAAGAAGGCACCATCGCTGGTCCGCGCGTCCTGGAGCATATTGTGGACACGGTGCTCTATCTGGAAGGTGAGCAGTTCCAGTCTTACCGCCTGCTGCGCTCGGTCAAAAACCGCTTTGGGGCAACCTCAGAAGTTGGCGTTTTCGAGATGCAGGAAAAAGGCATGGTGGAAGTCAGCAACCCTTCCGAAATTTTCCTGGCCGAGCGCCTGATTAACGCGCCCGGCTCGGCAGTTGCGGTCACGATGGAAGGCACCCGCCCGCTGCTGGTGGAAATTCAGGGGCTCACCACGCATACCAGCTTTGGCAACCCGCGCCGGAACGCGAACGGGGTCGATATGAACCGCCTGCTGCTCATCACCGCCGTGCTCACCCGCCGCCTGGGCTTACATCTGGGCGAGCAGGACGTGTTCGCGAACGTGGTCAGCGGGCTGCGCGTCTCCGAGCCGGCTGCCGACCTGGCGACCGCTGCCGCGATTGCCTCGTCTATCAAAGACATCCCCCTGCGCGCCGATACCGTTTTGATTGGCGAAGTGGGGCTTTCGGGCGAGCTGCGCATGGTCAGCCAAATGCCCGCCCGCCTGCGCGAAGCCGCCCGCCTGGGTTTCAAGCGCGCCGTTATCCCCCGCCGCCTGCGCTCCAACGAACCCTGGCCGGCCGAGATTGAGGTGCTGGAGCACCGCTCCCTGAAGGACGCGCTGGCTTCAGCTTTATTGGAAAACACAGACCAAAACTGAAAGGCGAACCCCAATGACTGCTTCTTTTTTGGATAGACTGCCGCTGGTTGGCGCCGTAAGGCGAAACCACGCCCTGGAACACGCCACCATGCAGGTTCTGGCGGAAAAATACAAAGGCGTGCCGATGGCAGGGCTCTCAAACCCGCAGGGCTTTTTGCTGATTGCCGACCTGCCGACGGAAATTGTGACCGATGCCGCCCTGGAAGCTGAAAGGCGCCTGAAAGCCGGCGAAAGTCAGCTGGCGATTCATCCGCACTGCGGCACCAACCTGGCGGCGCCAGCGCTGGCGGCGGGCACGGCTGCCTGGCTGGCTGTCTGGGCGGGCAGCGGCTCTAAAAAACCGCGCCTCCCTCAGCTCATTCTGGGGCTGCTGACCGCGGTGCCAGTCTTTATCTTGGCACGCCCGCTGGGTCCTCTGCTGCAAAAGACGCTCACCACCAGCGCCGAACAGGGCGAACAGCGCGTTGCGCAGGTATCCACCACCCGCCTGCGCGAGAACTACCTCCATAAAATTAACACAGACAGGCAGCGTACGGCGGATGACTGAGTTGGCACGGCTTACTCTTCTGCGCGGCGACGACCTCACGTGCGTTCAGGTTCTGTTGGCGGAAATCAAGGCCAGCCTGGGCGATCCGCAGATGGCGGATATGAACACCACCCTGCTGGAGAGCGAAACGTTGAACCTGGAAAGCCTGCGCGCAGACTGTCTGACCATGCCGTTCCTGGCGGAGCGCCGTCTTGTGCTTGTTTCCAGGGCGCGCCAGATACTGACGAAGCTCAACCCCAGCGAACGCGAAAAATTGCTGGACATCCTGGCGAATTTGCCAGATACCGCCGCGTTGGTGCTGGTGATTGAAGACTCGCAAAGCACAAAACGGGGGGAAAAGTATTGGGAGAATGCCCGCGCTTATGCCTGGCTGCTTGACTGGCTCGATGGGCAAAAAGACCTCGGGCGCGTTTTCGATTGTGCCTTACCCGACGAAGCGGAAATGCCCGGCTGGATTGCCAGAAAAGCGCGCGAAACCGGCGGGGAATTCCGCGCTGATGCCGCGCATCTGCTGGCTAGTTACGTCGGGAATAACACCCTGCGCGCCGCCCAGGAGATTAACAAACTCCTGATTTATGTGAACGGCGCCCGCGCGGTCAGCACTGAGGATGTGGTTTTGCTGACCTCACAAGAGCAGGAAGGCAACATCTTCAGCCTGGTGGACGCTTTGGGGGAACGCAGCGGCTCAAAAGCAATGACCCAGTTCCGCCTCCTGAGCGAAAGCAACGAGATGGTAGAGCTCTCGGGCATGATTTACCGTCAGTTCCGTCTGCTCATCCAGGCGCGGGAGATTCTGGACGAAGGCGGCAGCAGCCGGCAGGTAGAAAAAGAGCTGCGCGTTTTGCCGTTCGTGGCGGATAAACTGACCGGCCAGGCGCGCCGCTTCAGCATGAAGCAGCTGCTGGACGTGTTTGGCCGCCTGCTGCAGATAGACGAGGACATGAAAAGCGGCGGCATGCCCGGCGAGGTCGCGTTTGAGCTGCTCATCGCGGACCTGACCGCCTGAGCGTTCAACTTTGCCCGCCCACATGCGGGCAGCATGAACACACCCAAGGGGACCGTAATTCGGGCAAATCAGCCGGATAATACGCTCAACCCAATTACCTATAAAGTGATATTGACTCCGCGGAGCCGCGTCTATCGCTCGCGTTCCGCGTTCAAAATGGCTTGTAAAGGGAAAAAAATGGGTTGGTTGCTCGCCAGGATGTCCACCGGGCTGGAAAGCAGGCTGCCCTCACCGTAAAGCGTTTCGGCGATGCCGCCGGCTTCACGCACTATCAACACCCCAGCCGCCACATCCCACGGGTTCAGTTGAATATCCCAGAAGCCTTCCAACCGGCCGCACGCTACATACGCCAGGTCCATCGCGGCGGAGCCAAGCCGGCGCACGCCCTGCGCGATTCGCGAAAGGCGCAGGAAATTGCCGTAGTTTGAGCGGGGGGTATCGATTAGTGTGGCTCGGAATCCGGTAGCGAGCAGAGAATCCTCTAGTTTTTCGGCGGGGGAAACAAAAACCGGCTTGCCGTTCAGGTGCGCCCCCTTGCCAAGCTCGGCTGTAAAACATTCCTCCTCGCGCGGGGAATAAATGACGCCCAGCCGCAGCTGCCCGGCGCGCGCGTAAGCAATAGTTGTGCAGTAATAACGCAGACCGTGCGCGTAATTCAGCGTGCCGTCCAGCGGGTCGATGAACCATTGATGTTCCGGGTCGCCGGGGTGGCTGCCGCTCTCTTCGGAGATTATCGCGTGGGTTGGAAAGCGCTGGAGCACCCGCTCAATCAGGAAGGCTTCCACGTTTTTGTCAGCGCGGGTCACCAGGTCGGCGCGCCCCTTCAGTTGGACGTCCAGGTCGCCATCCTGCATGCGCGCCAGCATCGCTCCAGCTTCCAGGGCAATCTCGGTGATAAAATTCAGTTCGGGCTGCATGGGTTCCACCTTGGGCGTGTTATGGTGCAGGTATTTTAGCATCAATCAGGTTCGGTCGGGCTTTGCCCTAAGGCACCTGATATTATTACCCCGGTATTTTCTTGATAAGTGTAAAATATACTGTAGATAAGTTGTGGATAATTTCAACAAATCTGTTGATAAAGTCCTGATTTCTGTGGAAAAGGAAAGGCTTATGGAAGACGCTCTGAGAAAACTCCCCAAATTCGCCGTGCTGCAGCTCTCCGGCTGCGCTGGCTGTGAGGTCTCGCTCTTGAACGCGTCGGAGTGGTACGACCGTTACGAACTGGTCTACATGCCGCTGGTAGTCTCCACCCACCGTATCCCCGAAGATACGGAAGTGCTCCTGATTTCCGGCGGGGTGCGCAACGATGATGATGTCTACAAACTTCAACGCGCGGTCAAACTGGTGGACCGCGTGATTGCCGTGGGCACCTGCGCCATTTCTGGCGGGGTTACCAACCTGGGCGACCGCGATGATGTGCGCGAGGTGTTCCTCTCGCAAGCCAAGCGCGCTCACCTGCCCCAGCTGCTCAGCAAAACGCACCCCGTGGATGCCTATGTGGATGTGGACCTCTATCTGCCGGGCTGCCCGCCAACGCCCGAGCTCTTTATGGGCGCGCTCCTGGACCCGCAAGGCTTCAAAGCCGCCTCTATTGTTTGCGCGGAGTGCGGGCGTCGAAAATTGAACGATATGAAACCAGACCGCCTTACCGGTTTCCAGAAAATAGACCAGGACCCCAACATCTGCCTTATCAACCAGGGCTTTTTGTGCGTGGGCACCTCCACGCGCGGCGGCTGCCGCGCTCCCTGCACGCGCGCCGGTCACCCCTGCGTGGGCTGCCGCGGTCCTTCCAACGCGTTTATTGAAAAAGAATCCGCGGTCTGGTTGGAAAACATTCAGCGCGTGTTTGAGCGCATGACCAACATCCCGCCCGAAGAGCTGAATGATGCGCTGCGTTCGCCTCAGCTTTCCATGTTCCTGTTCCAATTCTCTGATTACGCGGGCGGCGGCCGCCGCGTCCGCAGCAAGGATAAGGTGCTCTGATGACCACGCTCATTTTCCCGCTTAGCCGCATAGAAGGTCACGCCCGCGTGGTGATGGAGGAGGAAGGCGGTAAGCTCCTCAGCGCCCAGTTCCAGGCAGTGGAGCTGCGCGGCTTTCGCAACTTCGTGGTCGGCACGCCCGCCGAACAAATGCCGGTGATTGTGCCCCGCATCTGCGGCGTGTGTTCCACCGCGCACCACGTTGCCTCTGTCAAAGCGCTCGAGAAAATCTTCGGGGTCACTCCCCCACGGCTGGCATGCGAAATCCGGGAGCTGCTCTTGCTCGGGCAGCTCATTCAAAACCAGGCCACTTCGCTCTTCATCTTCACAATGCCCGACCGGGTGGGCGCGGAAAGCCTCTTTGATATGGATGAGAGCGAGGAGCACCGCCGGGCGCAGTTTTCCATCGCCCAGGAGGCGTTGAAGGTGCGCAAGCTCGGCACGGATTTGATTACCCTGGCGGGTGGGCAGTTCATCCATCCCGTCAAGGCACATATTGGCGGCGTTTCCGGCGGAATAGCCCGGCAAGCCGCCGACGCGCTGTTGAAGGAGCTGCGGGAAATGCTGCCCGTCGCCTGCCACCTTTTTGACGCCTACTGGGATATGTCCATGGCGATGAAAGACCGCATTGGCACCTGGGGGGATGACGAGCCCGCTTATTACATCTCATCCACCGCCTCCATTAAGCCCAGGCTGAACAGCGGGCATATGCGCGTGCTCAGCCCGAACGGGGAAGAAAAAGAGCACTTCAGCCCGGAGGAATTTGAGAAGCGGATTGAATTCACCCGCACCGAGTATTCTTACGCCGGGCAAACCAGCTATCAGGGGCAGGTCTTGCGCGCCAACAGCCTGGCACGCATCAATATCACCCGCGCCTTCCAGACCCCGCTGGCAGACAGCTACCTGGAGCGCTTCAGAGCCTATTTTGGCAGCCCCGCCCACGCCTTATTATGTTTTGACCTGTGCCGCGGGATTGAACTGGTATACGCGATGGAAGCTGCCATTGAACTGCTGGAGGATGACCTGGAAAGCGGTGAGACGGAAGTGGGCTATACCCCTAAAGACGGAATTGGGTATGGTTTGGTTGAGGCGCCGCGCGGCCCGCTGATTCACCGCTACACGGTGGAGAACGGCCTCATTTCAGACGCGGAGTTTATCATCCCGACCGTGCACAACATGAAGGCGATTGAGCGGGCGCTGATGGTGGCGGGCAACCGCTACATTCGCCCGGGAAGCATCAACCTGGAGCTGGAGAAGGCGGTCGGGCGTGTGGCGCGCGCGTTTGACCCGTGCATCGCCTGCGCGACGCAGTAGGGGGACTGATCGTCTGATGTAATTCAGCGTATAAGGAAATCTAGAGCGGTTATGTTAGAAGGATCAGAGACTGCCTTCATTATTCAGGTTCCGAACAAACTCAGAACCTTTTTCTACATCAGGGGCTTGCTTACCAAAATCGTAAAGATAATTTGATGTATAGGTTAAGACAAATGATCCTTCCTTTTTATAGCTCTTTACCTGACAGCGGTTCGCAATCGTGTTATTAAGCCACGAAAAACTTGATAAGATCAGCGATTGTGTAGGTCGTGTAATTGCAACGTAAAAGAGGCGGCGTTTTTCTTCCTCATCCATTTGCAGTTCATATTCTTCTGTTATCGTGTCATCGACTTTTCCCGGTAACAAACCTTCGACGACGCCGACAATAATTGTCACAGGTACTGTAAGGCCTTTAGACTTATGCAAACTCATGATTCTGACGTAATCAACATCTACTGGTGTTTCTTTCTTATCCAGAAAGGAAGATAAAGCCTGTATCAAAATATCTACTGAAGCAGTACCGAAATCAATTTCACTCACGGCGTCATGGAAAGGTGCAGACCATTCTTCCGCAATTGGGAACAAGCTATCAAATTTTTCTCTTAACGAACAACCAGAAAGTCTTGTGATTTTTTCTTGTATTTGTAAATATCGACTTATGACCTTTTGTTTCTGCGGGACATCTAGTTGATTAAGTACAATAAGGTCCAGAATTTCAGCTGGTGTCTTTAACTGATCTTGACTCTCAGACATAACAACTCGCCAAGCCTTATTTAATAAGCCCACCTCACCAAAACCCATCAAACATCTCAATGAAACAAGGTCTTTTGGATTGTTTATTAAATTTAATAATGACAACGCAATAAGTGGTTTATTTACATCAGGTTTAGCTGGGTTGAGTTTATAAATATCACTAAAGTAATTACGATTCTTAATGTTAAATTCGGATAATTTATTAGAAAGATCTCTCGCGAACACAGCTGCGGGAGAGAGCACAACAATGTCACGAGGTAAAAAACCCTTCTTGTGAATGTACTTATCAATAATTTCCGCTATTCCTCTTGTCTCTTCTTCATTATTTATCCAATTCAAAATATGAACATCGCCTTCAGGATTCGCTTTATACTCTTCTAGAACAGCATTTGAACTATGAGAGTTCTTTTTGATGAGTTCATTCGCCAAACGCACGACCTGCCTAGGGCATCTTCGACATATTGTCAATAATTGAGTTTTTGTGCCTGGGTTATTGAGAGGGAAATCACGAATTCCATCTGGATAAGCATACTTAAAAGAGTAAATTGACTGATGCACATCCCCAACAACCATCAAACTTGCATTAGTTGATATTAGCCTAATAAGTTCTTGTTCGGCTCTGTTAAGGTCTTGGTATTCATCTACAAACACAAATTTAAATTGAGTGAGATCTGGTAAGTGTGGATTCTTGCGAAAAAAATTGAGGGTTAACGGTATTAGTTCCCCCAAAAGCATACCTTTATGGACCTTAAGCCATTTTATAACTTCTTCATGAAACATCTTTTCTACATCATCAGTCGGCCAACCAGGATTTTCAGTTCGACGAGTCGCCCAAGCTGCATTGAATTTTTCTACCAGGTTCTCTACGTTTCGCTTATTTCCAAACGGACCACCTTTTAGGTCCTCATACAAAGGCTGTAATTCATACGTAAGTAATGGTCTTGGGACTCTGTGCAGACCTGTAAACACTGAGTTACGAGTTAAAACTTTAAAACAATAAGAATGGATTGTCCCCACTAATACATTCTTGGCGTTATAGATTCCTGTTTCCAAAATTTTTTTCTGTAAATCATTCGCCGCAACATTAGTAAATGTACAAGCGAATATGGTCTCTGGAATTACACCTTCTTGTAACAGGCGCATTATTCTGCGTTGAAGCGCAAACGACTTTCCTGTTCCAGGACCTGCTTGAACGCAAAACAGACGATCATCAGACTCTGCAATGATTTTTGCTGGACCCTCAAGATTATCATCCCATCTCATTTTCTCTCCGTTTCCAATTAATACTCACACATGGTGAAAACCAAACAAAGAAATTTCGTTGAATTCAACCATTCGCTATCATTTTAGGTTTTCAACAATCCTGATTTCTTCCTCAGCAAGACCGTAGAACCCATCAACTCATCTGTCAGGCGTATTGCCTATACTCCAAGCCAGCACATCCCTTGCGTGTATCTATAAAAAAGCCGCAAATCCAGCAAAGTAATAATCCAGATACTATTTCTTCAACTTGAATGTCACTTCATATCGATAAAAATCAATGTTTGGAGCGACTATCAATGCTCGTCTCAGTCGGTTATCTTCTTCCTGGGCGATTATTACACCCCTGACTTTCTGTCCATTCGTAGCAAGCTCTTCTTGTACATATCCCATATACCTTTGGATCTGCCCTAGAACCGTATCAGAACCCCGTCCTTTTTTCAGCTCGATGACCAACAAAACCTTCTTATCTTTACTGATCGCGAGGATGTCAATCGGTCCAGTATCCGTTTGATATTGTTGCCCGATTACTCCCTCTTCATCTGAGAAGATATCATATGTTTTTCCCAACTCAGTATGTTTCCAATTCGTAACAAGGAAATGCTCAAGATGTTTTTCAAGGGCAAACTGGTAAACATCTTCGATTGTTGAGTCCGTAGCAATAATGTCTCGAGGTTGTGTGCTTTCAACTAACTCCTCGATTTCACCGGCGTACATTGTAATATTTATCGTAGTACCACGAGCGCCCACAGCGCTCTTCAGACTGTCACTCATATCTTCACGACTAATTGCCGTCTCCAACCACCGGACTGGCCGTCGATGCGGAATGTTGCCTCCGGGCACATAGTAATATGGGCCAGTGACCTTGCAGATATGATAGATCCCTTGCCCATTATGAACCAGAATTAGGTCGCTTTCACTATAGTCATAACACACTGTCCATAATGTTCCACACGCAAGCCCAGCGGCTATCTTTGATTTTTCGGGATGTGATTTTAGATATACTGGTATGTATTTTTTTGTAAAATCACGCCAATTGTCGGGGAATTTACCTGTCAGATCCTCGGCAATTTCATAATCCACCCCAATAAAGTTACCCTGATAACATTCTTCGAAGAACTGAGATTTGTTTCCAAGCACAATTCGGTGATACTTACGTGCCATGTTGCCTACTTTCACAAAATTTGTGAATTATTGTAAATACAAGATTAATCTCGACTTTATATTTGATTCAAGATTCAATACCGCCTAATCCAAATCTAATCCTCAAAGCGGCGGACAAGGTCGTGGATGATGTCTGGTGCGGGCATGGGCAATTCCTTATCATGCTAAGCTTGCGCGGGAAGACTGGCGTTTCCCCTGATTGATAAGTAGATTATACCCTCCCTCGTTCAAGCAGCGCGGCGGCCCCTGTTGGCAGATGGGGAGCTGACCCCGCGCGATAAAGCTCCCTCCACAAAAAAGACCCCCCGGCTGCCCGGAGGGTCTTGCGTTCAAGAAACACCAGCGCTACTTGGGCAGCAGCGCCGAGCCGGGATAGTATTCCGCCGGCACCGGTTCTTCCTCCATCATCGTCGACAAATTGGACATCGAAACATCATCCAGGAAGAGGTTGCTGTTCAGGCTGCCGTCGGTTGTGACTTCAAACATCACGGTTTTGCTCGCTCCAACCATTCCGGATAGGTTCACCACAGCCTTGACCCAGCCGTTCGTGTTCGCGGAAGAACATAGGTTGGTGCTGAAAACCTGGCTTCCATTGACTTTAACCCGGAAGAAGTCAAACCCACAGGCGTCTTCCGAGGCAATATAGTACCAGAAGTGCAGGTAGGGCGCGGCGCCAGAGATGGTTATTGTTTGCGAGAGCCGTGCGGTTTCAGAATATGCGCCACCCAGCCACGCCAGCCAGTTACCGCCATGCGCAGCAACCGGAGTGCCCGCGGCCGGGTAAATCAAAGCCCAGCCATGGGAGGAATATTCAGTCCACACAGTCCGTCCCAATTCAAAGCCCGGATTCTGGAAGGGGTTGGGGGGAGGGTTCCACAAGATGGGCAGGTATCGGGTATATGTTACGGCCGGCACCATGCGAACCACGCTGACTGATTGCAAGGCCATGCCGCCATAGCTGCCGCCCCAGGTCATCGAATAGGTGTGACCCGTGTCGTTATCCCATGTGTCGCGGATATAGATGGTGGAGCCGCTGTAGCCGTAACCCACAATGGTATGCCCCGCCAGATTCAGGAGCACCGGGTGCCCCGCGTCAATTTCGGCCTTAAAATTCGCCAGGGTAAAGCCGCCGGAGTTGTTGTCGGTCTTCTGGTTAAAGCAGTCCGTCACCGTATAACCGCGCGCTTCGTAGAAAAGCTTACGTCCATAGGTCCCATCTGTTGTATGGATATTATTTGTGACCATATCAGCACAGGTGAGTTTATCTGGCTTGGACGTCCAATTCCAGAAGGTTGTTGATCCGTCGGTATTGCCATACGCCGACTGACTGGTTTTCATGTAATCGCCAATAGCGGTGCCCCAGGTGTGCTGCGTCCAGCCGCCAGTGATATACGGGTCATTGGCTGTACTGTTGTATTTCACCCAATAATCGTCTATGGAACCTCTGGTCGTCCTGCCGTCAACGTTTTTATGGGAAGCAATCAGTGGGTTGTTGGGGTAAGTCTCATATCCGTCCGACCAGGTTGGCCAGGCGGTGTCGGTCAGGGGCATCAAACCGCCGCTGGCGGTCCGTCATACATGTTCGGGTAACCATTGCGGTCATAATACGCGGAAATCATCGCGCCAGAAACAGCGGAACACCCAAACATCCACTTGTATGAGGGGAAGTTCGCGATTGTGCCCTCAGGTTCAACCTCGGTCATCGAGGCTTGCCGTTCAGCTTCAAATTCGGGCAGCGGATGCGAGGGTCCGTTAATGATGCTGCCGGTGATTTGCTCGCCTTCGGGGGTGGTGAGGTGCTCCTCAGAATAATAAGGGGATATCACTTCAATTTGCGGATCGCCTTCAGCGGGCGGCTCATCCTGCGCCAGGGCGGCAGCGGCGGTGCTGCCAAGCAGCGCTGTGCATAAGAACAACGCAACAAAGGCGGTTAACACGGTCCGAATTACGCTCAGCTTTTTCACGTCTCTCCTTTACCTAAAAAAGCAATTGAACAAAACCACGAAACAAAGTCGATGCTCGATAAGGGCTGGACCTATTAATTTTAATTATATCACAAAAAATAGATTAAAATATATAGAATATTCAAGAGACCAACTTGACCTATAATAACATTAAGACCAACAACCCCTCTTTCTGAAAGGTGTCCCATGAATAAATCCCCCCGCGTGTTTGTGATCTTGGTTCTGCTTGCAATCGCCCTGACTGCCTGTGCCGCTCCTGGAAGCGTGCCTGAAGGCAAGCTGGTCGTAATCGAGCCTGCACCCAACCCCATTACCGCCAAACTGAAGGTGGGCGACGTTCTGGAGCTGCGCCTTCCCACCATTCCCGCCGAAGGTTATACCTGGCAGCCGCAAGACCTGGACGCGAAAATTCTGCGCCAGGAAGGCGAAGCCGAATACATCGCGGATAAAGGCCCGAACGCCTCCGGGGGCGTCACTACCGTGCGTTTCAAGGCCCTCGCGGCAGGCAGCACTTCGCTCACCTTAATCTATGCCAACCCCAAGGCTGCCAGCAGACTGGGCTTAAGCTCGCAAAGCTTTGGACTGAGCGTGGAAGTCGAGAGCGGGGATTAGGCTCTAAGAGCGTTCCAGAAAGCCATAAAAAACTTGCCGGGCAAGCGTGTGTCCGGCAAGATTGGCTGCAAGTTTTTCCTGGTCTATAAAGGCCAAAGCCAGGGCACCATCAACATGGCAATCCCAAAAATCAGCAGCGAAAGCAGCGAACCGACTTTGACAAAATCCATAAAGCGGTAGTTGCCAGGGCCGTAAACCATCATACAAGCCGGCTCCAACGGGGTGATGTACGAAGTGGCCGCCCCAACCGCGATCATCATCGCGAAGGTGCGCGGGTTCAACCCCAGCTGCAGCGCGGTCTGAATCGCAATCGGTAAAACGACCACGGCTGCCGCCTGGTTAGACATCGGCTGGGTCAGAATCATCGCCAGCAAGAAGAATGCCGCCAACAAAAGGTAGGCGTGCCCGGTGCCGGTCCACGAAACCAACTGCCCGGCGAGGTAAGTTGCCAGCCCCGACGCGTCCATGGCCTTACCCAGAGCGAGCATACAACCGATCAGGATTAACGCGCTCCAATTCATACTCTTGTATGCCTCGGCTGGCGTGATGCAGCGTGTGAGAAAAATCAGCAGCGCTCCAATCATGGATGAAATCGCCAACGGGAGTATATTCGCGGCCGCCAACCCGATGCTTAAGACAAAGATGATGAGCGCGATGGGCGCTTTTTTGGTGTTCTTCGGCTCTTCGATGGTGTCGCTGATAATTCTGAAGTTGTCGGCGCTTTCAAGGCTGGCGATTGTTTCCGTGTCGCCGTGGATGAGCATCTGATCGCCAACTTGCAAGCGTTCGTTCAACAGGCGTTCGCGCAAGACCTTGCCGCGCCGCTGGATGCCGAGCACTTGAATGCCAAAGCGTTTATGATAGCTCAGTCCGCGCAGTGTTCTCCCGACCAGGCTGGAGGTTGGCAGCAGCACAACTTCCGCCATGCCGTACTTTTTCTTCACGGCTTCCGGCAGGTCTTCATCCGGAGCGCTGGTGAAGCGGACCGTCTTATGCTCATTCAAAGCGAAAATCGCGTCGCGGTCGCCATCCAAAACGAGCTGATCGCCGGCGTGCAGTGTGGTTTTGGCGGAAGGTTTGATTTCGCCTTCACCAGGACGCTCAATATTGATAATGGAAATATCATATTCTCCACGCAAGTCGATCTGCCGGATTTCTTTCTCAACCCAAGGGGATTTCTTTGGGATTTCCACTTCGGCATAGTAGCGGGTATTCCGCGGAAGAGTCCGGTTATTTTCTTCCAGGTCGCGCTCCGGTATCAGCTTTCTGCCGATAAAGAACATGTATAAAAGCCCAACTATCAAAATTGGGATACCAATGGGGGTCAATTCAAAGATGCCCATCGGTGCCAAGCCGTAAGAAGTGAGCAAGCCGCTGACAACCATGTTGGTTGAGGTGGCAATTGAGGTCATCGAGCTGGAAAGAATGGCCGCGAAAGCCATAGACATAAGCATCTTGGAGGGGTGCTGCTTCAACTTTTTGGAAACGCTCAGAGTCACCGGCAAGAAGAAAGCCGTCGAGGCAGTGTTGCTGGTAAAAGAGCCCATGCCGGCGGTTCCAAGCGAAACAATCCAGAATAAACGGTTTGGGTCATCCCGCACCTGATTCACAATCCGGCTGGTAGCCATCTGTACCAAACCGGTTTTGATGAGGGCGGTGGTTAGCAGGAGCAAACCGAGTGTTTTTATGGCAGTCTCCGAGCCAAAGCCCAGGATGCCTTCTTCCGGGGTGAGGATGCCGGTAACGACCAGCGAAACCATAATGCCAATGCCGATAACATCCGCGGGTACCACATCCAGCGCGAATAAAACAATCGCGATGAAGATAATCACAATCAGCAAAATCATCGGTAAAGTCATCAAATCACCTTGTGAAGATATGATCGGGCGGTTCCCGCGCAAAGCAAATCAGCCTGTGTGGGCACCGCCTAATTTTATCGCAAAAGCACCAATCTTAGTGCAGTAAAGGGGACGCGGCTGGAAAACGATTCTGAAAAGCATCCAGGATTTGCAGGAATTCAGCCGAAAGGCGCGTGCGGACTTCGCGCGTAATCCCAGCCGGGATGCTGCCGTAAAAAGCCTACGCCATCCCGCCGGCAATGCAGGCAATCGTATCGGTATCCCCGCCGATAGAAATCGCCAGGCGGATGGTGTGCTCGTAATCTTCCCCAGCCAGGAAAACGCTGATGGCTTCGGGGAGCGAACCCTGGCAGGTCTCGTTGAATTGGTTGACCTCGCGAATATGTTCCAGGGAACGCGAAAGGTCATACCCATAGCGCTGATTAATTTCGCGTTTGATTTCCGCCTTACTCGCGCCTTTGCGGGACATAAAAATCACCTGCGCGGTCGCCTGCGCGCCTTTTATGCCTTCCGGGTGGTTATGGGTCACCTCAGCGCTGCGCTGCGCCTCTGCCAGCGTCTCTTCCAGGCTGTCAAAAGCAAAACCCACCGGGCTGACGCGCATGGCGGAGCCGTTGCCGAAACTGTTGTAAGGCCTGGGATCATCCGTGTAAATCCAACGGTAGAAATTGCCGCCGTAACCGCGGCCGCGGTACCTGCGCGCGAAGTCCTGGTACGCAGTCGTGTAATCCCCCTTGCCCAGCAGTACGGCAGCAGTGGCAAAAGTCAGCACGCTGTCGTCCGTAAACGTGGAAGACTCGGTGAAAAGCGGAAAATCTACCGAGCGGTGGTTATCAAACTCATAAACTGAACCAATAATATCGCCAGCAACTGCTCCAATCATTCTCTTCCCTTTCTGTTATCGTTCTCCGCGGCATTCCGCCTGCAGCTGCGCGTAAAAATCCGCCAGGAATTTGTGGCGCTGGTCCGCAATGGCTTTGCCGGTGGCTGTAAAAAGATGGTCTTTTACTTTGCGCAGTTTATACAGATATTCGTGATAAGAACTGTGCGGTTCGTCCGGCTCGGTCTTGCCCTCGCGCAGAAAGCGTTCGGACGGCTCGTAATAAAAAGGTTGACCTGCCAGAGCGGCAAAGGCAATCGTGCGCGCCGCGCCAATCGCGCCCAAGACGTCCAGTTTGTCGGCATCGTACAGGCACATCGCCTCAAGCGTTTGAGGGCGTTCGCCCTGATGGCGGAAACGGTGCGCGCGAATGCAGTGCTGGACGGCTTCAACGCGTTCGGGCTGCCAGTTTTCGACACTGAGCACCTCTCCGGCAAAGCGGGCAGAGGTCAGGTGATGCCCGAGACGTTCCTGCCCATCTCCGCCAGGAGCGGAACCGACCGAATCGTGAAGCAGGGCAGCAGCCCGCACGATTTCCAGGTCCGCGCCTTCCGCCAGGGCGATTTTTTCCGCGAGCCGGTAAACACGCAAAACATGTTCAAAGTCATGCACAGGGTCTGCGGAGGCATACCAGGCGTGCGCTTGTTCGATGCTGATTGTCATAACGGGGATTATAACGCCTCAAACAAGGCTGATGTGGATATAACCAAAAAGCCAGCCAAATAAAACCAGCAAGCCCAAAACAATGAAAATCACTTTGATGACTTTCCAGGCGACCTTAAAGACACCGCGCAGGATGAAAACAATCGCCAGTACGCCCAACGCGATAATCAGCAGGTTGTTGAACTGCCTGAGAAACTCAAGGTCAAAAAAAGACTGCATACTTCAGACTGCCGGATAAACAGCACCTTTCTTGATTACCTTGGATACAAGATTCGTGCCGTAACGGTAGCTGAGCATGCGGTAATCCGGGACGTTGAGAATGAGCAGGTCGGCTTGTTTACCCGGGGTAAGCGAGCCTATCTGATCTGCCAGCCCCAGGGCGGCAGCCGCGTTAATCGTAGAGGCAGCCAAAGCTTCCGCGGGGGTCAGCTTCAGGTAGCGACAGGCCAGCGCCTGAATAAACTGCATGGATTCGTTCCAGGTGGTGCCCGGGTTCAGGTCGCTTGCCAGCGCCAGAATGCCTCCCGCGGCGATTATTTCGCGGGCGGGAGTGTACTCGCTTTGCGCCAACCCAAAGGGCGTGCCCGGCAGCGAGACCGCCGCGGTCTGCGAGCCGCCCAACCTGCGGATATCTTCCGCGGAAGTCTTCACCAGATGGTCCGCCGAGACCGCGCCCAGCTTCACCGCCAGGCTGGCACCGCCCAGGTTGGCGAACTCATCCGCGTGCAGCTTGAGAGGGAAGCCCAGCTCGGCGGCCGCGCCCAGAATCTCGCGAGTCTGAGCCAGGTCAAACACGCCTTCTTCGCAGAACACATCCACAAAGGGCAGCGCCCGCCCGGGAGCATGGGTTTGCCACCAATTTTTCAGCTCAGGCAAGGCTTGCAGGGTCAGAAAGCGGATATAGCCGGCGGTATCTCCCTTATATTCAGGCGGGACGGCATGCGCGCCCATGTACGTGGGAATAATCTGCAGGGGTCCTTCTTCGTCGAGGCGAAGCAAAACTTCCATCTGCTTAAACTCAGTTTCCAGGTCCAACCCGTAGCCGGTTTTGGCTTCCAGCGTGGTTGTGCCGTAGCGGAACGCGGTCTGCGCGCGCTGGCGGGTTTCCTCCAGCAGGAGTTCCGGGCTGGCAGCCCGGGTGGCTTTCAGCGTGGCGGCAATGCCCCCGCCGGCGGCCATGATTTCCATGTAACTTTTCCCCTGCAGGCGCATCTCAAACTCGTCCGCGCGGTCCCCTGCCCAAACCAGGTGGGTGTGCGGGTCCACAAAGCCGGGCAAAACGGCATTTCCCCCGGCATCGAGCAAGTCGGCTTCCGGGTGTTGGAGCAACAGGTCGGCCGGCGCGCCAACCGATAGAATCCGCTCGCCGTCCAAAAGGACCGCGCCGTTGGGCACAGGGTTCAGCGTCCCGAGCGCGCTGCCGCGTTGTGCGGAAGGGGTCAATTGGTGTACGAAGGAGGTGTTATGAATGAGCAGCATGCTGTTATTGTACCGGAACTTTGCGCGTTCCGGCGTTTTATTTTGAACACACAGGCGCGGGACGTGCTGCCCGTGAACCCGGCGCTGGTTACTCCGGGCCTGCTGGCGAAGCCCCTGAATGTTTGCCGTCCAATAATAGAGTTCCTCATAGGAATGCTTCCTTTTTTCGGCGCGTAATGTAAGGTATACGCGGTACGCCGCGATTCTTGTTCTGAAAACAGCTGACCCGGCAAGAATAAATTAAGTAATCCAGCCGTCCGCGTGCAAAGCCCCGAAAACGCACGCCGCCAACCGCTTCGGAAACAGGCAATCATGATACACTTTTCTGGTCATGAACCCGAAATCTTTAATCCTTCTCGAATACCCGAAAATTCTGGGAAAGCTGAAAACTTACGCGGCTTTCAGCGCCTCCGAAGCCCTGGCAGACGCGATGCGCCCCACCAGCAGCCTGGAAAAAGCCCTGGCAATGCAGCAGCTGACCCGCGAGGCGCGCTACCTGCTCTCGGTAAATAACGACCTGAACTTCTCGGGCGCCGTGGATATGCGCCCGCTGGTAGACCTGACCCTGCGCAGCGTAACGCTCGAAGCCGTGGACCTGCTGGCTATCCGCGCCACCCTGATTATCTCGCGCACCGCCCGGCACATCCTGGAAGATCACCGCGCCGACGCCCCGCGCATGGCGGAGCTGGCGGAGGGCCTGACAGACGGCCTGGGACTGGTGGACCTGATTTCCCGCACGATTTCAGACCGTGGCGAGGTGCTGGACAGCGCCTCCGAAGCTCTGGGACGCATTCGTTCGGAAATGAAAATCAGCCACGCGCGCCTGATGGAAAGACTTTCCCGTTATGTCAACGACGCCGACAGCGCTCGCATGCTTCAGGAGCCCATTATCACCCAACGCGGGGGAAGGTACGTGCTGCCGCTGCGCGCGGAGTTTAAGGGGCGTATCAAAGCCATCGTGCACGACCAATCCGCTTCCGGCGCGACCCTCTTCATTGAGCCTATCGCGGTGGTGGAATGGAACAACAAGGTGCGCGAGTTGGAGCTGCAAGAACGCGATGAGGTTCTGCGCGTCTTGCACGGGCTCAGCACGCGCATCGCCGAACAAGCCGAAAGCCTGGTACTGGGCGTGGAGGCGATGGCTGCCATAGACCTGGCGCTGATGAAAGCGCGCTACGCCGAAGACCTGCGCGCCGTGGAACCGGAACTGGTGCCGTTCGCGGAGAAGCCGCCTGAATTCCACCCGGGCAGCGTCATCATGCTGCGCCGCGCGCGCCATCCGCTGTTAGACCCAGCCAAAGTCGTCCCGATTGACGTGACGCTTGATGAACAGACCTTCTCAGTGGTGCTCACCGGGCCCAACACCGGCGGCAAGACTGTCTCATTGAAAACTGTCGGCTTGCTGGTGCTGATGGCGCAGTCCGGCATGCAGATTCCGACGCTGTCTGGCTCGCGCCTGAGCCTGTTCCGCGACGTTTTCGCCGATATTGGCGATGAACAGTCCATCGAGCAGTCCTTATCCACGTTTTCGGGGCACATCAGCCAGCTCGTGCGCATCCTCAAGCGCGCGGATTACCGCTCGCTGGTCTTGCTGGACGAACTTGGCGCGGGTACCGACCCCCAGGAGGGTTCCGCGCTGGCACGGGCGGTATTAACTTACCTGCTGGAACGCCGGATTACCAATATCGTCGCCACGCACTACCCGGAACTGAAAAGCTTCGCGCACGCCACCAAAGGCGTCATCAACGCCAGCCTCGAATTCGATCTGGACACGCTCAAGCCCACCTATCACCTGATTCTGGGGCTGCCCGGGCGCTCCAACGCGCTGGCAATCGCGGAAAGGCTGGGGCTCGCCAAAGCCATCGTGGATGACGCGCGCGCCGAGCTGAACCCGACCAATTTGCGGGCTGAAGACCTGCTGGATGAGATCCACCGCCAGCGCGATTTGACCCGCGCAAATTACGAAGCGTCAGAAAATATCCGGCGCGAATTGGAAGACCAGCGCGCGAAGCTGAACACCCGCCTGAACCAGATTGAAGAAGAACAGGCCGGGATCCTGGAAAGAGCCCGGCAAAAAGCGGAAGAGGAAGTGGAAACCTTACGTTCCGAGTTGAACGAACTGCGCCGCGGAATGCTGAAAAAGAACGAACCGCTGGCAGAGTTGGAACCAATTCTTCAGAAGCTGGAGCAGGTGGAGGAACACCAGAAGCAAGCGGCTCGTAAAACCCGCCCACCCAAACCAAAAGCGGAAAGCGGACCGCTGAAGCCCGGGGAGCGCGTGATGGTGCGCAAGCTCAAGACCGAAGGCATAGTCACCTCCGCGAACGATGAGGAGATTGAAGTTCAGGTGGGGATGCTGCGCATGCGTCTGAAGCCACAGGAAGTACAGCGTAAAGCCGCGCCGGATTTCTCCGCGCCCAAAGAAGAACTGCGGCCCACAGTGGGTAAAACCCAGCTGCCCAGCGTTGCCTCCCCTGGGATGGAACTGGATATGCGCGGTATGCGGGTGGAAGACGCGTTGGATAAACTTGAAGCGTACCTGGAACAGGGTTATCTTTCCGGCTTGCCCTTCGGGCGCATCATTCACGGAAAAGGTACCGGGACGCTGCGCCAGGTGGTACGGGATGTTTTGCAGCATTCTTCTTACGTCAAACGCTGGGAACAGGGCGGAGAAAAAGAAGGCGGGGATGGGGTTACGGTCGCTTTCTTTGAGGGGCATTAAAAAAAGGATCGCCACTAATCTGCGTCCTGTCTTACTGGCGATCCTTTTGCGCCGGTTCCCTTGATCCGGCGCCCACAAGGCATGATAAATTGCGATTATTTTATACCAGACGCGTTATTAGCGCAAGGGTTTATTCTAGAGCCCTCCTCCCGAACGAGAGCAGCAAATCGAAAGGCTCACGCAGCCAGGGTTGTTCTTTTTCTGTCCTGCCCGCGGTAAGGCTCTGTTTTTGATGGTCAAGCCTATATTCCGGACCGTTTTTTACCGCGCTCCGCTAATCCCCTGCATCAAGCTGCTTTTTGCGCTTTCGCATCAGGATTGGAGCCACCAGTTTGCGCAGCCAATACTTGGCCACAATCGGCGCGCACTTGCTCCCCCCGTCGCGGTAGTGCACGCGCAGCATCTCCGGCCAGCAGTGGTCGTCCGCGGCAATGGATTTGGCGTCCCCATGCAAGCGAAACGCCGCCCACAGCTCGGGCACATACACCAAAGGCGCTTTCGCGGCCAACCGCACCCACAGGTCATAATCCATCGCGAAGTAAAACGTTGGGTCCAGCGGACCTACCTGCCGCCACAAATCCGCGCGAAAGAAAGCCGTTTGCTGGGGGATATGCACATAACCCCGGCGCAGTTTTTTGTAATCTGTTTGCGCTGCCGGGAAATTTCCGATTTTTTTGCCCGCCGCGTTGATGAGCAGCGCGTCTCCATAGACCATGCCGGCCTCGGGATGCGCTTGCAGCTGGCGGACCGCCGCGCGCACCGCTCCGGGGAAGAGCAGGTCATCCGAGTTCAGCCACGCCAGAATTTCTCCGCTTGCCCGCGCGAAGCCCTGGTTGATGGCATCGGTCTGCCCCCGGTCGGGTTGAGACTGCCAATATGCCAGCCGCTCAGAGAATCCGCGAATAATAGCGGCGCTGCCGTCTTCCGAACCGCCGTCCATGACGATGTATTCAAGGTTCGGGTAGTCTTGCTCCAACACCGACCGCATGGTCTCGGGGAGATATGCCGCCTGGTTGAAGGACGGCGTGACGATGGTCACCCTGGGAAACTCAGCTTCGCTCATCAATCCGGCTCCTCCCGGTCCACATTTGCCTTGTAGCGGTCCCTTCTAAGCTGGCGGGCTTTTCTCGTCAACGCGTCCAGGCCCAGAACGCCAGCCAAGGCGGAGAGCATCCGACGCCAATCTTGCAGCGCGTCAGCCGGGCTGAGGGTCAAGCTGCGGGCGTAGCTCGCGAGAGCCGCCCGGGGTTCGCCGGCTTCCATCAGATAAAACGCGCCGAAACGCCGGGCTCCCGCCCGGATTTGTTTTTCCATTCCGCCTGCCAGGGGCTGAAAGCGCGGGTCCGCGAGCAGCCAATCCGCCAGGCGCAGCGCTTCGGGCGCGAATGCTGCCGCCTGGGCTGTGTTTTTCGCGTCCGGGTGCATACGCGCGGCTGCCCACAAGGCGCCAGGGGCGTAATAAGGGGGGCGCAAAGCCGCCAGCCTCAGCCAAAGGTGGTGGTCCAGGATGTAGTGATAGCTGGTATCCAAAAAGCCCGCCTCCAACAGCGCTGAGCGGCGCATAAACACTCCCGGCTGACCAATAATCCGAAAACGCATCAGGTCCGCCAGTCCCCAGGCGCCGTAACGCATGCGGTTGAAAGCCTTACCCGTCCCGTCAATGGATTCCACATCGCTGAAAACAAAAGAGGCACTCGGGTTGGCTTCCAGAGCGCGCGCGGCTTCCCTGAGCGCGCCGGGATAGTACAGGTCGTCCGAGTTCAGCCAGGCCACATATTCACCAGAGGCTCGCGCGAAGCCCTTATTGACCGCGTCGGCTTGTCCGCTGTCTTGTTCTGAGACCCAACCGGCGAGCCGCGGCGCGTATTTCCGGATGATATCCACGCTGCCGTCGGTGGAACCCCCATCCACAACCCAGTATTCAATATCCGGATAGTCCTGCCCGAGGACGCTCAGCATGGTCTGTTCCAGGTAGCGGGCCTGGTTGAATGAAGGCGTGATGATGGAAAAAAGCGCGGATGCGGGCATGTGTGTATTATACCTATTGGCGCGGAAGCAATGCCAGGCGACTCCGCGTTCTGCGGCGCCCGGAGCGGCAGGGGCTTGCACGGGCAGCCGCCCGATTAACCAGAAAATCACCCGAAAAAACTGCGGGGTTTTATCGTTTGAATAGGGGTTACGCATTACCCCTTTTTTTGCTTGCCGGCGCGCCTATCACCGACGGATGGAAACGCGCTCCGGGTAAATCCAGTCGTTTTTGTTCGCGCAGGTATTGGGGCGCTGTTTGGGGAACAAACCCAATCCAATGAACGTCATATCCAGAGTAAACAAATAGGAGTTTTGAGATATGAAAAATAAATTTTGGATTTCTTTATTGGTAGTCGCTCTGTTCCTCTCCGCCTGCGGCGGAAAAGGAAGCGCGAACCATCCGGCATTGAACGGCACGCATTGGGTGCTGGAGCAAATCAACGGCTCCCCCGTAATTGAAAACACCCTGCCAAGCCTGTCTTTTCAGGGTGATAAAGAGGTCGGCGGAAATGCCTCCTGCAACCGCTTCAACGGCAGCTACGAAATAAAAGACGGCGCCCTGACTTTCAGCCCTCTGGCAACAACCATGATGGCTTGCCTCGAACCTGCCGGTCTGATGGAGCAGGAAGCGGCGTACCTCAAAGCGCTTGAAGCGGCCGCCTCATACCGCGTCGAAGACGGAAAACTGTTGGTCGCGGATGCTTCCGGCAAAGTTGTATTGGTGTTCGCCCCGCAGGATATGACCCTGGAAGGGAAAAATTGGAACCTGAACGCCTTCAACGATGGAACCAACCTGGTGAGCGTGCTTCTGGATACGGCAATTCATGTTGAGTTCAAAGATGGCAATGTCTCTGGTTCGAGCGGCTGCAACACCTATAGCGGCGCGTTCCAACAGGACGGGCAGAAGCTCTCCTTCGGCACACTGGCTTCCACGCTGATGGCCTGCGCGGATGAAGGCGTGATGAAACAGGAGACCGCTTACCTGAATGCTCTCGCCAAAGTGACGCATTACAGCATTGAGGGGAACAAATTGACCCTCTATGATGCCAATAATCTGATCATCGCGGAGTTCAGCAAGTAACCTGTGGTTCGTCATTCACCAGGAAAACTGCCTTTAGCAGCGGTTTTCCTGGTTTTTTTAATTCCTTATCTCCCCCACGTGAGGGTGAAGGTGAGTCTGTCTTGGTCGGGTTCAGGAGGGTTAAAAATTCGGCAGGGCACGCGGGCAGACAAAGTCACGCGAACAAACTGTCGTACGCCACCTTCGGAAAAACCTCCAGCTTGCCGCCGATGGTCGCGTCCAATACCTGCCGCCCGTCCGCTTCATAGGCTTTGCGCGCCATGCGGTATGCCAACTCCGAAGTTTCCAGGTCCGGCAGCTGCCATCGGAAGCCTTTGCCAAAATATGCTGCCGAAAAATGGTTGGGGTCATCCCCCTCAGACTGTACCGTCGTGTTTGGCGTGCCTTTGGTCGCAAAGCTGTGGTCCACCCCTACCAGGATGACCGTACTGAAGCCCATGAAATATGCCAGCTGCAGGGCGACGTTTGTAACCGTAGCGCCTTCCCACACCCGCCCCCTCACATCGCGCGCGAATTTTGGCGTAGTGTAAGAAGTGTACAGGAAGTGCGTATTGGCGTCCATTCCCACCCATTCGCGCGAGCGCCAGGCAAAAAACTTGGGCATTTTCAAGGCCTGGAATTCCCGCGCGGACTGCTGAATGACCAGGTCGTTAATCGAGACAAGGCAGGAAGGCGAAAAATTCAGTTCTTCCGCTGCCAGAAAGATGCGATTGAAGCCAAAACTGAAATCGTTCTTCAGCCGTGAAAGGTCGGTATGCTTCAGGCTGGGTCCGTTGCCAATCAAAAAGCAGCGTTCGCCTTTGTGGGCGTCTTTCAGCAGGCTCAGCTTGCGGATGGATTCGCGCCGCCAGGGGTGCAAATATGCCGCGGGCAGCTCCGGCAGCCGACGGGCGCCGTCATAAAGATTGCGGGCGGTTTCCATCAGGCGAGGCGGAAGATTCAGGCCTGTTTTGGCGGGCATACAGGTTCACTCCGTGCTCAGCCGCGCGGTCGCGCCGCCGTCCACCACTACTGCCTGCCCGGTCATGAAGCTGGATTGGGTGTTATCCGCCAGAAAGTAGATCACCGTGGCAATTTCGGCCGGCTTTGCCACGCGCCCATTAACCGTCTTGCGCGCCAGGGCAGCCAATTGTTCTTCTTCCGAACCAGCCGCCAGGTGCCCGCGGTTAAAACCCGCCCGCAGCATAGGCGTATCCACCGCGCCAGGCAGCACAGCGTTCACGCGGATGTTATCGGGCGCGAATTCAATCGCGACGGCGCGCGTGAGCGCCAGCATGCCGCCTTTGCTGGCAGCGTAAGCGGCAATGCCCGTTGAAGTGGCAACCGCGTGCACGGAAGAGACGTTCACGATTGCCCCGCCCGCGGCTTTCAGCAGGGCATGCCCGAATTTGGCGCTCAGAAACGCCGGGCGCAGGTTGCTTGCCATCACCAGATCCCATTCTTCTGCGGTTGTCTCCACCAGGGGTTTGGCCAGCTGATAGGCGGCATTATTCACCAGCGCGTCCAGCCTTGACGTGAAGCGGGAAGCCTCCCGAAAGACCATCTCGATATTTTCCGGGAGGGCGATATCTGTCTGTAGAAACAGCCCGTCCGCGGGGAAGTCAGCCGGGTGTTCTTTGCGGTCCACACCAATGACGCGCCAGCCCCGCTCAGAAAAAAGCTGTACAGCAGCCTGCCCGACGCCGCCGGCGGCACCAGTAATCAGAACAACGCGTTGTGACTGCTCGGTCATATTTACTGCTCCTTTCAGGCTTGCTGTTCCAGCGCCTTAATACTGGCAATATCCCCGACGGGAAGCTCCAGGCCCAGCGCGAGGTTGCGGATGCTGTTCCAATGCACGCGTTCCCAATAAAAGGGGCTGGAATTGGAATTATGCGGCGCGAGAAAAACGTTTTCCATGCCAAGCAGAGGGCTTTCCGCGGGCAGGGGTTCCACCTCAAAAACGTCCAGCGCCGCGCCAGCCAGGCGGCCGGATTGCAGCGCGCTTACCAGGGCGGCTTCCTCCACCACGGGTCCGCGGGCGGTATTTATCAACAGCGCGCCGGGTTTGCACCAGCCAAATCTTTCCGCGTTCATCAAATGATAGGATGAGGGATTGAGTGAACAGTTCAGGCTGATAAAGTCCGAACGTTCCAGCAATTCTCGCAGCGGCACGGATTCCACACTGTTTTCCAGCAAAAAATCGGGGGCAATTTCCACGATGTCATTCCCCAGCAGTGTCATCCCAAAAGCCCTGGCACGCCGAAGCACGGCTTTACCCACGTTGCCAACCCCAACCACGCCCAGGGTTTTTTCGCTGAGGGTGTAGCCAGGGATCTTCTTCCATTCGCCGGCTTTCATCGCGCTGTCCATGGTTCCAAAACGGCGCGCGAAGCTGAGCATATACCCGAGCACACTCTCCGCGACGGGAACAGTGAACGCGTTGGGGGTGTTGCGCACGCCAACGCCAAATTCCGCCGCGGCTTCCTGGTCAATAGAATCAATGCCGGTGCCCCATTTGGAAATAACTTTCAGGCGCGGATGGCAAGCCTGGATCACCCGGCGCGTGTAGCGATCGTCCCCGCAAATCGTACCGTCAAACTGACCGGCATACCTCAGCAGTTCCTCTTCCGAAAGGCGTTCATGCACGTCCGGAATAATTACGCGCATGCCCAGCCGCGTCAGAACCGGCGTGAAGCGCTGCATGAAGGGCAGCATATAGGGGGCGGAAATCAGGACGTCTTTCATTTTGCTTCCTTTCGCGCGCGGAGTAAAACATCCGCGACGGTGAAATCAATTTCTTCGTCAATATCCCAGGCTTCTTCTGCCGGGATGGCGAACATCAGCGGGCGCTCGCCCAGGCGGTTGCGTCTTTGCGCCAGTGTTTCACGTGTGAAGAGATAGATACAAGAGTTCTCCTCATACACAGGCGGCAGATCCTGGGTGCGCAGAAGCACAGCCGGGTTGTGATTGATAGCCCTGCCCAATTCGTCCCACAGACGGGTTTGCAGCCGGGTCACGCCAAATAGCGAGTCGTAAGCCGGGTAAACGTCCTTGAGCGCGCGGATAGCCGCCGAGATGGTCTGCGCGCGCAGCAGCGGGTTGGTGCTGTGCGTCTGCAAATAGAGATCAGCGGGAACCTGCGCGGTGTCGTGCATCAGAATTTCATTGGTCGGGATGGTATCCGCGCGCAGGTGTTCGGGCCGGAGCAGCGCGGTCACGCCTGGAAAGTCTTTCGCCAGCCCTTCCAGAATAACCGGGCTGTCGGTATCCACCACCACCTGCGAAATTTCCGGGCAGGAAAGCAGTGTGTCCAGGATGTGGTGATAGAGCGGTTTACCCGCGATAGGGCGGTAGTTTTTACCGGGCACGCGCACGGAAGTGTGCCGCATGGGCACCAGCGCGACAATTCTTTCCAGGCTCATTTAGTCCTCCTTCAACAGGAAATCGCCGCCCGCAAGCAGCCCGTCAGAAATAACGCGCATGGTTGGGGAGTTTTCTGGCAAAAGCTCGCGCGGGTCAAATGTTTTCAGACGCACGTAGCCCGCCCAAGTCTGATCTTCCTCAAGAAACGCGTCGAAAGGCAGGGACGAGCGATAAAGCTGATAATACAGGAAACGGCGGGCGTTCTGGCGGCAGCGCTCCGGGGCGCTCACCGTCTGGGCGAGCAGCAATTTCTCCAGTTCGCGCTGATATTCCTGCTGGCTGGCGGGGAAGTTCACAGTATCCGCCTGACTGTAGCGGGAGCGCCCGGCAGCCAACACCAGCGCCCCCAGAATAGACGCCTCCAACCCGATGGTGGAGTTGTAAACCATGACGAACTTCGCCATCCGGATTAAATCATAAGAGCTGATGTAAGTTTCCGGGCGGATGAAGCGGATGTTCGGAAGCTGCTCCACCTGTTTGCGCCGCGCCCACTCCGCCACAGATTCTTCGCTGGCTTTGCCTTTGCGGGCTTCGTCCGGGTGCGCGCGGATGACGAAGAGCGTATCCGGGTGCGCCCGCGCGCTTTCCAAAACCTCATCCAGCCAGGTGAACATATCCTCGTAGAGCAGATTGGCATGCGGTTGGCTGGTATCAAATATCACATTGGTGAAGACGGGCACGAGCTGCCGGAAGTTTTTGGCATGCGCGACGAATTCCGGGTCCAATCCGCTCATCTCAGGCCAAAAGCGCACACCCGCCATAATGAAGTTGCCCTGAAAGCGCTTCTGCAGATAAGCGTCCAGTCGCGCGTTTTGGGTTTCATTCAGCTCAAAGTCCTCCGGGAGCGTCAGCGGGTAGGCAGTGGCATCGCCGGGGGTAAAAAACGCGCTCATCGGGCGCAAACCAACCTCGTGGGAGTAGACCGGCAGCCCCCTTTGGCGCGCGGCCCAACGGGCGGAGGCTTCCGGGTACTGCATCCCGTTGAACACCACTACCGCGGCAGGTTTTACTTCATCCAACAGGGTAATGAAGCGAAGGCTTATGGACCAGGCGGAGCGGATGTATTCCCGCAGGATGCGCAGGGTGACGGGGTCTTCCTGCAGGTGGTGCCGGCGCAGGATCCAGCGCGCGCTGGGCAAAACCAGCTCGCCCAGGGGCATACCCTGCCAGCTGAACGCGCTCAAACCTGCCAAATCCAGCCCGCTCAGTGCCTTGTCCAGCGCGGCATCCGACCCAAAGCCAAAGGGTTTATTCACGCCGTCGTGGTAGAGCGCGCGGGACTGGCGCATACAGCTTTTGCAGGGAGGAGCTTTGGGCGGTTCGGCGCGGTCGGTGCCCAAAACGCACTGGGTCATGCCGCGCTGACAGACAAAATTGACCACCGGCGTGCCCTGCAGGCGCAAAGACCAGGCAGACAGCAGGCTGAAAGCGGCGTTCAAGCTCATCCCCGAAAGGCGCGTGCTGGCATTAAAGAATACCAAAGGCGCGCCTTCTGGTTTTGGAGCCTGCGCTGCCACAAGCGCGGCTGCCCGGCGGGTGCGCTGGTCGCTTTTCTGGTGCGCGCAGATGAGCTTCAGCCTTCTGCGCGCGCGTAAAATAAGGTTTTTGGCTGCCATACCTACTGACTGAAGCGTCTGAGTTTGCTCAAAGACGATTTTTCGCTGTCATAGACCTGCTTAACGCCGTCGCCCAGCGCCTGTTCGGTGACGCGGATGTACTTTACCAGGCGTTCGATGCCTTGCGGTTCCACCGAAGCCGATTGGTCGCTGCCCCACATGGCGCGGTCCAGCGTGATATGACGTTCCACCAGGCAGGCGCCCAAAGCCACCGCCACGGCGGAGGGCACCAGCCCTACCTCGTGCCCGGAATAGCCCACGGGGCAGTTGAACATCCCGCGCAGGGTCTGCACCATACGCAGGTTGAGTTCATCCGGAGGGCAGGGGTAGCTGCTGGTGGTGTGGCACAGGATCAGGTTCTCCTCGCCAAGCAGCGCGACCGATTCCTTAATTTCTTCCAGGGTGGACATACCCGTGGAAAGAATCAACGGGCGGCCGGTGGCGCGGTAGGCGCGCAAAAGGGCGTGGTCAGTGAGCAGCGCGGATGGAATTTTGTGCGCGGGCGGGTTGAATTGCTCCATAAACTCCACAGAGGGGATGTCCCAGGAAGAAGCCAACCAGGCGATGCCGAGCTCTTTGCAGTAGCGGTCAATTTCCTGGTAATCCTCCTGCCCGAATTCCACCTTGTAGCGATAATCCAGGTAGGTGATATAGCCCCAGGGGGTTTCACGCATCTGATTGCGCTGGTGCTCCGGAACACACAGTTCGGGGGTGCGTTTCTGGAATTTCACCGCGTCCACGCCCGCCTGCTGGGCGGCAAGTATCATTTGCCTGGCAAAATCCAGGCTGCCGTTGTGGTTAATCCCAATTTCCGCGATAATATACGCGGGATGTCCGTCCCCAACTTTGCGATTTCCAATAGTCACTTCGCGATTCATTGTGTCTCCATGTTTTGATGGTGTGTATTCTTTAGCAGGCGTTCGCAAATTTCACGCACAGCGCCGCGCCCGCCCCGATGTTTAAGGATTAAATCCGCGCGGCGTAAAACCTGTGGATGCGCGTCGGCAGGGGCGGCAAAATAACCGACCAGCGGCAGCACCGCCAGGTCGGGCAGGTCGTTGCCCAGGTACAGGATTTCTTCGGGTTTCCAACCGCGCGATAGGATGAGCTCTTTCAGCGCTAGACCCTTTTCCCGGATGCCCTGAAAGACTTCCAGCTTAAGCTTCCGGCAGCGCGCGCTGACCACCGGGTTTTCTTCCCGGGAGAGCACCGCCGCCTGGATATCCGTGTTTTCGCGCAGCAGGCTCAAACCCAAGCCGTCCGAGCGGCTGCAGCGCACGGATTCGCGCCCATCCTGGTCGGTTATCACCAGATCATCGCTCAAAACGCCGTCAAAATCCATCAGCAGCAGGCTGACGCGGGCGGGGAAAGCGCGCCGGTTGACCAGGGGGTCCACCGCCTGAATTTGCGGGTCTTGCAGCAGGCGTTCATACCGCTCCCAATCAGCGGGCGTGTCAATATCCACGGTGTAGCGCGGGTCAATCATCAGCGGCAGGATTACATCGCCGGTGAGCGAGCTTTTATTCAGGATTGTTTCGGCACGGATGGCGTCAATATGCCCTGTTTGCCAATACGTTTTGGGCAGGTTCTGGCGCGGGGCGTTATAAGGCTCGGCGGCGCCTTCCACCCGCAGCAGCGGCAGCATGCGTCCGCTTTCGGGGTCCAGCGTCCACATTTTGAAAGGGTTCTGCCCGGAAGGCACCACCCCGCGCACACAGTCCGCGAAAGGGTGCTCTAACAGCAGTTTCACCGCGTCATCAACCAGGTGGATTGGGCGCACCGGCGAGGTCGGGCGCAGCTGCACGACCACTTCGGGGCGGTAATTTTCATGCGCTGCCAGCCAGTCCAGAGCATGCCGAAAGACCGGATAGTCGGTGGTGTCGTCTTGCGCCAGTTCCGCCGGGCGCAAAAAGGGCGTTTCGGCGCCCCACTCCCGCGCCACCGCCGCGATTTCTTCGTCATCCGTGGAAACAATCACGCGCGTAACCGTCTCGGCGCGCAAAGCGGCGGCAATGCTCCAGGCAATCAGGGGAGCCCCCCCGAAATCGCGGATGTTCTTACGCGGAATGCCCTTGGAACCGCCGCGGGCCGGGATGAGTGCCAGCACTTCAGGCTTTTTTACCATGCCGTCCAACCCCCATCAACCACCAGGTTGCTGCCGGTCATATACGAAGACGCGTCCGAAGCCAAAAAGAGCATCGCCGCGCTCATTTCATCCAGGTTCGCCATCCTGCCCAAAATGGTTTTGGCGGAATAAGACCGGGTGAAGTGTTCGTCATGCCCATTATAGACGCCGCCGGGCGTAAGCGCGTTCACGCGGATGTTCTTGCCGGCATAGTACGCCGCCAGGTAGCGCGTGAAGCCCAGAACACCGGCTTTGGTGACAGAGTAATAGACCGGCTTATAAGAACGGCTGCCGTCCGGGCGCTCGTAGATGCGCTGGTCGGGTCCGTTCAGGCCGTAGGTTGAGCAGATATTCACAATCACGCCGGCGCCCTGCCCAAGCATGGGTTCGACGGCCGCCTGGGAAGCCAGGAACATACCAGTCAGGTTCACATCCAGGGCTTTACGCCAGTTTTCGAGCGAATAGGTTTCAAAGGCGTTGGCGGCTTGCTGGCCCTGGTGCTGCGGGTCAAATTTGGGGTCCATCGCCGCGCTGTTGATGAGCACGTCCAGCCGGCCAAAGCGCTCCAGGGTTTTTCGCACCATGGCGCGCGTGGAGTGCGGGTCTATCACATCCACCCGCACCGCTTCCGCGCGCAGGCCCAGGGAGCGGATATGCTCGGCTTGCGCCTGCGCCAGGTCGTCCGCCAGGTCGGCCAGCATCACGTTCGCGCCAGCCTGCGCCAGCGCCAGCGAGAACTGCTTGCCTAACAAGCCGCCCGCGCCGGTCACCAACACCGTTCGCCCGGTCATGTCAAATTTGCTCAGGATGTTTTGTTCCATTTTTTATGCTAATCCCGTGAAATTCCGTTTAGATTTTACCACCAGGGCGCCTCCCGCTTTCACTCCAGGCTGACGCGCCGGCCTTCCTGCGCGTGGGACTGCCGGACCGCTGCCACAATCTCCTGCACGCGAATGCCGTCTTCCAGCGAACAATATTCAAAAATCTCACCCCGGCACAGGCGAACGAAGTCCGCCATTTCCGCCAGGAACATTTCGTTGCGTTCAAAGCCCTCCGGCGGGATAATCAGCCGGCTGTTTTGGCCGTCCGCGGGCAATACGCGCGCGCTGCCGTCCGCGTTATCCCACAGGATTCTGCCGCGTTCACAAGCAAAGTCCAGGGTGTGGGAAGGCGGCTGTTGGTAGTAATCCAGGTGGACGGACACGCGCGCGCCGTTGGCGAACTCCAGCAGCGCCTCGGTATTATCCTCCACGTCCAGCTCCAGGTCGCTGAGTTTGCTCATCTCGGCGCGCACCGAAACGACTTCCCCGAGCATCCAGCGCAGGTAGTCAAAGGGGTGTGAGAGCGTGTTGGTCACGCCGCCTCCCAGGTCTGCCCGCGCCGCATACGAGGCGCGGTAGTCTTCCCAGGGGTGCCAGCCGGGCAGGTATTCGCCCCAATGGGCGCGCCCCGAGAGCGTCCATCCCAGGCTGCCCTCTGCCAGGATTTGCCGGACTTCGCCTAAAACCGGGTGGTAACGAAAATGGAAGCCGACCATGGCGCGGGCCTGATTGAGCGCCAGGGCTTCCTTCAGCGCGTCCAGTCCTTCCAGCGTGTGCGAGACGGGCTTTTCAATCAATAGATTCGCGCCAGCCCGCGCGGCAGGCAGCGCCGAACTCAGGTGCGCCGCGGTTGGGTTGGCAATGATGACGCCGTCTGGTTTTTCAGCCAACGCCTGGTGTAAATCCGTGAACACCGGCAGCCCGTCCAGGTCTTCATCCGGCAGGGTGGCGCGGTGCGTGCGGAAAAGCAGGATGTCTTGCTCTCCGAGAGCGCGCAGGTTGCGCAGGTGCCGCCTGCCGATAGAACCCAGACCTACGATGAGAAAACGCATCATTCCCTCCCGCTCTGGTGCAGCAGCCCATAAAGCCAATTAATCAAACCTTGAATGCCGTTGCGAATTTTGCGGTTTCCCGTGATGCGTCTTAGTAAGCCGCTGCGCGGCTTGGCGCTGGCGGCAGCTTCAGCGTGGATGCCATCCCGGGCCGCCAACGCGGCCACTTCTTCATCCAGCGCGTTGCCCAGCAGGCGCATGGTTTGCGCGTAGGTAGTCAGGCGTAGGTAGCCTTTGGCGTCCATGCGGTCGTCCATCTCCACCATCCTGCCCATCAGTTGGTCGCTCCAGCCCTCCACCAGCATCTCCCCCAACACTTCCAGCAGTACCTTTTTGGGCGCCAGCATCTCAAAGTGATGGGCGCTGACCCAGGCTTTCAGGCCGTGATATGAAACGACCACGTCCTCCACGCCGGCGACTTCGCTTTGGTAGCGTTCTTCCGTGCGTCCGGAGTTATCCATATACTCTATTTCCCACTTGCGCGGCATCAGCAGACCGCGTTCCACCGCGTCGGCAGAGCTTTTTGCCCAAGCCAGGGTGCTATCCGAACTCATCACCACGCGCTGTCGGATGTAAAAGCCGGTTACCGCGCCAACATTCGGGAAAGTGTCCAACACCTCAAGGTGCGCGGGCAGCCAGCCTTTCAGGTGGTAAACGTCGTCATCGCTGTAGGCAATCACGCTGCCGGATGCCAGCTGCGCGATGCGGTACAGCGCGTTCAGCTTGCCAATATTCTGCGCGGAGAGCACCAGGCGGTCAATCTTCCCTTGCGCGAACAAACCTTGCAGATAAGCAACCATTTCCGGGCAGCTGCCATTATCAAACACGAGCAGTTCGTAGGGTTCTTCCGTATTGGTGAGGATACTCTCCAGGGTCAGGCGCGTGACGTCCATGCGGTGCTGGAAGTAGCCGGCCTGATGCGGCGCGTACACCAACACCGCCACAGTCACGCGCGGGGGGCTGTAGCTGACGTTTTGATTGCGGGAGGGGTTAATGCCAATTCTGGGCATAGGCTATGCTTCCTTACGGGCTTTTTGAAACGCGCGGTTCTTCCAAAACTCACCCCAGGCGCGTTTGGGGTGGAAAAGCGTGAAGAGGATTTGCGTGAGCGTGTAATTATGCCATTTGAGCAGCGGAAAGTGTTGAACTTCCCGCCAGAATTTGTTCCAGCCGGGAGGGAAAGCCGCGATTTTTCCATCCAGCAGTTGGTGTGAGGCGTCATCAAGCACAAAAATGGTGCGCCACCCGCCCGCCAAGTGCACATTCTCACCGGTTTCCGGCAAGCGGTAATGCTGCTGCCTATTTGGCAGGTGGCTGTAGTCGTGGTTTTGATGGATAATCCGCAGGTCAGCGCTGGCATCCACGGCGGGCCAGCCCTGCGCGCGCGCCTGGTAAATCATCCAGTTATCCCAGCCGGCGCGCCCGACGGTAAAATCCGGGATACGCTGAAAGCAGGCACGCGGGAAAATGAAGTAATCGCTGCCAGTGCGGGCATGCAGCCGCCCCTCGGCCTGTAGTTTTTGTAAAAGCGCGGCCTGCCCCTCAGGGTCAAAACGTAAAGGTTCTTCCACGTCCAGGTCCCAACGCCGCCCAACCAGGAGGAAACGTTCCAAAATCGCTCCCACGCGGCGGGTACAGTCCACAAAATCCGGGAAAAGCAGGATGTCCGCATTCACATAGGCCAGATAAGGGCTGTCGTTCAGGCTTCGACCCAGCGCGAAGATGGAACTTATCAGCGGCGTGCCCAGGTCGTTGACAGCCACCTGCGGCAGGTGCGTGAAGCCAAACTCCGCGGCCGCCTCGGCGATGCCGGGCTCGTCCCCGACCAGGGCAACTGCCACATCCGAACCAAGCGCCTGCCAGGACGCCAGCGCGTTGCGCTGAATGAGGGCGATGTGCGGGTTGGTAAAGGGTTTGGGGGCGCTGAAGAGCGTGATTAATGGCATCTCTCATCCCTCCAACGGCAGCCAGGCTATGCGCGGCAGAAGGCGCGAGAGCGCTCTCCGCCAGAGCATAGCCAGTTTCCGGCGGGCAGGCACGCAGAGTTCTTTTCGGGTCGCTCGCTCCTCGGAGGGGGTCTCCAGCGGCACTGCCAAAACATTCAAAAAGAGCGGGAAAAGCTTCGAGCGCGGGTAGCCGTGCCTGCGCAGGCAAACTACCCGGTAGCCAGCTTTACGCAGCATCTCGCGCAGGCTGGCAGAAGTGAAGCAGCTGAGATGCGCCAGTTCGTAGCTGTTGTGCGCGTAAAAGTTCGGCACCTCCAGCAAAAGCCAGCCCCCGGGTGAAAGCAGCTTCTCACGAATCCGGCGCAGGCTGCCAAGCGGGTCATCAAAGTGCTCCAGCACATGCATCAGGCTGACCAGCTGAAAAGGCTGCGGCTGGCTTTCGAGCAGACTCTCCACGGAGGGGAACATGCGTAAACCTTCCGCTTCCGCCAGGGCGCGGTAGGCGTTCCCAGGTTCCACCCCAACGGCTTCCGCCTGAAACGCTTCGCGCAGCGCCAAAAGCATGCGCCCGCTCGACGCGCCAATATCCAGCACGCGCCCGGGCGCGTTCACCCCGCAGGAACGCAGGAAGCGCACCTGTTCCTCCGCGCGCAAGCTTTGCTGGCGCAGGTCTTTGGGGGTTGGTTCTTCGGTCGCCTGATAGAGCTTCCGGTATGTCTCGGCGTAAAAGGCGGGGTCAGCGGCTTTGCTGGCGGCAGCGTTCTGAAAGACAAAACCGCAGGCTTTGCAGTGGTAATACGGCACCTGATAACCAAAGGAACTGACCTTCTCAAGCACGCGCGCCTGCCGCTCGCCGCACAAGGGGCAGCGCGGAGCAGCACGGGTGCCGGCTTCCTCGCTGGGGGGTACCACGTCGGGCAGCGCGCCCGAGGGGGTGGGCGCAGCGTGGGCGAACTCCGCTGGGGCGGGGTCTGGCTCCGGAACCTGGGCAGCCGCGGCGCGTTCATCCACATCCAAAAAGGATTTGTGCTGCACGCCAGCCAGGCTGTACTGCCACTGCGGGTGCTGCGCGCTCATCCGCAGCAAGTCTTCAAGCCCAAAAGTGTCTTCATTCGCGAAGGCAGCATAAATCGCGCGGGCGATCTGCAAATCTTCCTCTGTGTCAACGGTGAAGCGCAGGCGCCCCATATCCGGTGAGGTCTCCACGATACGAACCCTGAAGCGCCCGGGTGTGTCATAGAGGTAGGGCAGAACGTGCTCGCGCTCAAACTTTTCCGAGGCGTGCTGCCAGGCTTGTTCCAGCGCGGCAAAACTGCATACTTCGGTATCCATGCCAATCGGGCTGGTGCGTTTTTCGGGGGGCGGCAGGCGGTTGGCGGCAAAATCGCAGCCGCCTTCCAGGAAAGCCGCGATGACGCGGTCAATTTCCACAGGGTCAATCATTGGGCAGTCGGCAGTGACGCGCACAATCACATCCGCCTGGTACTGCCGCGCGCATTGATAGAAGCGGTCCAGAACATCATACAGGCTGCCGCGAAAGAGAGGCGTGCCTTTTTGCGCGCAAAAATCAGCAATCGGGTCATCCGCGCTGTCATCCGTGCTGGCCACAACCAGCCCGCTGATATACCGCGAGCGGCTGACGCGGTCGATGACGCGCTCCAGCATGGGTTTTCCCCCCAGGTCGCGCATCACTTTACCGGGCAAGCGGCTGGAGCTCATACGCGCCTGGATAATCGCGAGGATGTTTGGTTCTGTCATATGCGTTCCGCTTTCTACGGCTGGGGCGTCTCCTGAAGCGGGTCAATCAGCATGGAGTTGACGCTGTAATCAAAATAAACCTGTTGGGCAGCCAGGTTGGCGGGCGGTGTGATGAAAAGCGCGATCCACAACCGTCCCTGTTCCTTAAAGGCGTAAGCCTGCCAGCCGTTATTATCGTCCGCGTAACTGAAGCGGGTGATATTCCGTTTATTGATAGTAGACGAGCTGGTCTGCAGAGATTCCGCGTTTTTGCCCAAAAAGAGGCGCAGCGCGGTGCTAATCAGGCTGACCGGTGTCTTTTCCAGGGATTCGTTCTTAATCACGAGCAGCTGCACGGGCGAGACAGCCGGCGCGCCAGCGTCGTAACCCCACCACGCAACGTTCCCTTCCAGGTTTTCCACCAACGAGGAAAGCGGGGAGGGCCCTTCACCGATGAAGGAACGGATGACCGCCAGAATGCCGGGTATATCGTCTTGAATACTGCGGGCGGTATAAGTATAGGGGAGCAGCATCTGCATGCCCTCGCCCTGATACCAGACCATGCCGTAGTCCGGCGTGGGGGTTGGTTCGGGCGCCGGGCGCGGGTTGAGCGGCAGATTACACGCCAGGGCGGCCGCCAGCAAGCTGAGTGCGCAAACAATGAGGAGGAGTTTCTTTTTCATGGTTTTCTCGATTTTCCATACGCGACAGTATCATCATAACAGGCCAGCAGCTTCCGCACACCCTCGTTCCAATCAGCCTTCAACACGGCGTCCTGCCGTGCCTGCAGTTTATACGCGCGCCAGTCCTGTTCCGCGGCGCCCAGAATGACTTGGGCAAGGGCTTCAGCGTCTCCATCCGGGAAGACCCAGCCGTTGCGCTCATCCTGTATCCATTCCTGGTTGGCGGGAATATCAGAAACGATGGAAGGCAAACCGCACGCCATCGCTTCCAGCAGGGAGACGGACGATCCGTCCACGTGAGACGGGCTGACGTACAAGTCCGCGGCGCCGTACCAACCGGGCAGGGCGGAGAGATCCACCCGCCCGCCGAAATGCACTTTATCTTCCACATCCCGCAGAAGCGCGCGAATTTTCGCGGATTCAGAGCCGTCGCCCAACAGGATCAGGCGCAGCCGCGGGTTCTCTTTTGACGCCCAGGCAAAGGCGCGCGCCAGAACGTCCACGCCGTAATTCGGCTCCCAGGAGCGCAGGCATAAGAGTACAGTTTTATCCTCCCAGCCCTGCGCGGCGCGCCAACGCTTGCCGGGCACCACGCTGTTCTGCGGAGAGAAATAGTCCAGGTCCACACCCCAGGGGAACACGCAGATGCGATCCCGCGGGAAACCAAACGCCACCGCCCGGTCAGCTGTCGCCTGGCAGTCCAAGGTGAGATAGTCGGAGTGCTGCAGGGTGTAGCGCGTTTGCCAGCGGCTCAGCGGCGATTGATAAGCGTCTTTCATCAGGTCAAAGCCCCAGCTCATGGTCAGCAGCGGATGAAAACCCACGCGGGCGACCAGAAACGCCAAATCCTGAATGGGGCCGGCATGGATAAGGTCGGGCTGCAAGTTGGCAAGCAGTCGCCGAAGCTGGCGCTGCTGCCGGGGCAGGTCTTTCAGCTGGAGCGCGCCGCGAACACCCTGCCAGGGCACTTCGGTGACGCCTTTGGGGGTTTGGGGTTTGCCCCCAAGCAGGCGCAAGGCATAGACTTCGTGGCCGCTTTTTCCGAGCGCCTTTAAAAAGCGGCGGTCGTGCGGGCTGTCAGAGCGGGTGCAATATAAAACGCGCAAAGCTAACCTCGTTTGTTACTATCGGGTCAGGGATATCAGCCCGGGCGGCGGTATCCTCTGGCACGCTTTCAAGCGCCGAGCATAGTCCAGCGCAGTTCCTGACCGGTTTCGATGTCCACCAGCGCGCGCGTGCCGAGCACGGCCTGGATTTCGTAAGGCATAATCGCGCCGGCTGGGGCAGGGCGCAAGACGTCAATCATCTCACGCGTGAGCACCTCGCCAGCCTGGATAGCGCGGGCAGCCCGCAGGCAGCGGCGCTGGATGACGACCGTTTCGCGCTCGTTATCCGCCACCAGTTTGTTCCCGCTGCCCAACGCGCGTTCCAGCTGGCGGGCGGCGGTCACCATCTCTGCCCAGGTGCGCGGGTTCATCGCGAAGGCATGGTCGGGACCTTCGCGCAGGTTGTCATCGGTGAAGTGCTTCTCCACTACGCGCGCGCCCAGGGCAATCGCGCCCAAGACCGTGGCGTGACCGTGGGTATGGTCCGAAAGCCCCAAAACAAGCTGCGGGTACATGGCGTGAAAGGTTTTAAGCACGTTCAGGTTGATATTGTCAAAGTTTCCGTCCGCGGCGGTGTAGTTGGTGTTGCATTGCATCAACACCAGGCGCGGGTTGACCGCCAGAATCGCATCCACCGCGCGCTGCACATCGCCGATATCCGAAGCACCGGCTGCCAGCAGCACGGGTTTGTGCTTTCCGGCAATGCGCAGGCAGGCTTCCAGCCAGGTGATATCCCCGGAGCCGATTTTGTAGGCAGGCACGAAAGGGTCCAGCATATCAATCGCCTCAAAATCGTAGGGCGAAGAAAAGTAGTCTATGCCGGCTTCATCGCAAGCCTGTTTGAGGAGGGGCGTCCAATCGAAGGGGATTGAGGCATCATTGTAAACTTCCACCACGCTCTTGCGCCATTTTGCCTGGTGCGAAACCTGGCTGTTCATATGCGAGAAGCCGTAATCCGAGACGATTTTCGGACCGCGGAAGTTTTGGAATTTGGCGGCGTTCGCGCCGGCTTGCGCGCACAGGCGAATCAGTTCCAGCGCTCTATCCAGGCTGCCGTCGTGATTGGCGGCAATATCCGCGATGAAATAGGTCGGGTGCGCGTCTCCGATAGTATGCTTGCCAATTGTCAGTTCCATTGCGTCTCCTTTATGCAGCAGACAGTGTGTAAGTTTTCAGGCAATCGCCGCGACCAAACGGTCGGGCAGACCCGCCTGCCAATCCGTGTAAAACGCTTGCAAACCTTCCAACTCTCCCGGCAGGGGTTCATTCAGCGCGGCTTGCAGCTTGTCGGTGTTCATGCTCAAATTCATTGAGCGCGGCGCGCCGCCCGGGGTTTCTTGCAGCGCGGTAGGGTTAATCAGGGTCTCATCCAGCGAAAACAAGCGTGCCAGGCTGACCCCAAAGGCGTATTTACTGATCGCCTGCGGGCAAAAGACGTGATACAAGCCTTCCAGCCGCCCTTCAGCCATTTTCAGGAGCAGTTGAGCAAGATGCCCGACGTACAAGGGGGAGAAAAATACATCGGTGAAGCCCTTCACGGTCTGTTCCGCGCGCAGGTGGGTGTAGAAAAACTCCGCCAGACTGCGCTTTCCAGTGGGAGACCAGCCGTAGAAGTTCACGCGCGCGGCAAGAGCCTGGGGACAAGCCGCGAGCACAGCGCGTTCGCCTTCCAGCTTGGTGCGGGCATAGACATTAATCGGATTCGGCTGGTCGGTCTCGCGGTAGTCGCCGCGCGTGCCGTCAAAGACCGCGTCGGTAGATATGTGGATGAGCTGCGCTCCGGTTTTACGCGCCGCGAAAGCCAGCGCTTCGGGCGCCTGGGCGTTCAGCCGTTCCGCCAGCGCCGGGTGCTGTTCAGCCTGGTCAATATCCGCCAGCGCGGCGCAGTGGATGACCAGGTCCGGGGCAAGCGCACTAATCCGTGCGGGAATATCTTCCGGATTCGCCAGGTCTACCTGCTCGGCGCTGAAGGGCACGCGCGCCAACGCGCGGCGTCCGCTCCAGCCGGTCACGTCCCAGCCAAGGTCCGCGGCCTTGAGCGCCAGGTTCAGCCCCAGCAGCCCGCTCGCGCCGGTTACCAGAAGCTTCTTCATGGCAATTGGTCCTTCTCAAAGTCCTTTTCAATCGGGGCAATCATTTCGGTGATGCGGCTGAGGTCCAGCCAATCGGTATTGTTATTGCTGGAATAGCGGAAACCGTCCGGCAGCGGCTTGCCCTGTTCCTCCCAGGCGTGCCCAAACCACATCGCGGAAGCCGGCTGGACGACGTACATGTCCGGCAGCTCGACAGTCGTGCGGGCTTCATCCTCAGAAATCAAGGTCTCATGCAGTTTTTCGCCGGGGCGGATGCCGATGATATCCACCCTGGCTTCCGGGGCAACCGCTCTGGCAAGGTCCATCATGTTCATGCTCGGGATTTTGGGCACAAACACTTCGCCGCCCTGCATCTGTTCGATACAGCGGATGACAAAGCGCACGCCCTGCTCGAGGGAAATCCAGAAGCGGGTCATGCGTTCGTCGGTGATGGTCAGGCGCCCGCTCGGGCGCTGCTGGATGAAGAGCGGCACCACGCTTCCGCGGGACCCGACCACGTTGCCGTAGCGGGTGCAGGCGATGCGGGTGTTGCGCCCGCCGGCGTAGGCGTTGCTTTGGATTAAGAGTTTTTCGGCTGCCAGCTTGGTAGCGCCGTAGAGGTTTATCGGGTTCACGGCTTTATCCGTGCTCAACGCGAGCACCTTTTCCACGCCGTTTTCAATCGCGGCATCCGCGACATTGCTGGAACCGAGGATATTGGTCTTGATAGCTTCCATCGGGTTGTATTCGCAAGCTGGCACCTGCTTCAGGGCGGCAGCGTGCACGACAACATTCACGCCGTAAAACGCGCGCGAAAGGCGTTCGCGGTCGCGCACATCTCCGATGAAATAGCGGATGGAGGGGTGGTTGTAGCCGCTGGTACGCATTTCGTGCTGCTTCAGCTCGTCGCGGCTGAAGACGATGATTTTAGCGGGATGGTATTCCTCGACCAGGATTTTTATCAGCTTCTTGCCAAAGGAACCGGTGCCTCCGGTGACCAATACGACTTTCTTGTTCCATTCCATACGAACTCCTTATTTCGCGGGTGCGTCTTTTTGAGGTTTTGAAATCACGATTAATGGATACTGCCCGTTTTCGCCAAAATAGCGGGGGAACCACTCTTCCAGCCGATAAAGCGCCTTCAACCAAAACTTGCCGCCCCATTCGGGTTGGATGACGGTGCGCAAAAAGTGCACGCTGACGCTGCGCCAGGTGAGTATCCGCGCGGGCAGTTGGCTGCCGACCGCTGTTTTAAACCAGGCGGCATTGTTTTTTACCACGTAAGTGCCAGCCGGCTTATTTTCAGGGGATGTGGGCTGACCGTTTTCAGCTTGCCCGCTTCGGGAAGAGACATGCTGTTTGTGCCGCAGGCGTTCCGCCAGCCTGATCAGCAGTGTCCACACTTTGCTGAGCTTGTGCTCAGACCAGCCATCCACAGTAACCATACTGCCGCCGGGCGTCAGGCGGTCGTACAAGCCCAGATAGCAGCCGGGTTTCTCATCAGCCGGCAGGTGATGAATGGTATGCAGGGACACAATACCGTCAAAGGCTTCGGGTTTGAAAGGCAGATTAGCAATATCAGCGACCACATATAAGCCGCGCGCTCCCAACCTGGCGCGCGCCTGCCTCAGCGCCACAAATGAGAGGTCCAAGCACACCCGGTGCTCGTATCCCGCGGAGTACTGCAAGTAGGCGTCGTACTGCACGGGACCGGAGCCTGCGTCCAGCAGGCAGCGCCCGTTTTTAGGCAGGTGCTTTGCCACGCGCGCGTGCGCCAGGGCAATGTATTCTGCTGAAACCGGACGTAAGTCCTCATAGCGGGCATTCTGGAAGTTGCCGTCCTGCTCCATCTGCCAGCCGACTTCATTATAGAAGCGTCCGATTTCCTGTTTGACGTCGTGTTGGGTCATGCGGTCTCCTCAGTTTCGGCGGGCAGCTCCTGCAGCCTTGCCAGCCCGCGGGCAGCCCAATCCAACGGCTCCCCTACCAGATATCCGAAGGTCGGAGCGTAGCGCGCCTGCCCTTCCGGAGAAAGCACCGCGCGCAGCGGCCGGGCGGAAAAATCGTCTGCCAGCCAGAGCAAATGCCAGGGGAAAGGCAGTGAAAATTCGAAAAAGAACAGGTAGGCATACAGCCAGGCTTGCTCCACCTGTCGCGGGCTCAGTCTGTAGGCGGCCGGGTCTGCTAATACGCGCGAGAGCAGGTCTTCGAACGCTTCCCAGCTTTCGGGGTCAAGCGTGAAGCCTTTGCCGGCGTAGTGGGTTTTGCCCGCCACAATCACGGGCAGCCCCGCCATCGCCATTTCCATCCCGACGGTGGTGGTATAAACCAGCCCGAAATCAGCGATTTCGACCAGGTCATAGGTGTTGGTTTTGTCGCCAGGGAGGATGATGTGAATGTTCTCCGGCAGCCGCGGGAATTTGGCGTTGATGACTTCTACCATGGAAGTGCCGTGGGTCAGCAGTTCACCCGGGTGCACGCGCACCACAAGCTGGGCTTCCGGGTGCCGGGTGTAATAAGCCAGCGTGCCAACAATCCACTCAGCCATCGTCGCCGAAATGCGTTGGCGCCCGAGCGTGAGGCTGTCACCCAAAACGTTCGTCGCCAACAGCGCCACCGGGCGCCCGTCCAAACCCAACTTTTCGCGAACTTCCCGGGCACCTTGCAGCGGGGTTTGCTGCCACTGGCGGGCAAAGTTGCCCCACAGCCTGGCGTTGCGGCGGGCGGCGTAAAGGTTCAACATAGCGCGGCGGGCGGCTTCGGGCAGGCTTTGACCCCCGAGCGCCTGCCACAGGGCGCTTGTATCGTGCGACATAATCTCGTCGTCTTGCGCCAGCCAGATGCGTTCGCGCTGGTCGGCAAACTCAAAGGTGACCACGCGCAGACCCAACAGCCGCGCGACGCGGTACGCCACGCCCATCTCGAGGATGGTGCCGTTGGGGATGATGAGCACGTCGGGTTTTTCCGCTTGCAGCCAGGCAAACAGCGCGCCGGCTGCCTGCAGATTGCGCGCGTATCTCAGCTTGTAGAGCGCGCAGCCGCGGTCAGTTTCTTCCACCTGAAGTGTGTACTGTGTGTCGTAATCCGAGACCTGTTCCACCGCCCGCAGCCCTTCCGCGGGCAGGCTCTCGGCAGAGCTTTGCATATCCGCGAGCGGGGAGAGGCGCAAGAAGTCCCGCGCGTCCGCGAAAACCGCGCGGGTATACAGATCCTGCCGGCGCAGGTCAAAAGGCGTGATGTCTTTATCCCACTCCGCGTAGGGCAGATAAGCCAGGTTCACGTTGTGCCCCTGCCCGGCCAGGGCCAGGCCAATCAAGGCACTCTCCTCAATCCAATAGTGCAGAGAGGCAAACAGGCAGACTTTTTTAGGCGGGGTGTTCGCCGTCCCGGTTGACGAAGGCTCGCCATCAAGGGAGACGCCGTGCCGGGTCCGAGACGCCGAAAGGTCAGCCAGCGCCTGCGGCAGGACGGCTTTCAAATCTTCCAGCTCATAATGCGCCGACCAGGGCTTGCGCTTGCCGCGCAGCTGCCAGTAGATATCCGCGCCAAAAGGCAGGTCGTCCATCAAGAACTTAATGCGCTGTCGGATGCCCATGACTATTCCTCCCGCGCAATCTTCCAGTCCAGGACCGGCCGCACGCCGCCCGGCCTGGGCTCGGGCCAGTGCGTGCCCGGCGCGCCGCTGGCATCCACCGAGAAGGTCAGCGCCTGCTCATCCTGGAAATAGCGCCGGATGTGGTAGGAACTGGCATTGATACCCAGCACAAAGCGGCCTTCGTTCAGGGTGTTGGCGGGGATTACGCAGCGGCTGGTATAGGTGCCCCTGGCGCGGGCGGGGAAAGCCTGAAAAAGCTCGCTGGAATCGGTATCGAAGCTGGTGAAGATGGGTTCCCCGCGGGTGGACATGAGGTAAAAGCCCACACGCAAGCCGGTCAGGTCTTCGCTCAACGCGTACTCAATCTCAATCGTGAAAGGTTCCACGCTGCGCACGGTATCCGAGACCGCGCCGTCCTTCGCGCGCACGCGGATAGCCAGCGGTCGGAAGGGCGCAGCAGAAGCAGGGACTTCGTCCTCTTCCCAAAAGCGCTCACCCAGCTTGGATAATCCGCGGTTCAGGTAGAAGTCCACCGCTTCCGCGGAGGGCGCGCGCAGCAGCACTTTGCCCTTCTCGAGCACCAAAGTTTCTTCGGTCAGGCGCAAAATGGAAGACATGTTGTGGCTCACAAACAACACAGTGCGCCCCTGCTGGGCGACGTCGCCCATCTTGCCAAGGCACTTGCGCTGAAAATCCGCGTCGCCCACCGCCAGCACCTCATCCACGACCAGAATCTCCGGTTCCAGGTGCGCCGCCACGGCGAAAGCCAGGCGCAGGTACATTCCGCTGGAATAGCGTTTGACCGGCGTGTCTATGAACTGCCCGACTTCCGAAAAATCCACGATTTCATCAAAGCGGGACTGGATTTCTTTGCGCGTCATGCCCAAAATCGCGCCGTTGAGGAAAATATTCTCACGTCCGGTCAGTTCCGGATGAAAGCCGGTGCCAACTTCCAGGAGCGAGCCCACGCGCCCGCGCAGCTCGCCATAACCCTCGGTCGGGTCAGTGACGCGCGATAGGATTTTGAGCAAGGTGCTCTTGCCTGCGCCGTTGCGGCCGATGATGCCGAGCGCCTGCCCCTGCCGGACGTCGAAACTGACGTCCTTGAGCGCCCAGATAGTATCCGCGGTCTTTCGGACGCGCCCCCCGCGCGAGAGGCTCTGCCCCATGCGTTGGATTTGATTGGTGATAAGGTCGCGCAGGGTATCGGCGCGCTGTTGAGCCGTGCCGATTTTATAGCGCTTGGAAATGCCTTTAACCTGGATGGAGTAATCAGAAGCGTTCATCAGACCACGTCCGCGAAAGTTTTTTCCATGCGCCGGAAGAAGAACAAACCGGAAACCAGCAGCAGCAGCACCGCCGCGCTGGAGATGATAAGCGTAAAATCAGGCGGGGTGCCGCCGAACAAAGCCCACCGGAAGCCCTGCACCACCCCAACCATCGGGTTCAGGCTGTATAAGCTGCGCAGGGTGCCCTCCGGGATGGTGCTGATCGGGTACACAATCGGGGAGGCATACATCCAGATTTGCACCAAAAAAGGCACAATCTGCTGCACGTCGCGATACTGCACGTTCAGCGCGGAGAGCCACAAGCCCACCGCCAACGCTGCCAAAACTGCCAGCAGCGTCAGCGGTATCAGCCAGAGCGCCTTCAGGGTGACAGGCTGCCGGTAAATCGCCATCGCGATGAAGAGCAGCGCCAGCGATATGACAAAATCCACCAGCACCGCCAAAACAGAAGCGAGCGGGATAATCACCCGCGGAAAATACACTTTGGTAATCAGGTTGGCGTTGCCCACCAGGCTGACGCTGGATTTCTGCAGGGAATTCTGAAACAGGTGCCAGGGCAAAAGCGCCGCGAGCACAAACACCGGATACGGCAGTCCGTCAGACTTCACCTTCAGCAAGACGCCAAAGACCACGGACGTGACCGCGGTGGTGAGCACCGGCTGCAGCACCGCCCAGGCGACCCCCAAAACAGCCTGCTTGTAGCGCACTTTGATGTCCCGCCAGGTTAAAAAGTAAATCAGCTCTCGGTAAAACCAGAGCTCTTTCAGGTCTATGCCCAGCCAGCCTTTCGCCGGGCGGAGCACAACCATTTGCGCGGAATTCGGAATGTCGCTCACGCGCGTCAGCTCCTGTGTTCCTGGTACCAGGCGATGGTGCGGCGCAGACCTTCTTCGAAGTCCGTTTTCGCGGTGAAGCCGAAGTATTCGCGCGCGCGGGCGGTATCCAGCTTGCGGCGCGGTTGGCCGTTGGGCTTGCTGGTATCCCAGCGGATGGCGCCCTCGAAGCCGGTCAGGCGCGCGATAAGTTCGGTCAGGTCTTTGATGCTGATTTCGAAGCTGGAGCCAATATTGACGGGTTCCGCGCCGTTATACCGCTGGGTTGCCAGGGCGATTCCTTCAGCGGCATCTTCCACGTAAATGAACTCGCGCGTGGGCGAGCCGTCGCCCCAGGCGACGATTTCTTTGGCGCCCTGTTCCTTTGCTTCCAGGCATTTGCGGATGAGCGCGGGGATGACGTGTGAGCTGGCGGGGTTGAAGTTATCGCCTGGTCCGTACAGGTTCACCGGCAGAAGAAAAATCGCGTTAAAGCCGTACTGTTGGCGGTAGGCTTGTGCCTGAACCAGCAGCATTTTCTTTGCCAGCCCGTAAGGGGCGTTAGTCTCTTCCGGGTAGCCATCCCACAGATGTTCCTCCTTAAAAGGAATGGGTGTGAACTTGGGATAGGCGCAAATTGTGCCGATGGCGACGAACTTTTCCACGCCGCGCTGGTATGCCTGGTGCATGAGCTGCACGCCCATCATCAGGTTATCGTAGAAGAATTCGGCAGGCTTGGCCATATTGGCGCCAATCCCGCCCACGTGCGCCGCCAGGTGGATGATGATATCCGGGGCGGAATCTTCCAGCATGCGCGCGATATCATCCGGCTGCACCAGGTCATAATCTTCATATTTTGGAACAAAAATGTCGCCCGCGCCTTTCGCGCGCAGATTGGCAAGCAAATGCGTGCCTAAGAAGCCCGCGCCGCCGGTGACGCAGACGCGTTTTGCGGAAAAATCAATTTCCTGGTCCATAATTACCTCGGTATGCAGTTGGTTGCGCGGGTGGGTGATTGGCGCCCGCGTCAGGGAAAATGAGTGCAAGTTTAATGCCCTGGATGTGAATTTCAGGTGCGCCTTCGAGGTCAGTCAGCCCAACGCCCCGCTCAATACAGGTCAGGCGGATGACTTCAGCCACCTCGCCGTCGCCAAGGATGCGCACGGTTGTGTGCCCGCTCTGGGTCAGTTCCTCGATGCATTTGATGGAGCGTTCGCGCACGCGGCGGTATAGGTCAAAGGAGGTGCGGATGTAATCCACGGTGAGGCTGGCACGCAGGGCAATGCCCTCGGGCGTGATGATATAGCGCAATTTTTTGCGTTGGGCGCGCTTGACCTTGACGTAACCCTTGGATATCAGGCGTTTAAGGTACCAGTTGATGGTACCCACAGCGACGCCCAACTCGCCTGCCAGGCTGGCTTGCGAGATATCGGGGTTAGCTTCGATTTGGGTGAGGAGGTCCAGCGCGCGGCTGTTCTCTTCGGCGGACAATTCGGCTTCCATATATTTCAGTTGTTGAATTATAGACGGTATTCACGCGGCGTCAAGTCGGGCGGGCGGAGGGGGGAGGTAGGGGGTAGAGTTTTCCGGGGGGCTGTTTGCGTGCTGTGGGCAATGCTGGCATGCATAAAGTATCCAACGGTAAGGGCGAAGCAGTCCATCCGAACCGCGAACGATAACCGCTGCAAAGACATGGACTGCTTCGCCCCTACGCCGAATGGCTCGAGGCTACAGTGACGTATGAAAAACGTCAGCCAGCCTACAACCTGCTACAAATTAACTCAGCATTCCTCAGCAAAAACGAAGAATCAGCTCCGCCCGCCAGCCCCCGCATTCCCTTTGCGCCGGAACAGCAGGTACAACCCCAGCAAACAACCCAGAAAAACCAGCAGAACCAGCGGTACCACCTCCAGGCTGAAGCTCTGCGCCAAAACGCCCACCAGGCTGGTCAGCCCTGTGCCTCCCAGGCTGCCCGCCGAAGCTTGCATGCCGATGGTATTACTGCTGTGCCTCTGACCCACGCGGTCTGGCGTCCCGGACATTAACCCCGGGAACACCGGCGCGAAGGCAAAACCAACCAGCGCCACCGCCGCCAGATTCACCCAGGTGCCCAGGTTCAGCCCCAAGACCGCCGTGCCCGCCAGCGCGGATGTGATGCAGATGACCACCAGCTTCTGAATCCTGATTTTTCGGGTGAGGACCCCAGCCAACACCCGCCCAAGCGTGAATGTGAACCAATAACTGCCGGCAAAGTAGCCCGCCAGAGTTGGGTCGATGCCGCGCCCTTCGGTCAGCAGGGAGTAAACCCAGGTGCCGAGCGTGACCTCGGACCCGACATAAAAGAAGAAGAGCGCCATACTCGCCCACACCCGCGGCTGCCGCAGGGTTTCTTTAAGGTTGGCGCCCGGCGCGGAGGGTTGTTCGGGGTCTCCGGTTTTGTCCGTCTTTTTCCAGTTCCAAAGCGGCATGCTTAACACAAAACATAAAGCCAGCGCCAACTGAAAACCGCCCACCACCAGATAACCCGGGCGCCAGCTGTTATACCCGGCGAGCATGGCAGTCATGATAAGCGGACCGGTGGTGATACCCACACCGTAGCTGGCATGCAGCCACTGCATCAGGCCCGGGCCAAAATTGGCCGCGACGTAAGCGTTCAGACCTGAATCCACCGCGCCCGCGCCCAATCCGGAGAGCAGTCCCAACGCCACCATCATCCACCAGCGCGGTACCAGCGTGTATCCAATCAATCCCGCGCCAGTCACCAGGCAGCTGATAATCAGCAGCTTCCCCACGCCCCAGCGCTGGGTCAGGGCGCCGCTCAAGAAGCTGGAGGTCAGATATCCCAGCATGATTGTGAAGAGCAGCATGCCAATCGCATCCAACGGCTGCCCGAAGCCAGCCCGGATGGAAGGCCAACCCACCCCCAGCAAACCGTCCGGCATACCCAGCGCGATGAAGGCCAGGAAAATCAGCAAAATCAGAGCAATCGGGCGGGTATTAACCAGGTTTTTAATTCGGCTTTGAATCATTCGGTTCCTGTTGTCTTTTCATTTTCGCGCATCCGCGTGCTGAATACCCGGCAGCGTGTCCATCAGCCGGGTAAGCTTCTTGCGGAAAGGCAGGTTCCGCGCGGACGCGGTCTGCGGGTTCCTCTTCTTTCGGTGAGGGTTTCCGCCGCGGGAAAGCGCTCAGGTCAGATGAGTTTTTCGGTCCTGCCGGCAATATTGCGCAAGACCTCCAACTGCCCGACATGGTAACTATGGTGGAACAGGAAGAAGAGCGCCCACCAGCCGCGCCGCTGCGCCTGGTCTCCAAAGATGATGATTTCCTCGTCAAACACGGCGCTGTCCATTTCCGCCAGACGGGTTTGGGCGGCAGCTTGCAGCATATCCAAGGTATCCATGAGGCGGGCGCGCCCCAGCAAGCCTGCTTCCGCGCCCAAAATCGGCGCGGACCCATACCCGTAGCGGCTCAGGTCAGGCAAATTCGCGGGCGGCGGGCTGTCCAGAACCCGCAGGATGGTCACCAATCCATCCGCGATATGCCCGAGCACCCACTCCATGCAGTTCCCACCATGCGGAGGCTGCACCAGCAGGTCAGAATCGCTCAAGCCTTCGGTTTGCATATGGATGATATCCTGCTCGTATTCCAACATACGCGCGTACTCAGCAATAGTAATCATGGTTCTCCTTTCAGGCAGCCCCGATTCCCGGGGTTCTCATTTAAATCAACGCCGGCGCGTCGTTTTCCTGCGCTTTGGCGCGCTTGGCGGCCAGCGCGATAACCAAAGCGATGACGCAGAAACACGCGCTGACCAAATAAATCTGTCTGCCGCCAAAATTGTCGTACACAACGCCGCTGAGGGCGTTGCTTAACATATGAAATATTCCGTTCAGGGTGATGTTCACAAAAGTGACGGCCGTAGTCGTATACTGTTTGGGAACGCGCAAATTAATCAGGTGGATGGCGGTTATAAGGCGCAGGGTAAAACTGACCGCGGTCAGAACATTCAAGGCGAATACCAGCCAGCCAAAGGGAAAGAACCAGACCAACAAGCGCCGGCTCAGGTCAAAAATCAGGATGAAATACACCAGTTGGTGCACTTCGAATTTCTGGATCCATCGGTCAGCCAATAACATCACCGGCACTTCCGTGAAGCAGCTCAGCGAAACCGCCGCGCCAATAATGCTTTCGGTAAGCCCCAGATCTTTCATGAATATTGGCTCAAAGGAACGGATGCCATCGCTGAGCGGGTCTGTAAGCGCCAACGCGAGTACCGTAAGGAACAGGTAGCGGTCCTGAAAGATAAGGCTCACGATCTTTTTCAAGCCCGCAGTGCCGTCTTTGGAGCGCTCAGCTTTTCCGTCGCTAAAGTAATAATCCGGCATAACAAAAAGGATGATGCCAATTGAGACAAGCATGAAACCCAGGAAAAGCTGGTCGTTAATCAGAATCCCTTTTGTGCCCAACAGCCAGCCGCCTATAACCGCGGTGAGACCAAAGCCTACCGAACCCCACAAGCGCAGCTTGCCAAAGGAAGGCTTTCCGCTGTCTGAATCAAGCGAAGAAACCTGGTAAGAAAGGTTTTCGGCAGCGGTGATGCTTGAACTGATCAGAATCCGATGCAGCACATACGCCACCATAACCATGCCAAAGCCGCGCAAGTAGGGGAGGAAGAAAAGCGCTGCTCCTGCCAAAAGCATGGAAAGCGCCAGAAAAAGCCGCTTGCGTGAACTGCGGTCGTACAGCAAGCCGTATTGAGTCGCGGTCAGGATGAGACCCAGGGAACTGAAAGTCCCCAGCGCGCCCACCTGCACGCCGCTGAAGCCAATGGAGCGGAAATGGAGGCTGAGGAAAGGCTGCATGAAGCCCATGGAGATAAAGAAGATGAGGAAATACAGGCTGAAAATCAGGGTATTCCGGCTAAGTTGTTTCTTTTCGGCTGGCATAAAACTCCAAATCTGGCTGACTGCGCAAAAATGCCCGGGGTACTGTCGCAAAATTATATCATCCGAAAGGGCGCTAAGCCGGAAATACCCCCGCGCCGTTCATTCTATCCGGCACAGCGCCCGGCAAGGCAGGCCAGGGGTGGGGTTGCGTCCGGTTGGTATCACTAGCGCCCAGCCCGCCTTCGTCTTTCCGGGCTGGCTGCTTCGTTTGTCCGTTTGTCGTGAGCGCGCGATTGAATATATGGAAGTTCAGCGCCGCGGGCGCCAGTTTTCTGGTGAGGGGCGCCCAGGGTATTATGTTTCAGACTGTTTATGAGGTTGAAGCTCTGCCAGCCCGAAGAGCGCAGGCGCGCCCTAATCAGCTTTTCTTCCCCAGCCCGCGGCGCGCCAACCCGGCATACCCGACGCATATACTCTTTCATGCGTCTGAAAATGTGGCGCTCTAGCCAGCTTCACGGTATAATTTATTGAATTAAAGACCATTTGCATCCGCGGGAGGAACTATGAAAGCAATCGTAAAACAACAGCAGCTGGCTCAAGCCGTCGGCATCGTTGCCAGAGCCGTCGCATCCCGCAGCCCTCTGCCTGTGCTCGCCAACATCCTCATTCAAACGGATAACGGACGCCTGAAGCTCTCCGCTACCAACCTGGAGCTGGGAATCAGCGCCTGGCTTGGCGCGAAAATCCAGGAGGAAGGAGGCCTCACCGTCCCCTCCCGCACTTTCGCAGACCTGGTAAGCAGCCTGCCCAGCGACGAAGTCACCCTCACCGCCGACCTGCGCACCCAGTCGCTGAATGTGCGCTGCGGCACGCTGAACACCGATATCAAAGGCATCAGCGCGGAAGAATTCCCGCCCATGTCCACCGCGGATTCGGGCACCAGCCTTCCGCTGAACGTCGCGAACTTTAAGGATATGATTCAAAAAGTGGTCTTTGCCGCCTCTAGCGATGATTCCCGCCCGAACCTGACCGGCGTGCACATGACCACCGACGGGGATTACCTGGTGTTGGCTGCCACCGATGGTTACCGGATTTCCATCGCCAGCGCAATTCTTTCGCCAAAACCCGCCCAAAAGCTGGACGCGCTCATCCCAGCCCGCGCCCTCAGCGAGCTTAGCCGCATCGCCGTGGATGGAGATGAAACCCTGGAGATGAACTTCCCGGTCGGTCGCGGCCAGGTCGTCTTCCACCTAAAAGACGCAGAGCTTATCTCGCAGTTGATTGAAGGCAACTTCCCCAATTACACCGCGATTATCCCGCCGTCTTTCAAGACCCGCACCGTGCTAACCACTGCTGACCTGTTGAAAGCCTGCCGGCAAACCGAAATCATCGCGCGCGAAGGCAACTTTATCGCCCGCCTGGATATTCAGCCCGAAGGCAGCACCGAAAAACCCCCTCAGCTTGAGATTTCCGCGATCTCTGAACAAACCGGTTCCTCCGAGGTCATCGTGGACGCGTCCGTAGACGGCACGCCGCTCTTGATTTCGTTCAACGTGCGTTTTCTGCGCGAGGTACTTGAGGTCATCCGGACGCCTAACGTGCTCCTGGAAACCAACGCGGCCAACACGCCAGCCATGATCCGCCCGGTGGGGGATGACACATTCAAGCACATCATCATGCCGATGAACATCCAGCGCTAAATTGGCGTGACACACAAGTCGGGCAGGAATCTGCCCGACTTTTTTCTTTAATATCCCAGATAATTTTTGCCTGCGAAAACCGCACAAACAGGGTGATCGCGCTGGTGGATCTTATTATTGCGCATAGTTTAATTACCTGGGATATTTTGGGCTCACTGAAGCACCGCGCGTGCCCCACCCTGCTGCAGCCGGCCGCGGGCAGTCGCGCCCAGGCATGATAAAATCAGGCATATCCCTGTGTGAGGTACCCCATGAGCTTACCGCAAAGCGGCAGCGACCGTTATTACAGCATCTATCTGGCGCTCTCCCAATACCCGGTCCTCTCCGGGCGCATCCGCGAGTTGATGCGACAAGCGCTTTACCAACAAGGCGTGATTACCCACGGCGCGCTGAACGCTGAAGCTGTGCAGCACGCGATTCAATCCCAGGAGCGCGAGGGCATTCGCGACCCGCTCACGGAAGAGGATTCCGAGACGTGGGAGCACCGCCGGACCTCAATGCTGAACCAACTGACGGACACTTATTTTGCCAAGTTTTCCAGCTTTGAACAGCTGACCAAACTCATTCAAACCGCCCTGAACGAACGCGGGGTGCAGGCTCCCGAAATTACGATTGAATTTAACCCGGAGACTGCCCCAACGGAAATGCTCTTCAACCAGGGTTTGATGCTCGAGAAGCTGCCCGAGGACAAACGCGCCCCCTACGCAGCCCGCCTGCATGAAATCAAGGTCGTGCTCATCCGCAGCCTCATCAGCGACCAACTGCCCTATATCAACATCGCCAAGGACTGGTTTACCATCACGGATCTGGCGGAAATCCGGCAGCACAAGCTCGGGCGCGGCCGGATCGGGGGCAAAGCCGCCGGCATGCTGCTCGCGTCGCGCATCCTGAAGGAAAAAGCCAGCCAGCGCCTGCGCGAGAGCATGCAAACGCCTACCTCGTTTTATATTGGTTCGGATGTCTTTTATAACTTCTTATCCATCAACAATTTGCACCACTGGAATGACCAAAAATATAAAGACGAAGAACAGATGCGCAGCGATTTCCCACGGATATTGGACGAATTTATCCATGGGGCTTTCCCGCCGAGCGCCGTCCAACACCAGGAAACCATATTAAGCATGGCTGGCAAACGCCCGCTGATTGTGCGTTCCTCCAGCCTGTTGGAAGATAATTTCGGGACGGCTTTCGCTGGCAAGTATGAAAGCGTTTTTCTGGCAAACCAGGCCGACCCCGAGGAAAACCTGCGCGCTCTGCAACAAGCCATCGGGCGAATTTACGCCTCCACGCTAAACCCGCCTGCGCTCCTCTACCGAAAAAGCCGCGGGCTGCTGGACTACGATGAACGTATGGCGCTGCTCATTCAGGTGGTGGAAGGGCAGCAGGTCGGACCATATTACTTCCCGCAGCTTGCCGGCGTGGGTTACAGCCAGAACCAATTCCGTTGGTCACCCCAAATCCGCTCGGAAGACGGCTTCGTCCGCCTGGTCTGGGGGCTGGGGACCAGGGCGGTTGACCGCGTGGGCAACGATTACCCCCGCCTGATTGCCCTCAGCCACCCCACGCTCACCCCATCCTCCTCCGCGCAGTCCATTCGCCGCTATTCGCAGCAGTATATTGACCTGATAGACCTGGAGCAAAACCGCTTTACCACCCTGCCAGTGCGCGAAGTCCTCTCGGGGAAAATCCCGCAGCTCCGCTACCTGGCTCAGCTCGACAGTGACGGCTACTTTCAAACCCTGCGCAGCAACCTGATTGAAGGTCAGCCCGAAAATCTTGTTCTCACCTTTGATGAACTGCTCAGCCGCACGGAATTCCCCCAATTAATGCGTGAGCTGCTCACCACGCTGGAAGCGGAATACCGCACGCCGGTGGATGTGGAATTTACCGCTCGCGTGGTGGAAGAAAACGGAAAAACCTCCGTGCAAATCACCATAATTCAGTGCCGCCCACTCGGGACAATCAAGGAAGCCAGTTACGAAAAACCGCAGCGCGTGGCTGAAATGGACAAGATTTTCTCGGGCTCCAGCGTGGTCACCGGCGGGATGATTGAGGGCATCCGCTACGTGCTCTACGTTAAACCCGAGGGGTACTTCGCGCTGCGCACCCAGGATGAGCGCAACCAACTGGAGCGCGCCATCGGCAAAATCAACGCCGCGCTGCATAACGAGAACTACATTTGCGTTGGGCCTGGGCGCTGGGGGACGTCCAACCCGGACCTGGGCGTGCACGTTGATTACGCGGACATCTTCAACGCCAGAGCGATTGTGGAACTCACCGGCAGCGAGGTCGGAATCCCCGACGAACCCTCCCTGGGCACCCACTTCTTTCAGGACCTGCTGGAAGGTCAAATCTACCCGCTGGCAGTCAATTTGAATCGCGACACATTTAATACCCGATTCTTCGAAGCCTCTCCCAACCACCTCCTGGAATGGCTGCCCGGAGCGGAAAACCTGAAAGACTGCCTCCGGCTCATCAGCACAGCTGATTACAGCCCGGAAAGCCGCTTCGACATCCTTATTGATGAATTCGACGGCAGCGTCCTGGCCTATCTGAGCGGGGAAAAAGATAAAAGCGGCGAAAGAAGGCAGGTAGTTGTGCCCTGAATGTTTCACGTGAAACAGAATCCGGTTGCATGATTGTTTCACGTGAAACATTTTCGCGCCGGGGCGCGTTCACGGGGCGGCTGATATTGTTGCTTTGAGGCTTCTTTCAAAGGGCACTATGGGTAAAAGGCTGGTGTCGTTTCTCTCCCGAATTTCGTAAGGTCAGTTTTGAGTCGCGCAGAACGATTATTGCCGCGCTAACTCCAGAAAAGCTGCGGCTTGTTTATCGCGAAGGGTGGCGTGACGCATCGCGATGAGGCGCTTCACGGATTTCCTTGCCATCTCAACCAAGTCATTTGTGCGCAAAGGCGTTTCCGACCCCGCAATCTTAACCCCGACGCGCGCCTAACCCGGGCAGGGGTTCGCGCGCGTGCCGCTGGCGGTTTTCTGATAGTTTTGGTTTCCAGCGTTGGTTTCCCTTGACCCAATCGGCATTTGGGTATAAAATCTCAGCCCTCAAAGCAATTTGCCCTCGTAGCTTAATGGATAGAGCACCTGCTTGCGGAGCAGTAGGTTGCGCGTTCGAATCGCGCCGAGGGCATTTTTGTTTTTAAGAGTATGCTTTGAATATCGCAGGTGGGGCAGGGGGTGGTAGAATGCATTCAAGGAGCGCGCGATGAAAAAATACACTTTAATCCCATTGATGCTTTTATGCCTGGCGTTAGTTTTATCCGCCTGCGGCCCAAAACCTTCTCCTGTGCCCGGGGCAGCCCTGTCCCCCTCTGCTTATCCTGCCGGACCGCAAGCCCGGACGGCTTACCCGGCTTCCGCGACCGCCCCAAGCGCGGCTTTGGTCACCCCAGAAACACCCGCGCCTGCTGTTCCCTTGCCCATTCCACTTTCCGCGATCCGGATGTTCCCGGACGGGCAAGGCTGGGCTTCCAACCAAACCCAGACCGCGCTTTATCACAGCATTGACGGCGGCCTGACCTGGAAAGAGGTCAGTCCCTCAGCGGAACTGGCCGGCGCGAACGGCGGCTTCTACAGCTTCTACCTGGACGGCAGCTCGGCCTGGCTCAGCGTGGGGCGGATGGAAAAATCCACCCTGCTGCACAGCAGCGACGGCGGCAAGACCTGGAGATCCACGGCGTTGGATTTTCCGGCGGGTTACCTGCAGTTCCTGAACAACAGCAGCGGTTTTATGCTCAGCATTCTGGACGTGGGAGCCGGCTCTGAGTATGTGGCAATTTACCGCACAGCTGACGGCGGCCAAACCTGGGAGCAGCGCTTCAGACACGAACCCGGCGGAGAGAATCCCTCGCTTCCGACCGGCGGTCTCAAGAACGGCTTAGCGTTTCTGGATACTAATATCGGTTCGGTTTGTGGAAGTGAGCCTATAGATAACTACACTTACCTATTCCGCAGCGTTGACGGCGGCGCGTTATGGTATCACCAGGACATTATTTTACCGGTTGGCATAAGTGGCGCGATGATTGAATGCCAACCGCCCACCTATTTCAGCGCAGCCGAGGCTGTGCTGCCCTTAAAGGTTTTTCTGCCGGATGGCAGCCCGCAAACGCTGTTTTACCACTCCATCGACGGCGGTGAAAGCTGGTCTTTGCTTAAGGGTGGTTTACCTCCCGCGAATCGTTTTGTGTTCGCGGGCGCTCAGGACTGGTGGCTGCTGGGAGATTCAGGGCTGTTCCGCAGCCGCGACGGCGGTGTGAACTGGGAGGACCTGACCAGCGGGCTTCCCGCGGGTTTTACCCCGCTCAATTTCGATTTTACAGACGCAAACAATGGTTGGATGCTGCTTTCGCCTGCCAGCAATCCAAACCAGGACAGCAGCTTCCTGTATCGCAGCCGCGACGGCGGCCGCACCTGGGAGGTCTTACCTGCTCAGATTGTCAATTAATCCCTCCAGCTCCCGCGTCTGGCGCGCCTTTCCGCTCCGCGTAGAAGCTTATGCGCCCACGTTTTTTGTAAACTATCGGGTTTTCTTCTATAATGTGGATGTTGAGGTTTATCTGCATGAAAAAATGGTTTGTTATTCTGGTTAACTTTGCGGCAATCGCGGGATTGGCGCTGGCGCTTCCCGCGCCCGTGTTTGGCGCGTCGGCTGAACAGGGGCTTCCCCCAGCCGCGGAAAACGCGGACCCCGGCCGTACCCAGGCGTTCATTCAGCTTATCAATAACTGGACGGCGCCAGACCAGTCGGCCCAGTCTGGTCAGGAGCTTCCTCAGGCAAACCCGGACCTGGTAATCTACCTGACCTTTGACGACGGACCTGATCCGAAATGGACCCCGCAGGTGCTCGCGCTGCTGCAGAAATACCACGCTACCGCCGTTTTTTATGAAATCGGACGGAACGCGCGCAGCTTCCCCCAGACATCCCTTGAAGTGGCTGAAGCCGGGCAGAAGATTGGTTTGCACGGTTACAACCATATTGAGCTTTCCAAATTGGGTTTTCACGATTTCTCTTTGGAAGTCACGGACACCCGGGATGCCATAAGTGACGCGCTCAGCAGTCGACCCGACCTGGCTGGGCAGCTTACCCCCTGCCTGCGCCCCCCTTACGGTGCGGTGAGCGACAGCGTCTACAACTTCGCTTACACCATGAATTACGCGATTTCAATGTGGCACCTGGATACCCGCGATTGGACTGGTATCTCGGGTGAGGAAATTCTGGCGATTGTCGAAAAAGAGCTGCAGCCCTACCGCGTTGTTCTGATGCATGACGGCGGTGAGAACCGTGCCGAAACGATACGCGGTTTGGGCCTGGTTTTGCATGAGCTGACGCTGCGAGGTTACCATTTTGAACCATACTGCACTGAGCACGGTCAGGAATACAATCATTAACGAGTTTTTAACCTTAATTTAGCCTGTTTCTTATGAATTTCTCACAAAACCAGCGGGTTTTTTGAATTTTCCTCTTGATATTTTAAATATTTCCCTGTATACTATTATTGTTAGACGCTTGGGTGCCCCCCTCACCCAGGCGTCTAACATTTTTAATCGCGTTGAGTAGAGCTTTACCTCTCTGAAAGGAAGGGCGACTTGGATATCTGGTTTATGCAATGTCTGAACCCTGACTGCCGGCTGCGCTTCCCTTTGGACCTCGCGCAATATCAGGGCAGTTTTTGTCCGGTTTGTGGAAGCCCCCTCAACCGTGCCACAAAGGCGCTCGATCCCTCTCTTTCTGACGGCGCCCAGGGCCTGGGGCAAGGGGCGCTGGAAGGTTTGCTGGATAATATCCGGTCGGCTCTGAATGTTGGCGCGATTTTCCGCGCGGCGGATGGGGCGGGTTTGCGCAAACTCTGGCTGGGCGGAATCAGCCCCAACCCTGCGCAGCAGCCGCAAATCGCTAAAACCGCTTTGGGCGCCGAGCTGAGCCTTGCCTGGGAGAGCGCGCCGAACGCTCTGGATCTGGCAGAGCGTCTGAAGGCGTGTGGATATACTCTCCTCGCGCTGGAAAACACGCCCGAGGCGCGTCCGCTCTTTTCTTATCGACCCGAGGCTGCCGTTCAGCGCCCGGCCCTGCTGATGGTTGGCAGTGAACAAGCCGGTATGGACCCGGCGCTTCTGGCTCTGGCAGACGAAACCCTGTGCCTGCCCATGAACGGCAGGAAGGGTTCGTTAAACGTGGCTGTCGCGTTCGGGATCGCGGCGTATTGGCTGCGTTTCGCTTGCGGGGCATAAAAAACTCCGGATTGCTCCGGAGTTGATGTTTTTATCTTTTTCAGCTTAAGGCGCGATGACCGTCCCCGCTGGGATAGTGGTATGTTTTGGGATCACGACAACCCCATCCCGCACCGTATAGAGGGCATGGTCCGCTTCCATTTCAGGGGGGAATGGTTTGATTACCACATTATCCCCAATGCTGGAGTTCTTATCGATAATCGCGCCCTGAATATCGCAATTTCTGCCTATGCCCAGGGGTGAACCGTTTTTAAGCACGCCGTAGTAATCCGCGCCCATCATGATCGTATCCCGGACTATGGAACCGTCCCCAATCTGGCTGCGCACGCCAATGATGGAGTGTTCCACCGTCGCGTGTTCGATATTACAACCCTCGGCGATGAGTACTCTTTTTAAGGAGCAGCCGACCACGCGCGAGCACGGCAAAAAGCGCGGATGGGTGAAGATAGGTTTGTCCGGATCATAAAAATCAAACCCGGGGTTGTCGTCGGTCAGTTCCAGGTTGGTCTCGTAGAAAGAGCGAATCGTTCCGATATCGCGCCAATAGCCCTCAAAACTGTACCCGTAGACCGAAGCACCCTGTCCGATCAGGTGGGGGATGATATCGCCGCCAAAATCGTCCAGACGTTCACCGCCCTTGCGAAGCACATTAACAAGCAGGTCGGTATTGAACATATAAATCCCCATGGAGCCGAGGTACGGCTTCTCCGGGTCGTCCCGGCTGACCATACTCGCCAGTTTTTCCGGGTCTTTGGGTTTCTCCGCAAAATCCGTGATGCGCCCGTCCTCCGCGCATTTAAGCAGCCCAAATCGGGGGGCTTCGTCCTTGGGCACGGGCTGCACGGCAACAGTGATATCCGCGTGATTATCCCAATGGAACTGCGCCATTTCGGCATAATCCATCCGATAAAGGTGATCGCCTGCCAGGATAAGCACGTAGGGGCATTTGGTGGACGTGATTTCCATCAGCTGTTTTCGAACAGCGTCCGCTGTGCCCTGATACCAGTCGGTATGTTCCATGGTTTGTTCCGCCGCCCAGATTTGTACCCACCCGGGATGAAAGGCGTCAAACAGGTAGGTTTGGGAAATGTGCCGGTGGAGCGAAACGGAATTAAACTGCGTCAGCACCGCGATGCGAAAAATGTCTGAATTGATGCAGTTGCTGATGGGAATATCAATCAGACGATACTTCCCCGCAATTGGCACAGCTGGTTTGGATCGTTCGGAGGTGAGTGGGAAGAGACGCTTGCCTTGCCCTCCTCCGAGAATGACGCCGAGTATCTCACTGGTCTTGGGCATAATGGGTATCCTTTCTTTCGAATAAAACTTCGTCAGGCACTAAACCCTGCGGAGAACACAATTAACAGTTAGAATTTGGCGAGCCTAACTGTCTTATTCAATTTTACCTTGAAAGGCATCAACCGAGTCCAATAAATCCTGGGCGGATTGGAGGGTTCCCGCGCTGAGGGAGCCAATCATGCCCGCCAACTCCTCTTTCCGCGCGTTTTTATCCAGTTCAAGCACCTGGGTGAGCGTGCGTCCCTCCACTTCCTGTTTGGAAACCCGCAAATGCTGATCGCCATAGGCTGCCAGCTGCGGGAGGTGCGTGACGCACATGACCTGATGTTCGCGTCCGAGCTGCCACAGCATCTGCCCCACAACAACCCCGACCCTGCCGCCAATGCCCTGGTCAATCTCGTCAAAGACCAGCGTGGGGATTTGGTCCGCTTCTGCCAGCACGTGCTTAAGCGCGAGCATCAGCCGCGAGGTCTCACCGCCCGAGGCGATTTTCACGAGCGGTTTGAAGCCCTCGCCCGGGTTGGTTTCAATCAGGAATTCAACCCTGTCTGCGCCTGTCGCGTCAAAAGCCACCCGCTGCCCGTCCAGGTCCAGTCCGTCAGGGTCTGGCTCGAGCGTGAAGTGCACCCGGAAGCGGGCGTCTTTCATTTGGAGGTTCTGCAAGCCGGTTTCGACGCCATTTTCAAGTTTTTGCGCGGCGCTGTGCCTTTCGAGGCTGAGCTTTGCGGCCAGCAAACCGAGCTCTTGCGTTATCTGGCTTATTTTTTGTTCCACTTCACCTATCTGCTCGTCTACATTCTCCACTTTGCCCAACTCGTCCTGCGCCTTTTGGAGATATGCTTTCGCGCTTTCCACGCTGCCCCCATATTTACGCTTGAGGAAGTTCAGGGTGTTCAGGCGTTCTTCAATCTGGTCCAGCCGCGCGGGGTTAAATTCTATATTTTCCAGGTAGCCGCGCAGTTCATAAGCAATTTCGGATAACGTGTTCAACGCCTGGGCTGCCCGCTCACTCATCCCGCCCATTTGCGGGTCTATCCGCGCCAGCTCCGTCAGGGCGTGCACCGCCTCGCCAAGCAAGTCAGTAACCGGCAGCGCGTCCGCACCTTCGTCCAAAGCGGAAAGCGCCTGGCGCGAAAGGCTGTGCAAGGTTTCCGCGTTTGCCAACAGGGTGCGTTCCTGACGTAAATCAGCTTCTTCCTCTGTCTTCAGGCGCGCGGCTTCAAGCTCCTGAATCTGATACTTGAGCATGTCCGCGCGGTCTTTGGCGTACTGCTGCAGATTCACCAGCTCGTGAAGTTCGGCGCGGGCTGCCAGCCATTGGCGGTAGAGAAGGGTGTAGGCGTTTAATGTGTCTTCCTGATGCGCGAAACGGTCCAATAAATCCAGGTGGTAGCGCACCTTCAGGAGTGAAAGGTGTTCGGATTGACCGTGGATATCCGCCAGCAGCGCTCCAAGCTCGCTTTGCAGCGCCAGGCTGACGCTGCGTCCGTTCACGCGGGCAAGGCTGCGCCCACCCGCGCGAATCTCCCGTGAGAGCGTGAGCAGGTCGTTTTCTTCCCACAAACCTTCAGGTTCCAGCAAATCCCGGACCGCGGCGAGATTTAGCGCTTCCAGCCGAAAATCAGCTTCAATAACGGCTTTATCAGCGCCGCGCCGGATATCGTTCACATCCACCCGGCCGCCCAGCACGGCGTTCAAAGCGTCCAGGATGATAGATTTGCCCGCGCCGGTTTCACCAGTCAGGACCACCAGTCCGTCTGAAAAAGCGAGGGTCAGGTCTTGAATGATGGCGAAGTTTTGAATGCGTAGTTCGGTGAGCACGCCTTACCTCAGCTCAATTTTATACCGGAGATTTGATAATACGCGCTGGAGACCAACAGCAGCGTGTAAACCGCATGCCAGACCAAAGGCAGCAGCCCACCCAGCGCCGCACTAAACCCGCCGCCGGTAAACAGCGGGAGAAGCTGCGCCGCGAACAGCGGCAGACAGCCTAAAATACTGCCCCACAAAACGGCTCTGTTTAAAGCCAGGCTGCGGCGCCTGCGAACGATCCAACGCACCACGCTGACAATCAGCGTGCCCAGGCCGGGAGCGATGAACAACACCAGGAAGCCGACCCGCCCCACAAACCAGCTGCCCGCGAAGGCAAGTGCAGCGGAAACAAGCAAGGCCAGCGGCACATCCAACCCTTTGGTATTGTCAAATACCTTTTGCTGGGAGCGCACGCATTCCTTACAGCGGTAACCGGTGGGGGTCAACACGGCTGTTTCTGGCGTGATTGGTTTATTGCAGCGGTTGCAGCGCAGCAGGATTTCTTCCTGTGGGGGTTTGGGATCGTTGGAATCAGTCATTGGTGTTTTGTTTCAGGGCGGGATTATCGTGCAGCAAAGTAGCCAACCGGTGATAGAAGTAGTTTGGCTCGCCAAAGCGCACCATTTTCAGGGAATGTTGATTAGCGGTAACGCGGACGGCGTCGTTTTCCTTCAGCCGGACAGGGTCGATACCATCCACGCTGATGACCGCTTCATGGTCGCAGCGGGCGCGCAGAACTACCGAGGCGCCCTCCGCCAGAATTACCGCTCGGTCCAGCGAAAGGTGCGGGGCGATGGGCAGCAGCAGCATATTGCGCAGTTCGGGCGGCAAAATTGGGCCGCCGGCTGCCAGCGCGTAGGCGGTGGAACCCGTAGCGGTCGCCGCAATCAGGCCGTCAGCGATGTAGGAGGTGAGGTAACCTTCGTTCAGGTCCACCCGCACCTCAATCGGGCGAACAATGCGCCCGCGGGATACGACCAGTTCGTTGACCACATCCCATTCCGAGCAAACGCGTTCATCCCGGATATGCTGCGCCAGGAGCATCATCCGCTTTTCAACGCGGTAATCCCCGCCTAGCAGGCGCGGCAGCAGGGTTTCCCAGGAGTTTTCAGTCAGCTCTGAGAGAAAGCCGAGCTTCCCAGCCTGGACGCCAAGCAGCGGGATTCCGAGCGGAGCGCACAGGTGAGCGGCGCGCAAAAGGGTGCCGTCACCGCCCAGAACAACAGCCAGGTCGGCGTTCGCCAGGTCTGGCAGGGGCGCTGACGGGCTTTGCGTGGGGATGAATGTGCTTACCGCTGCCCCCGCGTCTGCGAGGCGCCCACCAATAAGCTCGGCAAGCTGCAGCGCTTTTGGCATTTCAGAGTTTGGGAGCAATACAAAACGCGTTGGGGCAGGCATTGGTGCTGGCATAATCAGTATTATAGTCGCAGTTCGCGCGTTTATCGGGATGTGCAAAGGATCTATGCCCGTGAATGCCTGCTGCCGTGCTCGCGCGCGGCAAGCCCCCGCTCACCCGCCATAAAACCGGCACCGCACCGGTAACTGTTTCACTTTTGACTAGACCTAGAAAAAAGCATTG
>MTKY01051027.1_pt1 | contig 79413 bp, 56 predicted proteins | sample 1042731 | NCBI WGS metagenome assembly MTKY01 (sample SAMN06212206, study PRJNA360538) | anaerobic digester metagenome | biome: Wastewater treatment plant; material: sludge; isolation source: anaerobic digester fed with sludge from wastewater treatment plant | place: Denmark: WWTP Soeholt ...
CACAATCATCAGGTCTTCGCTGTCGTCAACGATCATCAGAGCTGCCAGGTATCCGTTGCGTTCTGTGGTCTTGAGGGTTATCACACCTTTGCTTCCACGCCTGGTAGTTGTGTATTCAGAGATTGCAGTCCTCTTGCCATAACCGTTTTCGCTGATAGTCAGGATCGTCTTCCCAGTGCCGTTACCATTGGCTATGATGTCGTCCTGGGAGATAACGCCCATGGATATCACATAGTCTTCATCCCGCAATCTGATACCCCGGACACCGCGGGTAAACCTGCCCGTGGCCCGGAAATCCTTTTCACTGAACCGGTTGCAATAGCCGTTTTTGGTAGCCAGAATTATGTCATCGTTGCCCGAGGTAATGCGGGCGTCGATCAGTTCATCGCCAGGCATCAGCTTTATTGCCAGAATTCCTGCGTTGCGGGGACGGCTGTAAGCCAATACAGGTGACTTTTTGATCGTGCCGTTGCGAGTACACATAACGATATTCTGTTCAGGATGGAATTGTCTCAAAGTCACGAAGGCTTTGATCTTCTCCTTGTCCTGGAACTGAACCAGATTGACAATTGCCTTGCCTCTCGCGGTGCGTCCGGCTTCCGGGATTTTGAAGACCTTCAGCCAGTGGCAACGCCCGTGATCGGTAAAGAGCAGGATGTGGGAGTGAGTGGAAGCCACAAATATGTACTGGATTGCATCCTCTTCCTTGAGATTGGCGCCGGTAAGCCCTTTGCCGCCCCTGCCCTGCACTTTGTATGTATCCACGGGCAGGCGTTTCACGTAACCGTCGTGGGTAATGGTCACGACCATCAGTTCATCGGCGATCATGTCTTCATCGGAAAGATTCCCGGTGTAGTTTTCCTTGATCCTGGTGCGGCGGACATCGCCAAACTTGTCACGAATCTCCGCGGTTTCCTGTTTGATCAGTTCCATCCTCAACTCCCGGTGTTCCACCAGAGCCTGAAGGCGGGAGATCAGCTTCAACAGTTCCTGATACTCATTCTCGATTTTCTCGCGTTCCAGGCCTGTCAGGCGCTGCAGCCTCATATCCAGGATCGCCTTGGCCTGAATCTCTGACAGGCCAAACTTCGCCTGCAGTTGCTCGTTGGCTTCCTGAGGGGTTTGAGACGCGCGAATGGTGGCAATCACTTCGTCAAGGTGGTCAAGCGCGATGCGCAGGCCTTCGAGGATGTGTAGGCGGTCCTGGGCGTTTTTAAGTTCAAACAGGGTACGGCGCAACACCACATCGTGCCTGAACTCTATAAAGTTGTTGAGCATGTCCTTCATGCTTACAACCTGAGGCACGCCATCCACCAGGCAGAGATTGATCACGCCAAAGGTGGAACGCAACTGGGTATATTTGTAGAGCTGATTACGCACCGTTGCGCCATCGTGATTGCGCTTCACATGGATCACCAGCCGCATGCCATCCCGCCCGGATTCATCCCGGACGTCGCTGATACCTTCAATCTTCTTGTCTTTTACCAACTGCACTATTTTTTCTATCAACAGGGTCTTGGTAACCTGATAGGGAATGGATCTGATGATGATGGATTCCTGTTCGTTGGCTCCGGTCACCAGTTCTGCTTCACCCTGGAGAATCAGCCGGCCCCTGCCGGTCTGGAAATAATCCTTGATTCCTTCGGCACCCAGGATAAATCCGCCCATGGGGAAATCCGGTCCCGCTATATAGCGGCGCAGATCCAGGGTTTCGATATCAGGATCGTCTATCAGGGCAATCACGGCGTTACAAATCTCGGTAAGATTATGGGGAGGCATGTTGGTAGCCATTCCAACCGCGATGCCTGATGAGCCGTTAACCAGCAGGTTGGGTATGCGGGAGGGAAAAACCACAGGTTCCTTGCGGGTCTCATCGTAGTTTGAGGTATAATCGACCGTATCCTTATCCAATTCCTCCAGCATTTCAGGGGTTATTTTCTGCAGACGCGCCTCAGTGTAACGCATGGCCGCCGGCGGATCTCCATCGATGGAGCCGAAGTTACCCTGTCCGTCAATAAGCGGATAGCGCATATTCCAGGGCTGGGCAAGGCGTACCAGGGTCGGATACACCACCTGTTCGCCGTGGGGATGGTAGTTACCAGAGGTGTCGCCAGCGATCTTGGCGCATTTGCGGAAGTGCCCGCCAGGCGAGAGATTCAACTCGTGCATGGCGTATATGATACGTCTTTGAGAGGGCTTCAGCCCATCCCGGATATCCGGCAGCGCCCTGGATACTATAACGCTCATGGAATAGTCCAGGTAAGCCCGGCGCATCTGGTCTTCTATCTGTACATTTATGATCTTTGTCTTGTCGTCCATAATTATCTTCCGCTCCCTTTAAATATCAAGATTCTGCACATACTTGGCGTTGGCCTGGATGAATTCACGCCTCGGCTCCACTTCTTCGCCCATCAGAATAGTGAAGATGCGGTCGGCCTCGATGGCGTCGTCCACTTTCACGGAGATCATCGTGCGCGTTTCAGGATTCATTGTGGTTTCCCAGAGCTGTTCGGGGTTCATCTCACCCAATCCTTTGTAGCGCTGGACAAATACCCCTTTTTCACCAAACTCCGCTATCGCGGCATCGCGCTCTTCCTCGGTGAACACATATCTTTTCTGCTTGTTTTTGCGCACCAAAAACAGTGGAGGCTTAGCAATATAAACATGCCCGCGTTCGACCAGAGGCTTCATATAGCGGTAGAAAAAGGTGAGCAGCAGGGTGCTGATGTGGGCGCCGTCCACGTCTGCGTCAGCCATGATCACTACGCTGCCATAGCGTATCTTGCTCACATCAAAATCCTGTCCGATGCCGGCTCCGATGGCCAGAATAATCGGCTGTATCTTATCGTTGTTGAGCACCCTGTCCACCCTGGACTTTTCGGTGTTCAACATCTTGCCCCAAAGCGGAAGTATGGCTTGAAACGAACGGTCGCGTCCTTGTTTGGCGCTGCCTCCCGCGGAGTCTCCCTCAACCAGGAAAAGCTCAGTCTTGGAAGGATCGGTTATCGTGCAGTCAGCCAGCTTGCCAGGCAGGGAGCCACTTTCCAACACCGATTTGCGGCGGGTCAGTTCCCTTGCTTTACGGGCAGCCTCCCTTGATCTTGCCGCCATGATGCTTTTGAGGGTAATGCTCTTGGCTTCGGCCGGATGCTCCTCAAAATAGGTCATCAGTTTCTCATAGACCACCGAGTTCACAAAGCCTTCCACATCAGAGTTTTGCAGCTTGGTCTTGGTCTGCCCTTCAAACTGCGGATTGGTCAGTTTAATGCTGACAACAGCCGTGAGCCCTTCGCGGATATCCTCGCCTGACGGGCTGACCTTTTCGTTTTTCAACAGGTCGGCATTTTTGATATAGGTGTTGACCGCGCGGGTCAGGCCGCTTTTGAAACCGCTCAGATGCGTGCCGCCCTCGGTTGTGTTGATGTTGTTAGCGAAGCTGAAGATGTTTTCCTGATAACCCTCATTGTATTGCAGCGCAAGTTCAAAATCAAGGCCTTCCTTTGTGGCGGAGATATAGATCGGTTTGGCTCCCAAAGGCTTCTTGTTTTGATTGAGGTAATTCACAAACTCAACGATTCCGCCGTCATACTTAAAGTCATGCTTCCGGTCGCTGCGATCGTCCTTTAATATGATGCGCACACCTTTATTCAGGAAGGCCAGTTCGCGCAGACGGGTGGTAAGGTAATCGAAACTGAACTCCAATGTTTCAAAAATAGTGGGGTCAGGTTTGAATTTGATCACGGTGCCGGTACGGTTCGTCTCGCCCAATACCTTCAGTTCCGTAACCGCGACACCTCTCTCGTAGCGTTGATAGTGAATCTTGCCATTCATATGGATGCGCACTTCCAGATACTCAGAGAGTGCCACCACCACCGATACTCCCACGCCATGCAATCCACCGGATACCTTGTAGGAATTGTTGTCAAACTTCCCTCCGGCATGCAGTACCGTCATCACCACCTGGACAGCGGGAATGTTCATTTCCTTGTGCATATCAACCGGAATTCCGCGGCCATTGTCATCGACCTCGACCTCTCCTTCGTTGGTGATGGTTATCTTGATCTGGTCGCAATAACCTGCCAGTGCTTCATCAATCGCGTTATCCACCACTTCATAAACAAGATGGTGCAAACCGCGTTCGCTGGTGCCGCCAATATACATTGCCGGTCTTTTACGCACCGCGTCAAGGCCCTTGAGGACCTTGATATTACTTGCAGTGTAGTTGTTATCTGTCATATTATATTGTCTCCTAAAATATTACACTGTTGTTTTGTCTGATTTTCAGCTTGGTTGCCGCCCCACATAAAAACCAATCCATATCTGATTGCTAAAAAATCAGATATGGGTTTTTTGTCAAGAATAAACCCAGCTATTTTTCGATTTTTATCTGCTTATATAACAGCATGTTACGGAGCTGGCCTGACTCAGACGCCAGGATTCTCGTCTTTTTGCACGTGAAAACAGGCCTCAAATGACCTGCCAGCGCTGTTTTCGCTCACCTCATTCCACCGTTTCACCTTTCTACGGTTTTATCGTAGCACCTATATATTATGAGGGGGTGGTCCTCATTTGCATTCCCCTCTCCGGCGTGGGTCTTCCTGGGGTCAACCTTATAATTTATAAGGATGACCTAAGGATGATGGGATAACATATTGTAATTGCAAATGATAACCCATTATGAGCGGCAGGAAATGGCACTTGCCTGGCTCCAGGTTTTGTTGACAAGAATAGTATTTCCCATACAGGAAGATTCATCCTATGTTTCGAGTGTTTCGCGACCGGGATGGTTGCGGCAAAGGATCAGTCCGCAACCATCACAGCAGAGCGGTGTTTATAGCTATCTACCTGTAAAGCTCCAAATCCACCCGGCGGTCAATCGCCTCGGCAGCGCCGGAAAACTTGCTGTTGCCATAAGCTTCGGTGGTAACGCACCCGGCAGACAGTCCTTTGGAGATCAGGTATTCAGCCACCACCGCGGCACGCTTTTCCGACAGTTCCTGATTATAGGCTTTGGAACCACCGTCATTGGCATATCCTTTGACCACAAGCTTCAGCCCGGGGTTTTCCAGCATTGCCACGATAAGTTCATCGAGCATAAGCTGTTGCTTCGCGTCGAGCAAAGAGCTTTCATACTGAAAGAGGATCGGATTCAACGAAACAGGGACGTTGCTGATCAGTTTCTTTAGCACCAGGTGCGCCTGAATCGATTCCTCGTGTCCGGAGGGAGTAAACTCTTCCCCGTGGGAAAGATAGCCATCCAGGTTAGCGTATAGATTGAAGGTGGAGGCGATAGGCGCCTGGAAGGAGAATCGTCCTTCCGCATCGGCGGAAACAAGTTCTTTTACGCTTTCACCCTCCAGGGTGTAAACCAGTTCGACATCTGCCGGCAAAGGGTTACCCTGTTCATCCTGCACCAAGCCATCGATCTGTATGGTGGCTGGCATCAACTCCAACGCACCAGTATATGATTCCACAGGAGGCAAAACATTTTCATCGCTGCCATCCGCTGGTGGCCTCTGCAAATCCACCTTTGGCTCGGTGAGCCTTAGCCCGGTATCGAGAACCTCCAACCCCTGGTTCAGCTTGTCCCAAAGACTGACGCTTTCGGCCTTTGGCTTGGTTCCAGCCTGGATGGGGACGATTTCTACCGCGCGCAGGCCGGATTTGGCATCCTTCACCAGATAGCTGGCTGGCAAAGCGTATTCCAGAGTCAGATGGTAGATGCTTTCAAAGTCCGACAATTTGCGGTCTGAACTGATGTAGGCTTCATTGCTGAGGGGAATCCGGTAAAAATAGCGGTCATTGTTCACAGAATTGAAAGGCATTCCCAGATTATCGGGCACAGACCAATCTTGCCAGCCTGCACCCAATCGATAGGCTCTGAAAATATCGTATCCGCCAAACCCGGCGTGACCGTTGGAAGCAAAATAGAGTGTTTTGCCGTCAAAATCCAAAAATGGAGTCTGCTCGTTGGCGCTGGTGTTGATGACGGGGCCCAGATTGATCGGCTCTGTCCATTGTCCTCCAATTTTTTCACATACATAGATGTCCATGCCGCCATAACCGCCAGGACGGGATGATGCGAAAAACATCAGATTGTCCCTGAAGGACATCGGGTGAGTTTCCACCTGTGAGGAATTGAATTGCGTGGCATTGACCGGAACCGCCTGTCTGTCACGCAGATCGACCGAATAGATGTCGCCATCGATCTTGTTCTTTTCAAAGTTTCCCACAATCCAGGCCAGATTGCCTGCCTCCCCAAAGCTGCCCAGCGACTCATTCTTATCTGTGGAAAGATTTTCCACCAGTTCCGGCCGGCCATATCCCGTGCGGAAAATCTCCGCGCGCCAGATGTTTTCCTTGGCTTTTTTAGCCGGGCGCATGGATGTGAAATACAGGTATTTGCCATCCGGGGAGACCACTGCCCCGTAATCTGAATTGGGGCTGTTAAAGTGGTCTGGCATGGGACGCAGTTTTGCTTTACTGAAGATGCTGCGCTGGCGGGTGAGGATGCGTTCGATTTCCCTGGCTTCCTCCAGATACCGGCTTTCGCCAGCCTGCTGGCAACGCTGCATCCTGATCCTCGCGTTGACAGAGTCCTCGACAGCCAGGTAGAGCTTGCCAAGCCAGTAATGATAATCGGCCACGGTGCCATTGGCGGAACGATCGGCAGCCAGAAACTTGTTCAACGCCTGCTGATATTCACCCCTTTGAAAGAGGTCCAGTCCTTCACGCGCGTAGCGTTCGCCCGGCACCGCTCCCAACACCGCCAACAAAGCCAGAAGCAGCAGGCTGAGACATAACTTTTTCATTGAGCTTCCCCCTCCAATCCTCAGAATCTGAGGATCATTGAAATGATGTGGTCATCGGCAAACAAGTCGTGGCGATTTAACCTAAACACATAGTCCAGTTGCAGGTTGCGAAAGCGAAAGCCTGTTCCGGCAGAGAGCCTCTCATTGCTATAGCCCAGGCGGATTCCGGTTTCCAGATTGGCCAGAGCGTCTTCCCAAGAGCTTTTCTCGCTGACCTTGGTAACTGTGAGCTTGGAATCCGCTTCCGGGTCTTTGCCGATGGCAGTCCAGTATTCAGCACCCAGGCAGGGATAAGGCTTTTCATCCTGCTCCATCTTGACTTCGGCGGCCAGAGTGATGCCACCCAAAGGATTGGCAGCCAATCCTGCCGATACCTGCCAGGGAACTTTGTCTTCCGCGTATTCGCTGGTTATGTCCCTAAACATCGCTCCCAGTTGCAGGTAACGTCCAAGATCAAGCTTGAGGCCGGCATCGAGGCCATAGCCCTGCTCGGTTTCCCCGTCGATAGTGCTGAGATAAATCTTGGGGGTCACTCCGAAGCTGAGTCTGCCAATATAGTTGGAATAACTGAGAGCCAGGCTATGTTCGCTGTCGGAGAAAGTGCCGGTGGGTGTATCCGCATCCACGTAGCCTTCGATGTCGCTCACAGCAGCATTGACCCATGAGAAGGCGACCGTGCCCAGGGGCAGGCGCGTTCCGAAGGCGGCAAAGGTGTGGGTGCGGTCAAAATCGAGGCCGAAGTTGTAGGTCGTTCCCACCTCAAAATCACGCAGATGGGCAAGCCCGGCGGGATTCCAGTAAACTGACCCGATGTCGTCTGTGATCGCCGCTCCAGCCTCGCCCATGGCCAGCACCCGGCCACCGATTCCCATGCGGATAAAAGCCGCACCGGAGTTATTCATGTCAGCAGCGAACAAAGGCAGGACAAGCAGCAAGAGCGCTATGCAAAGAACGGAGTTGTTTATATAGTTTCTTTTCATGGTAATCTCCTTATTTCACCGCAATCTTGATCACATGCTCGGCGCGGTTCACGTTGTCGTTTGCCACCACCCGGGCAAAATAGGTGCCCCGGCCAACCTTGATGCCATTGGAATTACACAGATCCCAGGTTCTTTCGATCAGGTTGTTGTCAATCGCGGGAACCATGATGCTGTTGATCTTCTTTCCGGCGAAATCGTAGATTGTTATCGATACTTGCACATTTTGGTTGCGGTTGAGCACCACCCTGATGGTGGTGTTATCCACGGCAGGATTGGGATAGGCGCAGGAAACGGCGCTGATTTCCAATCCGGCTGACTGGTAGAACTCCGTGACAACCTGGCTGGGCGGGCTTTCCTGTCCGTCATAGACAGCCGTTATCCGGTATTCGTAGGTCACATTCATGTCTATATCGTAGTCGTTGTAGTAGTATAGCCCGTTCATCTGGGAGTTCACCGGGGCAGTATTTAGCTTTGCAAAGCCCGTTTCCGTGCTTCTTCTGCGGTAAACGTTGAAGCCCTGTAAAGCCCTGCTTTGGTTCGGGATATCCCACAGCAGGCGGATGTAGCCTGAATAGGAGTAGGCACTCACAGAAATCGGCGCGGGTAAAACAGAATAGGTTTCGCTGGCAATGGCGCTGGGAATCCAATCCTGTTTGAAGGCGCGGGCTTTAACAACCTTGTTGGTTTCATAGTTGCCGATGATGATGGGCTCCTCATAAAGGGCCGAGCTTTCAGTCGGGTCACTACCATCCAGAGTGTAGCGGATAAGCGCACCTTGCGTGGGACAACTGATCGTGACGCTTTGCGGGGTGGCATATTCTCCACCCGGGGGCGAGATCACCGGCGTGGCTACGGTTCCAGTGATGGTGTATTGTGCTTCAGCCGTTTCGCTGGGCAACCAATCCTGGGCAAAACCCCTGACCTTGATGGTGGTGACCGAGCCCAAAGGCAGGTTGATGGGAGCTACATAAGCTGGCGATAACTCGCTTGGTTCGCTGCCATCGGTTGTATAGCGCAATACCGCCTGAGCTGGCAGGATTGGCGCGGCAATGGTTACGGTTTGAGCTGTCTGATAAATCCCAGCCCCAGGGGTGAAGGGAGCTTGCGCGAGTTGGACCTGTCCAGTCACGGTGTACACTCCCGTATGCACATTGCTGGGTATGTATCCATCCTTGAAGGCTCTAACCTTGATCGTGAAGTCCACGGTGTTCAAACCAATCTGGATGGGTGTGTCAAACACCGGCGAGCTTTCCATGGGTGTGCTTCCATCTACTGTATAGCGGATTGTGCCTCCGCTGGGGCTGGTTAATCCCGAAGTGGAAACAGTCTGTGGCGAAGTATATACTCCGGGAGCCGGGGTCAGGTAGGGAGGTATAATCTGCACCTGGCCAGTGATGATGTATTGGGCTGTATAGGTTGGGCTGGGAGTCCAGCCAGCTTTGAAAGCTTTTACTTTAATGAAGTTGTTTGAGTTCAAATAGAGCTGGATGGGTTGGGTATAAACCGGAGTCCCCTCATCTGGTTCCTGCCCGTCCGGCACAGAGCTTATCGTATAGTGAAGTGTTGCCCCTGATGGCAGTGTCTGTGTGTTAAGAACCACCTGTATCTCGCTGGTATATGTTCCTGCCGCAGGAGTAAAGACAGGCTCTGGAATCTCAACGGTGCCGGTGATCTGGTAATTGGCCGAGTAAACTGGGCTTGGATCCCAACCCGTTGCAAAAGCCCGCACCCGTACCTGATAGTTGGTATTGAGCTCGAGTTGGATGGGCGCTGAATACAGAGGGGAACTGGTGCTGGGCGTGCTGCCGTCCAGGGTATAGCGAATCTGGGCTCCATTAGGGACTACATTACCATTGATAACCAGGCTCTGGGCTGTGGTGTAAGTGCCAGCCGCAGGGGTAAACACAGGCTCAGCGATTGCCACCTGGCCAGTGATGACATAACTGGCGGTATATGTTTCGCTGTCCTGCCAGTTGGCATGGAAGGCTTTCGCCTTGATCGTCGTACTTTGATTTACCTGAATAGGGGCAGAATATACTGCTGATGAGCTGTTGGGTTCACTGCCGTCGGTGGTGTAACGGATTGTGGCATTCGCTGGATTGGTTGAAGTGTTTATAGCCACCGAAATAGCTGTCGTGAAAGTGCCTCCCGCGGGAGTGAATACCGGCTCAGTTATGGTTACCTGGCCTGTAACGGTGTAAACTCCTGTATATACCGGGCTGGGAGTCCAGTTGGCCAGATACGCGCGAGCCTTGATGGTCACTGAGCTGCCGGTACCAACGGAAATCGGCGCACTGTAAACAGGCGAGCTTTCCGTGGGATCGCTGCCATTGGTTGTATAGCGGATCACTCCGTTGGCAGGCAGGGTTGTGGTGTTGATCGACACAAGCTGGGGCGTGCTATAGGTGCCTGGAGCGGGTGTAAAAACCGGTTCCACTATACTTACTGAACCAGTTGTGCTATATACACCTGTATAGACAGGGCTGGGAGTCCAGTTGGCCTTGAACGCCCTGACCTTGAGAGTCAGGTTGGAATTGAGGGCAAGTTGAATGGGTCCGGAATACAGCGCAGAAGCCTCAGTGGGGTCGTTGCCATCTGTGGTATAACGAATCTGGGCATCCGACGGTATGGCGGTATTGATTGTAATGCTTTGCGCTGTGGTATAAACGCCAGGGGCAGGGCTGAATACAGGCTGGTTGATAGCCACCTGGCCAGTTATCTGGAACGTTCCCTGGGCTGTCACGCTCGGTATCCAGTCCGCCCTGAATCCTTTTACTTTGATGGTGGTCAGGCTGTTCAGGGGCAGGGTGATGGGATTTTGATAAGCCGGGGAATTCTGGCTGGGTTCGCTGCCATCCAAAGTATAGCGCAAAACAGCGTCGGTCGGCAACTGAGCTGGATTCAGGGTAATCATCTGAGCTGTCTGGTATATTCCCGGCTGCGGGTTGAAGAGTACCGCGGGAAGAATAACCTGGCCAGTAACTTGATAACTTGCTGAATACACCGGAGATGGTAACCAGTTCTCCAAGTATGCCCTGGCTTTGAGCGTCAAGGTGCTGTTCAATGGTATTACTATTGGCTCAGCATACTCTGTCGAGGCCTCGGTGGGGTCTGTGCCATCTATGGTATAGCGCACCACCGCCCCCGCAGGCTGAGGGCTGCCAATACTAACAACTTGCTGGCTGGTATAGGTGCCGGCAGGAACACTGAATTGCGGTGCGGCAATCTGCACCTGACCGGTAATGGTATAGGTGTTCTGGGTTATCGGGCTGGGAGTCCAATCCTGCCTGTATGCCCTGGCCTTGACAGTGGTCTGGCTGTTCAGGGGTAATTGGATTGGCAGGCTATATAGCTGTGAAGTTTCGGTCGGATCAGCTCCATTGGTAGTGTAACGTATGGAAGCTCCTGCGGTGGAAGTACTCAACACCAAAGTCTGCGCACTGGTATAGATCCCGCCGGGGATGCTGAACTGCACTGCCGCCACAGAGCCGGTCACATTGTAGTTGGCCGATACAATCGAGCTGGGCAGCCAGCCATCCTTGTAGGCAATCGCTTTGATGAACAACGAGCTATTCCCGGGAATCACAATGGGTGAGCCATACAAGATTCCCTGAGTGGGAGAAGGATCGGTGCCATCAGTGGTATAGCGGATAGAAGCGTCAGCCGTGGTGGAGCTTAGGGTAAGCGAGATTGGCTCCTGATAGGTGCCCGAAGGATGCGAGAACATGGGCGCTGCCACGGTCGGGATGACGATATTGATCACATAGCTGGCGTTGGATATGAGTGAGTTATTCATGCCAGTCTTGAAGGCAATCGCTTTCACAGTAGCCGTTTCGGTGATGTTGACCGGACCTGAATACAATGTGCCAATCTCCGCAGACGGTTCAGTTCCGTCTATGGTATAGCGTATCGTCGCGCCCGGAGTTGCAGTGGTGATCACCACATCCACAGGCTGGTTGTATATTCCGGCAGGCGGATCGAACTGCGGGGTGGCAACGGTTTCCACCGGTATGGCAATGATATACTGGGCGGTGCTTGTCAAAGAAGGATTATAACCATCCAGGAAAGCCTTGGCTTTTATGATGGCATCGTCAGAGATTACGAAACCGCCTGTATAAACCATTCCATTGACCGGGCTCGGCTCAGTATTGTCGGTTGTGTAGTAAATGTTTGCCCCTGCTGTTGCAGTTGTGATGATAATTGTCTGCGGGGTAACATAAACACCGCTTGGAGGCAGGATCTGCGGAGTAGCCACAGTAGGCAGGGGAATATCGATCACATATACAGCCGAGGTGACCTGAGAATTGAACCAGTTAGGTTTTGAGGCTATTGCTCTGACGGTCGCGTCGTCCGTTAGATGGATCGGGTTTGCGGGATCGAACACTGCGCTAACACCGGGGACCGGTATCGATCCATCCAGCGTATAGCTGATCGTGGCCCCCGGGGTTACCGTGCTGAGCTGTACAGACAGGGCGGTAGTGTAGCTGCCTGCCTGAGGATTGAAACTCACAGGACTGGCATGCAGGTTGTAGGTCACGCTGCTTACATTGGATGGCAACCAGTTGGCGAGATACGCCCTGGCTTTGACGACTGTATTTCCATTTATCTCTATCGGCGCTGTATAGAGGATTCCGGACACATTGCTTGGTTCGCTGCCATCCAGAGTGTAATAGATGCTGGCTGTCGTTGGCGAAACCGTGATTCCAACTGAGAAACTGGAGAAGTAGTCGCCTCCAGGCACACTGAAGACAGGATCAGCGACAGGACCATTGATCAGATAGGTATTGGTCACCACATTAGAGCTTATCCAGCCGGTTCTGTAAGCTATCGCTTTGACAGTGCCGCTCGCAGAGACTGTGAACGGCCCGCTGTATTCAAGGCCATAGGTGGCCGTGGGCTCGCTTCCATCCAGAGTGTAACGAATACTGGCTCCCGCCGTTGCCACTCCAATTGTCACGACCTGAGCGTCGGCATAGGTGCCAGAAGGAGGCGTTATCACCGGATTGGCGGTTACAAAGAAGTATTCAGACATTGCCACGTCAGAATCCAGCCAGTTGTCCAGATGCGCGTATGCCCGCACCATTGTATATTGGCTGATGGTGAAGGGACCGGAATACACCGCGCCGTTATCAGCGGTTGGCAAGCTGCCATCCAGGGTATAACGGATCGTGGCTGTTGTTGGATACGCTGTGATGCTGATCTGCTGCTGTGTGTTGTAATAGCCGGCGGCAGGGCTGATGACCGGTGTTCCCACCGCACCGTTGATCACATAGGACGCCACCGCAACGGGGGAAGGATCCCATCCCTCCAGCCAGGCAAAGGCTTTAACTATCGTATTTGTCTCTATCGTCAGGGGTCCTGAATATACTGTTCCATTGGTCAGAGTCGGTTCGCTGCCATCAAGGGTATAGACGATGGTGGCTTGGGGAGGATTCACAGATATTGTCACCGTCTGCGCGGCGCCATACTGGCCAGAACCCGGACTGAATACGGGAGAACTGACCATGCCCGTGATCACATACTGCGCGGAGGCTATACTGCTGGGGTTCCAGCCAGTTTTGAACGCGGCTGCTTTCAACAACGTATCTTCGCTGATCAGGATAGGATTACCGGCCACATACAAAGTTCCGTTACTTTCGGAGGGCGTGCTTCCATTGGTGGTGTAATAAACTGAGGCATCCGGAGGATTAACAGAGATATACACTTCCACAGGGGCTGTATAGGTTCCGGCTCCGGGGGTGAATTCCGGTTCCGCGATGTTGCCAATAATTGTGTAAACGGCACCGTGGATCTCAGAAGGCAGCCAATCCGTCTTGTAAGCCCGTGCCTTGAGCGTTGCGCTGCTGCTGATCGTCAGCGGCGCCTCATAGGTGGAGCCATACTCCATGCTGGGATCCTGCCCGTCCAGTGTATAACGGATCACCGCGTCGGGTGTGGAAGATGAGATAATCACCGACACAGCGGTGGTGAAAACTCCTCCATCTGGATTGAAACCAGGCGTAGCCACAGTACCGGTCACCCGGTATTCCCGTTGTGAGACCGCGCTGGTCGCCCAACCCGTCTTCACCGAAATGGCTTTGATGGTCATGGTTGTCTGAGCCCCAACAGGTATGCCAAGGGATGGGTTGTACAGGTTTGAGCCCTGCGTGGGATCCGTTCCATCAGTGGTATAATAAATGGATGCATCATCAACGGTGGGCACTGACAGATGAACCACGATCGGTTCGTAATAAAGGCCTTCCGGCAGATCGAACACCGGCGGCGGCAAGACACTGATGTTGTATTGGCCTTCGCTGATCGGACTGGGATCCCAGTTTGCCTTGAAGGCTCTGGCGCGCACAAAATGCTCTCCCACACCGAGGGCTACAGGTCCAGTGTAGAGGAATGAGGAGGGAGAAGCCTGGGCCGGCTCGGAGCCATCCAGACTGTAGTATATATCCGCCAGTGGAGTCGAGCAGCTCATGCTCAGATCCAGGGGGCTGTCATAATTGTCGGGCAGAGGGTCGAAAACCGGCGCTGCCACGGTTCCCGTGATCTCAAAGTAACCGGTGTGGACGACGCTGGGATACAGTCCCGGATAGTAGGCAATAATCTTGACTGTCGTGCTTTGAGAGAGGGAGATGGCCTCCGTATAGGGCGTCCCGGTAAGCTCATCCGGGTCTCCCCCGTCCAGGCTGTAGTATATGGATGCGCCAGCAGGCGCGGTATTGGTGCTGATACTCACATTTACGGGTGTGGTGCTCAATCCGGGGGCAGGATCGAAAACAGTCCCATTAGCAAAGGTGTTGACTTTCACCCTGGTGCGGACATCATAGTAATAGCTGACGGTCTGGCTGGGCAGCCAATTGTTCAGATATGCTTTGAAGCTGATCCAGGTGGGATTGGTGAGCTGAATGGAACTGCCCGGAGCGTAGATGAAAGAGTTTGGGTTGTCGGGGCCTGGCAGGCTGTTATCCAGGGTGTAATATAAAACCGCATCGGCTGGCTGCAGGGCAAGATCAGCAATGGACACGGCCACAGACTCCCCCGGTTCCACAAGGTAAAACTCTCCGTCCGGCAAAGGAGGCGGGGTCATGGTGTGGGATGTGATCTCGACAGTGCCAGTGATCTGATACACCTCCTGCACCACGTCGCTTGGCAACCAGTCGGCTCGTGTCGCCTGTGCTTTGACGGTGATGTTTCCGGAGCCGGGAAGCATGAACGGGCCTGTGTATTGATAAGTGCCTGGATCGCCAGCCTGGGGGTCTTCTCCGTTCAGCGTATAGTAGATTGCCGCCCCTGTGTTGCTGCTGGAAATCGACAGCTCGACCGGGGTGTAATACAAGCCACCGGAAGGCAATATCACAGGATCGGAAACGGTGCCGGTGATCCGGTATTCCCCACCCCAAACGGCGGAAGTGGGATAATCGGGATGCGTGTATGAAGCCAGTATCGTTACCACATGTTCCTGATCGGCAAAGCTTTCCACCAGGATAGGCCCGCTATACACCGGCGAATCCGCGCTTGGCGTATTGCCGTCCATAGTGTAGTTGATCGTGGCTCCTTCAAATCCCGCGGGAACCGAAATAGTAACGTATATGGGTGAAGTATAGGTGCCGAAAGCGGGATCAAAACCTGGCCCTGCCGGCCTTACAGAGATACTCCAACTGATACTGACGGTAGCGATGCCGTCGGATACATTGCAGACCAGGTTAAAATAGCCCGGCTGGGTAAACACGTGGTCAACGCTTGTCCCTGTGGATATAAGCTCTCCATTGAGCAGCCAGGCATAAGTCAGTTCATCGCCGTCGGGATCAGTTGCAATCACTGAAGCCTGCACAGATTCATTCAAATCCAGGTAAAGCTGATCGGTGTCAGGCGTTCCGGTCACTTGGGGCGGGTCGTTGACCGGGGTTACATGGATATGTATCTCCTGGCTACTCAGGGCATTGGAATAACGGTCAACCGCCGTCACCTGATAGGTGGCAATTCCAAAGTAGTCGAGATGCGGGGTAAAGGTCACCAGATGCCCGTTTGAACCGGGTTCCTGGGAAACCGTGATGGGGAATTCAGCCGGAGCGATAAACAGGTCAAAACTATCCGGAGGAGAATCCACACAGTCCACAAATTGCCTGAAATCTATCAGCAGCGCTGTTTCTTCCGGAGTCTGGAAGATGTTGCCCGCAGGCAGGTTGCTCCAAAGCGGCGGATCGGGCACCGATGCCACGTTGATGCGGATCACGGCGGCGTCTTCGGCTCTGATCACCTCTCTGGTCTTGCCATCGACTGTCGTCAAAGTGATGATCAGCAATTCCGAACCATACCAGTTGGCAGGTTGGGGTTGAAAGCGCAGCAACAGGGGATTCCCCGGCTCAGGCTGCGTCACGATGAAATGCTCTGAACCCACTATGGACAGCGTTATCTGATTGCCGCCGGGATTGTCAATATGGCGGCTGAAATCCTTTAACCATGGGACATCCTCATTGAACTGCCCGCACTGGGGATCCGCAAGATCGACCGCGTCCGGCAGATTGTAGGGAGAGGAATCAAAGTTAAAGGTAGGGGCCGTCCGATCCTGTTTATTCTGCCTGATCAACTCAAGAATTTTGGGGTCTGTCTTGCGTGCCAGTTCGGATTCAAAAAAACTGCTCTGCGCAAAAACAGACATCGCGCTGAAGAGCACAACGATCACAAATAATGCCTTTTTCATCTGCAAGCTCCTTTGGGGCTACATAAAATACGTGTCATCTTGTTGACACATAACAACTTGATCAAAGACAAGCTGTAACTCGAATAAAAATCTATGCAAAACATGCAAATATCACTCACATACATTCAAGAATAAATCATTCTCTGATGCTGTCAACAAATATTTTTTCCCTTTGGTTCAAGCCCTACCATGATCGTGGGGCATTTGACCGCTTTTCCGGTTGAATTATGCTACAAAAAACCAGATTCATTACCATTATTTTGTATAACCGGCCTTGGTTTCGGGTATCTCGGCTATCGGTCTATTCCAGCTTTTTAATTGACAGGCACGGCTCCGCGCCAAAGTGAGGGCATGAACGAATATGAATACCTGCGCGAACAGAGATACTTTGCCATCGTGACCGGAAGTCTGGAGCGGCACGCCGCGGATGAAGCGGCTGGCTTGGGAGCCAGAATCCTGCAGACCGTTCCCAGAGGATTCAGCTTTTGCTGCGACCAAGCGGCCCTGTATCGCATCATCATATCCTCCCGCCTGATACAGAGGGTTTTGGCGCCCCTGGTAAGCTTCGTGTGCCACACGGAGAAACAGCTTTATAAAAAATCCAGGGAGCTGATCGACTGGCCCGGCCTGTTTCCTGTGGAAAAGACCTTTGGCATCCAAAGCAACGTGAGTGGCAGCAAGATCACCCATTCCCTCTATGCCGGACAGCTTTTGAAAGACGCGATTTGTGACAGTTTCAGGGAACAGGGCGGCCAACGGCCAAACTTCAGCACCAGGGACGCGGATGTGTTTTTCAATCTGCATCTGAAAGATAACAAAGCCACCATCTCGCTTGATCTGTGTGGAAAAAGCATGCACAAACGCGGTTACCGCAAACAGGCCGGACCCGCTCCCCTGCAGGAAACCCTGGCCGCGCTGCTGGTGCACCTTTCCGGTTGGGACAGGCGCCGCGTTTTTTTGGACCCCATGTGCGGATCGGGCACCATCCTGGCGGAAGCTCTGATGAGCGCCTGCAACGTCCCGGCATCCTATCTGCGCAAGGATAGCGGCTACCAGTTTCTGCCAGATTATGACGCGACACAGTATGAAAAAATCCGCGCAGCGGCCAACAGCCAGATCAAACCCCTGCCGGAAGGACTGATCCAGGGATCTGACATTCAGCTCAGAAATGTGGAAATCGCGCGGCAAAACCTTGCCAGCCTTCCCTATGGCGAACTGGTGGAACTAAAGGCATCCAGATTTCAGGATCTGGATAAGCAGGAAGGCAGGCTGATCGTGACCAATCCACCCTATGGAGTGAGGCTGAGCGATGAAAACTCGATCAAGCGGCTTTACAATGAACTGGGTGACTTTCTGAAACAGAAATGCCCCGCCAGTGAAAGCTACATCCTCTGCGGAGACAAGACCTTGGTGCCGGAGCTGCGCTTGCGCGCCCACTGGAAGAAAAACCTCAAAAACGGTGACCTGGAAGTAGCCCTGGCGAAAATTCTGGTGCGCTAATCAGGATTGAAGGCGGCGGACGCGGAGGACGGCACACCCCAAAACAAACCAAACCCGACTATAAAACTATATCATTCCGGGCTGTCGGGGTCCTCGCCAAATCGCGTAGCGGTTTGGTGGGGTGACTTGACCCGGGATCCAGTCTTTTGAAATGGCCTGGAAAGATGAAGTGGTGAAATGATTTCCAGTTATAATAATGCAAACCAAACAGCATCAGCCACGGGACCATTTGCGCACCGCCATTTCTCTGGATAACCTTTATACATTTAATGAGCGTTGATTGATCACCTATTTACCCTCATTTGACAAGGTGGGCTAAGTCCATATTTTCCTTAGGTCATCCTTAACTTGGTGAGGGATGACCTAAGGATGATGGCACCAAATGCAGTAGCAGCAAGGGAGAGAGCTATGAAGTATTATGAGGAATATTGCTGGTGTTATTGGTGAATGTAATACTATATTGTTTGCGTTCTTTTTCTATGATAGTGAAAAGGTGGAATGGTGGAAAAGATTATAGAACGCGGATAACAGGATTGACAGGATCAGCAGGATATTTGAAGGTGAAATGGAGAAAAGAAGGCCACGAAACAAGTCCGCCAAGCTATATACTGTGTCATCCCGGGCAAGCTTGCTTGACCCGGGATCCAGTCTTTTAGAAACAACCATCAGACCCCAAAGCAACCGTACCCTTTATAACCCCAATCCGCGGAAATCCGCGCCTGTTATCCGCGCTGATCTGCGTGAACCGCTTGACTTGTGATCCAATGCCCAGGGGTGGCAAAGTCCGTTTGCCACAGAGACCGCAGGTCTCTCCCAAACAGGCAACTCCGTTGCCTCTGCCGAACGGACTTCGGCAGCCCTTATATTCTGCGTGAACCGTCTGACCCAGGAGCAGGTCTTTAAAAAAATGTTTGAAGTCCGAGCCGGCTTCAGGACTGGCATAAGCATGAAACCCATCTTGCCGGCTCGAACTCCAAACCCGGCCAGCATGGAGTTCAAGAGCCTTACCAGGCTGCAAACTGCCACCAGACAAGTCGGCTCTTGGACTTCATGCGGCAAGAGAGCCAATTACGAAAAACACAAGCGATAGAGCATTATACTTAACGAAAATGTGATAACACAAACGAAAAATATCTTTGTCGCCAAGCTTGGCATTCACCCGGGTGCCGGAATTCCCGTAGCCCCGGGAAACCTGAGCATTAGCATAAACGGGTCGAATGTCCTGCTGGACTGGGGTGACGTTGCATTTGATCTGGCTGGCAATCCGGTGAATGTGAACCACTATCTGGTCTATTATTGCGCCACCGGTCCCGCAGGCCCCTTCACGGTCTTTGGAGAGGATGGTTCGATCACACAATCGCAGTGGACACATAGCGGCGCTGCCTCGCTATCGCCAGGCTTTTACTATGTAACGGCGGTGGTAGCGAACTGATACCATATCGCTTACAGTGAATCGATATTACACGTTTAACAAAGGCGTATGCTGGTATTGGTCTGCCACGATCAGCCGTATCTCACTGCGGATAGATTGCAGATAACTGCTCATCGTTTCCCAGGCCAGGTCGGGTTTATTGTTGGTTTCGCTCAAATGAGCCAGCACCAGGTTTTCCAACCCATGATGCAAGACCTGGCTCACCACACCCACAGCCTGCACATTGGACAGGTGCCCCTTGATGCTTTTGATCCTCTGTTTCAAAGCCCAGTCGTAAGGCCCGTTCATGAGCATCTGCTCGTCGTGGTTGCTTTCTAAAACGAGGGTGGTGCAATGGGATAACTGCTTGACAGACAGAGCTGAAGGATAGCCCAAATCGGTCGCTACGCCCAGTTTCCTTTCCCCTTCGTTTTTGATCCTGAATGTAAAGTTACAACTGTCGGCCGCGTCGTGGGATGAGGCAAAAGGATGGATAAGCAGGTCCGCGACGCTAAAGCTGTCCCCAGTCTCAAAAAATCGTACCGGTTCTGCCAGTCTGCCAATCCTTTCGGCACAGCGCTCGTAAGTGTCCAGATTCGCGTAGATGGGTATCTTGAGCAGGCGGGAGATGGCGCCCACCCCCCGGGTATGGTCAGAATGCTCATGGCTGATGATGATCGCCTTGATTTCGGAACGGCTTACACGCAGGTTGTCCAGAGCGTTAAAAATGGATTTGGCGGACACGCCGGAGTCGAGCAATACCGCCGCTTCAGAACTGCGCACCAGTATCGCGTTACCCTTTGATCCGCTGGCCAATACTGAGGTTTGGAACATCGATTAGATTTTCGTGACGTGATAGTAGCGGTTGTTCAGCTTGTCATATTCGGTCCAAACGGCGTCTGGGGCGGCGGATTCCAGCAACTGTGCCACACCCTTGCTCTGTGCATCCAGATTATCGCAGAGGTGGAGTACCAGGGCTTCAAGGGTCTGCGGCAGACGCACTGATGCTTTCTCATATTCGCCATGATGCGCGAGTATCAGATGCCGCAGGTTGAGCAAAACTTCCTCTGGAAAACCCGTTATCTCTTTGGCACGTTCACAGATATACTGGTCGGAAAGGCTCAAATGGCCAACCAGTCTTCCGACATCGGTAAACTCGATCGCCGCTTGGGAAGAATACTCCCACACCTTACCCAGATCGTGCAGCAGCGCTCCGGTTATCAAAAGGTCATAATTTACCGGATACATTACGGAGACAAAGTCGCAGATGGTTGCCACCGCCACTGTGTGTTCCATAAGGCCATGCAGGTAGTTGTGATGCCAGGTTTTTGCCCCTGGCGCATTGTAAAACCGCCCGAACAGCTCTTTGTCGCCGAAGATATTCTCCAGGAGCTTGTGCAGAAACGTGTTCTCCACCTTGTCCACAAAAGCGAAGATTTTTTCAGCCAGCATCTCGGGATCATGTTGGCTCACCACCAGAAACTCCTCGATATTGTATTCTGAATGGTCTGCAAAACGAATCCTGGAGATGTTCAGTTGCGTTTGGCCTTTATAGCTGGTAACTGTGGCTCTGACCTTAACAACGTCTCCTTCGGAAAAGTTATCCGCCTCTTTTTGGGCGTCTTTCCAGATGTAGGCGTTCAGATTGCCGCTGTTGTCCTGTAACCTCAAGCGGAGGAAATAATCATTTTTACCCTCGCGCAGTTCTTTCTCGCTAACCAGATAAAAACTGGTGATCTCTTTACCGAGCAATTCCCGCAGTTCAGATACTTTTGTGTTCAGTTCCATGTCCTCTATTTAATCACTATTATTTTGTTTACGCTGTTTTGTTTGCGTCCCTGCCTGTCTGTATAGCCCGTTCTGAGCAGATAGACACCGGAGGCTGGGAAATTGGAAGCGTTGAGTGTGTATTCCTTTTGGCTATCTGCCAAATTCATTACGCATTGGCCTCTGAGATTGTAAACCTTTATCCCATCCAGAGCGTGGCCGCCCCGCATGCTGATCTTCATTTCCGATCCGGTTCTGAGCGGATTGGAGCTGATCAGCAGCCGGGGAGCGCCTGGCAGTTCTTCATCCACCGATACGATATTGTCAAAATCCGCCCAGTCTGAGTATATAATTCTGTGCCCATCAGCTAATTGCAGCCAATAGTAAACACGGTAATCCTGTGCCAGTTCCGCAAGGCTCAGGTTATTCATGGGGACATTAAAGCTATGCGACAAATCCTGCCCCGCAAGCAGGGTTCCGCCCAGCGGTTCTGCGTGCAACAGCCATCTCTGCAACACAAACCGCTGTTTGCCAGCCAGATCGACCTTCCGGAACAAGCCTGCGAAGAGCTTTGAGCTGGTTACCAGATTGTATTCTGTGGGTGAATTGTAGAGTATGGTCTGTTCATTGCGCAGTGTGATCTCTCCATTCAACTGGTCGCTTATCAGCAGGTAGTTGAACTCGCAATTTGACGATGATACAAAGGTACGCTCTGCGAGAACCTGATCCGCCAGGAAAGCATATTGGCTCTGATAGTTGGTGTTGTAACCGTTTATCTGGTGGTCGCCATTCAACACAGTCCGCGGCAACGAATTGAAGCCATACCAATTAAAGCGGAGTTGTGACGCTACATTGGAGAGAGAATCGTTCAGGTTGGGGAAATAGTTTAGTTGTTCCAAGCCCTGCAAGTCAAGCTGGTCTTGAGCTCCCAATATGGCTGCGAGGCTTGTGTTGGAAAGGAAATTCTCCACCAGATGGCAGGGGTAAGGTTCCGCAAAACTGAATCTGTGGATGATCCGTGTGTTGTTGAATTGCGGATCGTCGCTCAGGCTTGGGCTGTTCAGGTTTGCCCGCAGCTTTAGCTGTAGGGGATACTCGGGCAGAGTGATCTGATGCTCTTCTGATCCGGCACTTGAGGAATTGTAAATAAATATGGAGCGAGGCTGGATCGTCCCCCCTATCTGGATGGGATCAAAGAAGGAATACCCGGCACTGGGAGAATATAGATTGAGATTCACCACGGCATCTGATACCGGCTGATCAGAGTGGTTATAGATGGTGAATGCGGGGAAAACCGTCTGATTGGGCGACAGCTCTCCCTCCAAGTCGAATTGGACAAGCTCCAGGTCAGGACTGCCAAGCACAAATTCCCCGCCGACACCAAACAGCAATTCCGCGCCGAAACCCGCAGCCGCAAAGCTTTGGTAATAAGGCTCAATGGCGTTGGTGTTCCAGTAATAACTATGAGTGCCGGAACCGGATGAAGCGCTTACAAAGCGATTGCTAAAATTGGTGGGGTAGCGAACCCTGAGCCAAAGCGCTTCCGCTTGAACCACCTGGGGAAAGACCAATACCAGGTAGTTGTTTTGGGCAAGAGTGCTGGTGCCAGTGATCCTGCTACCCAAGATCCCGTCAGCGTCGCTGTACAGGTCCACCGTAATGGAATCTCCGGTTTGAGGCAGGTAGATAAAGGCTTTATTGACAGAGAATTCACAGATATCGAGATTGGGATATACTGATTTGAAATCGAATCGCACAGCCCATACATCTGATCCGTAGAAATGGTAGTCATCACTGTTGTTATGATAGTGAAATTCGTATTCGCGATGGGGTGCATCCATAACGCTTTCGCCGTTTGCGGGCAAACACACCAGCGCCAGGCAATTGCCACAGATCAGAACAAACAGGATAATAAGATTCCGCTTCATGTTGCCTCGTTGAGCATAGCTCTTACCTGCTTTAAATCGCCTTCCATTGCAGCAACAAGCTCCGCCTGACTTTGAAACATCCTCTCCTCCCTGAGATATCTGAGCAGTTTGATGGCAAGAGGACTGCCATAGATTTGATCTGAGAAGTCCAGTAAATATGTCTCGATAATGGTCTTGTCGTCATTTCGCAAGGTTGGGCTGACACCTATATTTGTCAATCCAAAAAACTCACCCTGCCTGATCTGGACTTTGCTGAGATACACTCCGGAGCGAGGCACCAGTTGATGTGGGTCTGCTAATTCCATATTTGCGGTGGGAAAACCAAGAGCGCGCCCCCTTCCATACCCACGCACCACTTTTCCCAACAATGTATAAGGACGGCCCAACAGGCTGTTGGCTTCTTGCAGATTGCCCTCGTGGAGCAATTCGCGGATGCGGGAACTGCTCACCGGAACACCTTCATGCTCAACCGGTTCGATGTATTCCAAGTTATAGCCATACTGCCCAGACCACCTGGCCAGAAACTCATGATCACCCTCCCGGTTATGGCCAAAATGGGAATCGTAGCCAACCACTATGACCCTGGGCTTGAATTCCGGAATCAAGTATTCCTCAAGGAACTCTTTGGCGGTAAGTTGGGCAAAGCGTTTGTCAAAGTGGATAAACTCCACCTTATCCACTCCGAGGGTGGTCAGAAGATACTGTTTCTCTTCCCTCGGGGTGAGTGTTTCAGGCTGGGCTTCGGGGTTCAGTATATATGCCGGATGTGAATCGAAAGTAAGGACCACCGAACGATAGCCTTGCTGTTTGGCCAGATCAACCAAACGCTGCAAAATCCTCTGATGACCCAGATGCACGCCGTCGAAGTTGCCGATGCTCAATACACTACACATTATCTACTGCTTCAGATTTATCTTTGGAGACAGTATATCAGACTGTCTTTGGGCCACACCACGCACAACTCCGTCGCTTCCAAAGAGCATTATCTCGGAGTTGTCGGGACCAGCCATTACCACTGACCGGCCATTTCTTAACATAGCCAATTCGTCTTCACTTGGTAAATATGCCTCATAATTAGCCAGCAGTTTTGTGGCAGGATACAGAACTCCGCTCCAGTTATCCGGGCTAAGATCATCAAGGGCGATTGCTTCCTCCAAGGCGACACCGCCTATGGCGGTCCTGCAGAGACTGACCGTATGGGCTACAGATCCGGCAACGCTTGCGATAAACTCTCCCAGACTTCTGATGTACGTCCCCTTGGACACAGTACAGCCAAAGCTTAAAAATGGAGCCCTGTACTCAAATATCTTAAAACAAGAAATATGGGTTGGCCTTTTGGCAAGCTTTAGGCTCACACCCTGGCGGGCCAACGCATAGGCTGGTTTTCCCTGAATTTTGACAGCCGAATATGCCGGAACTTCCAACTCGGTTAGAGCCAGCACTTCCCTGGTGACTGCTTCCACATCTATGTGTTCAGGAATAGAAGCAGATTTCCCGGTCACTTTGCCTTCCCTATCTCCTGTATCGGTCTTTTCCCCAAACTTAATGGTGGCAATATAACTTTTATCGCAGGCTTCAATATAGCGGCAAAGCCGGGTGTAGGGTCCCAGAGCGCAGATCAGCAGTCCGGTGGCAAGCGGGTCGAGGGTGCCACTGTGACCGATCTGCCTGATGCCTGTTTTTCTCCTCAGAGAGCGTATCGCATCGAATGATGTGATCCCTTCTGGCTTGTTTACAAGGACAAACCCTCTATCTGGCTGAGTCATATTGACGCAATGCTTCTTCCAGGGTAGCCAGAAGTTCTTTTTCGAGCCTGGCCAAATCTCCTTTCAGATTTGCGCCAGAAGCTTGTTTGTGACCCCCGCCGCCATAAGCCACTGCTATTCTGTTGACATCCAGAACAGGTGAGCGCAAGCTCAACTTGAAGGATCCCTCCGCATCTTCCCGCAGATAGGCGATCACATCCACTCCCTTCACACCTTGGACCCAACGAGTCACGCTCATGATCGAATCGGGCTTGATCATATTTCTTTGTTGCATTTCCAGAGTGCTGTGCATGATCAGAATTCGATCCGAGTGGTATAGCCTGATGCCAGCCAGAGTCTCGCCCACGTATCTCATTTCATATGGTGAGTGATTGAGAAAGTATTTGCGGTGCAGATCATGGGCATCCACACCCATGGAAGTCAGTTCCGAAGCCAGCAAGAAAGTTTCCGCGTTGGTGTTTGAGTTCGTAAAATTGTTGGTATCGTTGAGGATAGTGGTATAGAAGCACTTACAGATGTGGATTCTGGTATCTTCAGGCAATTCTGCCAAATCATCTTTGTACATGCGAAACAGAATGGCACCTGCAGAGACACTGTCGATATCCACATGGCTATAATCAGCCTCGATTACTCCATTTTCTGGCACATGGTGATCTATCACAATCACCTGCCTGGCCTGTCTGAGCATTTCCTCGCGCTCGCCTACCCGGCTGTAGCTATTACAATCCAGAACCAACAGCAAATCATAGACCATTCCGGAAGCATACCTGACAAGGTTGGCATCTGCCATTAAAAATGAAAAACGCTCCAAGTTAGTGTCATCAATTACTATCTCGCTGGCTATGCTTTTTGCCTTGAACAGTGCTTGCAAACCCAAAGCGGCGCAGAATCCATCTCCATCAGGTGCAATATGGGTTGTTATACCAATCCTGCCACCTTTCAGCAAACGATTGCTGATGGCTTCTTTAAGCTTACCTGTATCTTTCATGTTCTTGATATTGTATATGTTTCTTTTTAATTAGCAGCCTGATCCAGCTACTGGGCATCTGCGAACCAAATCCCGGATTATGAATGTGGGCAAATACCTATTTATCTTCGTCTTCGTCCTCGTCCTCTTGGTCATCCTCTTCTTCATCATCCAACAGGTCGTCGTAGAGATCTTCATCCTCATCAAGATCGTAATACTCATCATCATCGAGATAATCATCCAGATCTATATCGGGATCATAAGCGTCTTCGTCATTATAATTGTCTTTGATTCTGGCTAACAGCTTGTCAACTTTTTCCGCTCTGTCTTCTGTATCGTCGTAGAAGAATGTAAGCTCGGGAATTGTCCTCATAATATGAGCTCCTGCAATTTGTTTTTTAAAATAGCCTGATGTCTTTATCAACTGCTCCCTGATCTCCTCATGAGATGCGGGATTCATATAATGGGAAAAATAGACCTTTGCGTATCTGAGATCCTTGGAAAGAACCACGTCAGTAATGGTAACCCAATCCAGCTTGGGATCCCGCAGTTTTTGACTGAGCGTGATATTGAAGAGCTTTTTGAGTTCCTCTTGTAAGCGTGGTATGCGGAAAGATTTCATTAGAGTTTCTTGGCTACCTCTTCAAGGATGTAACATTCCAGCACATCGCCTTCCTTGATATCGGTAAAGTTTTTCAAAGACAATCCGCATTCGGTGCCTGCCCTGGCTTCCGTAACATCGTTGGCATAGTGCTTGAGAGTGGCAAGTTCGTCCTCAACCACCTGCACATCGTTGCGGAAAAGCCTGACCTTGCAATTACTGCGAATCACTCCACGATCCACCTGACAGCCCGCGACGGTTCCCACCTTCTTGATCTTGAATACCTGCTTGATCGTGGCTGCGCCGATGCTAACTTCCTCGATATCCGGTGTGAGCATGCCTTCCAGAGACTTGTGAATATCTTCGATAGCGTCATAGATCACCTGGTAGATCTTGATCTCCACGCCTTCTTCCTCGGCCAGTTTTCTTGCCTGCTGGTTGGCGCGCACATGGAAACCTATGATGATTGCGTCGGAAGCGGAGGCCAGGCTGACATCAGCCTCGTTGATTCCACCCACACTTTTGTGGATGATCTCCACCCTTACTTCCTGATTGTTTATCTTTTGAAATGAGTCTGCCAAAGCTTCGCAAGATCCGTCAGTGTCGGTCTTGAGAATAATCTTCAACTCGAGAACCTGCTCGTCCTTGATACGGGCAAAGATGTTTTGCAGACTGGATTTGTTTTGGAATTTCTCGCGCTCCATGCGGATCAGGGTGCGTTCAGAGCTGATATTGCGAGCGGTTTTTTCACTGTCCACCTGGTTCAGGAAGTCGCCTGCCTTGGGGGTGTCGTTCAGCCCGTAAATTCTGCCCACGTCAGAGGGATTGAGAGATTTGAGCTCATTGCCGCGCTCATCCTCTATCTTGCGGATCCTGCCATGTACTGCCCCACACACGATGATATCACCTTTACCGATGGTACCTTCCTGCATCAGGATGGTGGCAACAGAACCCATGCGGGTATCTTTTTCCGACTCAATTACAACACCCGAGCCTGGAACCTTACGTTTGGCTTTCAGTTCCATAATCTCAGCGGTTAGCAATATAATCTCGATCAGATTCAGGATTCCTTCACCTGTAACCACGGAGGTTTTACACCAGGGCACCTCTCCTCCGTATTGCTCCAAAAGCACTCCATATTCCAGAAGTTGCGCCACCACACGATCCACGTTGGCGTCAGGCAGATCGACCTTGTTGATTGCGACTATGATCTGCACTCCAGCCGCCTTGGCGTGGTCAATGGCTTCCTTGGTTTGAGGTTTTAGACCTTCATTGGCAGCAACCACGATTACCGCGATATCTGTCACGTTGGCTCCCCTTGACCGCATAGCTGTGAAGGCTTCATGGCCGGGGGTATCCAAAAACGTTATCTTATGTTTGTTTATCTCGATTTGATAAGCGCCGATATGTTGAGTTATTCCGCCTGATTCTCCTGCCACAACATTGGTGTTGCGAATATAGTCCAAAACAGACGTTTTACCATGATCAACGTGCCCCATGATGGTCACCACCGGCGGCCGGGGTTCCTCTTCGACATCCTGATATTGCTCTTTTTCCAGATCAATCAGTTCCACACCAAACTCATCTTCAAAGCGGAATTCCACCTTGAACTCGTCGCAAATCATCTCAAGAGAGTCGCGATCCAGCCTCTGGTTCATTGTCACCAACTGACCCATCATAAAGAACTTGGAGATGATTTCTGCCGGGCTCACATTGATGATCTTGGCCAATTCACTCACAGATGTAAACTCGCGGATCACAACTTCCGTGGAACCGATATCTTCCACCTGTTGCGCCTCACGATGGTATTTCTTGCGCTTGGGTGTTTTCTGCAAGGTTTTGCGGATACTGCGCGTTATAGCGGCATCGTCTTCAACATGCAGGACAGACTTTTGCCTTGGCCTTTTGCTGCTGTCAACCTTTGCTTTGATGTGCTTGCTCTTTTCGCCCAGTTCATCGTGGCTAATCTTGGCTTTACCAAATTTCTTGCTCTCGGTTTCCTTACCCATATCCAGGGAGATCGGTTCGATTGTGGGCGGAAGTTCAGGAGCCCCAGTTCTTTTCCGGGAATCTTCAGATCTGCGTCTTGTATCCGGTCTGGCAGTGCCGGCAGACCTTTGAGTTTCCTGACCGGGCTTGCCGCGGGATGTTTCGCGGGGCCTTCTTTTTACCACTGGAGTTGCTTGTGTGTAAGGAACTATTATGCGGTTGGGAGGTCTCACTTTTTTGACTGGTTCAGGCGCTGGCTCAGCTGGTGGAGCTTCTTCGGCGGCTGCTTCAACGACCGGTTCTGCCTCAACCTCTTTTCCCTCAGCTTCAGTTTGTTTTTTGGCTTTACCTTTCGCTTTCGCTTTCGCTTTTGGCTCCGGCTTTGCTTTCTCGGGTTCCGGGGTCTTGGTCTCTTCTGCTGCTTCCGCTCTGGCTTTGGCTTCCAATTCTTCCTCGGCCTGCTCGGTTTTTGCCGCCTGTCGCATCTCATGGAGGCGTTTACGTTCTTTCTCAGCCTTCTTTTCGATGTCCATCTGCTCATTGTATTTCATCCGGATCTTGTCTGCAACTTCAACATCGATCAGACTCATATGGCTCTTGGTCATCACACCCATATCGGTGAGATGTTTTCTCAATGCCATGGTGCTGATCTTCAATTCCTTGGCAAGTTCATGTACTCGTATCTGCACTATTGTTCCTCCACGCTTAGCCGGCAGCGTAATACTCCAGCATCTTGTCCGCAAATTGCCTGTCCCCGACCCCAAACACAGCAGTCAGAGGCAGGCCAAGAGCGGCGCTGTATCCGGCTTGTAAACCAAGCCTGATCACTTGTATCTTGCCGCCATAATCTTTTGTGGCGTTGTTAATTCTATTGAAAGTCCGTTCCGAGGCATCCTCGGCTATCACCACCAGATGCACTTTGTGAGAGTATATGCCTCTCAGGCAGGCATCAGTTCCGCTAACCAGTTTACCTGCCTTTCGGGCAAATTGCATCAGGTTCATGATCTTTTCCGCATAGGAATGGTTTGCGTTCATCGCTTCTCCTTCCCAATCGCAGCCGCGGCTGCCGAAAAGACCGGTTTATGATTGCTTATGGCGAATCTTCGCTTCAATTGCTGCCGTTCCCATTTGTCAAGTCCTATCAGGCATTGCCGGGAATGACAGACGTAATACTTGCGTTTTTGCAGCCGGCGCCTGAGATCGAAGACGATCCCCTGGGAAAGCAAGATGAAGCTTAGCAGGCTGTCCTGCTCTTTTCTGCTTCTGCAAACCACACATGTTCGCTGTGGCTTATGGCCCATGCTGCTGTTTTTATTAGGCATCAGAAATACTTTGCCGCTTCCTTAAGGCGTTCCGCTGTTTTTTGGCCCAAACCTTCCAGATTGCAGAGTTCATCAACTGAAGCCGCAAATATATCCTGCACAGAGGTGTAGCCAGCCTGCCGCAAGACCTCGGCGATCTTGGCGGTCACACCGTCCAGGTCTGTTACGTGGCTCACAGTGCGGCGTTCCTTGGCCATTTTCTCTTCAAACTCTTCCATGGTAAAAATGTCTATCTTCATGCCCGTTAATTTGGCGGCCAATTTTACATTTTTACCCTGTTTGCCAATGGCAACCACTTTGTCCTGTTCGCTCACAATCACGCTGGCTGCGCGGTTGCGCTCGATGATCACCCTTTGGATGTTCTCAATACCCAGCGCCTGCGCTATCATCCGCTCAGGATCCTCATCATGCACCACTATATCGATCTGTTCGCCATGCAGTTCACGCCTGATGCTGTCGATCTTGGTGCCTTTGGGCCCGATGCAGATGGCAACCGGATCCAGCTTGGGATCTACTGATTGAAGCTCGACCTTGGTTCGGATACCCGGTTCGCGGACTATCTTCAGGATCTTGATCTTCCCTTCGTAAATCTCCATGATCTCCGCTTCAAATAGCTTTTTAACGAACTCCGGATTTGTGCGGGAAAGGATTATCGTCACATTCGACTGATGAGTACGGATGTTGACCACATAGGCTTTGATATTGTCCCCCACGCGGTAGAATTCGTTTTCGATCTGCTCATCCGTGGGCAATAAGGCATCGGTGTAGCCAATATCTATTCTGTATCCGCCATTGTCGTCTATGGATTTGATCTTTCCGGTGACAATGGTGTTTTTCTGTTTGTTGAAGTCGTTCTGGATCTTCTCTTCTTCGAGTTGGCGGATTTTGTCCTGGATCGCTTTTTGAGCTATTTTCACCAATTTGGGTTCAAACTCGCTCATGGCCATGGTCTTGGTAATATACTGCCCCAGTTCGGCGTAGCGGTCATGTTCTCTTTTGGCCTCTTCCAGAGACATCTCGCCCAACTTGGTCTCCACTTCCACCACCAGGCATTTGAACCGCGCCTTGATCATACCGGATTGTTCTTCCACAAACACTTCCAGCTCGCTTTCAGGCTCCAGTTTTTTGGCCAGGGTGCCGGTAATAGACTCAACTATGATATCCTGAATCAGATCTTTATCAAGCTGTTTGATAGCGGCAAGCTTCACCACCGCATCCATATAATTCGCGCTCATCCTTCACTCTCTTTCTTTGCCTCTGCCAGATACACTGTCTTGGCCCGGGTGATTGCCTTGAAAGGTATTTCCACCTGATTGCCGCGGTCGTCCAGGGTGATGCTGTCCTGATCCACCACAGTAAGCGTTCCCATGGCCGATTGGCGTGATTCGCCATCATCCCACTGCACTGCAACTTTCTCGTTTATGGCGCTTACGTAATGGCTCTTAAGCTTGAGGGGGCGCTCAATGCCTGGCGAGGAAACTTCCAAAAAATAGCGGTCTGGAATGATGTCCAGCTCTTCCAACTCATCACCCAGAGCACGGCTGAACAGGGCGCATTCATCGATGGTCACACCGCCTACCTTGGTCAGATAGACAGTAATGATCCGGCCTTTGCCGCTCATTTTTTCCTCAATGTCATACACCGCCAGATGCATATCTGAGCAGACGCGCTTGGCAATCTCTTCAATTCGCGCACGGTAATATTCCATGAGTTCTCCCCTTTTCTCACTCGCTTCGCAGAAAAAAAAATAGCTAACTCGCGTAGCTATCTTTCCCGTCTTGCGGCAGTTCTATATCTTTTTGAGGATGGATAGCATAAGCGTTCCAACCCTGTATGTCATTTTCTCAAGCGGCTATTCCGTGTCAAGCTAAATCTCAGGCCACTCTATCTATTGGAGAAAGAGCGTTTGAATCACTTTTTGTGTCGGTACGATTTTACAGAACGCCGTTTGATGTAGTACCCCCCACAAAGAGCATGGACTGCGCATTACTGATCCGTAGTCTGTAATAATTCCACCAAACTGAGTTTTTCACCTTTGCCGATATAAGCCACAAATCCCTTAACTTTTGAACATGGCGCTAAATAAATGTAAGCATTATAGCATTACATTCACTAAAATATATAGCAACATTCTGCATATTCCTTCATAGCTCCGTCCCTTGCTGTTCCTGCGTTTGGTGCCATCATCCTTAGGTCATCCCTCACCGGGTTAAGGATGACTGCCGGAAGACCCAGGCCGGAAAGGGTGATGCAAATGAGACCCGCCCCCATAATATATAGGTGCTACGAAAAGGTCGTGGGAAGTTGGAAAGGTAAAATGGTAAAATGGTGAAAAGGTTCCCTGAAACTGAGCAATTCCCTCACCCGCTACCATGTCAGCTTTCCGGTATCCCATCCACTGGTTTAATGGCTTCCCTGATCACCCAGGAGGCCGCGATCATGCCCATGATGGCGGGTATGTAGCTTATGGAGCCGATCGTTTGGCGTTGCCTGCCCCGCTGCAGGATGATCTCATCAGGCGCGGAGTCGTCCGGATCGGTTTTTATCGGTTTTTCGGAGGAATACACGCAGGGGAAGTCGATGGGGAACCCCCGCCGGCGCAGAAACTTGCGCACCCTTTTTGCCAGGGGACAGGCATAGCTTTCCGCCAGCGGAGCGAGGTGTATTTGGGCTGGATCCAAACGGTTGCCCGCCCCCATCACGGAAATGAACCTAAACCCTTGGGTAATCGCGTGTTCGAGCAGTCCGATCTTGGGCCCCAGGCTATCGATGGCGTCGATATAGAAATCCATCCCCTGCAGCAGGCTGCCGCGGTTGCTTGAATCCAGAAATTCCTGACGGGTGTGCACCAAGGCCGAGGGATTGATATCCAGCACCCTTTGCCGCAGAACCTCCGTCTTAGGCAGGCCCAGCGTGCTTTCCAGGGCTATGATCTGCCTGTTCAAATTGGTCTTCCCCACCACATCAAAATCTATGAGCGTAAATTCTCCGATCCCAGCCCGCGCCAGAGCTTCAACCGCGTATGAGCCGACTCCTCCCAGGCCAATCACGCAGACATGCGCGGAACCCAATCTGGATAGCGCCTGAGCGTCCAGAAGGAGTTCGGTGCGGCTGAAACGCGGGTCTTTCAAGATAGTTCCCCAGTTAGTTCCCGGTAGCTCCGCAACTGGGTCTCGGCCAACTCCGCCCCGTCCCGGCCTGAGAGCTTGACGCTGCGCTCGAACACTTCCAGCAGCCTGAGCAAGGGGTTCTTTTCTCCGGGGTGAACGTAATATTGTGTGATGTCAGTCTCGAAGAGGTAACGGCCATGTTCCAGCATCGCATTGAACAGGGCGGCTTTATCCGCTCTCAGAATCCTGGAACTGACGGTGAACCAGCTATCCAGCCTGGCCAGCAGGCGAAAGCCCTCAACGCTGCCAGCGTAGCCGTGCACCAGGTAGCGCAGAGGATATTGACGCAGAACCTCCCAGGCAAGTTGCTGATGCCCCACAATATGCAGCACCACGGGAAGCCCATATCTCTCCGCCAGATGGAGCTGGTCTTCCAATATCCGGCGTTGGCTGTCGAGGTCTTTGTTATAGCGGTCAAGTCCGATCTCGCCGAGCGCCCAGATCTGGCGGGAAGCACACAAAGCCTCGAGATCATCCAGCGCAAGATTGCAGACCGGAAAATTGGGGTGAATGCCCGCGCTGAACAAGATTCTGGGGTCATTCAAGTTCTGATAGAAGTCAAGCTCCGAACGGCGCAAAGCTGAGGACAAAAAGCGCTTGATCCCCTTGTTCGAGGCTTCCTCCAGCAATCCTGGCAGGGGCATGGTTTCAGCCAGATTGGCAAGATGGCAGTGGGCGTCGATCAGCATTGGAAGCCCTTTTCCCGCAGATAGTCCAGGATCGCGGCGGCCGCGCGCTTGCCAGCCTGCCCGTCAAGTGTGTCGAACATCAATCTGTTAGCCTCTGCCCTTTGCTGGCTCAGAAGGGAAGGATCGCTTAAAAACCTCTCGCAAGCTGGCTCGAGTTCATCAAATCCGCTTATGCGCAGAGAAATCCGCTCCAGGAGTTCGTCGATCTGGGCAAGTGATCTGGCTGCGGGGGGAGTCCTGAAGGTCACCATTCCCTTGTCCAGCGCGCAGCATTCCGCCAGGATGGAGCTTTGATCGCCCACGCAGACATCCGCGCAGAGCATGGCTTTCAGGATATCCACCTGTTTTACCACATTGACGCCCCGCATCCGGTTTAAGGCCTTGCGGTAGGAGGCTGACACCCAGGGATGCAGGGTGACCAGCACATTCCACCTGGGTATGATCTCCCGCAGGCGGGGAAGCCAGATGCCGATGGCGCTCATGCCGCTGCCATCCCATGTGCTTGTGAAAAGCAGGGTCGGCTTGGAGGGGTCGATCCCCCAGAGCTTTTTCTGGGCAAGAAGCTGGGGCTCTGTGATGCTGCCGTCAAAGGCTGGATCGAGCTTGGGAAAGCCCACCGCCTTCCCCACTTTCACCCCAAGCTCGCGGGCAGCCTCCAAGTCGGCACGGCTGCTGAACAGATAAAGGCCGAACCGGTTGTAGTTCTCCGCTTTGGTCATGCGCTTGAAGTGGTAGGGGCCATGCCTCATTCCGATGCTGATTATATTGCGGCAGGGAAACCTGTGCAGAGCATGCCGGCTCATGATCAACGCCTGGGGGAAGCTCAGGGCATTGCGGTTGGGCAGGCCCATGCGCGTCAAAGCCGCCTGGATGGAGCGATCCCCGCTCAGGTAAACAAGCCGCGGCAGGTATCTGGCCACCGGTTCAAAACACAGCAGGTCAATCTCTTCCGGACAATAGAAAGCCAGTGGTATCTGCCTGCCGAGTTTCCCGGCAAGCTTCCAAATAGCTCCATACACTGGCGCGTAGAGCAGTTCTGAGCCGACCATCAGTTTACTTGTCCACGCAGATATTCCGCCAGACCTTCTGCCAGGGTCTGCTCCAGGCTGGAACCGCCCTTGCAGAACTCCCAGGAGCCGGAAACTTGTCTGTAATAGCCTTGGGAACGAACGATGGCGGCGGTTCCGAAATGGGAGGCTTGGAACTCAAAGAGATAGTTATTCCCGCCCTTGTGTCCGATATCCAGGGAAAGAAACGGCGTGTCAAAGCGTTGCGCGATGCTCCGGGCATAGTCCAAAAGCCCAGCAGGCGGCGCCGCTTCAAAGTCAAAGCGTTTTGTTCCGCTGGCTCTGAAATCGCCGCCTTTGGTAAGGCGACGCATCAGATAAAACTTACTTCCTATGGCGATGACCCGATAGTCGCAATCCAGGCCGGAAATGTATTCCTGCAGCAGGAAAGCCGCTCCGGGGCGCATGTATTGCAGCCAGTCGTCCGCGTCCCGCTTGGGCTCGAAGCCGGGATAGCCCGGGTAAGTTCTGCCGCCACGCAGGTATCTGCGCCTCAGGTGATCCAGTTTGACGGTTGGGCTTATTGCTGGCACCAAAGCCTTGATCCTGTCCAGCAGCTCTTGGTGGCCGCGGCAGAGAAAAACACCCCTGGCGTTCGTTCCGGATATGGTCTTGAGCACGATCGGATAGGGCAGGTCAGACGGGATGTCACGCGGATCGCAAAGATACCATGCCCGGGGAGTATCGATGCCCTTGCTCTTCTGGTAGAGCCAGGCATAGCCTTTGTTTTCGTGGCATAGCAGAAGGGGAAGCGAGGGGATGAGGCGGTTGCGCTCCGCCAAAAAATGAAGCTGATCCTTGAGCCAGTCCCGGATGTGGGTCAACTGGCTGAAAGTGTACAGGATATTGCAGTCCCTGGGATTGAAACTGCCGGAAGCCAGGTCGTGCCAGTCCGCGGTATGCACTGTCAGCCCGCAGACCCGCAATTCCTTTATCAGCGTTGGGGTGGAGAGGGAAACCCAGGGCTTGCGGCTCTGGCCATAAAACCCGTTGTATCCGGTGAGCAGATATAGTTCCAAACTCAATCCCCGCCTGCTTTTCTTTTATGCGTCAGTTCAGCCAGCAACAAATACTTGAGAGCCACCTGAATCGCTCCCATTACGCAGATAACCAGGCCCCTCCACCCATCCCTGAAAGCTCCCCGGATGATGAAGTATTGCAAAAACTTGCCCACCGGTCTGAGGGTCAGGTGCCAAAACTTCGTTCTGACTCCGCTATCATACATATCTTCCGCCTGCCATCTCGCGTAGCGCAGCATTTTTTTGAAGTGGGCGGACAGGGAATCTATGGGATCGTGGATCAGATAATAACGGTTGGGCATGTATTTCTTATTGTCCAGCCTGATGGAGGCGTGAACCCTTGCCGGACGCCAATAACGCGTTGCCACACCTGTCATAACCAGGCGTTTCCCTCTGCTACTGAGATAGTCCCTGTGCTTGAGCAGCTTTCCCATAAACAGGGTACGGGTGAGAAATAGATAACCGTCGTAAGTGTCGTCTCCGCTGTTTACTATCTCTATAATCTTATCCCGCAGCACAGGAGGGCAAATCTCATCCGAATCAATAATAAACACCCATTTAGTAAGAACATGGGGCATACCCCAAATGCGCTGTTCACGGGCGTTTGTATAATCATGCTGATAGAGGCGTACATTGGAATAACGGGAAATAACTTCAAGGGTGCCATCGGTACTGAAGGAATCGATCACCACAACATTCTCGCACCAGCTGAGGCTGTCCAGACAGGCGGCAATGGTGCGGATGTTGTTTTGGGTGAGAACGAAAGCGGTCAGATCAAGAGACATGGGCAGAGGCCATTACTTTTTCGTAAAACTCGATTAGCTCACAGATATGATTCTCACATGTTGTCTGAGGCCTGATGTCAATAATCCTTTTTCTAAGGGATGATAAATCCACTTTGCCAAGGGATTCCTTGGTCAGATCCTCTATGGACGGCAAAACCAAGCCTATCTTATTATCGCCTATGAACTTGCTCATGTCTGTATAATATTCAAAGGTAATAGGGGGAACACCGGCAGCGATATAATCTAACAGCTTGTTCCAGAAGCCATATTTCACTTCTTGCTTCCGTTTTGCGCTGACGCTACTGCTGTTCAGGAATGCTATGCCATAATGATACTGGCTGATTTCCCTGATCAGGAGTTTTGCCGGTAGCTTTTCATGCATTACAACACCTCTGACAGCAGCGTACTTCTTGTACTTCTTGTTGCGCATCGGATAGACATGGATCACAAATCCCCTCTCAGTGAGCATTTTAAAGCAATCCAGCATATAGCGGGACAATCTTTTATGTTGGGTTATATGTCCAACATAAACAAGGTGTATCCCGTTCTGGGTGGAGATTTGGTTCTGTAACTCATCTTCACGGGGCAGGAAAGATTTTGAGCTATAATTAGGGAAAACCAGGTTCAGAGGATTAATCTTGTATTTAGTGGCAACCAAATCACGGTAGTTTTCAGTGATATATATCGCGCCATGATTTCTCTCGTTGCAAACCTTCTCATAGTGGCTACGGATGAAGCCGAAGTTTCTCATCTTTTGCGACATGAAGTCGTGCTGATCATATACAACAGGCACTTTAATACCTGACTTCAACAGCTTGGCACACAGCTTATCAGGGTAATTGTGATAGTGCAGAACATCAATCGCTTCAGACTCGCAGAACCTCGCTATCTGCTCAACAGCTTTTGTACTATTGTCTGCAATTCTTGATATCGACTGATAGAATTCATTTCCAAACCCATAAGCCTCCTGTGGGGTTTTCCCCCGATGCAGCAGATGCACGTTCACCCCCATCTGTTGCAAAGCCTCTGCATACTTGATGTTGCGAATGCAGGGCGAACTATCTTGCACAAACAGGACGTTCATCAACCGAAATCCTTTCTATTTCCAACCGCCAACAATCCTGTCATCATAAGCGCCGCAACCTTTCCTGTCCACATATCTGATCGCTATTGCCCATTGCTGAACTGCAGGTTATAAAGATATTGATAGCGCGGACAGGATTCCATCAATTCAGCGTGGGTACCCTGTCCCACGATCCTGCCCTGTTCGATCACCACAATTTTATCTGCTTTGAGGATGGTACTCAGGCGGTGCGCTATCAGGATGACAGTCCTGTTTTGCGTGGCTTCATCGATTGCCTGCTGCACTTTCTGTTCATTCTCAGTATCGAGGGCGCTGGTGGCTTCATCGAAGATCAGAATGGGCGGATCACCTACGATCGCACGCGCGATGCACAGCCGCTGCCGTTGGCCGCCAGAAAGATTTGAGCCCTTGGATTGCAGGATACCGTCGTATTGCCCCGGATACTGCTGGATAAACTCATCTGCGTTGGCGATCTCAGCCGCGCGGCGGAGCTGTTCATCGGAAACAGGTTCAAGGCTGCCATACGCAATGTTATCTCGCAGCGACCTGGTGAACAGCAGGCTGTCTTGCGTAACCACCCCAAAAAGCTTGCGCAAATGGCTCAGCTTGATCTGCCGCAGATCCACCCCATCGATCTTTATCGACCCTTCCTTCACATCGTACATACGATTCAGCAGGTTGGCAAGGGTGGTCTTGCCGCCTCCGCTGGAACCTACCAGGGCAACTTTTTCGCCCTTGTGGATAACCAAATCGAAATCTTGTATCACAGGTTTGCCTGGCTCGTAATAAAAACTCACCTTGGAGAACTCGATACTCTTTTCAAATCCATGTTTCTCAACGGCATCCACAGCGTCCACCACCGTTGGTTCGCGGTTCATTACATCAGATATGCGTTCCAGCGAAACCAGTGCTTTTTTGATCTCGATATATATCTGCGTAAGCGATTTCAGGGGATGCAGCATGGAAAACAGGGCAAAGAGAAAGGCTGTAAAATCTCCCAGGGAAAAGGTGCTGCCGGGACTGAGAATCAATTCCCCCCCCAGGATAATCACCACCACACCCATTGCCACCGTATTCAGTTCTGTGATTGGCACATTGAGGGTTGTATAGTACTGTGCCTTTTTCCATTGGTTCAGATGGGCGTTGTTGATTGCCTTGAAGTTGTGGTATTCGCTTTCTTCCCGGCGGAAGGCCTTGACTATCTTCATGCTGTTCAGTGCTTCTTCCACCGCGGAGAACATATTGGAAAGCTGTGCCTGGATACGTTTGGAATACTTCTTGATCTTCTTGCCCAAAACGCTTACCATGAGCGTGAACAGCGGAACGATTATCACACTGTAGAGAAGGAGCCTGGGATTAAGCAGCAGCGCTATCCGCAGATAAACTGCGATGGAGATGACATCTCTCAGGGCGTCGAGGATGGAGCGGATGAACTGGTCGCTAACGATGTTGACGTCGTTCACCATGCGCACGATGGCGTCACCCACCCGGTGCTGATTGTAAAACTCGAGAGACTGACCCATGTATTTGCTGAACATAAGGTTGCGGACATCTCGTACCGTGTTGCCCCGCAAGCTGATCAAAAGCACCCTGTGGATATAGAAAAAGATGTTTTTGAGAATTATGGTGACCACCACAAAACCGCAAATCACCCAGAGCAAGGCCAGGGAATCGGTGTGCTGCATCAAATCCTTGATGCTCTCCCAAAGGGGGGTAAGGTCGTTGAGGTTCCGAATTGAGAACACTGATCCCGTTTCCGCGAAAAACCCGCCTATTCTTCCCAGAAATTCTTGAATAAACGCACCCGCGTCATGGTATTGCACCGGTACCGGACTCGCCCTGAAAACATAGTCAAACAAGGGGATAACCAGGGTAATACTGATACCGCTGAACAGCGCGTAAAGCAGCATCGCCACCAGCCCCATCAACAGGATGTGCCAATAACGGAACATCATCCGGTAGATTTGGATCAGATTGCTCCATTTTGTCCGGGTAGTGCTTTTGTTTCTCATAACTTCGTGCAATAAAAAAAAGCCAGCGGATGCTGGCAAGAAATTTGTGGCACGCCCTGAGGGATTCGAACCCCCAACCTTCTGATCCGTAGTCAGATGCTCTATCCAATTGAGCCAAGGGCGCACGCAAAAAGCAATGCTTTTCAAACAGCCTCATCTGTCAAGTTCATTTTGAAGCCCCGCCAATGCCATAAACCACTCCTTTAACCACTCTGTCATAGATTTGCCTCCGGTGCTTGCAAAACTGACCGCTCACGAAAAGCTCTTGACTTCCCACCACCCCCATAGTATTTTTGAACCCAATACAAAGGAGGTAACAATGAAACTGAGATATCTTGGCCATTCCGCTTTTGAGCTGCGCAGTGACTCTGGCCACACTGTCCTGATCGACCCCTGGCTGGACGACAATCCCCAGGCCACCGTCAAATCAGATTCAATAAACGCGGATTACATCGTGATCACCCACGCCCATTTTGACCATCTGGGAGACGCGGAGAAAATCGCCAGACGCTGCAACGCGGAGATCATCTGCGTTGTCGAATTGTGCAGCTATTTTGAAAACAAAGGGCTTAAAACTCATCCCCTGCAAATTGGAGGCTCCAAAAGCTTTCCCTTTGGCCGCGTGAAACTAACCATCGCCTGGCATGGCAGCCAGACGCCGGATGGGGCGTATGCCGGGCTTGCGGCGGGAGTATTGCTCTGGATGGATGGCGTCTGCGTTTACCACACGGGCGATACCGGACTGTTTCAGGATATGAAGCTGATCGGCGAACTGCAAAAAGTTGACTATATGCTGGCGCCGATTGGTGACATATACACCATGGGAATCGATGACGCCGTCAAAGCGGCTGAATTAGTCCACCCGGGCATCACCATACCCATGCACTACAACACCTGGCCCATTATCGCGGCCGATCCAGAGGTATTTGCCGCCAGGATCAAGGCTTTGGGACTCAAATGCCTTATCCTGAAACCGGGGGATGAAGTATAAAAATCCCGCTTGGGGCACAATCCACACCCATATCGCTATCATTTTGTGCCACAAGACGATAACCCATCATCCTTAGGTCATCCTTATAAAAGTTAAGGATGACCTAAGGAAGACCCCACCTTGTATTACGGATTCAAAGCAGGCTCGCAGGACAATCAATTGACTATACCGCAAGTGATTGTGGTATGCTCTGCCTTCAGCGCGGGAGGCAGATGACAAAGTGCCGGCAAAATCTGCAAAAAACATGATGACAATACAAGCTCCAGCAGGATGCCTGCCGCGGCAATCTGCTGGAGCCAGTACAATTCAGAGTTTATCTCTTTAGAAAAAGAATACTTTTACAAAGATAGCAATTAACAAGGCGGAGTTGATCCACAACCAGATCTTAAGGCGAATCCTGGAACTTTTAATCTCTTCACGGTTGGATTGAACCTTTTTTTCCAGCCTTACGATCAGATGCTCGATCGTGTTCAGTTGTTCTCCAGCCTTGTCGAATTTCTTGATATCGCTGTTGTGACTGCTGTTTCTCCTTACCTGGCGCACCAGTTCATAGGCCAGAGGTATAAAAGCGGGTATAAATTTCTTAAACATTGAACCAGCCATAATCATCCTCCCGATTAAAATTTATAGCCGATGTTGCCGTATATGGTTCCCGGCAAAACCGTGTGAGTGGAATAGGAAAAGTCGATCTTGATACCTTCAACGTCAAGCCCCACCCCTGCGTTCCAGGTTGCGGGATTGTGGTGGACGCCAAATCTGAGGCTGAGGATTTCCAGCATCTTGGCTTCCACGCCGCCCATAAACTCGGTTTCCTGGCCAAAATCCTTGCGCACTTCAATGCTGGTGGTCACCTGGTCATAGGGCAGGTAGGATACTCCCAGGGACAGTTTGCTGGGCAGGGTGTTTTGATTGTTGTTGCCCATCACAGCCTGGCGCAGATTGGTGACGCAAAAACCAAACTTTGTCCGGCCATGCAGGAGGGCGGTTGCTCCCAAATCCACCGCGAAAGCTTCATCGCGCACATCGTCATCGAACTGGAGCAGGTTATAGTTGACCGTGTATCCCACGCTGATCTGGGAATGGATGTCCTTTTGCAGACTGAAGGCGTGGGAAAGGCTCCAGATCTGCTCGCTCATCAGGGTCTCTTCCTCAAAGTCCACGTCGAAGAGCCTTGCTCCCAAAGCCACTGTGCCGAGGTTTTGGGGCAGCTTGATGCCAACCGCGCCAGCTTTGAATTCGGTGAACTCCTGATTGTTGAGCTGGCTGAAGCCGATCATGGCTTCCATGTTCACGTTGGTCAGCCCCGCGGGATTGTAAAAGATCGCGTTAATATCGTCTGCCACACCGGTGTAGGCTCCGCCCATACCGCGAGCCCTGGCGGAAGGATTGTAGTCATCAAATACGGCAAGCAGCAAAGCCACCTGAAACAGGATGACGGCAAGTATTATTGTTTTCTTCATGGTAGTATCCTTCTTTACTTCAATCCAGGATGGATTTTATCACGATCGGCTGAATCGTGGTCTCTTTTTTGCCAGTGCTTCTTTCGATGAGCTCATAATGGCAGTAGTAAACGCCGATCGGGCAAAGCTTACGGTTGTAATCCCGGCCATCCCAAAGTTCCCTGTTGATACCGATCAGGTTGCCAATGTTTTTATTCACTGGAGTGGCCACCAGCCTGCCCTGGACGTCGTAGATCCTGATGATGGCTTTGTATCTGTTTATCATCGTGGTAGCCTGGGTGCCATATTCCAGCATGATCTTCTCATTGAGTTCCGGATTGAAGATATTCTTGGTGCTGCCAGTGGTTGCATTGAGAATATTCAGCCAGAGAACCTTTTCCTTGATGGGTACCCTGAGGATGCCGTCATTCAGATTGTTGAGCTGGGTAGAGTTGGGCGGGCTAACATAGCAGAACTCCTGCAAATCTATGACAGACTCGCCATAGCTGACAGGCTCGAACTGCAATATGATCAACACCGCGTCGTCCTCTTCAGTAAACAAAGGCTCCCTGGAATTGTAATAGATGGTGATCAGATCGCCGTTCGGGGATACGGTCAGGCTGTCGTCGTCATCCCAAAGGCGGGAGAGGGTGTCCTCGTATTTTATACCCTGGAAAAGCACCTTGGTGGGGTCTATCTTGAAAGAGGCGGTATAGGAAGACACATACCAGTTGAGGTTCACATGGGAGGTCAGCATGGCAACGTCAACCAGCTTGTTCAGTTCAGCTTCCTTGGATTCGATGGTGATGGAAGCATTGACCAAAGCGTCGGTTTTTATCATGTCCGATTGATTGCGGGGATTCACCTTGTAGCCAGCGCTGCTGTGATAATCCACAATACCCTGAATCATATACCACCAGTCGCCCACATTGATATCGCTATTGTTGAAAGCGAAGAGCCCATTGTCTGCCATGGCCTGGACGTTGCTGTCATCCGCAAACTTAAACTGCCCATAATTGTCGACCGTGGATTTGATCTGGACGTTGTTGAACTTGACCAGCACCCCCTCCCATTGCTCAGAATCGGGGCTGTTAAAAGCCATGTCGGCAGTGGAGATGGGCCAGGCAGGGGGCAGGGGATTGCCGCTGGAAAAGATCTCAAAGCTGGAAACGTTCACCAGCTCCGTGAGATTGTAGTATTCATCCACCACGCAGGTAAGCTGCACGTCGTCGCCCACGGAGACAGCATTGCTGGTGTTGCGGTGATACACATACACCCCGCTCCAGGGGCCTCCGCACGCGTCGCCGATGTAAAAAGCGGAATTGGGTATCACGTGGGTTACGATGGCCCGCACTGTAACCGTCTGCCCATCATAGGTGGAGTTTCCCGCGGCATCGACCGATGACTGGATGTCATACACGGATAATACTTGCTGCGCGGATAAGCCGGCAACCATGATCAGCGCTATCAAAGTCAGAATCAGACTTCTCATTTATAGCTCCTTGGTGTTAATCTCGTTTGGTGGAACTTCTTTAACAGGTGTACTTTTTATAAACAGCATGTCGATGATCAACAGGATCATCGCGCAGAAAATGGCACTATCTGCCACATTGAATACTGGCCAACGCTCCAGGCCGAATATATTGGGAAAGTCCACATCTATAAAATCTGTGACAGCTCCGAAGAACAGCCTGTCGATCAGATTGTTGCCAATGGCTCCTCCCAGAACCAGGCCAAAGGCTATAACCTGAATCTTGTTTGTGGCATGACGTAATAAATATAAGACAAACACGACAGCCAGAACCGTGGCGGATACGAAAAACACCCGATTCCAGGCTGGATTGGATAGCGATATACTGAACGCCGCGCCTGTGTTGCGGAGATGGGTGAAGCGGAAAGTGTCTCCGAAGATGTTTTGCAGCACAGGATAGGAATGCCCCTCCAAAGTAAACGCTCTGGTTAGTATCTTGGTGACCTGATCCAGAATGATCACGATCGCCATTATTATAAAAGCCGGATATTTTTTGGGTTTGTCCTTCAAATCGCTAATCACCTGTTCTGCTTGCGCTTTTTGTCTTCCAGCTTTTCCTTGCAGGTAATGCAGTGTGTGACGTAGGGGATGATCTCCAGCCGTGCTTCCCCGATCGCCTCTCCGCACATTTCGCAGAGTCCATAGGTGCCGTCATAGATTCTTTTGAGGGCATCGTTGAGCTGCCTGATCTTTTCCCGTTCCTGTTCCATCATCATAACGGTATGCTCCATCAGGTTGGTATCCGACCCCTGGTCAGCCTGGTGATAGGCATAGGATGAGAGGTCGCCGCTGCTTTCCTTGGCTCCCTTGCTTTGGTTTTTGTGGGTGTCTTCCAAATAGGCAACGCTTTCTTTAAGCTCTTCCAGAATGATCTTCTCGTAGTGCTTAAGTTTCTCTGCTGATAATGGTTTTGCTGCCATTTATAGCTCCTGTGTATAACACTTTAATTCTGAATATTCCAGATATCTAAGGCTCTCAGTTATGTCAATAAAAATATCCCTTCAGGCCTTTGCCAGCTTACGTAAAAATCCTGCCAGCAACGACCTCAGGTTTTCTGCCGCCAGATTGGCATTCTGCCTGATCTCTTCCTGCGAATGTTCCAAATCGTGAAACAGATTGCTGTAATTGGTGACCACAGACAGGGCAAGGACTCTCATTCCTGCGTGCCGGGCTGCTATCACTTCGGGAACAGTGGACATGCCCACCAGGTCAGCCCCCCATCCGGCAAAAGCAGCGCACTCAGCTTTGGTCTCCAGGCTAGGCCCAGTCACCGCGATGTAGGTTCCCTGGGGCAGGTCTATCTTCAGTTCAGCGGCTATCTGCCTGCAAATCTCCAAATACTCTCTGTCATAGACATCGTTCAGGCTGGGAAACCTTTCCCCCAGGGTCTCATCGTTATGCCCGATCAAGGGATTGGTGCCCATGTGGTTGATATGGTCGTTCAACTGGATGATGCTTCCTGGTGCATACTGCTCTCTGAGGCTTCCCGAGGCGTTGGTTACGATCAGCGTGCCCACGCCCAGGCAGGCTATCACCCGCACTGGAAAGACAACCGTGGACATCGGATAGCCTTCGTAAAAGTGGAACCTGCCCTGCAGGCAGAGGATCGGCACTCCTCCCAGTTTTCCCAGTATCAGATTACCTTTGTGGGAAGGCGCGGTGCTACTGGCAAAACCAGGTATCTCAGAATACGGCATTTTGAAGAGGATTTCCAAGTGATCCGCCAGATCGTTCAAACCCGTTCCCAAAATAACCCCCGCCTGGGGAACCAGAGGCAGCCGTTCCCGCAGCCAGGACGCAGTCTGTCGATAATCAGCAGCCATCAGTTTTGTCCTTCGGGCCGGGGATTGTTGCCCGGATTGATCTCATCTTTGATCTGCTTGAATTCCGTATCCAGCAGTTGTTCCGTATCCTTCGTCAACAAAGGATCCTTGCCGATACGGTCCATAAAGGTCTGTAGCTCGGACTTGAATTGCATAAGGAACTGCCGTTTCTGTTCCTTGATCTGCACATACTGATGCTCCAGTGCGGTAAGGTATTGCCTGGCTTCCTGGATTGCCCGTTTCGCCTTCAGTTCCGCTTCATGGATTATGTTTTCCGCTTCCTTGCGGGCATTGGCGATAATGTCGGCTTTTGTTTTCTCGGCAAACACCAGGGTGCGGCTGATAAGCTCTTCACGCCGTTTCAGGTCTTCCACCGCCGAACTGGCCTGGATGGCTTCCTGTTTGACTTCGTGCTGCATCACCTCGCGCCTTTGAATCTCCTTTTCCTGCCTGCGCTGGTAGTCCTCCAGCTCGGTGGCAAGCTGTTCAAGAAATTCACGCACTTCTTTCTTGCTAAATCCAAAAAGAGTTCCGGAAAACTCTTGATGCCTGATATCGGTGGGATACAAGGACATTGTTCCTCCAGTCTATAGTAAACTCAGTATTAATCTTTTAAGCACTTGCAGGATAAAGAAAGCGATCAGGGGTGAAAGATCCAGCCCCATATCCGGCAATATCCTGCGGATGGGCGCCAGCACAGGTTCCGTGATGCCATACAGAAAGCGATAGACCTTGTCGCGCGGATCCCTGATAAACCAGCTCAGTATCGCCCTGACAATGATCAGCCAGTAATAGATCTCGATCAGGCGCGCCAGAAACAAGATGAAGATGCTTGCCAGATCCTGCCGCATGCTCAGTCCAATACCTCGTGGCAGTTGCGGCAACGGGCTTCATAGGCTTCCGTGCTTCCCACCAGGATTTGTTCACCCTGGTGCACAGTCCTTTGGGTGCGGTTCGCGGGATTGCCGCACTTCACGCAGATGGCCAGGTTTTTGGTCACATATTCAGCCACGGCAAGCAGTTGGGGCATACTGCCAAAGGGTTTGCCCCGGTAGTCCTGATCGAGCCCGGCCACTATCACACGCAGCCCCCGATTGGCAAGGTCGTTGCAGACATCCACAATCGAAGGATCGAAAAACTGGGCTTCGTCGATAGCCACGATTTTTAAATCATCAGCCAGATGCTGGTAAATCTCGTCAGGCTTGGAGATCGGGATGGATGGCTCCACCATATGCGAGTGAGAAACGATGTTCTTCTCGTCATAACGGTTGTCGATCGCGGGTTTGAAAACCACAAATGCTTGTTTGGCGTACTGCGCCCTGCGTATCCTGCGAATAAGCTCCTCGGTCTTGCCACTGAACATGCTGCCGCATATCACCTCGATCCAGCCTGTTTTTTGGTTAATGATGTTCACGCGATCTCCTTGCTCTGAAAATCTGAAATATCCATAAATGCTCGCATCAGAATTTTGTCAATCCCTAATGCTGTTCCAGAGTATGGAGATGGTAGGCGATAATGCTGGCTGCCATTGCTGCATTCAAAGACTCCATTTGCTCCTCCATGCCAATCCGGACGCTCTCCCGCGCCATCTCCCTGATTTGCCGGGAAAGTCCCCTGGCTTCCGAGCCGATGGCGACCACAAGCCTGCCATACGACGGCCTGAAGTTCTGCAACAGAGTCCCTTCCCTCATCTCAGCACAAACCAACTGCAAACCGGGATCGGACAGCTCCCCCGGCTCGATTATGGCATGCGGCACGCGGTAAACGCTGCCCAAAGAGGCCCGTATCACCTTGGGAGAAGAAACTTCCACGCAACAGGGCGACAGCAGCAAGGCATCCAAACCAAAAGCCGCCGCGCTGCGGAAGATGCTGCCCATATTGCCCGGATCGCTGATCCCATCAAGATAGAAAGCTGTCTTAAAACTCTTTACACCCGCTGCCGGCAGGGCAAACAGTGCCGCCACGGCCTGGGGGTTGTCGCTGTCGCAGATTCTGTGAAAGTCTTCCGCGTCAAGTTGCAGCGCCGGCACTCCAGCCCAGATCGCTTGCTCCGATTCTCCCAGATACTGCTCCAGCGGACGCAGGCCATAGTATTTCAACTGCGACAGAGTCCGCAAACCCTCCACCACCACCAATTGCTCTTCCAGACGGTGTTTCTTTTGCCTGAGCCGTGCCAGTTCTTTCACCCTGTTTTTACTGATTTTTACCACTCATTCAGCTCCTTTCACCAAGGCTTTGTTTTTCAAGAATCTACAGAGTTATCCACATAACGTGTGGATAATCCGTTTACTTTAACATGTTGCTATACAGCAGATTATCAAAGCGGCATTTTGTTCGCCACAAGTTATCCACAGCTTATCCACCAAGACGCAAACCCGTGTTTGTTAATTGATTGTAAACTTTCGTTGCCTGACCTGGCCGCCAGCGTGAAGTTTAACTATATAAACTCCCCTGCCAAGTTTTCTGAACCCCGATTCCGCAGACAGCAGCCAGACACCCTCTCCCGCTTCAGCCTGGAAGAAGCGCCTGCTCAACACCTTCTGTCCCCGCAAATTGTAAAGGCAAAGCTCGACTGACCCCGCCGCGTCCTCCGGCAAATACCATCTGGCGGAAGCAAATGCTTTGTCCCACACTGGGTTGGGCGAAACCAAAAGTTCAAGGGGCAGATCGGGATACACGACATCCACCCACGTGGAATCCGACCTGTTGCCCCACAGATCCACGCTGCAAATTGAGACCTGGCAGGAGTTTTGGACAGGCAAACAGACCCGAAAGCCACTCTGCCAGTATCCCGGCGTGAGCTGCCTTTGCTGGGTTGCCACATTTTGTTCGTAGATGGTCAGCTCATACCAGAGCGAATCAGGGGAATCAGGTTGCACCAGATCCAAAGCCAGCGTTCCCAAAATGAACTCATGCCCCTTGACCTGCGGAGCGGGTGGAGCAACGCCTGGCGGCCCGTAAACCCGGTTGAGCACCGTCAGCCAGCGATATTGGGCAAAATCCAGCCTGGCATAATGCTTCCACCAGGCATCGAAATGCTGGCGCGTGGAGGGAAACCAGACCGCCGCCGAACCCACCTGATGGAGTATGTTCAAACTCCCCGAGGAGACCACGCAAGCAGCCCAACTTTCGGCAAGGGCGTCGCTTCCTCCTCCCCGTCCGGCATAGGAAGCCAGCATCTCGCCCACATCCACGTCGTTGTAGGCTGTGTTCATTTCCCAATAATGCTCTCTTTTGCCCAGCATCTCCGTATAACTGGACAGGGAACCCGAAAAGAAATAATCCCTGAAGGCAGGATAAAAAGCGGCCAGAGCGCTGGTCTTGATGGTTGAGCAGGTCATGGGCAGGGTGAAACCGTGGGGATTCTGGCAACCTCCGGCTTCATAGGATTCCAGATATTTGCCGGTAATCTGTGCCGCGATCTGCTCCGCGGAACCTGACGCAAACAGCGGAATGATGCTCTGATAGGGAAACCCGGCAGCGGGAACTCGCTCTTCCGAGGCAACCACATAGTCCGCTGCGTCCATCACCTCCGCCAGCACTTCCAGGCTTTGCATGGAACAGGCGTCAAAGACCAGGATATCCAATCCCGGCAAACCCGCGAATACTTTCCGCAAGTCACCTTCCGCCACGCTCAACGAGGACTGGGCATCGTAATCCGGGCTTATCCATTTGAAGGACTGGTCTTTGAACCAGTTATCGCCATGCCCCCAGATCACTGCCATTCTGCGTTCCGCGGGGAAGCGCTGGAAACCCCAGGCAAAGAAAGCGTTCAGGGTTTGTGGATCGCCGCTGTTGATCACGCCCAAATCCGCGATGAGCGGAGAGGTGATTTGCGGCGAATTATCCCTGCGGATCTTCCACCTGCTGCCTCCGGGATAGGGTGAACTGGCAGGCAGATCTGTCTGCACAATCAGGTTCAGATTGGCTGGCAAATCCACGGACTCCATATCGTTCACATCCTGGATCACATTCTGCCACAAGTTGTTATCGCCTGCCATGTGGATGAGCACAGTCCACTGCTCAGCGCACAAGGGGACCAGCAGCGTGGTCCCCAATAGCAGGATTAACAGTCTGTATGCCACTTTTAATAAATGGTATGGGATCAGTAGTTGTATTCCAGAGCCTCTTCCTGGCCTTTCAGAACGCGCAGGCCGCCCTGGGACAGGGCTTCCATTTCCTTTTCGCCGGGGAAGAGGTGCAGGGGCGCGATAAACTCCACCCTGGCTCTGATCTGATCCACTATATAGTCGTTGAAGGCAAGGCCGCCGCTGCAGAAAATGGCATCCACTTTGCCGCTCAGGACAGTCGCGCAGGCTCCGACTTCCTTGGATACCTGATAGCACATCGCGTCGGTGATCAGTTTGGCTTTGGCGTCGCCTTCCTTGATCCGCTTGTCAACCTCAATCCCGCTGTCCGTGCCCAGATAAGCCGTCAGGCCAGCGGTCTTGGTTAGGTACTTGACCAATTCCTGATGGGTGTATTTACCGCTGTATGCCAGGTTCAGCAGGTCGCCAATGGGCAAGGCTCCCGCCCGTTGCGGAGAGAAAGGCCCCATGCCAAGCAGGGCGTTGTTTACATCCACCACCCGCCCGTTGCGGATGGCGGCGATGGATATTCCGCCCCCCATGTGCACTCCGATGAGGTTGGCTTCGTTCAGTTTCTTGTTCAGCTTGGCAGCCATCAGCCTGGCAATATAGCGGATGTTCAAGGCGTGTAACAGGGATTTCCGCTCGATTTCCGGAATTCCGGAGATGCGCGCCAGATCATCAAATTCATCGACAACCACCGGATCCACGATAAAGCTCTGGATACCAAGCTCTTTGCCGATGGCGTCGGCAATGAAAGCACCCAAATTGGACGCGTGGACTCTTCCCCACCTGGAGGGATCGCGCAAATCCCGCAGCATGGCCTCATTGATCTTAAAAGTTCCCCCCGGAACAGACTTCACCAGGCCGCCGCGGCCCACCACACATTGCAGGCTGGCGGGTGGGACATTGTTTTCCCGCATGGCTTCCAGCACCAGGTTCTTCCTGAATTCATACTGATCGATTATACCGCCAAATACATCCAATTCGGACGCTTCATGGCGCAAAGTCTTTTCAAAGACCGGCTGTTCATCGTCGAAAACCGCGATCTTGGTAGATGTCGAGCCAGGGTTGATGGCAAGTACGCGATAGGGCATAAATCCTCCAGCTTGTGATTTTTATACTTTTTGCCAAGCTCTCACGCAAGCACCCTTTTGTCAATCTTTTCCTGAGTTGCCCCCACTTCCCTCCCATTTCCAGGCTGGGATAATCCTGGGGTCATCCTTAGGTCAACCTTATAATTTATAAGGATGACCCAAGGATGACAGGCTATCTTGTTGATGCCCAAAATGATACGGCAATGGGAGGGTGCCGCGAAACACCAAAGGGCTGACATCGATTGTTCCCGTGCTAAAAATGATAACCATCACAATATCAATGCATTTACGTTGATGCTTCCCTTGGGATGAAACATTTTATGTTCATGCCAGAGACATTGATAACACGGAATCAATTACAGCATTCGATCCAGCCGCTACCCAAAAAGACAATGGAGCGTATAATAAGTCAGTATCAGCAAATTCAGAATCGATTACGCAAGTATCTGTGCTTGGGTCATTATCAGCTAGCAGTGGAGAGATTACAGTAATAATGAGTAACGTCAAACATATCAGCATCGCATAGCCATGTTTCATTTAACCCTCCTTATCTACCTGGTATATTTGCATAGAAATACACTCTTGAGCCATCCCAGGTGGGGGCAAGCATGTAACACTCCACTATATTCATACCTTTAGCAACGAGCTTTCTGCTTTCTCCCGTATCAAGATCCCTTACCCATAATTCTTCTGGATATCCAGGACTTACATAATAAATTATGTTAGCCTGCTTACACATAACCCCTAAATACTCGTATACATATGAATAATTTGCATTTTTGACTAGTATGTTGGTGCCGGTCTCACTAATAATATCATAAACACGGATGTAATAGTCGGTAATTGTGTTGGTATTATGAGTAATATAGCGCCGATCCATAGATATTGAAAACATTGAATAGGGACGACTACTTCCGCCTTGATCATCAACAGTGTTTCTATCACTTCCATCAAGTCTGGAACGGAATACCCCAGCCTTTTCATAATAAACGTAGTCCTCTATCTCAGAGTAAGTTGGATTAACCGCAATAGAGTCTGGGCTTGGAATAATGTCAGATTCTCCTGTATTCAGATTTAGCCAATACATGTATTCTGTAAATTTAGAAGGTTCCCCGTACCCTTTTGATGAGTATGTAACATAGTTTCCCAGATCCGAGACAATTGGGTTTCTCAGTGTTCTTACACTCTCAGATGTCAGTTGTCTGGAAGTCATCGTATTTAGATTTAGCTCATGGATATTTTTATCTCTGGAGGCAAAATAGAGCTTACTGCCATCGGGAGATTGCGACAATCGGGCAGGATTGTTCTGAAGGGTGTAGATATTATCTGTAATGCATACCGGACGGATCGTATCCGTCTCCGATATCCACAGCCTTTCCCCATAGAAGATTATCCGGTTGTCTTTGGTCATGTAGATATCCCAGAATCCGGTTGTGCCATAATAACCATCTACTTTCTTGATCTTCCTGAACCCCGTCCCATCGGCATTGATGCTGCAAAGCCAGGGCTCATAATGTGGATACTCCGGTTCGGTAATGCACGAATTCATCACAAACAGCATTCCAGCCAATAAAGCCAGATACAAATATCTTTTCATGGCTTCCTCCTACCTCTCCAATTTAGTGGCAGTTGACCATACTGTTGAGCGCAAGATCAACAAGTCAAAACAGGAAAAAAGCGCCATACACCGGCATTTATTCATCCTTCTTCTCCCACTTGTTCCACTAAGATTCACTCAATCAGTAGCCGCCATGACTGTCAATATCTTTATCTTTTGACTGATGTTCAATTAGGGTGGGACGTTCTGTTTTTACAGGCAGGATAAGCTTGCACAAAAATAGTCTCTCCCAGCAAAAAGATTTTACCAAACAAAAAAGGCGGGATATCCCGCCTTTAAGCATTGTTCTTTTGGCTTAGGCTACCATCTGAGATGGGCAAAAGCGCGGTTGGCGTCTGCCATCTTGTGGGTGTCTTCACGTTTTTTGATCGAAGCCCCTTCTTTCTTGTAGGCTGCCATCAGTTCCGCGGCAAGCTTTTCGGTCATGGTCTTCTCGCTGCGGGCACGGGCATAGCTGATCAGCCAACGGAAGGCCAGGGCACGGCCGTTTTTCTCGTTCACTTCCAGCGGTATCTGGTAGTTTTGGCCACCCACGCGGCGGGAAACAACCTTCACCAAGGGGCGCACATTTTCCAAAGCGGTCTTGAATACCTCGAGGGGTGGTTGTTTGGTTTTTTCGCTGATGATGTCGAAGGCGTCATACACGATCTTTTCGGCGAGGCTTTTTTTGCCTTGTTTCATCAGGCAATTCATGAACTTAGAGAGAACCAGGTCGTTGTATTTGGGATCCGGAAGCACTTCACGGACAACGGCTTTTCTTTTTCTTGGCATGTCTCAGATCCTCCCCTATTTCTTGGCTTTGGGACGCTTGGTTCCATATTTGGAACGTGATTTTACACGCTTTTCGACACCGGCGGAATCCAGGGCTCCGCGCACAATGTGATATCTCACACCGGGAAGGTCTATCACACGTCCGCCGCGCACCAATACGATGCTGTGCTCCTGCAGGTTGTGGCCTTCTCCGCCAATGTATGCTGTCACTTCAAATCCGTTTACCAGACGGACACGCGCTACTTTGCGCAAAGCTGAGTTCGGTTTCTTGGGCGTAGTCGTGTAAACACGAGTGCATACTCCGCGCCTTTGCGGACATCCCATAAGCGCCCTGTTCTTTTTCTTCTTTTCGATCTCAGTTCTGCCTTTTCTAATCAGTTGATTAATGGTTGGCACTGATTACCTCCATTTATTACTTGGGTTATTTGGTTTAAAAGTCATAGTAATCTTCCACTTCCTCGCCTTTTCTGGCGTGCGCGAAGCGGTCGATGATCTCAGCCACGGTTTCACCGCTGTTCACCGCGTCTTCCAGCATGCTGTTGATGGCTTTGGTGCCTGTTCCGACAGGGATTCTGTGACCCAGGATGATGCTTTCCTTGAGGCCTTCAAGCTGGTCAACCCTGCCTTCGATGGCGGCTTTGGTTAGCACTTTGGTGGTTTCCTGGAACGAAGCTGCCGAAAGCCAGCTATCCGTCAACAGTGAAGTTTTGGTGATTCCCAGCAACAACTGTTCAAACTGAGCGGGAGTCTTGCCAAACTTGATGGTCTCCCTGTTTTCTTTTTCCACCTTGATCTTGTCCACGATGTCGCCTTCCAGGAATGAAGTGCTGCCACTGTCGGTGATGCGCACTTTTTTGAACATCTGGCGGATGATCACGCTGACGTGCTTGTCGTCTATCTTGACGCCCTGCTTGCGGTAAATCTCCTGAATTTCGTTGAGGATCATCAGTTGGGCTTCGATGATACCTTTCACCAGCATGTCGTGGGGATCCAAAGGCCCGTCGGAAAGCGCGTCTCCGCTCTCCACATGGTCTCCCTGGTGCACGGTGATGCGTTTGCCTGTGGGAATCGAATACTTTCTTCCTGCCAGGGGCTGACCCTTCTTGACGGTGTCATCGGTAACCAGGATGCTTTCCTGCATCGCCGGAATCTGAAGCACTTTGCCGCAGAGGGGGGTTCCAACCTTCACGCTGTCGCCGTCGGAGACGATCAGTTGCAGTCCCTTGGGAATCTCGTGGATTTCGGGTTTGGCGTTACGCCTGGCCACATGCACGAACTTCTTTTTGTCTTCCTCGACAATGGTCACCTTGCCGTCTTTCCGGCTATAGACCGTCTTGGGCGACAGGACGGCAACCTGGTTGACAAAGTCGTCGGATTGCACCACAACCTTGCCGTCGAAGGGAGCAAAGATGCCGTTGCTTGGAGTAACGAAGATATCGCGGCCGGTTTTCTTCAAACCGCCGATAGTGACGATGCCTTCAATATCTGAAATCTTGGCTTTGTCTTTAGGTACCCTGGCTTCAAAGAGGTCCTGCACCCTGGGCAGTCCGCCCGTGATATCCCTTTGTTTGATGGTCATACGCGAGGTCTGGCCCAGGATATCGCCGGTATGCACAAAGCTGCCGTCCTCCACCTTGATCACCAGACCGGCTGGCACGGGCACCAGCACAACGCTGCCGTCTTCCCCGACAATCCTGAACTGGGGTTGTTTTTTGCGGTCTTTGGATTCGATGATCGTCATGTCGCGGGTGAAGGTGATGTCGTTATATTCTTCTTTGAAAGTGATGTCTTTGATGAAGTTCTCATAGTGCAACACACCCTTCGCGGTTGAGATGAGGGGGTTGTTGAACTGGTCCCAGCTCATGATCTTGGTGTTGAGGGCTATCTTCTGGCCATCCCGGACGTGGACGGTGGCGGCGTATTCAACCTTGTACTCTTCGAGGATGTTGTTGTCATCATTCTCATCGATAACCAGGATTTTACCCAGGTGGCTGACCGAGATAAGCTGGTTTTCGATATTCGTGACAGTGTTCATGCGGTCAAAACGCACTATACCGTCATGGTTGGATACCACTTCCGCCAAGTCAGTGGCAGTGGAAGCGGCTCCACCGATGTGGAAGGTACGCAGGGTGAGCTGTGTTCCGGGTTCGCCGATGCTTTGAGCCGCGATGACCCCAACAGGGTCGCCTATGGTGGCAGGTTTTTGAGTGGCCAGGTTGCGTCCGTAACACTTGGCGCAGATGCCGTGATCGGCTTCACAGGTGAGAACCGAGCGCACATGCACGCTAACGACGCCATGATTCTGTATGGTGCGGGCCATTTTATTGCTGATCTCATGTCCCGCTTCCACCAGTATTTTTCCAGTGACAGGGTCAATCACGTCATCCACCGCGGTACGGCCCTGGATGCGGTCGGCAAGGGAGGTGACAACCTCGTTGCTTTCCTTGAGCATGCTCATGTGCACGCCACGGGCAGTTCCGCAGTCGTCCATTGTGATAATGGCATTTTGCGCCACGTCAACCAGACGCCTGGTCAGGTAGCCGGCGTCGGCTGTTTTCAACGCGGTATCGGCCAGTCCTTTTCTCGCTCCGTGAGTGGAAACGAAGTATTCCAGAACGGTAAGGCCATCCCGGAAATTGGATTTGATGGGGGTTTCAATCACGTCTCCGCCGCCGTATGATCCGATCTTGGCGGGCTTGTCCATCAGGCCGCGCATGCCGCCCAACTGCTTGATCTGGTCTTTACTGCCACGGGCGCCGGATTTAAACATCATATAGATGGAGTTTAGGCCTTTTCTGCTGCGCGAAAGCTCTTCCATCATCTCATCGGTGACGCGGACTGTGGTTTTCTTCCAGATATCCACAACGCGGCCAAAACGCTCGTTCTCTGTGATTCCGCCTTTTTGGTGTAGCTCAAACACGCGGCGGACTTCATCTTCAGATTGCTTGATGATGCTGTCTTTCTTCTCGGGCACCACAACGTCGCTGAAGCTGAATGTCACACCAGCGCGGGTGGCATAAGCGAAGCCCAGGGTTTTAAGCTCATCCAGCACTATGGCGGTGCGCCACTGGCCAACGGCGTCAAAGCACAGCATGGCGAGGTCGTTAAGCTTGCCTTTGTCGTAAATGATGTTTTGGAAACCCACTTCTGCGGGGATGATCTGGTTGAAAATAACCCTTCCAACCGTTGTTACGATAAAGTTGTTATCTATTTTTACCCTTATCCAGGTGTGCAGATCAAGGCTGCGGCCTTCCTGGTCCGGGCCTTTCACAGAGTAAAGCTGTTCTTCCGCTTCATAGGCGGCAATCACCTCATCTGTGCCGTAGAAATGGCGCAGCTTGGTAACGTCTTCCGGCGCCGGATCCACTTCCATGGTCAGGTAGTAGCAGCCCAAAACAATATCCTGGTTTGCCGCCATTGCCAGCCTGCCATTTGATGGCAGCAGGAGGTTCCTTGTGGAGAGCATCAGGACACGGGCTTCTATCTGCGCCTCCATGGACAGGGGAACATACACACCCATCTGGTCGCCGTCGAAGTCCGCGTTGAAAGGAACACAGACCATCGGATGAAGCTGGATGGCACGGTTGTCCGTCAATACCGGCATGAAAGCCTGGATACCCAAACGGTGCAGGGTCGGGGCGCGGTTCAGCAACACAGGATAATCTTTGATCACATCTTCCAGGATCGACCAGATCTCAGGTTGCTTTTTCTCGATCAGCTTTTTGGCATTCTTGACCTTGTCCACCTCACCCATCTTTTGCAGGCGTTCGATCAGGTAGGGCTTAAAGAGCTCCACAGCCATGTCTTTGGGAATTCCGCACTGATAGAGCTTGAGTTCCGGACCCACGGTGATCACGGAACGGCCGGAATAGTCCACGCGTTTGCCGAGCAGGTTTTGGCGGAATCTGCCCTGTTTCCCTTTCAATTGGTCGGTGAGTGATTTTAAGGGGCGGTTGCCTCTGCCCCTCACGGGCCTGGCCTTGCGCGAGTTGTCGATCAGGGCATCCACGGCCTCCTGCAGCATACGCTTTTCGTTGCGCAGGATAACCTCGGGGGCACGTATTTCCAAAAGCTGTTTCAATCTGTTATTGCGGGTGATAACCCGGCGATACAGGTCGTTGAAGTCTGCCGTGGCAAACCTGCCACCTTCCAGCGGCACCAGAGGCCGCAGTGTGGGAGGAAGCACGGGCAGGGCTTCCATGATCATGTATTCAGGCCTGTTGCCCGATTTGAGGAAAGCGTCCACGATCTTGAGCTTGTTGATCAGTTTCTGCTTGTGCAGAGTGGCCTTTTCCATTTTTAAGCGGGAACGTATGTTCAGCACTTCGTTATGTAGATCGATTCTGCTCAGTAGCTCACGGATGGCTTCAGCCCCCATCATGGCGATAAAGTTGTCGCCGACCTTGTCTTTGATCTCGTAGTATTCATCCACTTCGATCAACTCGAATTTTTCATAGGGGCTGTCACCCGGATCTATCACGATAAATGACTCGTAATAGAGCACACGCTCAAGATCCTTGACCGTCATGTCCAACAGTGTCCCGATCTTGCTGGGGGCGCTTTTGACAAACCAGATGTGGGCGATCGGCACAGCCAGCGAGATATGCCCCATGCGGGTTCTGCGCACCCTGGAGGTGGTAACCAGCACATTGCATCGATCGCAAACTGTGTTTTGAAAACGTTTCTTCTTATATTTACCGCAAGCGCATTCGTAATCCCGTTCCGGGCCAAAAATCCGCTCGCAGAACAATCCGTCCTTTTCGGGTTTCAAGGTTCGATAGTTGAGGGTGTCCGGCTTCGTGACCTCTCCATTTGACCATTCTTCAATGGTTTCCGGGGAGGCCAGTCTGATGCGGACATAATCATATTCGTTGGGACGAATCTCGCGTTTGTTATCTTTTAACATGCTTATCTCTCCTCACCCATATCGGATTCCTTGATGAATTCAATATCGAATCCCAAGGATTTTAGCTCACTGATGAGCACATTGAATGACTCCGGCACTCCGGGAGCAGGTGGATTCTCTCCCCGGGTAATGGCTTTGAAAGCGTTGTTACGGCCATCGACATCGTCGGATTTGATGGTGAGCATTTCTTCCAGCACATGCGCCGCGCCATAAGCTTCCAAGGCCCAAACTTCCATTTCTCCCAGCCTCTGTCCACCGTGCTGAGCTTTGCCGCCCAGGGGTTGCTGAGTTATGAGGGAATAGGGGCCTGTTGAACGGGCGTGCATTTTATCGGCAACCAAGTGATTGAGTTTCATCATATAGATGATGCCTACGGTGACCCTCTCTTTGAAGGGTTCTCCCGTTTTGCCGTCATACAATACTTGCTTGCCATCCACTGGCAGGTTGGCTTTTTTCAGTTCTGTTTCTATGTCGTTTACGGAAGCGCCGTCAAAGATTGGCGTTTCCACGTCAAAGCCCAGCACCTTGGCAGCCATACCCAGATGGGTCTCCATGATCTGCCCGATATTCATACGGGAGGGAACACCCAGGGGGTTCAAGACTATGTCAACCGGTGTCCCGTCTTCCATGAAGGGCATGTCTTCAATGGGCGCGACAATCGATATGACGCCTTTGTTGCCGTGACGTCCGGCCATTTTGTCGCCAACTTCGATCTTTCTCTTCTTGGCCACATACACTTTGACCATTTTGCGAACGCCATACTGAAGCTCGTCTCCGTGTTTGATGCGTTCGCGGGATTTGCGGTATATATTCTCGCTTTGTTCGAGCGACTGTTTGATCTTGAGGATGATCTGGCTGTAAATCTGTTCATTCTTTTCAGTATCCGCCACCAGTTCCACATCCAGATCCAGCTTTTTGAAGTTTATCCTGCCGATATCGGTTTTGGTGATCTTCTTACCGGGGGGAATGAAAAAGATGTTGGTTTTTTCATCCCAGATCGTTTTGGCGGTTTCGCCCAGAAGAGCGGCAGACAGCTTCTCTTCCTTGAATTCCTCCACTTTCTTGCGCCGGAGGTTGAGTTCAGATTTGAGCTTGGAATACTTTTCTTCCTTGTCGTCCTCTTGTTCGGCACCCTCTTCCAGACGAGAAAACATTTTGACATCGATAACTACGCCTTCCATGCCTGGTTTCGCTTTCAGCGAGCTGTTCGTAAAGTCACCTGCGCGGTCACCAAACAGCGCACGCATCAGATTCTCTTCCGGGGAAGGATCAATTTCGATGCTCTTGGGAGTTACTTTACCCACGATGATGTCCCCTGCATGAATCACTGATCCGACACGGACGATACCTGTCTTGTCCAGGTTTCTCAGCGCGTTGGCTGGTACGTTGGGGATGTCGTAGGCAAGTTCTTCGCGTCCATTTTTAACGTTGCGCACCAATACTTCCATCTCTTCAATATAGATGGATGTCAGGGTGTCTTCGCGGGCGACCTTTTCGCTCAGGATTATAGCATCCTCATAGTTATAGCCATACCAGGGCATAAAAGCGACCAGAAGGTTGGTGCCAAGTGCAAGACGGTTGTCTTCGACACAGCCTCCGTCCGAGATGGGCTGGCCTTTTCTCACAGTGTCGCCAATACGCACTATCGGCCTTTGATTGTTGCAGGTATCCTGGTTGGTACGCACAAATTTCTTGAGCTTAATCTGATTGCCTGTCCCCAGATAGAAAGCTTCGTCTTTCTCGCTCAAGGGCTTGATCTCTATATAGGATGAGGTAACGTTTGTCACAACGCCATCGTATGGAGCAATCGCGATATTGGAAGTATCCATGGTGGCAATCCTCTCCATACCAGTTCCCACCAGAGGCGCCTGGGGGTTTATGAGAGGAACGGCCTGGCGCTGCATGTTCGATCCCATCAGGGCACGGTTCGCGTCATCGTGCTCCAAAAACGGGATCATGGCCGCTGAAACGGAAACCATCTGCTGGGGTGAAACGTCCATATATTGAACCAGTTTGGGGCTGATCTGAATAAATTCGCCCTTTTCCCTGGCAAAGACGGGGTCGTCAGTAATCCTGCGTTTATCATCCAGATGGACGTCGCACTGGGCTATAATATATTTCTCTTCCTGAGCGGCGTCAAAGTATTCGTACTCATCGGTCACGACGCCGTTCACAACCTTGCGGTAGGGTGTTTCGATAAAGCCCAGGTGGTTGATCCTCGAGTATATGGAAGGCGACACAATAAGGCCGATATTGGGTCCTTCGGGAGTTTCAATCGGGCACACTCTTCCATAGTGGGACGCGTGTACGTCTCTGACTTCGAAACCTGCTCTTTCTCTGGTCAAACCTCCAGGCCCAAGAGCTGAAAAAGCTCTTTTATGACGCAGGGCTGCCAGAGGATTGGTCTGTTCCATAAACTGGGACAGTTGGCCTGTTAGGAAGAAAGACTGCACCACCGAGATCAAAGCGTTGCTGTTTACCAGGTCATGCACGGTGATCTCGTCAGTATTGGCAATCGTCATGCGTTCCTGAATGATCCTGGCGACCATCGCCAATCCGGTATTGTACTGTTCCTGAAGCAACTCTCCCACAGTGCGCACCCGGCGGTTGGCAAGATGGTCTATATCGTCCACTTCGTCTTTGTCGTGGTAGATATCTATCAGTGTCTTGAAAATATGCACAAAGTCTTCCACGCACAAAGTCAGAACATTCATATCCACGTCAATACCCAGGCGAACGTTAATCTTGTAGCGACCCACTTCTCCCAGATTGTAACGCTTTTCGTTGAAGAACATCCTGTCCACCAGTTGCTTGGCACTTTCCAAGGTAGCGTCTTCGCCGGGGCGTATCAGGCCATAAATCTTTTTCAGTGCTTCTTCCTGATTGGTGGTGGGGTCTTTGGATATGGTGTTCTCCAACACCTTGCGGGCAATCTCAAAGTTGTAGTCGATAACTTCAACTTTTTTCACGCCAGCTTGTTCCAAGGTTTTGATCAGATTATCTGTCAGTTGTTCATTGGCCAAAGCCGCCGGTTCTTCTTTTCCGGCAACCATGATATCTTTGTAGAGGTGTCTTCCCTTCGCCTCGGCCAGCTTGAGCGATTCGTGCTCGTAGAATATCTTTCTTAGTTCCTCGTTGGTGGAGATGCCAATGGCTCTAAGCAAAATAGTGACCGGCAATTTGCGGCGCTTGTCGATATGCACATACATGACATCATGGATGTCGATATCAAATTCCAGCCATGAACCGTTGTAGGGAATGACTTTGGCCGAGTATAGCGTTTTACCGCTGGGATGCTTTTCTTCCGAAAAGAAAACGCCCGGGGATCTCTGCAACTGAGAAATGACCACCCGTTCCGCGCCATTGATGATAAAGGTTCCCTGTTCTGTGATCAGGGGGACCTCACCCAGGAACACGTCTTGCTCTATCGTATCCTTGTGTTCGCGAACTCCTTCGTTCTGTTCGAAAATACTCAGTCGCATCTTTGCTTTGAGTGGCGCCTGGTAAGACAGATTTCTTTCTCTGCACTCGTCTATGCTATACTTCTCTTGCAAGATACTGTATTCCAAGAACTCCAACAGGAAATGCCCCTTGGTGTCTTCTATGGGAAATATAGACTCAAATACTGCTTGCAGCCCTTTCTTTTCACGGCGAAGAGGATGGATATCCTTTTGCAGGAAGTCGTTAAACGAATCGACTTGCATCGCGAGCAAGTTCGGGATTTCGACTTCAGGGATCCCCAGTTCAGCTAATCTTCCGGATATCCGGGAATAACTTTTGATCTTTCTCAAAAGCTCACTCCTTTGTGGTTCTAAACCTACGCATAATCAATCGATCGGCCAATATACTAGATTGCCTAGTGCTTGATAATAGTCTGTGTCGTTGTTCTTCTGACTGTGGCCTATACAAGTGAACAATCCGTTAATATGATGCATAATTAGTCCAAAAAAAGTCCCTGAGGACTTTTTTTGGACATTTGCTTGGGAACAAAATCCCTTATTTAAGTTCGACAGAAGCACCGGCTTCTTCGAGTTTTTTCTTAACGGATTCGGCTTCTTCTTTACTGACTTTTTCCACGACCATCTTGGGAGCGCCGTCAACCAGGTCTTTTGCTTCTTTCAATCCAAGTTTGGTGATCTCGCGCACGACCTTGATCACGTTGATCTTCTTTTCTCCGGCACCAGCAAGGATTACGTCAAATTCAGTCTGTTCTTCCTTGGCTTCAGCGGCGGCGCCAGCTGCGGGAGCGGCTGCGACCGCGACCGGAGCGGCTGCGGAAACGCCAAATATCTCTTCCATCTCTTTGACAAGTTCAGAGAGCTCAAGAACGGTCATCTCTTTAACCAGGTCAATAACTTGTTGCTTTTTATCGGACATTATTTCCTCCAGGGATAATTTATATTAGCTTGCTTTTTTAGCTATAGCATCAAGCGCATACACAAATTTACGAATGATGCCTTGGTTGATGTTCACAAAATTGCTGATCGGAGCATTCAGGCTGCCCAGAATCTTTGCCAGCAACTCTTCCCGGGAGGGAAGTTTGGCCAGAGCTATAAGCTCATTGGCATTGAACACATGGCCACCGATATACCCAACTTTGAAGCTGGGAAAAGCGGCTTCTTCCATCACTTCTTTAATGAACTTTACCAGAATTCTGGCTGGCGCTACTTCGTCATTATGGCATATCGCCACAGCAGTAGGACCGGTCAAATAGCTGTCCAGTTCTGTGATGCCCAACTCATTGAGAGCGATCTTGATGAGAGTATTTTTTTGCACCAGGTAATCCACCTGCGTCTTGCGAAACTCATTGCGCAGGGTGTTAACCTGTTCCACGTTAATTCCCTTGTAATCCACCAGTACGATCGCTTTGGCGCTGTCTAACTTCTCTTTCAGATGTGCTACGATGTCATATTTTACTTGTTGTACCATCTGTCATTCCCCCTTTAGCTCTTTGCTTCCAAGGTTGCGCTTGCGACTTGTACCTTGATGCCGGGACCCATGGTCGTGCAGAGGGTGATGCTTTTGATATAGACGCCTTTCATCGTGGGCGGCCTGTCTTTTAGCACCGCTGCGAGGACTGCCTTGAGGTTGTCCTTCAGCTTCTCATCCGGAAAGCTAATCTTGCCGAAGACTATGTGCAGGTTTCCAAACTTGTCAACCCGGTAGGCAATCTTGCCACCCTTTGCTTCTTCGACCGCTTTACCGATATCCATGGTCACGGTACCAACTTTTGGATTTGGCATCAGGCCGCGCGGGCCCAATACTCTACCCAGCTTTCCGATACGGCCCATAAGGGACGGCATGGTGATCACGACGTCGAAATCAAACCATCCGGCTGTGATTTTTTCCATCAGATCATCCATACCAACGTAATCGGCTCCGGCCTTTTTGGCCTCTTCTGCCTTATCGCCCTCGGCAAACACCAAAACGCGGGTTACCTTGCCAGTCCCATGCGGGAGTACAAGCGAGTTTCGGATCTGCTGATCGGCTTTGCGCGGGTCAACGCCCAAATTGAAATGAACTTCGACGGTCTCATCAAACTTGGTTGCTGGCAACGATTTCAGCAACTTGAGAGCTTCGTCAAGATCATATCTCTTCTGGCGGTCATACTGCGCATAGGCATTGTTGTACCTTTTGCTATGTTTCATTGACTCTCCTTATGAATATTATCTCCTGCATAGGGCGGCTTTAGTCTTCAACGACTACACCCATGCTCCTTGCAGTACCTGCGATCATACTCATAGCAGATTCAAGGGTATCACAATTCAAATCCTGGATTTTAAGCTGCGCTATGCTGCGCAGTTGCTCCTGGTTAATCTTCCCCACCTTGGCTTTATTGGGAGTGGAGGATCCCTTGGCCAGCCCGGCTTCCTTTTTGATCAGGACGGAGGCTGGGGGGGTCTTTATCTCAAAGGTGAAGGATTTATTTTTTGCGACATAGATAACCACAGGAAAAACCATCCCTGGTTGGTCGCCTGTTTTCTCGTTAAATTGGCGGCAGAAATCCGGAATGTTCACTCCAACCTGGCCCAAAGCGGGGCCCACGGGTGGAGCCGGTGTGGCTTTACCAGCCGGAAGCTGGAGTTTAATCATCGCGACATAGTCTTTTGGCTTGGCCATTTATTACCTCTGTATATATATCAATTACTTTTTATAAATCTCAACCTGATTGGCGCTAAGCTCGACCGGCGTTCTTCTTCCGAAAACCGTTACATCAATTATCAACTTGGCACCGTCATCCGCAACTTTCTGCACAATTCCTTCAAAATCGGTGAAGGGGCCGTTGGTCACCTTGACCATATCACCAGGCATATAGGAGAAGACTTTTCCAGGCTCCTTCTCCCTGTCGGCTATGCCGAGCAGGCGGTTGACCTCCTCTTCCTCAAGGGGAATCGGATCCTTATGCTCTTTGCTTTGGCCCAAAAACTTCGTTACTCCCGCGATATTGAGAATATAGGTTCTCAACTCCGGACTAAGGTCTGCCTGGATGATAACATAGCTGGTGAACAGCTTGCGCTCGCGCTCTACTTTCTTGCCCTCGCGGATAATAAAAGATTTGCGCACCGGCACCAGCAACTGGCCGACTTGTTCTTTCAGGCTGGTGCCCTCAAGACCCTTTTCTATGGCCAGTTTAACCTTGTTTTCATGGGATGAGAAGGTATGGATCACATACCATTTCATTTCCGCCATAAATTCTAAAACACCAACTCGACAATCTTGCTAAATCCAAGATCCACCAAACTAAGAAAGATCGCCACTATGGCGGAGATCACGATCACCACCACTGTGCCTTCTTTCAAGTCAGCTTTGGTTGGCCAGGTCACGGATTTCATTTCGGCCACCACTTCATGGAAAAAGCGGGTTACTTTTTCAAATTTCATTCAATCACCACCGTCTAAATATGCTGGGCAGGTTACGCTCCCGCCTCAGGCCGTCAGGTTGCAAATGTGGCAGGACAGGCAGGAATCGAACCCGCAACCCCCGGTTTTGGAGACCGGTGCTCTACCAATTGAACTACTGTCCTGCAACAATTATGCTCTATACTAACGCTGTTTGTGCAACGTGTGTTTCCGGCAGGTGGGGCAGAATTTCTTCAGCTCCATCCTGTTCGGATGTTTGCGCTTATTGCGTGTTGTGGTATAGTTCCTGTTTTTGCAATCTTCGCAAGCCAGGATAATTATATCTCTCATTTTTCCTTACCCGGATCTACTACTCGATAATGGAAGATACCACTCCGCTGCCGATGGTGCGGCCGCCTTCACGGATAGCAAAGCGCAGACCCTGTTCCATCGCGATGGGGGTGATAAGTTCAGCGTTGATCTCAACGTTGTCGCCGGGCATGACCATCAATACGCCTTCGGGCAGGGTCAGGGTTCCGGTCACGTCAGTGGTACGGAAATAGAACTGGGGACGGTAGCCGGTACGGAAGGGTTTCTGCCGTCCGCCTTCATCCGCTGTGAGTATGTAGGTCTGTCCCACGAACTTGGTGTGAGGAGTGATGGATTTGGGCTTGGCCAAAACCATTCCGCGTTCCACGTCGGTCTTTCCAAAACCGCGCAGCAGCACGCCAATGTTATCTCCAGCCTGGGCTTCGTCCAACAGTTTGCGGAACATTTCCACGCCGGTGCAAGTGGTTTCCACTGTCTCTCTGATACCAACGCGTTCGACCTTGTCACCGACTTTGATGACGCCGCGCTCGACACGGCCGGTAGCGACAGTGCCGCGTCCGGGAATCGAGAAAACGTCTTCCACGGGAAGCAGGAAGGGTTTGTCTGTAGCGCGGTCAGGCTGAGGAACGTAAGAATCGACCGCGTCCATCAGAGCCTGGATCTGGGCTTCGCCTTCGGGATCGGCGTTTAGGGCTTTGAGAGCTGATCCGCGGATAACGGGAAGTTCGCTGCCGGGGAATTCATACTTCTCAAGCAGTTCACGCACTTCCATCTCCACCAGGTCAAGAAGTTCCGGATCATCAACCAGGTCGCATTTGTTCATGAATACGACGATGGCGGGCACGCCCACCTGACGGGCAAGCAGGATGTGCTCGCGGGTCTGAGGCATGGGGCCATCATAAGCGCTCACGACGAGGATGGCACCATCCATCTGGGCAGCACCGGTGATCATGTTTTTGATGTAGTCAGCATGTCCGGGGCAGTCCACATGCGCGTAGTGTCTGGTTTCTGTTTCATATTCGACGTGGGAAGTTGCGATGGTTATTCCGCGGGCTTTTTCTTCCGGTGCATTGTCGATACTGTCGAATGAACGGAATTTAGCGCCGCCCTTTTTGCTTAAATACGAAGTGATCGCTGCGGTGAGCGTGGTCTTGCCATGATCAATGTGTCCAATCGTACCAACATTAACATGTGGTTTGTTACGTACGAATTTTTCTTTTGCCATTTTTCCTCCAGGAATCCTGCAACGGACTCCATGTCGTGTTTATTTCGTTATATAAAAGAAAGTGGAGCTCAAGATCGGACTCGAACCGATGACCTCCTCCTTACCAAGGAGGTGCTCTACCTGCTGAGCTACTTGAGCTGTTATATATACTTGTCTTAAATATCGTTGGAGCGGGAAACGGGGTTCGAACCCGCGACCCTCAGCTTGGAAGGCTGATGCTCTAGCCAACTGAGCTACTCCCGCTGGCCTGTTAAAAAAGTGGTGGACAGGGAAGGATTCGAACCTCCGCAGGCTCACGCCGCCGGGTTTACAGCCCGGTGCCATTAACCACTCGACCACCTGTCCACAATTTATGGAGCCGATGAAGGGAGTTGAACCCCCAACCTATTGATTACAAATCAATTGCTCTGCCATTGAGCTACATCGGCATCAAGTTTATCCAATCAATTTAAGCACTGTTTTTTTGTCAAACACTTTTTTGTTCACTCTATGCATACCCACGAAATAATGTGGAGAGTGCATTTTTTTCGATTCCCTGATTATGTCAATCAAAAAGTCAGATTTCCCGCCAAACCGGGCTCGGGCTAATGCTAATTCGCTTTCATCAAGCTATCTATGCAAGTTGTAATTTGAAATACTCTCGTAAAGTTGGTGGTTAGGGTGGAAAGGAGGCGTCCAGAAAGGACTTCGTGGCATCGTGATGTCGTGGTGTTACTGATAAAGAAATAGAACACGGACGACAGGATCGACAGGATTTGCGCGGATATATTGAAAGGTGAAAAGGCAAAGTGATGAAGGCGGTTTGAGGTGTCCTGAAACAGACCCTATCAGAACTATATACTGCGTCATCCCGGGCAAGCCGGGGTCCTCGACGGATCGGTTACGATCCGGTGGGGTGGTTTGACCCGGGATCCAGTCTTTTAGAAAACTTATAGTTAGATTAAAAACAAAGAACACCCTCTCATCCTCCTATGAATTCGTTTTATGCCCCTATATATATAGGGGCTACGATCCCTCCAAACCAGACGGGACGCTGCTTCCAGAGCCAGACGCGGGTGATACGACCCGGTAGCCCGGCAACTGCCGCCACCGTTTGCCCTCGCGCGCACGAGGCAGCTAAGTCTATATATTCCTGGGGTCATCCTTAACTTGGTGAGGGATGACCTAAGGATGATGGCGGCAAATCCAGTCGCAGCAAGGGAGAGCGCTATGAAGGAATATGAAGAATATTGCTGTTGTTATTGGTGAATGTAATACTATATTGTTTGCGTTCATCATTATTTATAGTGAAAAGGTGGAAAGGATTATAGAACGCGGATAACAGGATCGACTGGATCTTTGAGGGTGGAAAGGTGGAAAGCTTAAATGGTGGAAAGGTTCCCCCGAAACAAGTCCACCAGGCTATATACCGTGTCGTCCCGGGCAAGCCGGGGTCCTCGACGGATCGGTTACGATCCGTTGGGGTGAAATAGCTTGATCCGGGATCCAGTGCCCAGGGGTGGCAAAGTCCGTTTGCCACAGAGACCGGAGGTCTCTTCCAAACAGGCAACTCCGTCGCCTCTGCCGAACAGACTTCGGCAGCCCTTAAATAAGAAAGGATACAAGGACAAGCGTCCAGCCTAAAAACAAGCACCAAATCCCGCCCCCCCTTATAACCCCAATCCGCGTTCATCTGCGCCTTTTCTCCGCGAAAATCTGCGTGAACCGTATGACCCGTGATCCTGTCTTTTGAAAAAGGTCGTGAAAGGGTGATAAAAGGCGGTTCAGCGACCGCCTGTACTTTTACGGTACTCGCCATAGCACCTTTCCGCGCATAAAAAAAGGACCTGAGAACAGGTCCTTTTTATCTATGGTTGTTGGTTTGTGGTTATTTGATTATGACCATGTCGGCTCTGCGGTTCTTCGCTCTTCCTTCCGGTGTGTCGTTGGTGTCAATCGGTTTTTCGGAGCTGAATCCCTTTACCTCCATGCGATCCGCGGCAATACCCAGGCTCACAAGGTATTCCTTCACCACTTTGGCGCGGTTGAGGGACAGGGGAACGTTGATCGCGTCGCCGCCGGTATTATCGGTGTGGCCTTGAATCAGGATACGGGTTTTGGGAAGCTTCTTCATGGAAGCCGCCACTCTGCCCAGGAATTCTTTGTCTTCTTTGGTCAGGACATCTTCGTTAACTTCAAAGTGGACTACGTGCAGCTTCAGGTCTTCTTCCATGACTGCCTCCTCCACTGGCTTGGGCGCCACATCCGGAACCCCGTCTTCGTCTTCGAAATCGTTGTAGGTTTCCTTGGTGTCGATGCCTTGCCTTACAGTTTCGTCGGTGCCGGGAGCCTTGTCCCTGACATCCGGTATTCCATCCTGGTCGTTATCGGGATCGGGTATGCCGTCTTCATCCTCAAAGCCGTCAAAATCTTCAGGATCATAGGGGGCGCCGTCACGGTCGTCAGGAATGCCGTCGCCATCGCTGTCTTTTACTTCCGGGGCGATGTCGGGGACTCCATCTTCATCCTGGTAGTTGTTGTAAGTTTCCTTGGTATCGATGCCCAGCCTTACGGTCTCGTCAGTGCCGGGAGCCTTGTCCCTGACATCCGGGATTCCATCCTGGTCATTATCAGGATCGGGTATGCCGTCTTCATCCTCAAAGCCGTCAAAATCTTCCGGATCGTTCGGTGCGCCGTCACGGACATCAGGAATGCCATCGCCATCGTTATCTGGATCGGGAATGCCGTCATTGTCCTGGAATCCGTCAAAATCTTCGGGATCATTGGGGGCGCCGTCACGGACATCAGGAATGCCATCGCCGTCGTTATCGGGATCGGGAGCGCCGTCTTCATCCTCAAAGCCGTCAAAATCTTCCGGATTGTAAGGGTCTTTGTCTCTCTTGTCCGGGATTCCGTCGCCGTCGGTATCTTTCACTTCGCGGAAGTTGATGCCAATGCCTATATACGGCAGGTAGTAGCCATCCATTATGCCATCGGGGTTTTCGATGCCATCAATCCGGTCAGTGGTTGTATGCTCATATTTCAAGCCCAGGTCGATGTTGAAATCCCATTTGGTCAAAAAACTCAAGCCAGCCGACAGATGCGGCAGCACAAACATATAATCATTGATCCGGGTACCAACATGCTGCTGTGCGGGAGTATATTTGTAGATGTCGCTGCCATGGTGTGCAACGCCAAATCCCGCCGTCACAAAGGGGGAAATCCTGTTGATTACCGCCTCATCGCTGAAGTTCAGCGCCAAATATCTGGTGGGACGGAGTTTCATGAACAAGTCCACACCTTCAACCGATGATCTGAAACCACGTCCCAGGCCGTTATCGTCCAGCGATTTGGTTCTCAAATTGCCGAAGTAGGGATTCAAACCCAGGGAAATGTAGTCCTTCATCCATGCTTCCCAAGACACGCCGCCTGAGAAATTGTAGTTGTGTTCACCGTCTGTATCACTTTCGGGAATAGCCGTACCACCCTGGAAAGTGAGCGTACTGTCAAAAGCTAATAATGCCGGGTACAAACCCAACAATACAAAAGCAATAAGTAGATAACGTATAATTCTACCCATTTTACACCTCTTATTATATGGTCTTTGACCAATATTTTATTTAATTCCTCGCTGTCAAGCAAATAGTTTGTTCGTCTTTAAATCCAAAGCGTTTTTTGGCAGTGGATAAGGCATTCTGCGCCTTTCCCCAATGCAAGTTTGCTTCTGGAGTGGAAGCTGTACAAATCGATATTGGAGCCTGCCATATTGATTATGTCTTGACGGGAAATCCTGCTTAAAAAAGTATCGCGTGTCGCTTACGCACGTTTGGGGCGCCGAAGGTTCCGGCCTTGCCCCGGCAATCGTTTTTCACGCACGTTATTTTCGCAATTGATGGAGTTAACATGTTGAAACACATATTTGTCTTCACCTTGCTGCTGACCGCTGCTTTTTGTTACGCGCAAATCACGGTCTTTGCGGACGATTTTTCCACCCATCAGAATACAAGCTGGACCACCGGCGGCCAGATTGGTTCAAGCGCATTTTCTGTTTCCCGTTCTGGGGTTGATTGGGGCGCCCGGCGCAATACAGACCCTGCCCAATTGGAACTAAGTAACGACGCCAGCGGTGCAGCAAACGCTGCGGGATGGGTCTTTGCCAGCACTCCCACCGGCGGCTTTGCCTCTCCCTACAACCCAACTTTGAAATCGACCAACGGCCAGATAAGCTGGTATGTGAACCTCCGGCAGGTAAGAACCGATCCATCAGGTTTTGGCAGCGGCAATTATGGCGTGGCTTTCATCCTGGCAGGAACTTCCACAACGGCTAACAACAGCGGTACGGGCTACGCCCTTGCCTTGGGACAGTCAGGCTCCACCGACCCGCTCAGGCTGGTAAGATACAGCACAGGTATCACTTCTTTTACCAACATCATCACCAGCAATACCAGCGGACTGACCGATTTCGGGAATGAATACCTGAGCGTCAAAGTCACCTACAGTCCGGAAACCGATACCTGGGAACTGTTTCTTCGTAATGACGGCACATCCGGCTTTTCTGATCCTCAAAGCGGAACCCTGGTCTCTCAGGGGACGGTGGTTGACGGCACCTACACTTCGACCGCTTTGGGCTATCTGGGAGCTTACTGGCAAGGCTCCACCAGCGCCAATCAAACAGCTTTCTTCGACAATATCGCGGTGCAGGTTACCCCCAACCACGTCTCTTACCTGAATGTTCAACCCCTTGAACTGTCGGGGTTTTACTACATTCTCAACAATGGCCCCTCGCCTCAGCAGCATTTCAGCGTGAGTGGCTCAGATTTGATCCAGAGTATAACCATCTCCCCTTCAGAACACTATGAGATATCCACCTCGGAAGGGACTGGGTTTGTGGCCGCCAATCCCATCACCCTGGCTCCTGTTGGTGGAGTAGTGCCAGCTACAAACATTTATGTGAGGTTGAAAGCAGGTTTGCCCGCCCAGGATTATCAGGGGGAAAACATCAGCGTCTCCACCATGGGGGCCGATACTCAAAACGTGGTCTGCGGAGGCTCGGTTTTAGCTCCCGGGATCACAGTCTCCCCTGCCACCCTCTCCGGCTTTACCTATATGTATGGATTGGGGCCTTCCGGGGAACAAACTTTCACTGTCAGCGGGCAGAATGTCTATTCAGACATCAATTTGACCGCTCCGGCTGAGTTTGAAATATCGGCTTCTTCGGGCAGCGGCTTTGGCGCTTCGATCGTGCTTTCGCCAACAAAATCCAGCATTCCGGCCACGACAATCTATGTACGCTTGAAAGCTGGTCTCAACGTTGGAGAATACTTCAACAGGAACATCACCCTGTCCGCCTCGGGTGCTGCGAACAAAACAGTTTCCTGCAGTGGAAGCGTTACCAGCGGAGCCACCCCACAGGCTCCAACGGCACTGGCCGCCACCGATGTCAGCCCCACAAGTTTCACAGCCAATTGGACTCCCGTGGACGACGCCACTTCCTATCGGCTGGATGTCTTCACGGGCTCGAATATTGAGGATCTGTTTATCTCCGAATACGTGGAAGGCAGCAGCAATAACAAGTATCTTGAGGTCTTTAATGGAACTGATTCCTCGATTGACCTGTCTGATTACAGGCTGCAGACCTATTATAATGGTTCCACAACTCCGGCTGGCAACGTTCAGCTTTCTGGAACGATCGCCAGCGGGGCCTGCGTTGTTTATCAAAACAGCGCGGCTCAACTCACATTGCCCCCTGGAGTGACTGCCATTGATAATTCTTCAGTTAACTTCAATGGAAATGATGCCGTCGCTCTATACAAAATATCCACAGACAGCTATGTTGATATTTTTGGAAAAATCGGCGAAGACCCGGGTAATTATTGGGGCACGCCGCCGAACATAACCAAAGACCAAACCCTGGTCAGAAAAGCGTCAGTCTCCACAGGTATCACACAAAATCCAGCCTCTGGCTTTCCCACCCTGACAACGGAGTGGGATTTCTATCCTGTCGATACAGCTACTTACCTTGGTTCACACAGTTGCGGCAGAGCCATCAGCTATGTTCCCGGTTACCAGAACCTGGATGTGGGCAATGTAAGCAGCTATACGGTCACCGGCCTCGCTGAAAACACTCAGTACAAATATCTGGTCAGGGCGGTAAACCCTTATGGAACCAGCGCGAATTCCAACACCATTGAAGTAACCACCACCTCCAGCACAGCCCCCTCCATCTATGTTTACGGAACCCTCAATCCATTTTCCACATCTGAGGGCACTCCATCTGCCGCTCAGTCATACACCCTTTCTTCGGCCAACCTGAGCCAGAATGTCAGCATCGCCATTCCGGCGGGATTTGAACTCTCGGCCGATGGCGGAAACAATTATACCACGGGGGCAGCCAGCGTATCCCCCTCCTTCAACGGTCAGGTTTGGGTGCGCCTAAGCGGGGCAAGCAGCGGAACTTACAGCGGCAGCCTGGCACACTCCAGCACTGGTGCCACCACAGTCTATCTGGCGGTAAACGGAGTGGTCACCAGCGAAAGCATCAACGCCCCCACGATCCAGGCTCACAGCATAACTGGTTACCCGGCTTACACGTCAATCTCGTTGGAATGGTCCACCGGCAACGGCGCTTACCGGGTGGTCAAAATCAATACCAGCAACAGCTTTACAGCACCGGAAGACGGCAGTAGCCCCGCCGCGAACACCTTCTACACCGGATCTGGCGAACAGGTGGTTTACAACGGAGCCACTGAATACCTCGAGGGCGACCCCTTCAATGGCTGCACGGTCACCAACCTCACCCCAAACACCGTTTACTGGTTCAGGATCTATGAGTATAACGGAACCGGCATCGACACCCGCTATCTGACGACCACAGCCAGCAACAACCCCAAGTCCATAAGCACCACCAGCTCGCCTGGAACTGGCTATTACGCTGGCATCTATGGTTATGGAACCACCATCAAAGGCCTGCTCCACGACCTGCTGCGCACTACCCACACCACAGAATACTCATATACCGCCGCCACCACTCAACTCAAATACACCGACCAGGATCCCAACAACCCCAACAACGTCATCGAGATCTACACCCGCTGGAGCATTGACGCGGATTCGTATGGCGGCAGCGCATCAGACTGGAACAAGGAACACACCTGGAGTAAAAGCCATGGCGGTTTTGGCGACAACGCCCCCGCTGGCACCGACCTCCACCATCTGAGACCCTGCGACGCGACCGTGAATTCCTCCAAGAGCAACAAGGACTTCGATAATGGGGGAACTGCCGTAACAGACGACTCCCCGCCTCCCGGATACACCGGCGCCACCGGTTGCTACCAGACATATAACACTTGGGAACCGCGTCCCGAGGACAAAGGCGACGTTGCCCGCATCATCATGTATATGGCGGTTCGCTATGAAGGCACGGACACTTCCTACGATCTTGAGCTTGTGGACCACGATTATTCTGATGCAAGCCAAAACCTTCCCTATTACGGCAAACTGGCCACCCTGCTGCAATGGCACGTAGCCGACCCGCCCGATGCCTGGGAAGTCCGCCGCAACAACAGGATCGCCGAACGCCAGGGCAACCGCAATCCCTTCATCGATATGCCTGGCTACGCGGCCCGCATCTGGGCGCCCTGTCCGCTCTTCAACACCGATATCGGCACCACCAGCTTCACCGCCAACTGGAGCGTTCCCATCACAGCCACACGCTATTATCTTCAGGTGGCAACCGACAGCCTTTTCACCAATCTTGTTACGGCTTATTCAAACCTGAATGTGAACCTTGCCACCAGCCGTTCAGTTACAGGACTCCAAGCTGGCGGAACCTATTATTACCGCTTGCGTTCTTATTTCGAGGATGATTACGGAATGTGGTCGCCCTATCTTCAGGTGGTTCTGGATGAGCCTGTCACGGCTTCGGCAATCATCACCCCTTCCCAGACCCTCGAAGAAATCAACCTGGCTGGCTCCATACTCACTTTGACCCTCTCCAATGCCACCTTTACCGACGCGACTTTACTTGCCGCCAACTTCATTCTCAACAACGCCCCCGCGGGTCTGAGCGTCGCCAGTGTCAGCTATGTGAACGCAAGCACGGCGCGGATAACACTTGGCTTCAATGGCATGGATTTTGACCAGAACTACCCCAATTTCTCGGTAACTGTCAATTCTGCCGAGCTCAGCGTTCCCTACAACGTGACCAGCAACGCCATCACCATCCACGCGCATGTGGAAGGCACAGCCACGCTGGCCCTGGAAGGCTCAAACCTGAAGCTGACCATCACACCTGTGCCCGGAGCGGCGTCCTACCGTATATTTGGTTCCACCGATCCCTACGGGCAATATACCGACATTGGTTCAGAGGGAGTCTTTGATCCGGTGGAAAGCAATGTCTGGAGAATCCCACTTGACCATTTCACGGAACCAAGGCACTTTTTCAAAGTATCCGCTGTTCTGTGATACCGATTCTCTTTCCTTAACCCAATGTGAGACCATGTCGTTAGATAACGCACAGACCGGATTTGCGTGTCATCCCAGCCTGCCAGGTGTCGCTACTTCATCAGCAACATTTTCTTGCCAATGGATTTGCCACCCGACACTAAGCGGGTGATATACAAGCCCGAAGCAACGGGGTTGCCCCCCGAGTCTTTGCCGTTCCAGACCACCTGATAATTGCCTTTGGCTTTCGGCTCACTCACCAACGTGTTGACCAGTTGGCCCCTGGCGTTATAGATGGTGAGCGTAACATTGCCGTCAGCGGGAACACTGTAGCTGATCGTGGTGCTGGGATTGAACGGATTGGGGTAGTTGGTCAACCGGAGGACGCTGACCGAGGGGCTGACCTCTTCCCCGACACCAGTGTATCCGGGAGATTCATAACAACCTATGTCTATTCCCGCTCCATGTATTCTGGGATTGCCAAATGCGTCATAGAGTGGCACAGTATAGCCTTGGGGGAGCAAATAACTACTGGTAGTCCCGGCATCTATGGCGGGTGAGTATCCATTTTCATCATCCGCACAGAGATAGTAATATGTTGCGTTCTCAGGCTCTCCTCCCACAAACAATGGGTCTGCGCCGGTGAGATTGTTGTCCCCCCACGTCAGTGATGCATCTTGGTAAACCCGATACATGTTGGCCGATCTGCTGAAAAGGCAATTCTCTATGGTAGTTTGAGCTGTAGTACGGATGTCATAGCTGTTGCTGTTGTTTGAAAAGATGCAGTTGATGATCCGGTTTTCATTGGTTCCGATAAGCAGATAATCCGGATAACTGCCGGAGTTATTGGCAAAGGTGCAGTTGATGAAATCAACGCTCTGGCCAAAGAATATGTCTATGTCTCTTGTCCCGCCATAGGTGCGGTTGTTGGCGAAGAGGCAGTTGTCAAATGTGATCACCGGGCTGAATTGGGGACCAGAATAAGTACAAAAATGCCCAAACCCATCTCTGGAATAGTGGGTGTTGTTGATGAATTGACTGTTCCTGACGACCAAGGTATCACGCACCGCGATGTCAAAAGCCCCACAGCCCTGATCCCAATAACCAGGCATCTCGGGAACCTTGCTGTCCATGATGACTATGTTGTCGAGATTGATTACCGCGCCCTTTAGATTCATACCAAAGTCGTAGTATTGAGCTACATTGTTTCTCATTGTGATATTTTTCATAGTGAATTCACTATTAATATAACCCAAGGCAATTGTCCACATACCAACGGATGAGTTCTCCACAGTAATGTTTTCATAGTGGCAATCAAAGATCTCCCAACTGAAGAGCGCGGATGCCATGCTCGTGGTGATTGACACATTTTTCATCCGCATCCCATACCGCCGGATGCCCATGGTGACCACTCCCGTTCCTTCAATCAGGTTTTCGGCGTAAAGCCTCGTTTGTGATTCGGATACACCTCCCAGAATGGTGTAATCCTTCATGGCGATGGGGATGTATTCATCCATCATCACATTATGGTGCTCGCCCGCCATCAAGTGGACAGTCCGGGGATGAACCGGATTGCTGGCAATCCTCTGCATGCCCAGGGAGGGGGTTTTAAGGGCCGTGGCAGGGCTAAGACCATCATTTGTATCACTTCCATCGGGACTTACATAAATGTCCGCGTCAACCGGCTGCAGATAGGCTTCCTGAATATCAAAGACCACGTAGGGGCTTGTATCATAACCTGCGTCATAGTGATCGGCATAGTAGCGCTCATAAGAGGGCACAGTGAACTTCTTCAGATAGACCGAAACAGTCCCATAGTGAATGTAATGCCAGTGGATGTCCATGCCCCACTGGGCAAAATTGTTGTAGATGCTGCACCTCTCGGTTTGCGAAAAGATTATCGCCGGCGACCCGCCTTGGGGGGAACTGCCAATAGCAAGCCCACCTCCAAGATAACGAGCAATATTGTTGTAGATATTGACGTTTGTAAGAGAGACATTATTAGTTTGGAGTATAGTTACCCCTCCCCCTATTGATGCTTTGTTTCCATAGATATTGAGGTTAGTCAAGGTTACTGTGCAATTAGAATAGAAAAAGATGCCTCCCCCAAAGACTTGGTACGGTGAGGCTCCATTATAGTAATCATATCCCCTGCCCCCGGTAATTGAAAACCCCCGTAGGGTTATATTTACGGCATTCTCATAAAAGAGAACCGTGGAAGTGACATTGGCAGAGCCATCTATAATCGTAGTACTTATGTAAGTGGTGTCTCCAGTGGTGTATTCCAGTGAGGCCAGGGTAATATTCTGTTTGTCGGAGAGGTCGATGTTTTCTATGTAACGCCCCGGATGCACCAATACCAGATCTCCACTTTGGGCGTCATTGATGGCGGCCTGGATGGATGTGTAGGCCTGGGTTCCATCCAGGGATACATGCCTGGTAGCCGCCCATGCCGACAGGGAAAGCAGGAGTATTGACATCAGTATAAGCTTCTTCATATCAGCTTCCTGCTTATTGGATGTTTTGTATCAGTTTCATGTTCAATTTGACATTCCTCATCGTATCTATCTATACTTAAAGTGTCAAAATGCCCGGAATGGGGGTTGCGGATTAGCGTTTTTTTTCGTTTAGCAGGGAAACTATCCTGTCATAAGGCCACAAGGCTTTTCCTTTTTCCTTTGGTATCAGCACGTTGGCAGGAATGTTGTGCGTTCCCGCATGCTGGTTTCTTTTGCAGGATTCCACCTGAACATGGTTTCTGCTGTTGATAGTAACGATAACCGTGCTCATCAGAGGGAATGGCTCCGTTCCCAGATGCATGAGATAGAGGCGGAACCTTCGCCCGCCAAGCATGGTTACACCCCAATCATCCACACTTTTATAGCCCTCCAACGCCTCCGGCAAAGCGGGGTGCAGCTTGCGCAGATCAGCCAGCCCTTTTCCGGTGCCGTTTATTGCCGCGAGCAGCTTCCGGATAAAGCTTTGTATGGATTTGTATTGCCTGTAATCCAGGATATCCGGGCTTGCCTGCCACCCCAGCGCCAGCAGGATTTCGGCTTTCAGGTTGCGGATGGTTTTTTTGCTTATGCTTTTGGCAGCTTCGTAGCTGATGCGCTTTGCCTTCGCGTAATCCCCCAGGTTGTCAAATTGCTTCAATTTCAGATATGAGGCGTAGTTGCTTCCTCTCAATACGGACTCGGGGATAAGCTTTTCATGCCCGCTGAAGCTGAATTCTTCCTCGTTACTCGTGATCTGATTTATCAGGGATGCTTCATTTACAAGCTCCTGGTACAGCCTGCTTTCATCCATCAGGTTCCTGTAGTGTTTGCAAAGCAGGTTGTGAGCCACCTTTCTGACCCAAAACTCAACCTGGTTGATCAGCTTTTTTGATGTCAGCAGAAGGTATATCGTCTCCTGCGCGATGTCATTGGAGAGGTCAGCCTGTTTGCTGCGTTTCAGGCAATATCTGTAAGCAGTATTGTGGTAGCCGGCGAAAAGTTCTTCTATCACCCGGGGATACAGCGCGTTAACGGTGCTTCTGATATCCCCGTCATGCAGGGGCATTTTAATGACGCGGATCAGGATGGAATTGGTAACTTCATCGAGGATATTGAGGTTGCTGAAGCTGTCTTGCACCAGGCAGGAAAGCTGCTCTACGATCAGACTGTAGGTCTCGTTATCCATCGACAATAGTGTGTTCTGAATCTGTGCCACTGCTAAAGTTGACCTCTCTATTCTGTTAAGATTGTGTGAAGCAAAAAATTAACATTATTTACCGGCATTGCCTTGCGAGCCGACGTCATTGCTGGTTGGCTGAGCATAAAAACTGAATATCAGGACAAGCGGTTTGTGTCAACCTCAAACTCGGATTTCATGCAAACTGAGCGGGTAGCCTCTTGATTATTAGTAAGTTCCCTATTCAAAAACGGATATTGCATTACTTGCGTTTTCAAACATATAATGCCTACATTCCCTATTTTACTTCATAGCTCCCTCCTTTGCTGCTACTGGATTTGGTGCCATCATCCTTAGGTCATCCCTCACCGGGTTAAGGATGACCCCAGGAAAACATAGGCTTCGCTGCCTCAGGCGCGTGAGGGCAAACAGGGGCGGCGGTTGCTTGGCTGCCGGAACGTGTCACCCGCGCCTGGCTCTGGAACCAGCGTCCCGTCTGGCTGGGAGGGATCGTAGCCCCTATATTTATAGGGGCATAAAACGAATTCATGGGAGGATGAAATAGTGTTCTTCGTTTCTAATCTTACGCGGAGTTTTCAAAAAGACTGGATCCCGGGTAAGCGGTTCACGCAGATATGCGCGGATAAAATGCGCAGATTGGCGCAGATTGGTATAATATGGGTTCGGGATTTGCCACCCTTGGGGCTGCCGAAGTCCGTTCGGCAGAGGCAACGGAGTTGCCTGTTTGGGAGAGGCCTCCGGCCTCTGTGGCAAACGGACTTTGCCACCCCTGGGCACTGGATCCCGGGTCGAGCGGTTCACGCAGATTGACGCGGATTGGGGTTATGGAGTGCGGTTTCGGGATTTGCCACTTGTCTTTGGAGAGGACACTTGTCCTTATCCTGTTCTTTTAATTCGTGTTAATTTGTGTAATTTGTGGATGTTTTTAAAAGACTGGATCCCGGGTCAAGCCCGGGATGACACGGTTGATAGTCTGGGGGTGCTTTGTTTCGGTGTCGGGTGATTGTTTTTGGCTGGACACTCGCCCATATTCTTTTTTTTAATTCGTGTTAATTTGTGTAATTTGTGGATGTTTTTAAA
>MTKY01051452.1_pt1 | contig 79365 bp, 63 predicted proteins | sample 1042731 | NCBI WGS metagenome assembly MTKY01 (sample SAMN06212206, study PRJNA360538) | anaerobic digester metagenome | biome: Wastewater treatment plant; material: sludge; isolation source: anaerobic digester fed with sludge from wastewater treatment plant | place: Denmark: WWTP Soeholt ...
GCACGCGACCACGATCAACAGCAGCCTCGACGGCGACGAGCTGCGCCGCCGGTTGGAGCAGGTCGCGGCGGGCGGCTACCGGCTGGTCTACGCCGCGCCGGAACGCCTGCGCCAGCCGCCGTTCCTGCACACCTTGCGCCGCGCGGGCCTCAATCGCCTGGTGATCGACGAGGCGCACTGCGTCAGCGTGTGGGGCCACGATTTCCGCCCGGACTATCTCTACATCGGCGCGGCGCGGGAGATGCTAGGGCACCCGCCGCTGCTCGCGCTTACCGCCACCGCCCCGCCGCGCGTCCGCCAGGACATCATCCAGCGGCTTGGGGAGATGCGCATCATCGCCGGGGATGTCACCCGCCCCAATCTGCGGCTCTCCGTCTACTATGCCGCCAACACCGACGATAAACTGCAACACCTGCTCGCGTTCTGCCGGACGCGCAAAGGCAGCGGCATCGTCTACGCCGGGACGCGCGAGCGGTGCGAATCGCTGGCGGCGTTGCTGCGGCAGCAGGGGATGTCCGCCGCCCACTATCACGCCGGAATGGACAACCGCGCGCAGGTGCAGGACGACTTTATGGCCGGGCGCGTGAACATCGTCGTGGCGACGGTGGCGTTCGGCATGGGGATCGACAAGCCCGACATTCGTTTTATCGTCCATTTCGTCCCGCCGAACTCGCTGGAAGCCTACTACCAGGAGGCCGGGCGCGCCGGACGCGACGGCCTGCCCGCCGAGTGCCTGCTGATGTATACGACGTCGGATCGCGGCACGCTCACCCGCCGCGCGAACCAGGATGTGCTGCCGGTGGAATTCTTGCGGGGCGTCTACGCCGCCGTCAGACACCGTCTGAACGGCCAAACCGCCGGTCCAGTGGCAGGGGCGGATTTGGAACGCGACCTCGCCGCCGACGAAACGCGCGTGCGTGTGGCGTTGAGCCTGTTGGAGCAAGCCGGGATGCTGCGCCGTGGGGCCGATTTGCCGCGCAGCGTGTCGGTCCAGTTGACCCGCGCCCCGCAAACCGGCGTCCCGGAAGACTTCGTCGCGTTCTGCCAGGCCGCGCGCAAGCCGGGGCAATCACTTCCGCTCGACCTGAGCGCCGTGGCCCGCGATCTCGGCCTCGCGCCTGACGAGCTGGAGCCGCGCCTGCTCGCCTGGGTCGACGCCGGCTGGCTGACGTATCTCCCCGCCGGACGTGACCTCTGCCTGACGCTGCTCCCGCCCCCCGCCGACGCCGCCGAGCGCGTCGCTGCGTTGCTCGAACGCTACGCCACGATCCAGGCGCAGCGCGTGGACGAAATCTCCGCCTACGCGCAGACCGGGCGCTGCCGCCACGGGTATCTCAACGCCTACCTCGGCGGGCGGACGATTGAGCGTTGCGCGGCCTGCGACAACTGCGCCGGCGATGCGCCCGTCGTCGAATCCGCACTGCCCGACGAACGCGAACAGGCGCGCACTATCTTGCGCGCGCTGGCCGAAAGCCGGGGTTGGGGGAAGGCGACGCTCATCCGCCTGCTGCGCGGCGACGCCAAGACGCCGGACTACGCGCGGGGCCGGTCGGGCTATGGCGCGCTCGCCTTCCGCTCCGAGACCGCGCTCGCGGCCTTCATCGACCGGCTGGACGCGGGCGGTTTCCTGCAAGGCCGAACCCTCGACCACGGCGGCGTCGTGTTGGAGATCACGCCGGCCGGACGCAAAGCCTTGCAAGACCCGGCGACGTTGGATGAAGTGTTGTCGCCGCCCGCGCCGAGGGTCAGCGTGCAGCCCACGCTCACCGGCGAGGTTATTGCCGCGCCAGAACCGGACGCCGCGCTGCTCAAGACGCTGATCGCGTGGCGGTTGGCGCTGGCGAAAGAGAAGAGAGTCCCGCCCTACGTCATCTTCAACAACCAGACGCTCGAAGAAATCGCGCGCCACAAGCCTACTACACTGGACGCTCTGGAAAAAATCAAGGGCATCGGCTCGTCGAAGCTGGCGCACTACGGCGAAACTGTAGTAGAATTGGTTAAAGCGCATGATGAAAAAGATTCCCTCAACGGATTCAACGGAAGTTAACGGATATTTCTTCCGTTGAATCCGTTCAATCCGTTGAGGCTATTTGTAGGGGGAGAATAACATGAAAAAAGTAGCCCTGATTACCGGCGCGGGACGCGGCATTGGACTGGGGATTGCGCTAGCGCTGGCGTCCGACCCGATTGCGCCGTGCGATATTGTGGTGATGGACATCCACCCGGACGAAGTCGTCATCCCGGCGCTCGGTGAGTTGCGCGAGCAGGGCGCGGAGGTCCTCTACTGCCGCGCCGACGTCACCGACCGTGAGGCCCGCCAGCGCGCGCTCGACGAAATCAAGGCGCGTTTTGGACGGCTCAACGTGCTGGTGAACAACGCCGGCGTCGCCCCGCGCGTGCGCGCCGACATCCTCGAAGCCACCGAGGAGAGCTTCGATTGGGTGATGAATATCAATCTCAAGGGGCCGTACTTCCTCACGCAGGCCGTCGCCAACTGGATGATCGCGCAGCGTAACGCTGATCCCGCGTTCGAGGGCTGCATCGTCAACGTCTCATCTGTCTCCGCGACCGTGGCCTCGCCGAGTCGCGGCGAATATTGCATCTCGAAGGCCGGCGTCAGCATGGCGACGATGCTCTGGGCGGCGCGCCTGGGCGAGTTCGAGATTCCCGTCTACGAAGTGCGGCCCGGCGTTATCAAGACCGATATGACGGCGACGGTGCAGGCCAAATACGACAAGCTCATTGCTGAAGGACTGATGGTGCAGGCGCGCTGGGGCTATCCCGACGACATCGGCAAAGCTGTGGCCGCCCTCGCGCGCGGCGACTTCGCGTATTCGACCGGGCAGGTCATCATGGTCGATGGCGGGATGACGTTGCAGCGGTTGTAAAATCGGGCCGACGAGACAACCAAAACTAGATTACGGACAGTTTTCCGTTGAATCCGTTCGATCCGTTGAGACATTATCGAGGGGGCGCTATGCAAAAATCAACCTATGCCCTGGAACCCGGCGGGCCAAAGCGATTGGAAATCACCTGGAACGTGATGTGGAAGGATTTCACGGTCAAGGTGGACGATCGGATTGTGGGCAGGGCGTCGGGACCGAAAGAACTCCGGGAAGGCAAGCAGTTCCGGCTGAAGGACGGGTCTTCCTTGAGCGTCAGACTGCGGAACAAACTATCCGGCGTAGAACTGGAAATTCTGCGCGACGGGCAGCCGCTTCCCGGCACATCTGCCGATCCGGCGACCCGGCTGAAAAACGCCTACGAGATCGTGTTTTTCATCTCAGCCCTGAACACCGTCTTGGGTATGGCGTCTGTCTTGTTTCCGGCCCCGTTCTGGCAGACGGTTGGCGTCGGCGTCCCTTCGATTGCCTTCGGCCTGGCTTTTCTGATCCTGGGGTTGTTGGTGAAGCGGAAATCGCAGATCGCGTTGTGGCTCGCTATCGCCGTTTTTGCCCTGGATGGCATCCTGGGCTTTGTCTTCATGACGATGGAAGGCGTCACGCCCAGCCCTGGCGGGTTGCTGGCGCGCATCTTGTTGGCGATCCCGATGATTCAGGGGATTCCGGCTATCCGCGCTCTGCAATGGCGCGCAAAAGATTGATCTGTACTTTCGTTAGAGTGATCGTAAAAATTTGACTTCAATGAGGAGGATAAAATGCCAAAGATGATGTATGCCTTGGAACCTGACGGACCGAAATGCCTGGAGATTTCTTGGAAGATGATGTGGAAAGATCTCACGATCCGGCTTGATGATCAAGTCATTGGCGTCATATCGAATCAAAAGCAACTTAGTGCCGGGCAACAGTTTGCTTTGCCGGATGGGTCTGTCTTAAGCGTCAAGCTTGTGCAGAAATTTTCCGGTACCGAACTGCAAGTATTGCGCCATGGGCAGCCGCTTCCAGGTTCGGCATCCGATCCCGAAACCCGCCTTAAAAATGCTTATGGCATCGTATTTTTCATCGCGGGCTTGAATCTGTTTCTTGGACTGATCACGTGGTTGTTTCAGATTGAGTTTTTGCAGGACATCGGCATCGGTTTTTACTCGATTGCCTTTGGCCTGGTCTTTCTCGTTCTCGGTTTCTTCATCAAACGTCGATCGGCCGTGGCTTTGATCATTGCCGTAGTCATTTTTGTACTGGACGCCCTTCTTGGATTGTTGGCTGGCGGCGCTTCCTCTGTCACAGCCCTCCTTGTTCGCGTCATTTTGATCACTCCTATGGTACAGGGTGTCGGAGCGATACGGGCGCTCAAACAGCGAGCAACAGCGGAATACTATTGATCAGGACAAGTGCAAAACTGCTGGATGCTCTTGTTGCCGGCTGCGTCTTGGATAAGGAGAACTCTCTATGAAAGCTGTACTCTACGAAGCTTTTGCGCAACCTCCGAAGATTGTGAATGTTGCTGATCCCACGCCTGCGCCCGATGGCGTCGTGGTGCGGGTGGAAGCCAACGGCATCTGCCGCAGCGATTGGCACGGTTGGATGGGGCACGATTCGGACATCCACCTGCCGCACGTCCCCGGACACGAGCTGGCGGGCGTGGTGGAGGCCGTCGGCGCGGAGGTGCGTCGCTGGAAAGCGGGCGACCGCGTCACCGCGCCGTTCGCTGTGGGGTGTGGGCGCTGTCCACAATGCCTTTCGGGCCACCAGCACATCTGCGACGATTACTTCCAGCCGGGGTTCACCGCCTGGGGATCGTTCGCGCAGTACGTGGCGATCCCGCACGCGGACGTGAACCTGGTGCGCTTGCCCGATGCGCTCGATTTCGTCGCAGCGGCGAGTCTGGGCTGCCGCTTCATCACGTCGTTCCGCGCCGTGGTGCAGCAGGGGCGGGTCGCGCCCGGCGAGTGGGTCGTCGTCCACGGCTGCGGCGGGGTGGGGCTTTCGGCGGTGATGATCGCGCACGCGATGGGCGCGCGCGTCATCGGCGTGGACATCAAGGACGAGACGCTGGCCTTCGCGCGGAGCATCGGCGCGGAGCACGTCATCGACGCGCGCGAGGAACCGCGCCTGGTCGAGCGCATCCGCGACCTGACCGGCGGCGGGGCGCACGTCTCGCTGGACGCGCTCGGCAGCGCGACGACCTGCCGCAACTCGGTGTTGAGCCTGCGCAAGCGCGGCCGTCACGTCCAGGTGGGGTTGATGGTGGCGGATTACAAAGACGCGCTCATCCCGATGAATTTGGTCATCGCCTGGGAACTGGAACTGCTCGGCAGCCACGGGATGCCGGCGCACGCCTATCCCGCGATGCTGGATATGATTATGACGGGCAAGCTGGAGCCGAAGCGCCTTATCCGCAAGACGGTGACGTTGGAAGAATCGATTGATGAGTTGATGGCGATGGGGCAGTTTGCGCAGATCGGCGTGTCGGTGATCGACCGATTTTAAGTTTGTGCGCCGGTTACGATGCGACCTTGAGTCGAATGAGTGCGATCAAATCGTGTAGGGTTTGCAAGTCGGCTTCCAGCGTGTCAGGCTCTAGTGGAGCGGCGATGGCTTCCTGGAGCAATACTTCCAAATCGTGGATGCGACGTAGACTCCAATCGGCGTCAGTCATGGGTGTAAAGTACCTTGCCACATGTGGTAATCTCGTGATAAAACGGATCGCCTGCGGACAACCGTTGCTCCAATTCGTCGGGCGTTAGCACAAGCGGCGAGAACGGAATGCGCCGCTTGGGATCGGCAAGCAACCGGCGGACGTCTACCCGGCGTTCCAATGGTGTCTTGTCCGTGTTTTTGATGATGAGCAGATCGATGTCGCTGTCATCGTGAGGGTTTCCATACGCCAGAGAGCCGAAAAGGATGATGCGTTGTGGTTGATACCATTCCACCAAACGCCCGATCATCGCTTGCAGCGTGGATTGAATGTGAATATCTGTACTCATTACTGTTGTTACCTGTTTACGGTTGACAGATAGGGTATCTAAAAGTATTGTATGCCCAAATCGGGAAATGACAATCAGAGAGGACAAAGACGATGCAGGAACAAACCATAACGATTGCTGAAAAAACGATTCCCCTCACTCGCGTTCACACCCTGGTCATCGGGAGTGGGGCGGCGGGGCTGAACGCGGCGGTGCAACTGCGGGCTAACGGCGTGGAGGATGTGCTCATCATCAGCGAAGGGCTGGACAAAGGCACGTCGATCAACACCGGCAGCGACAAGCAGACGTACTACAAGCTCTCGCTATGCGGCGCGGATACCGACGCGCCGGAGGTGATGGCGGAGACGTACTTCGCGGGCGGCAGTATGCACGGCGATTTGGCGCTCGTCGAGGCAAGTTTGTCGGCGCGGGCGTTCATCCATTTGGTGAACCTGGGCGTGCCATTTCCCCGCGACGCTTACGGGCAGTTCGTCGGCTACAAGACGGACCACGATCCCCGCCAGCGCGCCACGTCCATCGGGCCGTACACCTCGCGGGAGATGTGCCGCGCATTGATTCGCCGCGTGCGCGAGTTGGACATCCCCGTGCGCGAAGGGCGCACTGTGGTGCAGTTGTTGACAGTGGAAGGTGATGGGGACAAACGTGTCATTGGCGCGCTCGCGCTCGACGGCGACGAGCACCTGGAAGCCTACCTGGCGGAGAACGTCATCTTCGCGGTGGGCGGGCCGGGCGGCCTCTACAAGACCAGCGTTTATCCCGACGTGCATACCGGCGCGATTGGCCTGGCGCTGCTGGCGGGCGCGAAGGCGCAAAGCCTGCCGGAGTCGCAGTACGGCCTGGCATCGACCCAGTTCCGCTGGAACGTCTCTGGCACGTACATGCAGGCGATCCCACGTTTTGTCAGCACGGAAGCCGACGGCGTCACCGGCCCGCGCGAGTTTATGCCTGAATACTTCGACTCCGTGGGCGAGATGAACTCGATGGTGTTCCTCAAGGGCTACCAATGGCCCTTCGATGCGCGCAAGGTGAGCGGTGGTTCCTCGATTGTGGACATTCTCGTCTATATCGAAACGGTGCTCAAGGGACGGCGCGTCTTCCTCGATTTCCGCGAGAACCCGGCGGATTTCAGCTTCGAGGCGCTCAGCGACGAGGCGCGCACCTACCTCACGCGCTCCGAGGCGCTGTTGGAGACGCCGATTGCGCGTTTGCAGAAGATGAACCCCGGCGCAATTCAACTGTATCTCGATCATGGAATCGACATCGCGCGGGCGCCGTTGGAAATCGCCGTGTGCGCGCAGCACAACAACGGCGGGTTGGCGGGCAACCTGTGGTGGGAATCGGCCAACGTCAAGCATCTGTTCCCGCTCGGCGAGGTCAACGGCTCGCACGGCCTCTACCGGCCCGGCGGTTCGGCGCTCAACTCCGGGCAGGTCGCCGGGTTCCGCGCGGCGGAGTACATCGCCAACCGGTATCAGGCCTGGACGCTGGACGAGACTGCCGCGATGCCCATCATCGAGCAGGCGGTGAGCGACTTGTTGGCATCGCTATCACAGACGGCGGCGCTGGACTGGCAGGCAGAACGCCTGGAATTTCAAACGCGGATGAGCCGGGCGGGCGCGCACATCCGCTCGATTGCAGAACTTCGCAAAGCCGTCCCCGAAGCGTGGGCGCAGTACCGGCGCGTCGCGCAGGGCGTCGATCCCGCCAACCTGACGGAATCGCTGCGCAACCGCCAGTTGTGCTTTGCGCACGCGGTCTATCTGCGGGCGTTGTTGTTCGCACTGGAAAGCGGCGCGGGCAGTCGCGGCTCGTCCATAGTTGTGGACTCGGACGGCATCGCTATTCACGAAAAACTTGGCGATGCGTGGCGCATCGTCCCTGAGGACGAATCCTACCGCGAGTGTGTGCTGGAGACGGTTGCTGCGCCCGATGGCGTAGTCACGAGCCGCTGGGTTCTCCGCCGCCCGCTGCCCAAGCCCGACTCGTGGTTCGAGACGGCGTGGGCCAAGTTTAGAAAAGGAGAGATTTACAGATGAAAATACTTGTCACAGGTGGTATGGGCGATATTGGGCGCCCGACTGTCGAACGGCTCCTGGCGCACGGACACGAGGTGCGCGTGCTGGATTTGCGCGCGGCGGCTCCGATCCCCGGTGCGGACTGCCGCGCCGGCGACGTGACCGACTTTGCTGCGCTGCGTGAGCACGTCGCAGGGATGGACGGCGTCGTGCATCTGGCGGCCTACCGCCATCCGAGCCTGGCGCCAAGTCAGGAGATCTTCCGCGTCAACGTGGGCGGGACGTTCAACGTGTTCCAGGCCGCCGCCGAGGCTGGAATCCGCCGTGTGGTGTGCGCCAGTTCGATCAATGCGCTTGGCTATAACTTCGGCGTCGCCTTTCCGGAAGGCCAACTGCGCTATTTCCCCATCGACGAAGACCATCCGCTCTACACGACCGATCCGTACTCGTTCTCCAAGCAGATGATCGAGGAAATCGGCGGCTACTTCTGGCGGCGCGAGGGCGTGAGCAGCGTCTTTCTACGCTTCCCGGCGGTGTACGACCTGCACCCGCCGGAACCGTCGATCCTTATGGGCTTTGTGGAGGCGTGCCACGCGCAAACCGCCGCCCTGTTGGCGCTGCCGGAACCGGAGCGCGCCGAACGCGTGCGAGGTATCGTCGCAAACTTCGAACGGCGCGCTGTTTCCCGTGAATGGGAAACGAAATTCGATCTGACCTTCCCCGACGGCGCGGCGATGTTCGGGCGCAGCAACTTCTGGACCAGCCTCGACGTGCGCGACGCGGCCCAGGCGGCGGAGAAGGCGCTGCTGGCAGAGTACGAAGGCAGCCACGCCGTCTACGTTACCGACGCGCGCAACTTCGTCGGCTTCCCTTCGGAGGAACTGGCGCGGGTGTTCTTCCCGGAGGTGACAATGCGCAAGAAACCGCTTGTCGGCGAAGAGACGTTGGTGAGCATTGACCAGGCGCGAAACTTGATTGGATTCGAACCGCAGCATCCGTTTGAGGGTTCAGGTTCGTGAAGCGTGTTGCGGTGATGCGGAAGCATATTGCCATTTTGTACACGGATGAACACGGAAAACACGGATTTCTTTCGGAAAAAAATCCGTAGAATCCGTGAAATCCGTGTACAATTCTTCGATTCGTGCAGATTCGTAGTTTTGCCTAAGGGGGAGCGTGTATGTACATCATTGGACAAGAGGAAGTTGATGCCGTCAAGCGCGTCATAGAGTCGAAGCAATTGTTCCGCTATCTCGGCGGAGACCAGAGCGAAACGGCGCGGTTCGAGGCAGAGTGGGCGGCGAAGATCGGGACGAAGTACGCCGTCGCCCTGACCAGCGGCACGGCAGCGTTGATCACCGGATTGGTGGGGATGGGCGTCGGGCCGGGCGACGAGGTCATCGTCCCTGCGTATACCTTTATGGCGACGGCGCTCGCGCCGCTGGCGGTGGGGGCTGTGCCCGTCATCGCCGAGGTGGATGCGTCGCTCACGCTCGACCCGACGGACACGGCGCGCAAGATCACGCCGCGCACCAAAGTCATCATTCCCGTTCACATGGTCGGCTTGCCGAGTAATATGGACGCGATCATGGCCGTCGCGCGCCAGCACAACGTCGAAGTGCTCGAGGATGCCTGCCAGGCGGACGGCGGATCGTATGGCGGCAAGCGCCTTGGCTCCATCGGCGACGCGGGCGCATTTTCGTTCAACCACTACAAGATCATCAGCTGCGGCGAGGGCGGCGCGCTCGTTACCGACGATCAGACGATTTACCACCGCGCGTTGATCTTCCATGATGGCGGTTCCTCATTCCGCGATTACGCTTCACGGATCGCCACGCCGTTCTTCGCGGGGATGAACTTCCGCACCAACGAGATCCTCAGCGCGATCATGCGTGTGCAGCTCACGCGGCTCGATGGGATGCTGGACGCGATGTTAACCGAAAAGCGGCTGATCATCCAGGCGTTGAGCGATGTGGGTGGCTTCACATTCAATCCGATTCACGACGTCGAAGGCGACTGCGGCACAACGCTGGCGCTGCTCTTCGAAACGCCGGAGCGTATGCGCGCCGCGCTGGATAACCTGGATGAAGCCGGGGTTGACGCCGGCTCGCCGATCGACAGCGGCAGGCACGTCTACACCAACTGGGAACCGGTGCTCGAGCAGCAGGGGGCGCACCATCCCGGGATGGACGCCTACAAGCGAGCCGAAGTCCCGGTGGAGTACACGCCGGATATGTGCCCTAACACGCTCGACATCCTGGCGCGCACTCTTTTCCTACACACCGACCCAACCCGCTCGCGCGCCGACCTCGACGCGATGATCGAAAAAGTGCGCCATGCGCTTTCCGGTTTGTAGCTGGTTAGGGGAATGAAAATTTCAACCGCGGATCACGCGAATCTTCGCTAATTTTTTAGAGATTCGCGTAGATTAGCGGGACTCGCGGTTGTTCTTGGAGGGACTATGAACTATCGTCGTATTGCAACACTGAAAACTGCGGAGGCGTTCCAGGCGTATTTGGACGAATCCGGCATCGCTTTGGGCTTCGACGCTGAACTGGCGACCGGCCCGGACGCGCCGTTGGCTCAATCGTACACGCTGAAAGGCGGGTTCAGGATCGGCAACCGCTTCTGCGTCCTGCCGATGGAGGGCTGGGATGGCACGGAGGACGGCCGGCCTTCCGATTTGACCCGCCGCCGCTGGCAGAACTTCGGGGCGAGCGGCGCGAAGTTGATCTGGGGTGGGGAGGCCGTCGCCGTGCAGCACGACGGACGGGCGAACCCCAACCAGTTGATGCTCACCCCGCAGACCGTGGACGATCTGGCCGCGCTGCGTGAGACGTTGGTCCGCGAGCACGAAGCGCGCTTCGGCGCCAGCGACGACCTGCTGGTGGGCCTGCAACTGACGCACTCCGGGCGCTTTGCGCGGCCCAACGCCAAGACGAAGTTGGAGCCGAAGATCCTCTACCACCATCCTGTGCTGGATGCGAAGTTCGGGATCGCCGCCGATAGTCCCGTTATCACCGACGACTACATCGCCCGGCTCATCGAGACGTTCGTGGGCGCGGCGAAACTGGCGCAGCAGGCGGGCTATGCTTTCGTGGACATCAAGCACTGCCACGGCTACCTGGGCCACGAGTTCCTCAGCGCCTACGACCGCCCTGGACGCTACGGCGGCAGTTTCGAGAACCGCACGCTTTTCCTGCGCGAAATCGTGGCGGGCATCCGCGCCGAAGCGCCGGGGCTGGGCATCGGCGTGCGCCTCAGCGCCATCGATTTCGTTCCCTTCCAGCCTGGCGCGGATGGAGTGGGGGAACCGGCGTCTTTCGAACCGCCCTACCGTTACGCCTTCGGCGGCGACGGCTCCGGCCTGGGCTACGATCTCACCGAACCGCGCGTGTTTCTGGATTTGCTCGCAGCGTTGGACATCGAGCTGGTGTGCATCACCGTGGGCAGCCCGTACTACGTCCCGCATATCCAACGCCCGGCGTTGTTCCCGCCGTCGGATGGCTACCAGCCGCCGGAAGACCCGCTCGCGGGCGTGGCGCGGCAGGTGGACGTGGTCCGGCAGCTCAAGCAGCGCCGCCCGGACCTGCTTTTCGTGGGATCGGGGTATTCGTATGCGCAGGAATGGTTGCCCAACATCGCGCAACACGTCGTCCGCACCGGGCAGGCCGACTTTGTGGGGCTGGGGCGGATGGTGCTCTCGTACCCGGAGATGCCCGCCGACGTGTTGGCCGGACGTCCTTTGCAGCGCACGCGTATTTGCCGCACCTTCAGCGATTGCACGACCGCGCCGCGCAAGGGTTTAGTCTCCGGTTGCTATCCGCTGGACGACTACTATAAAAAGCGCCCTGAGGCCGAGACGCTTAGGGCGCTGAAGAAAGGGTAAGTTTTCTCGACGGATCGAACGAAGGCGAGCGGGTTTTCCGTTGCATTCGTTCGATCCGTTGTGCGTTAGATCTGCTTCAGTTTCCACGCCCCCTGCCGCTGGCGGTACATCAGCAGCGCGAATTGGATGACCCATCCGATGACCAGGGCAACCCAGATGCTCGTCACGCCCAGGTGGAGCGTTTGCGAGAAGAGGTACACAAGCGGAATCTGAACCCCCCACAGCGCAACGATGTTGATGACCATCGGCGCAACCGTCTCGCCTGCGCCGGTCTGCGCGCCGTTGAGCACCCAGGTCAGCGTGCTTGCCAGGTAGCCCAGCGCCAGCACCCGCAGCATCTCCACGCCGACGGCGGTGGCGGCGACGTCGTCGCTGAACAGGCTAAAGACCTGCGGCGCGAAGATCGCCAGTCCGCCCAAGACGACCACGCTGACGGCAAACGCCATCCGCAACAGCACAGTGACGCCGCGCTCGGCGCGCTCGGGGCGGCGCGCGCCGAGATTTTGCCCCACGATGGCCGGCGCGATACTCGAAAGCGCCAACCCCGGCGCTTGCGCGAGGCTGAAGATGCGCTGCACGACCGTCCAGGCCGCCAGCGCCGCCGCTCCATACACGGCGATGAAGCGCGTCAGCAGCGTCATTGCCAGGTTGGGCGTGCCCCGTTGGATGATCGTTGGCACAGCGATGCGCAGTACGCGCCGCATCATCGGAAAATCCAACTGCAAGTTGTGCAGGTCGATGCGCACGGGCGCGTGCCCGGAGACGAGCCGCCACAGCCCCCATATCATAGCGACGGTATGCGCGCCGGTCAGCGCCAGCACTGCCCCTTCCAGCCCGAGCCACGTCACCAGCAACGGTTCGGCGATCAGCATCACGCCCATAACCCACGCCGCCATCTCTAACCCGATGCCCGGCGCGCCGGCGCTGCTCAACATCCCACTGACGCTGGGCACCATCTCCATCGCCACCAGCCCGCCGAAAAGGATGCGGGCGTAGCGCACGGCCAGCGGAAACGTTTCGGCGTCGGCCCCACCCAGGCGCATCAGCGGTTCGGCGAAGATCACGCCGATGACGCCAAGCGCGCCCGACGAGACCAGCATCAGGATGACGGATTGCAACGCGGCCAGGTTCGCATTCTTTTGATCTTTCGCGCCGACGTAGCGGGCCACCACTGCGCCGCTCGCGCCGCTCAGGCCCATCAGCACGCTGATCATCGTGATGCGCACGGACGTCGCCAGCCCGGCGGCGGCCTGCGTGCCCGCGCCGAGTTTGCCGAGCCACACCGCATCGTACAGCGATGGGGCCATAAAGAGCAATTGGCTCATCAGGTTCGGCCAGGAAAGCCGCAGGATGTTGTCGCGCAGGCGTCCCTGAGTAAGGTCGTGCAGGCCGCTGTGTTTCACGAGCGCCACAGCCTGGGCAGGAACTCGAAGTAGAGCGCCATACGCCAGACGACCCACGTGTGGGCTGCGCCTTCCAGCATCCAGTAGGTGTGCGCGATGCCTCTCTCGGTGAGGAGTGCGTGCAGCTCTTCCGTCCCTTCCGCTGCAAGCGTGTCCAGCGTTCCGCAGCCCAGGAAGAGCAACTTGAGTTTGGCATTCGTCCCTACGGGATCGGCGAGGATGTCGGCGTGGCGCTCGCTAAAGTTGCGCGCCCCCGCGCTAAAGATGCCGACGTGGCTGAACAGGTCGAGGCGTCCCAGGCCGATGTGATCCGCCTGCCCGCCGCCCATCGACAGTCCGGCGATGGCGCGATGCTCCCGATCCGCCCGCACGCGATACGTGGATTCGACCAGCGGCAGCACGTCAGTGAGCAGGTCTTGCTCGAAGAGCGGCGTGTTCTTCTGCCAGCGTTCGCTCCAGGGGGTGGCGCGAGGCAGCGCGTGGCCGAACGGCATAGCGATGATCATCGGTTCGGCGTTGCCTTCGGCGAGCAGGTTGTCCATAATCAGATGCGCCTGGCCTAGCATCGCCCACGTCCCGGCGACGTCGCCCGCACCGTGCAGCAGATAGAGCACGGGATAGGTCGCGTCGGGGTTCTGTTCGTAGCCGGGCGGCGTGTAGACGTAGACGTCGCGCACGTCGCCGAGCGTCCGCGAGGTGTAGTAGTGGCGGTGGAGCGTCCCGTGCGGCGTGTCCCGCGCGTCGAAGTAGTTCTCGCCTGTCTCGTGCGGGATGATGAGCAGGCTGCGCGGGGCCATGAAGCCGGTCTGCGCGTCGGGGTTGTTCGGGTCGGTGAAGCTGACGCCGTCGATGAGGAAGCTGTAGTCGTAGATGTCGGGCGGCAGGGGCGGCAGTGTGAGCGACCAGACGCCGTCCGCGTCCTTTTCGGGGAAGGCGATGTTGCTGTCGGCGCTGCCCAGGGCGTTGAGGATCGTCGTCGCGCTGAGCAGCACGCGCTGTGCGCCCGGCGCTTTGACGCGCAGGGTGGCGCTGCGGTCCGCGTGGATTTCCGGCGAAACGATGCTGTCGCCTTCGCCCCAGCGGGAGCGTAACCTGTCCGGTAAATACATCAGGCTCGCGCTGCCATATTCCGCCCGCAGGCACTCGCCGAAGCGGGTCGTTTCTGGCTTGCCGACCAGATCGCCGTCGAGGACGCGCGCCGCGCACGCGATGAGGTCGTCGATGCGCGTCCCCACGGGGTGCGGCTCTCCGTGCGCGGGCGCGATTGTGTCGAACTCACCGGCGAACGTCCGCAGCCGCCGCATGCTGGTGAAGAACGCCTGCACGGTCAACGAGGCGGGCAGGTGCAGCATCACCGCGCCATGCGGCGGTGAATCCCCCGTAAAGAGCATCCGCGCAGTTTTGTCCAGCAGGCAAATCGAGCCGGGCGTGTGTCCCGGAACGGCGATGACGCGCAGCGCCCGCCCGCCCAGGTCGAAGGTGTAGCCGTCGTAGATGGGGATGAGCTTGACGGGCGATTCCTGCACCAGCGGCGCGTCTTCCGTGTGGATGTAGGCTTCGCTGAAGTCCTTGTTGCCGCCTGTGTGATCCATATGATAGTGCGTGTTCACGACGCTGACGGGTAAATCGGTGAGTGTGGCGACGTGTGCGGCCAGCCCGTCCACGCCGAAACCGGCGTCGATGAGCAGGGCGCGCTCCGTCCCGGCGACGAGGTACATCACCCCGCCGCGCTCGTCTTTGATGTACCAAACGCCGTCGGTGACGGTTTGGGTGGTAAATGTTGTCGTCATGGGTTTCTCCTTTTGTTGTGTGTGGATTCCTGACTTGATGATATAACGGCTTTGTGGATCGTCAATCAAATGCGGGCGTTCCATTTTCTTGGGCCAGGATAAGGAATATAATGGTTATTGTTGCTGAAAGGGAATCGCATAATGAAAACTCGCAAGTTATTTGACGCGCTTGTGCTGCTGGTGTTGGCGCCGGTGAGGGGGGGGCGGTGGGGGCAGTATTGCAAGGGGCGCCGGCAGAGGAAGCGACCGCCGTGATCCGCCAGACGTGCAGTGGATACAGCGGGCCGTATCCGTGTTACACCTCACTTTTCGCCTGGGAGGCCGCCTTTGGCGGTTTGCCGAATGGCGATCTGGTCGGTCAGGACAAGATCGCCGTGGCGCGCATCGAAGGGGCGTGGACGCAGGCGGATACGATGCGCTTCTCGACCTCCGCGCTTACACGTTGACCGGGCTGACCAATTACGTCCGGTACACGGTGACCCTCGATGCTATGCTCGACGGTGCGCCTTTCCTGACCGGCGCGGTGCGGATGATGCCGACAGATCGGTTCGTGTATCTGCCGTTGGTGCAAAGGGTACGGTGGCCATTGCCGGGTTGGCGGTCAGGCTGGTTTGTTTGTGATTTGTGGTGTCTGGCTGAACAACCGCCCGGTCGCGGCTAACACCGGAAAGCCCATGGCAAACAGGGTGATGACGCGCAAAGCCTCGCCCGTATCGCTGCTTCCAGGGAGCAAATAGCCGGTCATGATCAAGGCGTAGGCGAGGAGCGGCAGCACAGCCAGGGCCGTCGTCATCGCTCCCAGTGGCTGCACACCGATTCGCCGTTCGATCAGACGATAAACCAGATAGATCGTAAAGGTGGTGAGCAGCCAGCCGACAAAGTTTTGTAGCGGCACGCCGAAGTATGGGCCTCCCTCGTGCCATATCCAGGCCTGCGTGGGCGGACTGGACATGCCTGGGTCCATGATCAGGTCCCATGCGGTCATGGTCATCGCCCCCAGCGCGGATAGCCAGACGATTTGCAGCAGATTGTCGCCTGAACCGGTGGGTTTTCCTGCTCCGATCAGGTTGGCGATGACATAGCTTGGATAGATCATCATAAACCAGGCGATCGGGATCAGCACGGGCACGTGGCCCAGCTTGAAGCCCAGCCTGTCGGTGTAGTGATACGGGCCGTAGATCAGGCCGGTTTCGACGCCGATCTGCTCATACAGCCACGAGATAACGGCGCTGAGGACAAAGAAAATCAGGGCTTGCCGCCAGCCAAGCGCATAAACGGCGTGACATAGGCTGAACACCCACAGGGTCAGAGTAAATGTTGTCAGGGTCATCGGAATGCAGGGCAATCTGATGATGGGCGCCAGGATAGCCCGAACGACCAAAAACGCGATCAACACCAGCGAGGCGATCATCAAAGCAAGCACAATTCGACGCGCCATAGGTCACTCCTTGTCAAAAGTTTGGCTAATTGTTTAACAAACTCATCAACCTATCCCGATCAATGATATACTATTACAGGCTATTTAGCAACCTGTATGGTCATACCGCAAAAGAGTTTAGTGCTGGCACATCTATGATGCACGACGATCTAGTCAGATGAAGAAAGGATGTGGCGACGATGAAAAGAGGAATGACTGGCTGGTTTCTGATTTTGACTTTGGTTCTGCTGCCGGCGTGTCCGGTGCGCGCTGCCGCCTCGTTGGACCTGTATGGCACCTTCCACGCGATGGGCGTGATCGTCACCCTGGGCGCTGCCGACGATCCCGATGGTGATGCGACGGCGCAGGTTGCGTATCGCGTCAGTGGGAGCGAAGCGTATCTGCCGGGCTTTCCGCTTTCGCGTATCACGAGCACGCGCTTTGTGGGCAGCCTGTTCTGGTTGACGCCGGGCACGGCCTATGATGTGCGCGTCACCTTCGACGATCCCGACGGCGGGCCGTTGGACAACACGACCGTGTCCGCTACGGCGTCGACGCGCGCCGAGATTGTGATCCCCGCGCCGAACCACGCCTACTATGTCGGGCCTTCCGGCAGCGGGACGACGTGTGCATCCGCTGCGCCTTGTTCCCTGGCAACCGGCTTGGGTCTGGCCCAGGCCGGCGACGAGGTCGTTCTACTCGATGGCGTCTATGCGCAGGGCGAGATCGCTGTGCCGCGCTCGGGTGCGGACGGCGCGCCGATCGTCATTCGGGGCCAGCCGGGTGGAGCGGCGGTGCTGGACGGCGGTTACACGGGGCCGTTCAGTTGGGTCGCGCAGGGCGGTGGCGTCTATTACACCACCGTGAGCGCGCCCGATCCGCACCTGGTCACCGCGAACGGGCAGCGTCTCTACCCGTATCAAAGCCTGTCCGACTTGCAAAGCCTGGCCTGGGGCATTCCCGGCTTCTACGCCAGCGACACGACGCTGTACGTGCGCCTGGCCGGGGATGCCAATCCCGGCGGTGTGCCGATGGTCGTCTCACGCTACAACCGCGCTTTTATGGTCGAACGGAACTACATCTATTTTCTCGACCTGACCTTTCGCCATTATGGGCAGGGCGATTATGCCAAGGCGATCTATTTCAACAACGCCAGCGACAATCTGGTACAGGATTGCACCTTTGCTATCAACGATTTAGGGATCGGCATCAAGCGCACGTCGCACCGCAACGTGATCCAGGACAATGTGTTCTACGACACGCTCTTCAACTGGCCTTGGGACGCGGTGAAGGAGGGCGCCGAACTGGAAACCGGCGGCATACGGTTCTACGATCCGGTGGATGGGCGCGGTACCGTTATCCGCCGGAACGTCTTCCACGATTACTTCGACGGCTTTGGCGCTTGCCCGGAATCCAGCGCCGCTGTGACCAACGAGACCGATGTCTACGAAAACCTGGTCTACCGCGCTGGCGACGATGGGATGGAGACAGATGGGCGGTGCAGCAATCTACGCATTTGGGGTAATACGTTTCGCGACGTGCTGGTGGGCATCTCGCTGGCTCCGGTGTACGACGGGCCGGTATACGCCGTGCGCAACTTGATCTACAACACCGGGGCGGGCAACAGTGATTATTCCGGCTTTCCTTTCAAATTCAACTCCGGCTACGATCAATCAGGGCCAATGTTTTTGTTCCACAACACCGGCGATGCTGCTCTGCCCAACGGCAACGGCTTCGCTCTTTTTTCGCCTGGCTCGTGGACGCAGCTTACTGCCCGCAACAATATTTGGGCCGGCACCGAATACGCTCTATACAATGCCAACCCCACCCAGCCGCTCGACCTGGATTACGACGATTTGTACACGATGCAGGCCGGCGAGCTGGCCTGGTGGGCTGATCTGCTCGACCAGCACTTGAACACCCTGGCCGAACTGCGCGTGGCGACGGGGCAAGAGCCACACGGGTTGAACGTTGTGCCGGGTTTCGTCAATGCGGCGGCGGGTGATTACCGATTGGGCCAAGAAAGCGATTTGATCGATGCTGGCATCGTCATTCCCGGCATCAACGATGCGTATGCAGGGAGCGCGCCGGACATCGGGGTGTACGAGTTCGAGCCGGCCCTGGCACTGTCTGCCACGTCCGGAAATGCCTCCATTCGTCTGAATTGGGAAGTCAACGTCACACTGCCAACCACCAGCACGTGGATGATCACCTATCAAAACCCCGACAGCGCTTACCTGCCGATTGCGGGTCTCACCCAGACCCTCCGCACTTACACCCTGACCGGGCTGACCAATTATGTGCGGTATACCGTGACTCTGCATGCCATGCTGGACGGGACTTCATGGCTCAGCGACACCGTCCAGGCGATGCCGACCGACCGGCTCGTGTATCTGCCGTTGATTCTGCGCGGCCGATGAATTTGCGGTAAGCGCGCTGGCGGATTATGATCCGTCCGAAGCGCTAAAGAAGCAATTTTCGTAACTATTCAGCCTTGAGGTGGGACGCACTTAGCTGAACCCAAAACGGCAATTTTTGCGCTTCCTACTGTCATTGCAGGCGTAAAAGTGCGCCCCACCTGAATAGTTACCAATTTTCTAACACATTCCGATTGCGTTCGACAAGGGCGAGAGTATAATTTCTGTGTTCACAAACGGACTTTTGTTGCTGAGCGCCATATGTGCTCCAGCATACTCAAAATCTACGGGAATAAGGAGAATACCCATGTTAAAACCAAAACCAACCCAAGGCGACACCACGTGGTTCATCCACGACCGATTCGGCATGTTCATCCACTGGGGACTGTACGCGCTTCCCTCGCGCCACGAGTGGGTGCAGTCGCAGGAGCAGATTCCGCCAGAGGACTACCATCGTTACTTCGAGCGTTTCAACCCGACGAAGTACGATCCGCGCCGGTGGGCGAAAGCCGCACGCGAGGCGGGGATGAAGTATGTTGTCCTCACGTCCAAGCACCACGAGGGCTTCTGCCTGTGGGACTCGGCCTACACCGACTATAAGGTCACGAACACGCCATACGGCCAAGACCTGATCGCGCCTTTTGTCGAGGCGTTCCGCGCCGAGGGGCTGCGCATCGGCTTCTACTACTCGCTCCTCGACTGGCATCACCCAGACTTCCTGATCGACGTTTTCCACCCATTGCGCAATCACCCTGATGTTGCCAGACTGAACGAAGGCCGCGATATGAAGCGTTACGCCGAGTACATGCGCAACCAGGTGCGCGAGCTGATCACGCAGTTCGATCCCGATATCCTGTGGTGTGACTTCTCCTACCCAGGGCGTGACTACCACGGTTTGCCGGGTAAGGGGCGCGACGATTGGGAGAGCGAGGAGCTGTACGCGCTGATCCGCGAGTTGAAGCCCCACATCATCCTGAATAATCGGATGGATTTGCCCGTAGCGGCGGACATCTACACGCCGGAACAGGTGCAGCCGCTGGAATGGGTGAAGGTGGACGGCGAGCCGGTGGTATGGGAAGCATGTCAGACGTTCAGTGGGAGTTGGGGATATTTCCGAGACGAACTTAGCTGGAAAGACGAGGGGCAATTGATTCGTATGTTGATCAATACCGTAGCACGGGGTGGTAACCTGTTAATGAATGTAGGGCCAACCTCACACGGCACTTTCGATCAGCGCGCGCTGGATGCCCTTGCGGTCTACCGTGATTGGATGGCCCTACATAGTGAATCGATCTATGGTTGCACGCAAAGTGAGTACCAGGAACCACAAGACTGCCGCCTCACGCAGAACGGCGATAAGCTTTACATCCACGTGTACGCCTGGCCTTTCAAGCATCTGATGGTTCCAGAGTTGGCGGGCAAAGTCAGCTATGCCCGTTTCCTCCACGACGGCAGTGAAGTTGCACTGAAGCCCACGGAGTGGTCCGCGAGTCAATTGCAGATCGGTGACCACGTCCTCGTGCTGGAACTCCCGGTGAAGCAGCCGGACGTGGTTGTGCCGGTGATCGAGTTGGCGCTGACATGAAAACGCGCGATTACACCCCTCTTTTAGATGAATTGAGAGCCGAATACGCCGCGCGCGCGCGCAAATCGGCAACTTTGAACGACCGGGCGCAGCGCGTGCTGGTGGATGGCGGCAGCCACACGTTGCGCCTGATGCAGCCTTTCCCGCCGCGCATCGCCGCTGCCCACGGCGCGTGGGTCACAGACGAGGACGGTCACCGCATCCTCGATTTCTGGCAGGGCCACCTCGCCAATATTCTGGGACACAACCCGGAAGTCGTCACGGCGGCGTTGGCGCAGGCTTTCGCCGGCGGCCTGGGTTTGCAAACCGGCTTCACCGAACGATGTCAGGTCGAAGCTGCCGAGCTGCTCTGCGCGTGCACGGGCGCGGAACGCGTGCGCTTTACCACCAGCGGCACGCTCTCGACGATGTACGCGATTCTGCTGGCGCGCGCGTTCACCGGGCGCGACGTGGTGCTGAAGGTCGGCGGCGGCTGGCACGGGGCGCATCCCTGGTCGCTCAAGGGCATCGGCTATCACGGAGCAGACGGCTATCAGCATATCGAAACGGCGGGCTTATCTTCCGCCGTTTGCGAAGAAGTGGCGGTTTCACGCTTCAACGACCCGGAGATGCTGCGCGCTCACTTCCGGCAGTTCGGCGACCGCGCGGCGTGTTTCATCGTCGAGCCGTTCATGGGCGCGGGGGGCTTTATGCCGGCGACGCGCGAGTATCTCCAGACCGCTCGTGACCTTGCCACGCAGTATGGCGTCGTCTTGATTTTCGACGAGGTCATTGCCGGGTTCCGCTTCCGCGCGGGCAACACAGGGGCGCTCTACGGCATCCAGCCCGACCTGGCGACTTTTGGCAAAATCATCGGCGGTGGGATGCCTGTGGCGGCGGTCACCGGGCGCGCAGACATCATGAATCTGGCGGGCCGGGGCGGGGGAAGTCGGGTGAAGTTCTCCGGCGGGACGTACTCCGGTCATCCCGCGTCGATGCTGGCAGCGACGACGATGCTGCGCTACCTGGTAGAGCACGAGACTGAGATTTATCCGCGCCTGGCGGTATTGGGCGACCGGATACGGCGCATTCTCGAAGATGCGTTTACCGCCGAGGGAATGTATGCGCGTTGCACCGGTGCAGGGAACGATGCGCTGCCCGGCAGTTCGATCTTTATGTTGCACTTCCCATATCAGGAGGGACATCCGCTTGACGCACCGGACGACGTTTCCAATCCGGCGGTGTGCGATGTGGCGTTGAATGGCGATGTACTGCAACTGGCATTGTTGTTGGAAGATGTTCACATCATCCACGCTCACGGCGCGGCCTCTACGGCGCACACTGAACCTGACCTGGATTTCCTGGAAACGGCCTGCCGCAATGTTGCCCGGCGTTTGAGGAAGAAGTAGATGAATGGAGGTCCTGTATGCGACTTGGAGCACCTGTTTTTGTAGCGGAAATGACGCCCGATGCCTGGATCGCGGCGTTGCAGCGCGAGCGGTACGGCGCGGCGTATTGTCCGATTGGGGCGGATGCGGATGTGGCGACAATTCGCGCTTACGTCGAAGCGGCGGAGCAAGCGGAAGTCGTCATCGCCGAGGTGGGTGCGTGGAGCAATCCATTGAGCGCGGAGGAGACCACGCGCCAGGCAGCGCTGGCGACCTGCCAGACGCAGTTGGCGTTGGCCGACGAAATCGGCGCGCGCTGCTGCGTGAACATCGCCGGGACGCGCGGCGAACCGTGGGATGGCCCAGACCCGTCCAATCTGACGGAGGAAACCTTCGATCTGATCGTGGAGACGGTGCGCACGATCATCGACGCGGTGCAGCCCCGGCGCACGTACTACACGTTGGAGCCGATGCCGTGGATGTATCCCGACAGCGCCGACAGCTACCTGCGCTTGCTCGCGGCAATCGACCGCTCGCATTTCGGCGTGCATGTGGATATGGTCAACGTCATCAACAGCCCGCAGCGGTACTTCGAGAACGCCGCGCTGATCCGGGAGTGGTTCACCAAGCTCGGCCCGCACATCAAAAGTTGCCACGCGAAGGATACCCTGCTCGCCACGAAGCTGACCACGCATCTCGATGAGGTTCGTCCCGGCCTGGGCTATCTCGATTACCGCACTTTGTTGCGCGAACTGGACAAACTCGATCCCGACATGCCGTTGATGATCGAGCATCTGCATGCTGAAGAGGATTATCGCCTGTCCGCTGCCTACATTCGCGGCGTGGCGGATGAGATTGGAGTGGTCTTTCGATAGCCCGGCCCTAAAGAGGCCGGGCGAAAAAGGCAAAGCTCCTTCGAGGCTGGACTCCTAGCCCCGCAGGGGCTGCGCTCTTTCAGCTCGATGCTTTAGCTTCGAGCCTTTGAGGTAGAAGATGCCCTACCTTTTTGCCGCCGAACGCCATAACGAGGCCGATTACGCGGGTGGGCGAGTGTTCTACAGCCTGCCCGGTTATCCCGCGTTCCCGGTGCGGTTGGTCAGTGAAATCTTCCAACGTTGCCTGGCCCTGCGTGCGGCGGACGGCCTGACCGCGCCGGTAGCCCTTTACGATCCGTGTTGCGGCGGCGCGTACCACCTGGCGACACTGGCATATCTGCATGGGGAGCGCATTGCATCGATTGCCGCTTCGGACATCGACGTGGACGCACTGAGTCTGGCCTGCCGCAATCTGGACTTGCTGACGCTCCCCGGCTTGGACCGGCGCATTGCGGAACTCGAGCTGTTGTGGGCGGATTACGGCAAACGTTCGCACGAGGAGGCGTTGGAAAGCGCCGAACGGTTGCGGGAACGGTTGTGCATTTTGACCGAACGGCGCGCCATTCCGGTTTCGGTGTTCCAGGCTGATGCGACCGATGCGGTGGGGCTTGTTGGGACGTTAGGTGCGCAGTCGGTGGGCGTCGTCACCACGGACGTGCCATACAATCGTTTGTCGGCGTGGCAAGGGGACGCACCTGATCCGCTGTGGCGGATGTTGGAGGCGCTGCGCCCTGTCTTGTCGCCCGGCGCAGTCGTCGCCGTGGCTTCGGACAAAGGTCAAACGCCCGCGCACGACGCCTATCGCCGCGCCGACCGCTTCCAGATCGGCAAGCGGCGTATCGTGCTGTTGCGGCCAGCTTTGTCAACGGATTGAACGGATTCTAACGGATTTTTTCGGAATGCCGTGATATGCATCACGTCTCATACTCGTTACTTGTTACCCATTACCGATTACCCATGACCAAAAGGAGCATTTATTATGAAACTTGGTGTTTGCGCTGATCCCAACACTGCGCCCGTGCTGGCTGCGGCGGGCTTCGAGTTTTTGGAATTGCACGTGCAGAATCATCTGAAGACCACGGCGGAAGACGAAGTGGCCTTTCCGCCCGAACTGGCGCGGATTCGGGCGTCGGTGTTGCCGTGCGTGGCGGCGAACTGCTTTCTGCCTGGCGACCTCAAAGTGACCGGGCCAGACGTCAACCGCAACGCGCTGGCGGGCTACGCGGAGGTCGTGTTCGAGCGCGCGGCGCAGGCGGGGATCGATACGATTGTCTTCGGCTCCGGCGGCGCGCGGCGCATCCCTGACGGTTTCGAGCGCGACATCGCCTGGCAGCAGCTCGTCGAGTTCGGCCAGTTGATTGGCCCGCTCGCCGGGCGCTACGGCATTGTGGTGGTCGTCGAGCCGTTGAACCAGCGTGAGTGTAACGTGCTGACTGGCGTGGAGGAATCCGGGCGTTACGTGGAGGACGTGAATCATCCCAACGTGCGCCTGCTGGTGGATGCCTATCACTGGCTCAAGGATGACAACGACTACGATGCGATTGTCACTTATGGCCCGCTGCTGCGCCACGTCCACATCGCCACCGAGGCAAACCGCCGTGCTCCGGGCGTAGAGGCGTGCGATTTCACGGATTTCTTCCGCGCGTTGAAAGAGAGCGGGTACGACGGGCGCATCTCGATAGAATCCGGCTGGACGGATATGGCGGCGGAAGCGCCTTTGGCCTTCGAGACGCTGCAACGTCTGGTGCGCGAGGCCGGCTGGTAGATGGACGACGCGCTCGATTTGTGCGGCTTGTGGCGCTTCCAGCCTGATCCGGCGGACGAGGGGGAAGCGGAGGGTTACTTCCGCGTCGATTGCGATGTCCGGTTTTGGCGCGAGGTGCGCTTGCCCGCCGATTTCGAAACCTGCCACCCGGCGCTGGATGCTTACGAGGGCGCAGGCTGGTTCCGGCGCGTGGTTGCCGTCCCCGCAAGCTGGCGCGATAAGCGTGTGACGTTGTATTTCGAGGGCGTCAACACGCACGCCAAAGTGTGGGTGAACGGCCAATATGTGGGCGATCACGTCGATCCGTTTTTGCCGTTCGCGTTTGCGGTTCAGGACGTGCTCGATTTCGATGGTCCGAACGTGGTCGCCGTCCGCGTGGACAACGTTCGCCGTCCGGGTGAAGCCCCCGGCTTGCAGCGCGGCTGGCGGACGTTCGGCGGTATCCTGCGGGAAGTGTCGCTGGCGGCGACGGAGAAGTGCTACATCGACTACGTTGCCGCTATCGCCGAACCGGTGGCGCAGGGCGGCGTGTTGAGCCTGGACGTGACGGTGCGGAACGAGTACGACGCCGATGCGCTCACGCGACTGTCTGCCGTAGTGACAGACCGCGAGGGACGGCAGCTTGTGCAGTTGACGGCGTTGCCGCAGCCAGCCGCTGCTGGCGGCGAGACGCTTTTCGCGCTGGCGGGGCGTATCTTTGGGGTGTCGCTCTGGTCGCCTGATGCGCCGAATTTATACGCAGTGCGGATCACGTTGGAAATGGAAGGCCGCGCCGCCGATGTGCAAGTGTTCCGCGTCGGCTTCCGCAAAATCGAAGCGCGCGATGGCCGGCTGTGGCTCAACGACGAACCGCTCTACCTCACCGGCTTCAACCGCCACGAGGATTCGCCGCGCAGCAATATGTGTCCCGACCTCGAAACGACGCGCCGCGACCTGGAAGCGATGAAGGTGGCCGGGGCGAATTTCGTCCGCCTGTGTCACTATCCGCATCACCCGGCGGAACTTGATCTGTGCGACGAACTGGGCCTGCTGGCAATGGGTGAGATTCCGCTGTACTGGTGGGATGGGTTGAACGAGGGCGAGACGGCCTGTGCCGCCAAGCTCGACGCCGCCAAACGGCAGTTGGCGGCGATGATTCGCCGCGACGCCAACCATCCGGCGCTTATCTTCTGGTCGGTGAGCAACGAGACCGAGGAGCAGCGCCCGGAGGTGGCAGCGGGCAACCGGACGTTGGTTTCGCTGGCGCGAGAACTCGATCCAACGCGCATGGCGGTGCATGTGAGCAATCACTGGCAGGATGCACCCAATTTCGACGCGGACGACGTGATCTGCGTCAACGGCTATCCGAGTGTGTACGGGCGTTACGAGCAGGCCGACCCCAACTACGATTTCGCGCAGTCCACGGCGTTCTGGCGCGAGGGGCTGGCGACACTGCATACGCGTTATCCCGACAAGCCAATCCTGGTGACGGAGTTTGGCTATACGTCGTTCCAGCACGTGACTGGTAATGCTTTCGGTGAGGACGTCCACGCCGACGCGCTGGCGTACGAGTTCGCCGGGATGGACGCGCCCTACGTCTGCGGCGTGACGGTGTGGTGCTGGGCCGATCATCCCTGGCCGCCCGCGACGTTTGCGTTTTGCCGGTATTTGAGCGTCAGTCCTTACGGCGTGCTCACCCGCGACCGTCGCCGTCGCAAACCATTTTGGATGATACGCAGGCTCTTCCGTGAGAAGCAAGGGATTCCAGAGCCGCCGAAATCGACAGCGCCGCGTCTCGGTATGGCAGGATATGAGGTCTATATGATTCGCCCGCACTTGCGCGATATTCCACAAGTCCCGTTCCCGGCCGGCTTTAACATTCGCGCAATGCGGTTGGACGAGAGCGCGCTGTGGACCGACATCCAACGCGATGGCGAGCCGCACTTCCCCATTGCCGACGATTTGTTCCACAACCAGTTTGGCGACTATCTCCAGGCGACGCAATGGCGGAGTTACATCGTCACCAACGAAAAGGGCGTGGGGGTGGGGGTGGTGAGCGCGTGGTTTGATCGTGCCTTCAAGGGCGAGGATTACGGGCAGATTCACTGGATTGCGATCCGCCAGGCCTACCAGGGATTGGGTCTGGGTAAGGCGGCGCTGTCTTTCACGCTCAACCAGCTCTCGCAGTGGCACCAGCGTGCTTTTCTGGGCACGCAGACTAAGCGGATTCCGGCGATCACGCTGTACTTGAACTTTGGCTTCGTGCCCGATCTCGATCCGCCGGGCGCGCGTGAGGCGTGGCGTGAGGTGGCGGCGGGGCTACGGCATCCTGTTCTGGAGCGGGCGCTGTCCGTCCAGGTTTGACAATCCTCTCACTTATGGTATGATCCCGCACGTGTACGGGGCGTAGCCCAGCTTGGCTAGGGCGCTACAATGGGGTTGTAGAGGTCGACGGTTCAAATCCGTCCGCCCCGACTGATGATAGAGAAATGGCCGGCTTGTCCAACAAGCCGGTCATTTTTGTTGAAGGGGGGACCACTTTGACGTTTGAAATGACAAACTGAAACCTGCCGCTCTACTCAATCCGCCAACTCTGCCGACAAGACGTTTTTAGCTTGCCGCACGATGTCGGCGTGATCGAACGCCAGTGGCGGCAGGGCGTCTAGTGGCCACCAACGGGCGGCGGAGGCATCGTCGCCCGCGCGCGGTGTCACGTCACCTGTAACGCGCGTCCAGAACACAATGGTCACCGTCCATCCGCGCGGATCGCGCCCTGGATCGCCGAACGCTCCGAGTTGTCGTAATTCTAGCGGTTCCAGTCCGGTTTCCTCGAAAAGTTCGCGGCGAGCGGCAGTTTCCAGCGGCTCGTTCTCATCCACAAAACCACCCGGCAGCGCCCAATGCCCGGTGAAGGGCGGGTGGTTGCGTTGGATGAGCAAGATTTCCGGTCCATCGTGCTCTTCCTTGATGAGCACGATATCCACTGTCAGCGCGGGGCGTGGAAAAGTGTATGTGCGGGTCATTGTGGCTCCTTTGCTTCTGTTTCGGCGCTCTTTTCCTCCGTAATGCCGTACTTCTCGCGGACAGCGGCGATGAGTGTGCGCACGGCGGTGATGCTGAGCGTGGCGATAAAGCCTGGCAGCGCGAGGAGCAAAATGGGCACCGCAACGCTCAACACGGTCAACGCCAGGGTAATGATCAGCAGTATCACTGTTGGTACCGGCTTGATAAATGTGAGTGACAGACTGCTGCGCAGGATCAACAGCAGTTTGGGTTCCTTCAACTCGACCAGAAAGGCGTGCGCATAGAAGCTGATGCAGATCCACACCAATCCAATCACGAGCACAATGGGGCGGATCCATGCCAGGACGCCGGCGGGGAAAGGCGAGATGTCCGGCGTGGTGTAGAACCAGACGTTGATGGCCAGCAACCCATACCCGAGTGCTAGAACAAGCGTAAGCTGCAAAGAGCGCAGCCCGTATTCCTTCACCGCTCTCCAATAAAGGCCCCAATTGACGCCCAATCCACGCACAGCGCGATGGGCAATCATCCAAACTCCAATGAGCGCAAATGGCATTGGAATGATAAGGAAAGTCGCGGCGAGCAGAATGCCGCCGGTCAAGATAAAGAACAATATCTCCTCATAATAAGTTTTTGCGGTGTCAATGATAATGCGGACTGTCTGCATAGGTGCTCCGTCTACGTTGTTTTAACTTGATGTTGAGGGCTGCCCTATCAAGGCGACCCTTCGAGGGTGAGGATCAACTTCATCGTCACGCTGTCGCGCGTGCTGATGCGCATACGCACGCCCTGTTGGACGTCGAAAACCTGTTGCGCTGTGTCCCCCGTCAAGACAATGCGTGCCTGTTGCGATGACTCTGTCTCTGGCGGTGGATAGTCGATCCACGTTTGCTCTTCCCAATTCCATAGTGAGATCTCGGTAATGGCGGTCAGGGGTTGGCTGGTGCCGGCCTGTGGAACAGGCAGCAAAACCAGAGTGAGTGTCTCGGCTTTTTGGATTTGCATATAAATCGGCAGCACATAGTTCAAGGTCGCGGCGGGGGTGTAGGCGTAGAGGATGTTGGTCACGGAATCGACCCAGCCGTTTTCGACTTTATTTGCCGCGGCTTCTAGTGCCACTTTCAGCTTTCCAAGAGGTTGTGCAGGACATGGAATCGTATAAATCATGCAACTTTCTTGATGCTGGGCGCCGCCCAATCCCTGCGCCGGAAAGGGAACGTCATCCATAAGACCGGTGAGATAACACTCCATTGGCGAAGAAGCGAATCTGTAGACTGAGGGGATTGACGGATATATGGCGTAAGCGGCGTAAGTGCTGGTGGCTCCACAGAAACCGGAGGTGTAGCCAGAGTTGTATAACGAATATGTCGCGGTGATGGGTCTGGACACAGTCAGTGTTGTGCCTTGGGCGATGTTTTCGGTGAGGGTGATGCCATAGGAAGCATTTCCCATCAACAACGCTACGTCGCGCAGCGCAGCTTCGCTCCACACTTCTCCGGTGAGATAGAGCGCGCCGCTGCCATCTTCCTGAGGGGCGAGTCGCAGATCTGTGGCGATGTCCGGGCTGTCGTATAGCCCCTCTGCGCCCCAGGTGACGACGCCGAGGGGGTTACGAATGTGGAGTGTCGTCCCGGCGTCTGTGAAGCGGGCGTCGACCGGAAAAGGATCCCCTGAGTCGTACCAGCTATCGAAGCGATAGCTGCCGGATAGCGGACGTTGGAAGCCCGGACCGTTCCACGTCAGGCGGCGGACGCGCGGCGCGTAGATGGCCGTTCCCTGAACCACGCGGGCCGGAAGCGCTGCATCGGGCACAGAGACCATAGCAACTTCATGCACCAACGGGAAGGTTTGCGAGAACGCGCTGCTTAATCCGAGCGCCAGGATAACCACTGCGCCACAAATCCAGACAGGGATGAAGACCCATGCCAGCACAGGGCGTTTCAGCCGTCGCACCAGCAGGAGCGTTCCTGGTCCCATGAGAAAGATATACAGGGGAAAGAGCAGCAGCCAGGGCCAGAATTTGGGCATAATTGTGAGGGGAACGGCGAACAGGGTATAGACGTTTGGACTGCCGGATGAGAGCGCCTGGGAGACGGACGGGTCGCTGCCTGATGTGCTGACGGCAGGAAGTGGATCGTCATCCCAAAGCCGCGTCAGCCAGGCAACATCGGTTGGGTGCGCCATATCCCACCCGATGACGTCCACGACGCCTTTGCCAACGCGGCGGCGTGCCACGATGGTTTCTCCATCTGCCGTCGCCAGTCGCCTTGCGCCGGCAGATGGCGTCAACGGTGCTGCTGCCACGTCGTAGAGCTTCGCCCTTTCGATGGTGATGGATTCGAACTGGCGCACGCTGCCGGGTGCGGCGATGCGTAGCGCGTCTGGCAGGTTAGCCAGTGTTTGCTGGAGCGCCGGTCCGCCGCCGATGATCAGATGCCCGCCCGCGGCAACCCAGGCCAGCAGCGCCTCTTGCTGTGCGGGGGTCAGGTCAGCGCTGGCGATGCCGTTGAGCAGCAGCACGTCGATCACGTCCCAGGCCATCGGCGTTTCGGGCAAGCCGGTGAGGTCCGGCAGCCAGATCAGCGCATCCGACTCGGCAAGCTGCCCGCGCGCGAACGCCTCCCGTGTGTCGACCAGGGCGATGGCGCGTCCCGTCTCGAACGTTCCACGGCCGGGGACGCGCGTCTCTTGCTGTATCCCTTTGGCATCGTGCAAGGCGATGATGGGTATGGCGTTGTCGCCGACGAAGAGTGCCAGCCGGTACTGCTTGTACGAATGGGACGGCAGCTCAATCGCCTGGCGGTACGTCACCTGATTCTGCTCGTCGCGAACGACGAGATCGCCGCGCCAATCCGCACCCTCGTTGCGCAGTGTGACGCGTGCCTCCGTCCACCAACTGTGACGCACGTACCCCTCCCACGCCGGGATAACCTCCAGCGTGAGCGGCTCGTCCGGTGCTTGGGCACGCAATGACGTCCGACCGAATACCAGCAGCGCGCAAAGGACACCCAGAAACATAAACCTTATGCGTTTAATCCGATGTTGAACGTCCAAAGTCAATACTCCAGTGTTTTTCCGTTTGAATCCGTTCAATCCGTTGAGAATTACCGGACAACGCGACAGACTAACCCTTTCAGGTACTCCCCTTCCGGGAACGTCAGTGCGACCGGATGATCGCTGCTTTGCGTCATCCGCCCGATGATCTGCACATCGCGTTTCACGTCCAGCGCCGCGCCGAACACGATCTTCTGGAACAAATCGGCGGAAATCGCCCCAGAGCACGAGAACGTGAAGAGCAAGCCGCCGGGAGTGAGCAGTTGCAGCGCCTGCATATTGATGTCCTTGTAGCCACGGGCGGCGCGTTTCACATCGCCCTGCGTGAACGCGAACTTGGGTGGATCGAGGATCACCACGTCATACCGGCGCTTTTGCGTTTGTAACTCCCGCAGCACGGTGAAAGCGTCGCCTTCGATGTCCTCTACGTTGGCCTCCACGAAGCCATTGCACGCGAAGTTTGCCCGGCCCACACGCAGCGCCTCCGCCGATGTATCCACGTTGGTCACGCCCGCCGCCCCGCCCGCCAGCGCGTAAACGGCGAACCCGCCGGTATACGCGAAAACATTGAGCACGGTCGGCGCGTTCAGCGGCGTGACGGCGGCGCGCAACAGAGTGCGGTTGTCGCGCTGATCCAGGTAGAAGCCGGTTTTGTGCCCGCGCCGCACATCCACGCCGAAGCGCAGACCGTTTTCGACAATCTCAACAATATCCGGCGGTTCTTCTCCGTAGAGCAAGCCCTCGCGCGGGGCCAATCGCTCTTTCTCGCGCACATCCACGTCGCTGCGCTCATAGAGCGTCGCAGGGCGCAACAGTTCAACCAGCAACTCGTTGAACAGTTCGCGCCGCGCGTCCACCCCGGCGGACAGGTATTGCACGACGATCACATCGTCGTAGCGATCCACCACCAACCCGGGGATGCCGTCCGACTCGGCATTGACGAGGCGGCAGGCGGTGGTGTCCCCGTCGGCGAGCAACGGCTGTCGCGCCGCGATGGCCCGTTCCAGCCGTCCGCGCCAGAACTCCGCCGCCTCCGGCGCATCTCGCTTATCCCACGCAAACAGGCGCGCGCGAATCTGCGAGGCGGCGCTGTAGTGTCCCCAGGCGAGGAACGTCCCCTCGAAGCTGTGGACGGCGACCAGCGCGCCGGGCTTGGGCGCGCCTTCGACACGCTTGATGGCCCCGGAGAACAGCCAGGGATGCCGCCGCCGCGCCGACACATCGCGCTGCGGCGCTAAAATCACACGCGGGTATTCGCTCATAGGGTGGATTGTAGCAGGAATGAGGGGATCGTCAAAGGAGCCGTCAGCGGTCAGCTATCAGCTTTCAGCCAGAGAACTACTGAAAGCTGATGGCTGAAAACCACATGCTTTTGGCGCTAACCCACTTTTACGTTATACTGTTGCGCAGCAAACAAGCTTGATGGAGACTCGTGTTGTGGAATCTTTGCCGCGAAAAATGCTGTGTGATTTGCCCCGCGACTATGGCCGCGATCTGATGACCGATTCCGGTTTGAAAGGTCTCTTGATGGACTACTGTAGCAGTTGTCGCGCAGAGGTTTACGTGTTGGTAGGCGCAGCAGGCCGGCATACCGGAAAGGGTGTGGCAAGACAGCCAGCGTTTGCCGGTGGGCGTCGTGGTGGCGCAGCCCCGTGAGGGGCTGCGTGCTTTTGGCCGGGCGCTTGAGCGCCCGGCTCGTGAGGTCGCCGGATTATGATCTGGCGGAAGCAAGTTGTAGGTGCGGTTTCCAGTTGTGTGATGATCGAAATCCCTACCCATTCAGCATCTGATAAGTGTTGTACCAATCCAGTATGGCCTTGCAGTAAGGCAACCACCGCATTGGTGTCCAATAGATAGCGGCTTGGTCTACCATTCATCGCGCAGTTGCCTCTGCATAGCTACAGCGTCTCCACGCCATAACAGTTTCCCGACTAAATCGGAGAAATCATATCGCCCGGATGGCACGCTGACGTGATCTGCTTGTTTCTGATACTTCAAGAACTGCACAAAGGTTAACACCTGATCCAGCATGGTCGGCGACATATTTTCCAGTTCTCGCAGCACTTGTTGGGAATCGGCCCTCGATAATCCCATAACGCACCTCCATCATTTTTACAATTGCCATTTGCCTCTAGTATAGCGCAAAATGCGGGAAAGTCGTATGGCTATTCTCATTTCCCATTTCTCGCGTAAAATGAACGGTAAACCTGCTGTGTTTTTTGGAGGATAGCGTATGGCACAAAGAACATTTCTCGTCGAGCACCGGTATCTCAATTTGCCGGTGACAAATGGCGCGGAGAAGCGCGTGGTGCGCTTTGTGGTGGATGGTGAAGAAGTGTACCGCTTCGACATCGAATTGGCCGAGGGCGAGCCGGATTTCTGGGTCTACGTGGACCTCGCGCCGTTCCAGGGGACGCGGCTGACGGTGGCGGTGGAGGGTGCGGATGATGATGCGCTTGCGGCGCTCATCCAGAGCGAGACGCCGGTGGGGATGGACGACCTCTACCGCGAGAAGTACCGCCCACAGTTCCACTTCACCTCGCGACGCGGCTGGCTCAACGATCCGAACGGGTTGGTGTTTTACGATGGCGTGTACCACCTCTTCTACCAGCATAACCCCTACGGATGGGGATGGGGCAATATGCACTGGGGTCACGCCGTCAGTCGTGATCTGCTCCATTGGGAAGAACTGGGCGATGTGCTTTACCCTGATCATCTGGGCGTGATGTTCTCCGGTTCCGCCGTGGTGGACTGGCAAAACACCACCGGCTTCCAGGATGGCGACGATCCGCCGCTGGTCTTGATCTACACTGCCGCCGGCGAGCCGTACACGCAATGTCTCGCCTACAGCACCGACGGCGGCGAGACGTGGGTGAAGTACGCCGGCAACCCTGTGCTCGGCAATATCGCTGCGGGCAACCGCGACCCGAAGGTGATCTGGCACGCGCCGAGCCAGCAGTGGGTGATGGCGCTCTATCTGGTGGATTACGATTACGCGCTGTATGGCTCGCCAGACCTGAGGATGTGGCGCAAGCTGTGCGACGTCCACATCGGCGACGCGACCGAGTGCCCTGACTTCTTCGAATTGCCCGTAGATGGCGACCCGACGAACACGCGCTGGGTGTTCTGGGGCGCGAACGGCAGCTACGCGCTCGGCAGCTTCGATGGCGCGACCTTCACGCCGGAAAGCGAGGTTCTCCGCTACGCCGGCGGCGGTCACAGCTACGCTGCGCAAACGTGGAGCGATACGCCGGATGGCCGGCGCATCCAAATCGCCTGGCTGCGCGTCAACCTGCCGGGGATGCCCTTCAACCAGATGATGGCGTTCCCTTGCGAACTGACGTTGCGGACGACGCCGGAGGGCATCCGCTTGTACAGTTGGCCGGTGCAGGAGATCGAATCGCTGTACCGGCAGGAACACCGCTGGCAGGCTGCGCCGCTTGCTCCTGGTGAGAATCTGTTGAGCACGATTGACGGCGACCTGTTCGACCTTCACGCTGAGATCGAGCCAGGCGCGGCTGCCGCCATCAACTTCGTCATCCGCGGCGTCCCGTTGACGTACGACGTGGCGCGTGAGACGTTGGCCGGCGAAGGCGTTGTTGTTCCCTTGCCGCTGCTAGACGGCAGATTGAGCTTGCGTTTTCTGACGGACCGCGCCTCGCTCGAAATCTTTGGCGCGGACGGACGGGCGGCTTTGCCTCTCGGCGTGCTCCCATCGGCTGAGGCCCTGCCGTGGCGCCTCGGCGTAGAGGGCGGAGCGGCGCTGGTGCGTTCGTTGGTCGTCCGCGAACTGAACCCGGTGTGGCGGTGAGGACGGAAGGCTTTTAGCTTGAGCTGCGTCGCTTGTGGATAGCCTGCCGGCGTTTTCCGGCGGCGTTACCCGGCGCGTCTACAACGGCTGCGGGAAAACCGGCCTCGAACGTGCAGAAATCCGGTTTTTGATCGTTTGACGAGGCGCTTTCGCTACAAAAACGAGTGTTTTCAGCCTAAAAGACCGGATTTCTCAATCTCTTCGACAAGCTGCTAGAACCTGCGCAAAACCTTATGGAACAATTGATCAATTTTCGGGATTTTGGCGGTTATTCTACAACAAGCGGGCAGCGCATAAAAACTGGCTGCCTGTACCGTTCCGGTCGCGCGGATCAGGCCAGCCGCCGCGACCGTGAAGTTTTGCGCGCGCTCGGCGTCAAAACGCTGATCGATCTGCGCTCGCCGAAGGAGCGCAAACGAGCGCTGCGCCTGTGGCCTGGCGCGCGCGTCGTCTCACTGCCGATGCCCTTCGATGAGATCACGCGCCAACGGCTGAAGCCATTGTTTTTCCGCCGCGACGTCCAGACTGCCGTCTACGATATGGTGGAGGGCGTTTACCTGGATACCGTGGATCATTCGCGCTCACAGGTGGGGGCGCTGTTCTCGTTGTTGCAGCAACCTGACGTTTATCCGGCGCTTATCCATTGCCGCGCGGGCCGGGATCGTACCGGCTTTGTCAGCGCCGTCATCCAATTGGCGCTTGGTGTAAGCGGTGAAGATGTGACGGCTGAGTACCTGCGTTCCAACGCCAATCTGCTGCCCCAGATACGCCACACGGTGACGTTGCTCAAGACGCTTTCGCTAGGGCTGCTCTCCACACAAAGCCTGCACGCCGTGGTCGCCTCGCAGGAACGCTACATCCGCGCCGTTATCGGCAAAATCGAGGACGAGTATGGCGGCATCGCGGGTTATCTGGAGCATTGTGGCATCGGCTCGGAGGATGTGAGTGTAATCAAGGAGATTTTGTTGGAACCGTTATCTGACTCCGCTGAAAAAACCCGATTTTTCAAAAACTGGTGCGCGTGATGTGTCCCACTTGTGCTTCATAACTCCTGCGTTGTAGGGATGAAACGCGCTAAAAATCGGGTTTTTTACCGATTTCTCCCCACATTCAAGTCAACAGCGACCTTTTCTCAAGAGAGTCATGTAATCCTCGAATTTTAGCTCAGGCATAACTATTCAGGTGGGACGCACTTTTACGCCTGCAATGACAGTAGGAAGCGCAAAAATTGCCGTTTTTGGTTTAGCTAAGTGCGTCCCACCTCAAGGCTGAATAGTTACGCTCAGGCATAGTATGCTTTATTCTCGGTGCAGTAGCTTTTCTTTGTCCTGCATATAGCGCCCGAAATTCCCCTGGTTTTGCCAACTTCGCTCTTGACAAGTATTTGATTTTAGTTATAATTTAGTCGGCTAACTATTAGTCGTCTAAGTAACCTCGGCGCTACTTTGACGACTGGGTTTTTGCCATTTGCCATTTTCAAGGAGTCTGTTATGTCGCATACCGAAGGGGCAGAATCACTCGACTTTTTGTTGAGCCAGTGTTGCAAGCTGCATCGAGGCAGGATGTTCACGCTGTTCGAGGAACTGGGATTGTATCACGGTCAGCCGCCGATGCTCTTTGTGTTGTGGGAACAGGACGGACAAACCCACACAGAATTGGCCGGACGACTGCACATTCAGGCATCCACCGTCACCAAAATGGTGCAGCGGATGGAAAAGGCCGGCTTTATCGCGCGCCGACCCGATCCAGATGACCAGCGGGTGTCGCGTGTGTACCTCACAGAAGCCGGTCACGCCGTCCGCGAGGACGTCAACCGCGTCTGGCGGCAGTTGGAGGAAGAAACCTTCACCGGCTTCACATTCGAAGAGCAAGTCTTGCTGCGACGTTTCTTCTTACATATCCGAGAAAACCTGTTGCGCGCCGGCGGCAGCCTGGAGTGGTAGTTTTTTTACCAAAGTAGTTAGACGGCAAAGTAAAGAGTAACCGGTAACGGGTAATCAGTTATAAGTTACCTGTTCTCGAACCCAATTCCTGATTACCAATTACCGATTACCAATTACCAATTACCAACCCCAATCAGTTTAGGAGAATCGCACAACTTATGAAATCAATGAGAGCCTTAATGAAATATCTCAAGCCCTATTGGATTTGGGCGACACTGGCCCCACTGTTGATGGTTTTGGAAGTGGTGATGGACCTGATGCAGCCGCGCATGATCCAGCGTATCGTCGATGTGGGATTGGCGCAGCTCGATATGCAGATTGTCATCAACACTGGCCTGTGGATGATCGGGTTCGCCTTCATCGGCGCGATTGGCGGCGTGGGTTGTACCGTTTTCTCGGTGTTGGCCTCGTTGAACTTTGGCGCCGACTTGCGCGATACGTTGTTCCGCAAGGTGCAGTCGCTGTCGTTCAGCAACCTCGACGAGCTGGAAACCGGCCAACTGGTCACGCGCCTCACCAACGACGTGGTGCAGGTCGAAGGGCTGGTCTCGATGATGCTGCGCATTATGGTGCGCGCGCCGCTGATGCTCCTCGGCAGCCTGATGATGGTCGTCTTTACCAGTCCGCGCTTGGCGCTGTTGCTCGTGGGATTGGTGCCGCTGGTGACTGCGATGTTGGTGATCGTCATCAAGAAAGCCTACCCGCTATTTAGCGAAGTCCAGCGCCGGCTCGACGGCCTGAATACGGTGATGCAGGAGAACCTGGCCGGTGTGCGCGTGGTCAAGGCGTTCGTGCGCGGCGACCACGAAATCAAACGCTTTGGGCGCGTCAACAACGCCTTGATGGATCAGACGATTCGCGCGTCGCGTACGGTCGCCATCACCTGGCCTTTTATGATGATCGCCGTCAACCTTGGCGTGATCGGCGCGCTGTGGTTTGGCGGGCGTATGGTGACGGTCGGCGGTATGCAAATAGGGCAACTGATTGCCTTCATCAACTACCTGATGCGCACGTTGATGTCGCTGATGTTCGTCAGTATGTTGGTCATCAACTGGGCGCGCGCACAGGCGTCGGCGGATCGTATCCAAGAAGTGCTGCTGAGCACGCCGACGGTGCAGACGAAGACAGACGCGCTGACCGATTTCGCGCCACGCGGGCGAGTGGCATTCGAGAATGTGACCTTCAGCTACAACCGCGACGGGCGCGATCTGGTTCTCGGCGGCGGCACGGGCGACAATGGCGGGCCGCCGGGCATCAGCTTCGTGGCCGAGCCGGGGCAGACGGTGGCTTTGCTCGGCGCGACGGGGGCGGGTAAATCCAGCCTCGTGTACCTGATCCCGCGCTTCTACGATGTGAGTGGCGGTCGTGTGACCATCGATGGCGTGGACGTCCGTGATCTCGACGAGGCGACGCTGCGCCGCAACATCGGCATTGCGTTGCAGGAGTCGGTGCTGTTTAGCGGCACGATCCGCGACAACATCCGCTACGGACGGCCCGACGCGACCGACGAAGAAGTCGTCGCCGCCGCCAAAGCCGCGCAGGCGCACGATTTCATCACAGAGTTCGCCGACGGCTACGATACAGTCGTTGGGCAGCGCGGCGTCAACCTTTCCGGCGGGCAGAAACAGCGGATTGCGATTGCGCGCGCGCTGTTGGTGAAGCCGGCGGTGCTCATCCTCGACGACAGCACCAGCGCGGTGGACGTGGAAACCGAGACGAAAATCCAGGAAGCGCTGGAAGACATCATGCGCGAACGCACCAGTTTCGTCATTGCGCAGCGCATCAGCACGGTGCTCAACGCGGACAAAATCCTTGTGCTGGACGATGGGCGTGTGGTCGCCGAGGGCACGCACCGCGAGTTGCTGTCCTCCAGCCCCGTCTACCGCGAAATTTACGATTCCCAACTGGGGAATGGGGTGGTGAGCCATGGCTAAACGTGAAGTAAGTACAACGCAAACTCCGCCGCGTCCCGGCGGCGGCCCGGGTGGGCACATGATGCGTCCCAAAGAGCGCGCCAAAAACATCCGGGGCACGCTGCGGCGGCTATGGGATTATCTGAAACGGCAGGGTTGGGGCCTGGGCGTCATCGTCATTCTGGTGAGCATCTCCGCCGGTTTGGGACTGTTGGGGCCATACCTGATGGGCAAAGCTATCGATGAGTTCATCCTCACGAAAGACATCCCCGGACTGGGACGCCTGCTTCTCCTGATGCTCGGCATTTACGTGGTCGGCGCGAGCATCACCTGGGTCGAAGCCTATCTGATGTCCGCCGTGGCGCAACGGACGGTGCGCGATCTGCGCAATGACCTGTTCGCCAAACTGCAAACGCTCTCGCTGCGCTTCTTCGATCAGCGCACGCACGGCGAATTGATGAGCCGCCTGGCGAACGACGTGGAAAACGTCAGTAACGTGCTCAACGGCAGCATCACGCAATTGATTTCCAGCGTGTTGAGCCTGGTAGGGGTGGCGGTGATGATGTTCGTCATCAATTGGCGGCTGGCGCTGGTGAGCATCATCACGCTGCCGTTGATGATGTTCCTGAGCAACCGGATTGCCAAGTATACGCGCCAGGGCTTTCGAGAGCAACAGGAGTATCTCGGCGACTTGAACGGCATCATCGAGGAGACGATCACCGGGCAGCACGTGGTCAAGGCATACGTGCGCGAACAGGCCGTCATCGAAGAATTTGGCAAGGTTAACGTCGAACTGCGCAAGGCCGCCTCCCGCGCGCAGATCTTCGCCGGGACGCTCGGCCCGATCGGCAACTTCGTCAACAACACGGGCTTTGCCATCGTTGCTGGCGCGGGCGGCTGGATGGCGGTGCAGGAGATGGCGACTGTGGGCACGATTGCAGCGTTCATCAACTACGCGCGGCAGTTCTCGATGCCGTTGAACCAGATTGCCAACCTGTACAACACCATCCAGTCCGCCATTGCTGGGGCGGAGCGCGTCTTCGCCATCCTCGACGAAACGCCGGAACTGATCGACGCGCCCGACGCCATCCCGCTCACGAACATTCGCGGCGACGTCGTCTTTACCGACGTGGACTTCGGCTACAACCCGGACGCGCCAGTGCTCAAGCGCGTCAGCCTGCACGCCCGGCGCGGGCAGACCATCGCCCTGGTCGGGCCGACGGGCGCGGGCAAGACCACCATCGTCAACCTGCTCACCCGTTTCTACGACATCGACAGCGGCAGCATCACCGTGGACGGCGCCGACATCCGCCAGCTCAAAATGGGCGACTTGCGCCGCGAGCTGGGCATCGTGTTGCAGGATACCTACCTGTTTGCCGACACGGTGATGGAAAACATCCGCTACGGGCGGCTGGACGCGACGGACGACGAAGTCATCGCGGCGGCCAGACTCGCCAACGCCGACCAGTTCATTCACCGCTTGCCGGAAGGCTACCAGACGCCGCTCTCGGAGCGCGCCGGCAACATTAGCCAGGGACAGCGCCAGTTGCTCGCCATCGCCCGCGCGATTCTGGCCGACCCGAGCATCCTCATCCTCGACGAGGCGACGAGCAGCGTGGACACGCGCACGGAGAAGAACATCCAGGAGGCGATGTTGCGGTTGATGGAAGGGCGCACCAGCTTCGTCATCGCGCACCGCCTCAGCACGATCCGTGACGCGGACGCGATTCTGGTCATCAACGACGGCGAAATCATCGAGCGCGGCCGGCACGATGCGCTACTGGCGCAGCGGGGGTTCTACTACAATCTGTACATGAGCCAGTTCAAAGGACAATACGAGGGGACGCTGGAATCGACGCCAGCATAACCTCAGCAGAAATCCGGTTTTCGACCGTTTGTCGAGGCGTTTTTGCTACAAAAACGGTAACTATTCAGGTGGGACGCACTTTTACGCCTGCAATGACAGTGGGAAGCGCAAAAATCGCCGTTTGGGGTTCAGCTAAGTGCGTCCCACCTTAAGGCTGAATAGTTACTCGCAATCTTGTTTTCCGGCGCTTCTATGCTATGATCGAGCTTTATGAAGCGTCTTAGTGAGAGTGCTTTCTGTGCGCGTTTGACCGCAGCGGGACGGCGTTGGCTTCCGTGGTTCTTACTCGCTTTGGCCGTTGCGCCGGCAGCGTGGCCCTACGCCGGCGCGGGGCTGCCGCGAACCAATGACGCCCCGCTTCACCTTTACCGCGCCCTGGCGTTGGACCGGCTGATTCGGGGCGGCTGCCTCTGGCCGCGCTGGTCGCCCGATTTGGTTCACGGGTACGGGTATCCGGTTTTCAACTTTTTCTCGCCGCTGGCGCATTACACTGTCGCGCTGCCCCATCTGGCGGGGCTTTCGCTGACCACGGCCTACCGTTTGGCGGTATTCGGCCAATTTATCCTGGCGGCCTGGACGGCTTATCTGCTAGGGCGCGATTGTTTCGGGCCGACCGGCGGGTGGGTCGCGGCGTTGGCCTACGTTTATAGCCCCTATTTGCTCTACGATGCACACGTGCGCGGGGGGTTGGCCGAGAGCCTGGCGCTGGCTCTGCTGCCCTTGCTCTTTTTTACTTTACGGCGCGCTGCCCTCTCCGGCGGACGCTGGTTGGTTGGCGGCGCGGCGGTCTTCGGGACGCTGACGCTCATCCACGCGCCGAGCACGGTTCAATTGATGCTTCCACTCGGCTTTTGGCTGCTGTGGCTTGGATGGGAGACGGGGTGGCGCACCTTGTGGCGTCCGTTGCTCGCGTTGGCGGCCGGCGGGTTGCTCGTTTCTGTTTTTTGGATGCCGTTGTTGGCCGAAGCGCGTTACGTGCAAAGCGACCTGGCAATTGCGCGCGGCTATCATTTCGAGAGCAACTTTCTCGCCTTGCGCGAATTGTTGACCTTCCCGCGTCTGCCGGCCGATTCGCAGCTTTTCAACCCGCCGGTGGTACGCTCGCTGCCCCAGATGACGCTCGCATTGGCGCTTTTGAGCTGGCTAGGGCGCTGGCGGCGGACCGGCGGGGCCGCGCGCCGCGCTGCCGGAGTGTGGGCAGGGTTGGGCGCGCTGTGTACGGCGTTGATTTTGCCCCAGGCAATCCCCGTGTGGCGGCTCATCCCGATGTTGGCGCTGACGCAATTTCCCTGGCGGTTGTTGGGCTTCGTCTCGCTGGCCGGTGCGCTGTGTTTGGCTGCTTCTTTCGCCGGCATCGAGAAGGAAAAGCGCCGGACTGCGACCCTGTGGCCAGGCGTTGTTGTTGTGTGCCTGAGCGTCGCCGCCGTCCCCTGGCTCTACCCGCCCCACGAACCGTTCCCTGAAGCGCCGGTGTTGGCGGATATGTTGGCTTTCGAGTATCCCCCGGTGTTTATCGGCACGACCACGCTGGGCGAATTCCTGCCCGTCTGGGTCGAAGAAATGCCGGACACGACCGCCCTACGACAGAAACTCGCCGCCGATGGGTGGGCGGACCGCCTGGTCGTTCCGCCGGACGTGACCGTCGAACCGCTGCGCCTCGACCCCCTCGCGGCGCGCTATCGCCTGCGCGTGACGGCGCCGGCCACGCTGCATTACCAGCAGTTCTACTTCCCCGGCTGGACGGTCACGCTGGACCGGCAGCCCGTCGCGCTGCGGGCCAGCGTCCCGCACGGCCTGATCGAGTTCGACGCGCCGCCGGGGACGTTCACACTGGACGTGACTTTCGGCGCTACGCCAATCCGGCGCATCGGGACGCTGTTCAGCGGGCTGACCGCGTTGGGATTGGCCGTCTTTTGCGCCTTCGCGCGCCGCCCCCGGCTGTTGCCCGCGCCCGCGCCGTCTGAGCGGACGTCCGCCTCGTGGGCAGCGCTGCTCGTCATCCTGACGCTTGGCGTCCACGGCGGTTTTGCGCTCGTCGAGACGCCGTTGCGCCGTTCCGCGCTTGGCCCGGCCGGTTGGCGCGGGCCTGGCGAGCCGTTGATGCTCGACGTGGCCGGAGAGCTGCGCCTCCTGGCCTACGAACAATCCGCATCACAGCTTGGCGCTGACGAGCGGCTTGCGGTTGCCCTGTACTGGCAGGCGCAGCATCCACTGGGCGTCGTCTACGATTTCTCCATCGACCTGGAGGACGAGCGCGGGCTGAGGTGGAGCGCCCCCGGCTTCGAGCGCCCCGTTGGCTGGCGTTGGTTGCCGGGAACCGATACCTGGCCGGTGGACGCGTATATGATGGACACACGTGATTTGCGCTTCGTGGAAGGCGCGCCGCCTGGCGAGTACCTTGTCCGGCTAGGGGTTGTGCGCCGCGACACGCAGCAGACCGTCGCCGTGCATACCCTGGGGCGGCTGGCGGTGACGCGCCCGCTGCGGGACGCGTCGCCCTCTCTGGAAGGGTTGCAGCCGGCGACCGTCGCAACCGGCGAACGGTGGCAGTTGCTAGGCAGCGCCATCGACCGCCAAGCGGCTGCGCCTGGCGACACCGTCCGCATCACCTTGCTGGCGCGAGCCGGCGAACCGCCAGCGTTGGATGGGGACGGAGCGCTGCGCCTCGACCTTGTGTCGGCCAGCGGTGAGACGTTGTTCTCGGCAGTTCACCCCGTTGCCGGCGCTTATCCGGTGGAGCGGTGGCAGCCTGGCGATTTGCTGCGCACAGAAGCGCTGCAACGGCTGCCGGCCCGAACGCCCGCCGGCCGCTATACGTGGCAGGTGCGCTTTGCGGAAGGGCCTTCCGCGCCGGTGGGGGCGTTGGACGTTCTGGAATTGGAGCGCCTGTGGGAGACACCGGCGCCGGCCTGGCCGGTCAACGCCCGGTTAGGCGACTGTTGCGTTTTGGTCGGGGCGGACCTTTTGCCTGCGGATCTCTCGCTACAGCCTGGACAGAGGCTCGACGTCACGCTGACCTGGCAAGCGGTGGCCGAGACGGAAACCAGCTATCGCGTCTTTGTACACCTGCTGGATCCGGCGGGGCGGCTGGTAACACAGTCCGACGCCGTCCCGGCCGGATGGACGCGCCCAACGACAGGCTGGCTGCCGGGCGAGTTCGTGCTCGACCCACACCTGCTGACAATCCCGCCGGACGCTTCACCGGGCCTCTACCGGTTGCTGGCCGGCCTGTATACGCCGGATGGTGGACGCCTGACCACCCCTGAGGGCGACGACGCGGTGTTGTTGGGCGAACTTTGGATTTTAGACTTCTGATTTTGGCCCTTTTTCGCCGTTGACCGGCTCGTTCACTTCGCCCGCCACACCTCGACGCCAGCGCCGAGCGTGAAATCCACGCGCAGCCAAAATGTCGCCAGCGCCTGCGTCGCGCCGGAGCTGTCCACGTTCAACCCGAGCGTTTCGGCCAGCGGATGGCTCGCCAACGGTTGGCAGGCGACGGTGTAGGTGTCGTCGATGAAGCCGCCGTCGTGGAAGGCCGTGAGCTGCACCGGCGCTTCGACAATCGCTTGATAGCACGCCTTACGCGAATCGGCGGCGTCGCGGAACTGCTTGAGGAACACGAGCGGCGTTTTCTCCAACATTTCAGACCACTGGATGCCGCCGTCGCCGGCTGCTTCGGGTTGCCAATCCTTGAACAGCAGCCGGATGAGCGCGCTGCGCGCCGCGTCCCAGTTCGTCCACGTTTCGGGCGGCGTATCGCGCGCGGCGTCGCTTTTGCGCGTTTCGAGCAATCGCTGCACTTTGCCTGCGGCCTGTGGATCGAAATCCTCAAAACCCCACACATCGACGCCGAATTCGGGGTTTTGGATGCTGGCCGGCTTCTCGAATTGCCCCCACGTTTTCGGGAACCCGTACACCTCACGGCCTGAAGCGATGGCGTAGGGGTTGTCCACGAAGAGATAGGGCAAAAACCACGCGCTGCGCCCGCCCCGCCCCCTCACCGGCGTCCAGAAGCTCACCTCCGTCTCCTGCATCCACCCGATAGCCTCGTCGCGCTCGTCCAGCGATTGAATCTGCATTTCGGCGTACAGGAGCAGCGCGTAAGGGCCAAAGGGGTTGACCTTCACTGCGCCGTTGGAAGGCAAGTTGAAATACGTGTCACATAGCTTGCGCAGCGCCGTGACGCGCGCCGGAAGCAGGAACGCCGCGATGCGCGCCTCTCGCTGCTGGTAGGGGCCACGGAACACCGGGACGCCCATCCCGCCATCGACGTAGTCCGGCAGTGCGGTTTCGTTGTCGGACGATTTCGGCGCGCACCCCGCGGCCATTGCGCCCAGCGCGCCGCCCGCGAGGCGCAGGAAGCGCCTGCGCGATAGGCTGGCTGCAGGTTTGTCGACGGGCTTCATTGGCGACGTTGCTTTTTACTCACCCGACCGGAAATCCTTGACCGCTTCGTGTGTCAGCGTGAACAGATCGAATTGGGCTGAACAGCCCCCGACGAACGGCGCCTGCGCGTGGACCCCGACCATCACCGTGGGCGGCAGCGCCATCCCAAACGTGCGCACAAAGCGCCACCGCGCGCCATCCAGGCTGTAGTGCATAGCGAACACGTCGCCGGCGCGCGTCAGGCGCAGGTAGCACTCCGGCTTGTCCAGCAGCTCATTGTTGGCGTCGTCGGACCACGGATTGGTAACGACCGACACTGCCGCGACGTCGCCGATGGGGCTGCGTTCCAGGCATAGCTTGGCCCACTGCGTCGCGCTGGCCCGAACCGTGAGCGCCGCCGCATCCCCAAAGCCGACGAGATGCGCCCGCGCGCGCGTGACTGCCGTGAAATCGCCGGTCACATCGATATAGAGCAGGCACGCGCTGTCATTCGGCGCGCGCAGATACCCGCGAAAGAAATCGGTCTTGGCTGCCGGGGTGATCGTCAACCCATCCTGGTCGAACCTCCATTCCGGCGGCTCCTGAAACCACGCCAAGCCATTAGCAAGCGCTTTTCCCGTACAACCCTCGAAAAGATTCATCGTTCCCTCCTCGGACAATGGCCTGACTTCAACGCTCAAGGCGGATCACAATCCGCCGTCCCCGGAGCGCCGAATCACAATTCGGCGCAAGCGTTTTTGTGAACGTTGCTATCGGCGGTCAGCGAGCAGGTTTTGCTGACCGCTGACCGCTGATAGCTACACCTCGATTCCCAACCTGGCGGCGAGTTCACTCGCGGAAGGATCGAAGAGCAGCGTCCCATCCGGGAAGGCAATCGTCGGTACGACCCAACTGCCGTCATGGACCTCATCGCAGTAGGCGCGGGCAGCGTCGTCTTGCTCGATATCAACGTAAGCGTAGACGACGCCGTGCTGGTCAAGAAAGCGCCTCGCCCGCCGCACATCCGGACACCAGCGCGTTCCATAAACGGTCAGTTCAGTGTGTTCTCTCGCCATAATCACCCCCGGTTCGATTTTGGATTGTGGATTTTAGATTTTGGATTGGCAAGCGCTGTTCGCTCATTCGCTGATTCTCCCATTCTTCCATTCGCTGATTCTCCCATTCTTCCATTCGCTGATTCTCCCATTCGCTGATTCCCTTACACGTGATCCAACGGCGGAACGTAGATCGGGACCGGCAGCAGCGCGAGCAATCCTGGCAGCAATTGCGGCGCTTCGGGGATCGCCGGCCCGCCGAAGACCAGCCGCGCGGCGACGACCGGCTCCAACTCGACATAGTGTTCTGCCTGTTGCCCGGCCTCAATCTGTACGGCGCCATCGCGCACGGTGATGGTCGTCGCTTGGGTACGGTCGTGCTCGCGGATACCAAGCGCGACGGCGAAATCGCGCAGGCCGGCGGCGCGGCGCTCGAGTGCGGGGATGGCAGCCTGTAGCACGGAGGTAAGATCGTTGATGCGATACAATCCGGCGTAATCGGCTGTCTGGAAACTCACGTAGGGCATCACGCGTGCTATGCGCTCTTCATCCCAGGGTGATACTTGCCACGTAGCCCGGTCCCCGTGGTTCCATTCGATGATGGCGCGAATCAGCCCGGCTTCGTTTCCAGAGATCGAGACAAGTTCGATGAGGTCTACATGATCGCGCTCTTGTCCAAATGCAATGGCGTAGCCGTCTTCAGCGAGCCATACCCGCAACTCAGCCCTGTGTAGTTGCGTTTCCAGGTCTGGTCGACGCGCGTGGCACATCGGTACGGTCATCCAACGCGCAATCTGCTCGGTTGCTTCCCACGGCAAAACTTCTTCGATGGGGGTTGGCGCAACGTGATGCCAGTCCAGCGACCGGCGGGAGAATTGCAGCTTGTAATCCAGCTTGGTGATTTCCCACCCGAAGGTGTTGTAGCGTTGCCGGTCGCCGCCGAGCCACGAAGCAGGATAGCCCTGCGCGCGCATTTCGTCGATGGCGTGGTAAAGTAGTTGGGTCATATAGCCCTTGCCGCGTACCTCGACTGCCGTGGATACCCCGCCGATGCCGCCGAGCCTGAGCGGGACGCCGCCCGTGACCACTTCCAGGGGATAGACGCCCACATGGGAGACGATTTTGCCGTTTTCCTCGACGACGTAGCCCCACGCGCAAACCTCCGGCGTCGGCTTGTAGATGTGTGGCCCAAAGCGCCGGAAGAAATCCACCGAATGGCCGAACGCGCGCTCGATATAGCGCATAAAGTCTTCGAATTCTTCGACGCGAACGGTGCGAATTTTGGTCGTCATGAGCTTCTCTTTCTGTGACTATTCAGGTGGGACGCACTTTTACGCCTGCAATGACAGTAGGAAGCGCAAAAATTGCCGTTTTGGGTTCAGCTAAGTGCGTCCCACCTCAAGGCTGAATAGTTACCTCTTTTTTTGACTATGGGTGATCAGCGTTGATGAGAGCTTCTACGTGCGCCTTTGCGCGTATCGCCTCATCCGCTGCCAGCGCCCCAATCTCGAACTCCGCCACGAATTTCTCGCCGGGCGGCAGCACTTTCACGTATCCCTTCGCCTTCTCCGCGAGATAGCCTTCCGGCTCGCACGTCCCGGCTTCCACCAGGGCGATGGCGTCTTGATCGGGCGTGCGCGAGATCCAGCGGGTGGCCTTCGGCAGTTGCGCGGGGCGGTGGCGGATCACGTCGGCGTTGCCGTCGGGGTGGATTTGCATCGAGTGCGCCCAGCCATCCGCATCGGCGAGATAGTCGATGAAGAAGACGCCCTCCGGGTCGAAGGCAAGGTCGGGGGTGAGGACGTGGTGTTTGGCGGGATTGTCGCGCAGTTCGGCCAGGAATTCGGCGTAGCCGGGCCCCGGTTTGATGTGACTGGGGATGCTCGCCCGCACGCGCACGTGCTCCGGGGTGGGGATCGCGCTGTAGACCAGGCGCCCGTTGTCCACCGGCCTGAAGTTGACGTGGGCCAGGTAGAGCAACTCTTGCCCGGAGTTCTTGAGGTTGGTGATCGTCATCGTCACGTTGAACAGCGTCGAACCGGCGTACAGCTTGACCAGCGGTTCGGCGAGGTAGTTGTGCGCGAAGGCGACGGTGTGCCGGTACTGCCCGCCCAGGCCGATGTACGCGCCTTTTTCATCCTCGCCGGTGACGACGTAAGCGATCTCGTAGGGCGCGTTGGGTAGCTCGCCGTGTAGGGGATGCGTGTCCTGTGCGGATGGCCCGCCGACGCCGGTGATGCCGCAGTGCTGCAAGAAGCCGCCGAACGTTTCCAGGAACGGGCGGTTGGGGTAAGGCTGCGTGAACATCGACTTCATCGTCAGATTGCGCCTGTTGAACGTCGCCGACCAGACCTGCTGGCCCTGGAACGGCAAAAGCGCCAGTTCGCCCACGTCGCTGGTCAGTCGCAGTCCGCACACCCCACTTGGAAAGCGGAAGGTCGAAGCCGCCAACGCCCCGTAAGTGACCAGAGTTCTCTCTTTTTCTGAGAAACATTCAGGATACAGATTCGTTATCGCCTTGAAACCCATACTTACACTCCTTCGGAAATAAACTGCGAATCTCGCTAATCTACGCGAATCTTTCGAAACAAATTAGCGAAGATTCGCGTGATTTGCGGTTAGAAATCTGCTCAATCCGCTTAATCTGCTGACGAAAGTTTCTCCCACAAAAAGTCATAAGCGCGGCGGCCGCTGATTTGGTGGCGGCCTTCGAAGTAGTCGGTTTCGACGTGATCCGCCGCGCCGAAAATACTGTAGACCTCCCGCGTCCTGGCGACGCTTTCCCGCACAGCGGCGATGGGGAAGATCGGGTCGCGCGTCCCGGCCTCGACGAGCAGCGGGCGCGGCGCGATGAGGCCGACCAGGTCGTACATCTCGCCGAACTGCCATAGTCCGGGGACGAAGTTGCAGGTGCAGTGGTGCATCGCCAGGATGCTGTCTTTGAACGTGCTGTAGTACCCGCTGATGATGCACGCCTTGATACGCGGATCGATGCAGGTAGAGAAGAACGTGTGCATCCCACCTCCGGAAATGCCCATGGCGCCCAGGCGGTCCGCGGCTACATCGGAGCGCGTTTCGAGGTAGTCGATCAGCTTGCGGGCGTCGTGTACCCGCAGTCCCGCCGCCGATCCCCCCAGGTGGAACGCGAGTTTGGCCGTGTGGTCGCACGTAGAAGGCGCTTCCTGCCCGAAGGTCGCGTCCAGGTATGAGAAGTCGGTCTGCCGCTCGCCGAAGCACGAAATCTCCGGCGCGGCGACGACGAACCCACGTCGGCACAGCGCCACGCCGAAATCCTTGTGATAGCCGTCAGGCGTGTCGCGCTCGGCGCCGTCTTCCCACAGGCCGACGATGTCCTTCACACCGTAGCCATGCCCGTGGAACGCAACGACGACGGGGTGGGGCGCTGTCCCTTGTTTGGGGACGAGGATGTAGACCGGCATCAACGTGTGCACGGACGTGCGCAGCAGCCACTTCTCGCGGACGTAATCGCCTTTGTCCACGCTCTCCAACTGGCGTGGGCTGAGTGGCGCAGCGGGGAAGGGATCGCGTTGGCTCGCGCCGGTGAAGCCCAGGGTTTCGATCAACGCGGCGCGGGTGGTTTGCTGCCAGGCCTCAGCCTCGGCGCGAGTCTTTGCGCGGAAGCGATAGGGCGCTTTCTCCGGCGCGTAGAGCCGCCATAGGGCGTGGTCGGGTTGCAGTTCGAGCAGTTCCTGGTTGTCGAGTTTGGTCTTGGTCATCGTTGTAGCATCGGCGCGGCGCGCTGGCAGAGTTGCAGAGCTACGCCCCACGGATCGCGCAGCATCACGAGCAGCGAACCGTCATCGAGCGTCTGGTTGACGACCAGCGTTGCGCCGTTGGCGATGAGGATGTCCCGTTCGGCAGCGGCATCCTCAACAGCAAAGGCGATGTGAAAGCATAGTGGGTCTTGATTTGCGTAGTCCGGGATCGGGGCGGCGGTGTTGGAGTAGATTTCCATCACCACGCGCCCGGTGGCGTCGGCGAGGAAGTGCGTGTGCGGCGCGCCTTGCACGGCGCGGACGACCTGCATGGACAGGTGTTCCACGTACCAGGCGGCCATCGCTGCGGCGTCGGGCACGTTGATACCAAAGTGTTCGAATTTCATCGGGGTCCTCCTTATGTTAGTCGCGTAGTCGTTAGTCTTGTCGTCGGATAGAGGCATTGTGGCACAATTTACAGCGAGTGCAAACGGCAAGATGTAACGTGGTAACGACTTCGGTTGTTTACGTGTAAAAAGTGGCTGAAGTCACCACTATGTTGTTCCCCAGAGATGATCGTAGAGAGCAGCAGTACGGCCCTGATAGGCGCGCAGCAGGTCGATGGCGGTGGGGTTTCCTGCGATGTGCGCGAGCATCAGCCGGCCTTCTTCGACGCAGAGCGCGTCGTGAAGCGGAAACACTTCGCGTAGCAAAAACTGCGCGTATCTGACAAGCCGGAATGGCCCGTGTGCGCGCGGCGTTTGGCCCGGCAGCGCTTCCACCGCGACGGAATAGAGGGTTTTCACGCTCTCGATGAGATCGGGCAGGTCTGGCGACGGCGCGAAGGCGATGGTGTAGTACCAGCCGAACAGCTCGCCGGTCTCGCAACCGTGCGCGTCGCTCACGCCGACGATGGGGATTACCTTACCGCGCGCGCGTTCGTCGTGGTAGCGGGCCACCTGGAGCATATTCGACTCGACCTCGAAGGGGTGGTATCCGCCGATGATTTCCAGCGCATCGTAAGGTTGGCGCTCGAGCAGAAGCGTCGTCAGGGCCTCGGACACGTCGTAGCGATGGCGCGTGTACCAGTAGGGGTGGCAGAAGACGGCCAAACCGCCGCCCGCGCGGATTTTGTCGAAGCACCAGGCGCACGAGGCGTAAGTGTAGCGATCCATCCCCGGCGGAAAGTCAGCAAGCGTGTCGGCGATGGCCTGGACTTCGCTCCGGTATGCCTCGCCCGCAAAAAGGTCGTTCACACTGAAACCCCCGCCAAAGTTGATGATGTGCACGGGGTTGTCCGGCGGATGGACTTCTTCACCGGGATAGAGGCGCAGGTCGATGGGGACGTCGTCGAAGGCGCGGATGGCTTCCAGCGATGGCGCGTATTTGCGGTGGTCGGTGATCGCCATGAAATCCAGTCCGATACGCCGTCCGGCCCCGGCGACGTAGGCCGGCGATTCCCTGCCGTCCGAGTGGTAACTGTGAATGTGGATGTCGCCTTTGTATGGGCGGCGGGCAAAGAGATCGTCGTCCAGCGCGTAGAGGCGCGTCTCGGCTAAAATCCCCGGACCGCTTCCAACCAACAGCGTGTATTCCTGCTCGTCTCCAAACGAATAGCGGACTTGCAGGTTGCCGTCCACGAGCACAGGCTGCAGCGTGTCCGGCGGCGGTTGAACTGCTTGCCGCGCGCCGCCTCCGGCAGGGCAGATAAGAACTTCGGGGACGGCGTCGCCGAAGCGAACGTGATCGAACAGGGGGCGGATGGTGAGCGTCGTTTCGCGTCCGGCAGGGACGATTTTGGGGTAAACATCAAAATAACGGTTGTCGTTGCGCATAAGATACTCCTTTACTCTATTTGGGTTTGACCGCGGAGACGATATATTCGAAAAGTTCTTTTTTTGAATTCCGTTTTCTTATGACTTCAACCTGAGTGTCGGTGAATCCGTATTTACTGAGAAGCGCCGCGTAGATTTTCTCCACAGGGACCACTGTTTCGTAGAACCTTGAATTGCCGACGATGTAGAACACCCGAGCGCCTGGCAAAAGTAGTGGGTAAAGATTCTGTAAATGTTCGCTGACGTCTACGAAATACCTATGCACGTAGTTTGCCAGGACCGGACTTTGGTTGGCGATGTCAGCAATCGTTTTTTCGAATCCTGGATAGGAGATTGGTGTCCCGTTCGACTCCCAGGATTGCAGCCTGCTGGTTGCAATGCCCCACGTGCCGCCAATAGCCTGCCAATCGAGTTCTCCGGCCTCGCGCCCGTCTGTCAAATATCCTAACCAATACATATACGGGCGGAGTTCGCGGATATAACTCATTCGGTTGGGATAAGGTGGAGAAGTAATAACGCAGTCGTACTTGCTATGGTCTGGGGTGTGAAGTTGACGCGCGTCTTCCAGAAACGTGCGCACTGTACCCTCAAGAGGTGTGCGAGCCGACGCAATGATTCTTTCGGCTATACTGGAAAACTGGTGTATGATCTCCTGTTCTTCGTCGAACAGCGACAATTGTTTGGCGGAAGTGTCTTTGAATGACATCGATTGGTGGTTGAAGGCGGCATTGGACCACTGAATTATCAGATTGCAAAAGGCGATCAAAAGCAAATCTCTGGCCGGAGATGGGTGGGGTAAAACCTGATTGATCGCTTGGTAAATTTTAGCGAGCGTGATGAGTCTTTTCTCCGACCACCAGCGCGTGATGTTGTGAATCGGCGGGAACCAAAGTGTGGCTGTTTCATGCACGTCGAGGGCGCGCTCTTGAATGGTGAGGACATTTTCTTGTGCAAGACACAAGTCTTCAGTTTTGTAATTGGTTGTTTTGGCCTTGGCAAACCAAATCAGAAAAGGATTGATGTCGGTCAAGTCGCAGCTCACATTGTTTTCCGCACATACAAGCCCGGTTGTGCCTGTGCCGGAAAACGGATCGAGGACATGCGTAACTGTTGGATTGTGCGCCAGTATTTGTTGAACGATCTTTATCGAATAGGCCGGCGTCAGCCTGAGCCAACTGTGCCGCCCATGCTTGAGGTTATATTTGAACGTCAGGTCCGCTCTCTGACTAATCATCAGTAGCAGACCCCAGTAAAGTCTCAAGAGTCTCAGTAATTGCTGTTTGCAAAGCTGGCGTGTTGCGTTGAAAGAAACCCGCCAGATCATAACCGACGACTTCGTTTAGGAAGGTGTACGTGGAATATAGCGATGTTCCGGTAAGTTGTCCTTGCAGGATTAGCCACTTGCTACGCTCGTAGCGTTCAACGATGTCTGCGTCTATTTGTGTTGAGAGCACCAATAGAACTGGGAAGTACCCTTGAGAATAGGCTGTCGCGGCGTTTGCTATGTCGGCATTTTGTCGTTTTGAATCTTTGCTTTTATACCCTTGACGTACCTCGAATTCGAGATATTTCCGATCTGTTTCAAGTGAGTTGGTCATGGTCGTATGATCTCCTGAGATATTCCTCGCTGGCATCATGGTCAAACTATATCATAGCGCGTTGAATTGAAAAGCGCGCCCGGAAGATACTGATATCTTTCACGTGGCGACTACGATGCATTGCTTTGGCTTGTGAGTGAGGGGCGCGCGTGGTTGACCGCAATGGGCATCTCCATAGAAGTGGTGGATACGTGGGGCATTAAGTTATGATTCGGTTATAGACTATTGACAGAATGTGAAATTCGTGCTATCATCAATGTTGTAAGTACATACCCTATACCCATAAACGCCTAATGTCCTTATTATAATCGGTCGGGACAACGGGGGAACCAGATAGGGGGCGAGTCGGTCGTGAGACCGTAGGGCGAGCTTCTTCGGCCCAAGCCCGACAGCTAACCTCGTAGGCGTGGAAGAAGGCACCTGGTGTTCGAGGGCGCCTTTTTTCTTTTTAGGGCGCCTTATTGGTGAAGTTTCGTCGTGACGGAACGGCTGTTGACCAATAAGGAGGATCGGATGCGTGACGTGACGCAACCGGTAGCGATACCGGCGATGGTCAAACCGGGGTTTGCGGCAGAATTGCCTCCCTCGGTGACGACCACGTTGCAGGCCGCGGGGGTGCAGCTCGATGCGCTGACGCTGGCAGTGCAATCGGACTTAGGCCCCGACGGGCGCTTTGGCGAACAATGGCTGTTGATGGATCCCCACGACCTGTGGGTGATCGAACGCCATAACGGCGCCGCCAATTTGCGGCACAAGTTCCCCCTGGACAAGATCGAGGATGCGAAGGTCGAACGCTGCGTCGGCAACGGTCTGCTGCAGGTGACAGTCGATCAGCAGCCGCACGTGTTGCTGCACTACTCCAACGAGCTGACCGACCGCTTCGGACGGGTAGCGCACTATCTGCACGCGCGCGCCGAGTACGGCGAGGATACGCCAGTTCCCGATCCGGCAGCGGACAGCCACACCTGCCTGGTGTGCGGGCGCGCTCTGGTCGATACCTCGTCGAAGGTGTGTCCCAACTGTATCCAGCGCGGCAAGTTGTTCCGCCGCCTGATGGAACTGGCCCGGCCCTACTGGGGCAAGATGGGCCTGATCGTGATCCTGCTGGTAGTGGGGGTCCTGGTGGACTTGTTACCTCCCTACCTGACCCGTATTCTGATCGACGACGTGCTGAGGGTTGACGGTGGTACGGGTGGAGACCCAACGTTGCTGCCCTGGTTGGTTGGCGGTTTGTTGGGTATTCAACTTATTCGAGTGCTCCTCACGATCGTCACCAACTGGTCGACGATTAACGTCAGCACTCGTTTTACATCGCACATCCGCGACCAACTGTTCGCGCACCTGAAGAGGCTTTCGGTCGATTATTTCGACAAGAACCAGGTCGGGCGGTTGATGACGCGCATCAATCAGGACACCGAGGAGCTACAGGGCCTCGTCTCGCAGATGACGACGTTCACTCTGAACATCCTGCTGGTGATCGGTATTGGCGTGGTGCTGTTTTCGATGGCGCCGTCGCTCGGGCTGTACGTGCTCATCCCGACGCCGTTTGTGGTGGCGGCGGCCTATTTCTACTACCGTTACATGCAACCGCACTTCCGGCGCTTCTGGGTGGCCCGCTGGCGCTTGAACGCGATGCTCAACACCTTCCTCTCCGGCGTGCGCGTGGTAAAGGCGTTCGCGCAGGAAGACCAAGAGGAGCAGCGGTACCACAACCGCAATGTCACGCTGCTCAACTCGCGGCTGCAAGTCGATCTGGCGTGGAGCAAGTTCTTCCCGCTGATTTCGTTTGCGTTCAGCGCGGGCGGGCTGATCATCTGGTATGCGGGCGGGCGTGCGGTGCTGACCGACAGGATCACACTCGGCACGTTGATGGCGTTCTTGAGCTATCTGGGGATGTTCTACGGCCCGCTCTCGAACCTGACGCACATCAGCCAGGCGCTCAACCGCTTCCTTACCATTTCGCAGCGGACGTTCGAGCTGCTGGATGAGGAACCGGAGAAACAGCCGGCGCACCCAGTGCGCACAGCTCAGGTTGACGGCAAGATCGAGTTCGACCGCGTGACGTTTGGGTACGATCCGTACTATCCTGTGATCCGAGACGTGAGCTTCACCGTCGAGCCCGGCGAGATGATCGGCATCGTAGGGCACAGTGGCGCGGGCAAGACGACGTTGGTGAACCTGCTGTGCCGCTTCTACGATGTGACGCGCGGCGCGATCCGCATCGATGGCGTCGACATTCGCGACCTTTCGATGGAGGAGGTCCGCCAGCAAGTTGGCATCGTGCTGCAGACGCCGTTCCTGTTCCACGGGACGCTGGCGGAGAACATCGCTTATGGCCGGCCCGACGCCACCCGCCGCGAGATCATCCAGGCCGCGAAGGCGGCGAACGCACACGGCTTTATCACGCAATTGCCCGAAGGCTACGACACCATTGTCGGCGAGGGTGGGGCCGGGCTTTCCGGCGGCGAACGGCAGCGCATCTCTATCGCGCGCGCGATCCTGCACAACCCGCGCATCCTGATCCTGGACGAGGCGACCTCGTCGGTGGATACCGACACCGAGCGCCAGATTCAAGAGGCGTTGAACGAGCTAGTGAAGGGCCGGACGACTATCGCCATCGCGCACCGGCTTTCGACGCTGTACAACGCCGACCGCATCATCGTCATCAATCGCGGCAAGCTGGAAGAGCAGGGACCGCCCAAGCAGTTGATGGACAACAAAGGCTCGTTCTACCATCTCGTGCAGATGCAGACGCAGTTGGCGAGCCTCGACGGCGTGGTGGCGGTCTAAGAGGCGCGATGCCGAAAGCCTTCGAAGTCGTTTATCTGGATCCGGGGCGCGTCACTTTCGAGCGCAAAGGGGATACGTTGAGTCTGACGCTGCAATCGGACGATGCGCCGGATGGGGCTAACATCATCCATTATCCGCGCGTGGCGCTGCGGGCGTGTTTCCCGGTGTCGGACAATACCGAATTTCTCTCGGTGCGCGACGCGACCGATGAGACGATCCCGGAATTGGGCATTATCGAGGATTGGAGCCAGTTGCCGCCGGAGAGCCGTGACGCGGTGGCGGCAGAGCTGGGCCTGCACTATTTCGTCCCGGAGATCACGCAGGTTTTCAGCATCAAAGAGGAATTGGGCTTTCTTTACTGGATCGTGGAGACTGACAAGGGGCGCAAGGAGTTCGTGATGCGAAACAGCGTCATTCATTACGCCCGCGAGGTCGCGCCTGGTCATTGGCTGTTGATCGACGTCAACGAAGCGCGGTATGAGATCCCAGACGTTACTGTGCTGGATGCGCACAGCCAAAAGCTGGTGCAGCAATTTCTGTATCTGTAGACGTTCTACCATTTTCGGTATCTTGGGAATGGCAGTTGGGGCCTGCTGTTTCTTTGTATACAACGCGTGTTGCTTGTTGTTCTTCCTTTCTTTGCAGAGAGCGCAGAGGCTAACGCCTTTGCGCTCTCTGCGTTTCTGTAGATCGGCTTTGACACTTTTACCGCCGCGCCTACAATCAGTGACATCAGGCTATTCGACTAATGACTATCAGATTTTTAGGAGATTTTTAGGAGGCTACTATGGCAAAACCAATCACAATCCAAGACGTCAAAGTCATCCTGACGCAACCCGCCGGTTCGCGGCTGGTGATCGTCAAGGTCATTACATCGGAGCCGGGGCTGTATGGACTGGGCTGCGCGACGTTCACGCAGCGCTTCCACGCGGTCGTCGCGGCGCTCGAAAAGCACCTCATCCCCTTCGCCATCGGGCGGGACGTGGCGCGCATCGAGGAGTTCTGGCAGATGGCAATGGTGCATAGCTATTGGCGCAACGGCCCGGTGCTCAACAACGCCATCTCCGGCATCGACCAGGCGTTGTGGGATATCAAGGGCAAACTGGCGAACATGCCGGTCTACGACTTGTTGGGCGGTAAGTGCCGTGAGGGCGCTGCGGTCTACACCCACGCTGACGGACGTTCGCCAGAGGAAGTCGCCGATAACGTCAAGAAATTTATGGCCGAGGGCTACCGTTACATCCGCATCCAGATGGGCGGTTACGGCGGGCGCGGCGATACGATGGTCAAACCGGAAGGCGCACCCGAAGGCGCGTACTACGACCCGCGCGCGTACTGCCGAAACATGCTGCGGATGATGGAACACGTCCGCCAGGAAGTCGGCGACGAGGTCGAGCTGCTGCACGACGTCCACGAGCGCCTGCAACCGATCGACGCGGTGCGCTTCGCCAAAGACGTGGAGAAGTTCAACCTCTTCTTCCTCGAAGACAACCTTGCGCCGGAGGACATCGCCTACTTCCGCCACATCCGCCAGCAGTGCGCTACGCGGATTGCGATGGGCGAGTTGTTCAACAGCCCGCACGAGTGGCAGCCGCTCATCGAAGAACGCCTGATCGACTTCGTGCGGATGCACGTCAGCCAGATGGGCGGGATCACGCCTGCGCGCGCAGTGGCCCTGTTCGCCAATATGTACGGCGTGAAGACGGCGTGGCATGGGCCAGGCGACACCTCGCCGGTGGGCCACGCCGCGAATCTGCACCTCGACTTGTGGGCGCCGAACTTCGGTATCCAGGAATGGTGCCGCTTCCCGGAGCATGTCTACGCGATGTTCCCCGGTCTGCCGGAAGTGCGCAACGGTTATATGTATCCGAACGACAAACCCGGCCTGGGCATCGATATCGATGAAGCGTTGGCGGCGAAGTACCCCTGCGAGGATACCATCGAGTGGTGGACGCAGACCCGTTGGCCCGACGGCAGCCCAGCGCGACCGTAACGCAACACGTGAGGCGTGAGGGTGCTCGCGTAGTTGACTTGTTCACGCCACGGTACGCATCAAGGTTCGAGAATGTAGCAAATGGCGGACCAACGGCGACATTTGACATTAGCGCATTTGTGCACATAATAGCGTCAGTAGAGGTTAGCACATAACTTTATGGCTTGTGGTGTTTTCTCAATCACAGAGGGGGGAGATATGAAATTCCGAAGGTTGGGTATCTTGATGGTGCTGGCTGCTGTGTTGTTGACGAGCCTTGTGACAGGCTGTCAGGGGCGATCGCAGAAAATTGTTGTGGCGACAGATGCGACGTGGCCGCCGATGGAATACGTGGACGAGAACAAGAAAATCGTTGGGTTCGATATCGACTTGATGAACGCCGTTGCCAAAGAAGCCGGGCTTGAAGTCGAATACCGCAACGTGGCCTGGGACGGCATCTTCGCCGGTCTCGCCGCGGGAGAGTACGACGCCGTGATTTCATCGGTGACGATCACCGATGAGCGCAAGGCGCAATACGATTTCTCGGAGCCATACATCAACGCCGGGCAGATCGTTGTCGTGCAGGCCGGCAGCGACATCACCGGGCCAGATGCATTGAGCGGGCGCACCGTCGGCGCGCAAATCAGCACAACCGGCGCGTTTGCCATCCAGGCGATGCAAGGCGTCACGGTGAAAGAGTACGACGAGATCGGCTTCGCGTTCGAGGACCTCGTAGCCGGGCGTATCGATGCGGTCGTGTGCGATACCCCAGTGGCGGCGGACTTCGCGCTGCAACGCGCGGAGTACCAGGCCAAGCTGAAGATCGTCGGCGATTCGTTCACCGATGAGTACTACGGCATTCTCGTGCAGAAGGGCAACACCGATTTGCTGGCTAAGATCAACCAGGGACTTGCAGCGGTGCAGGACAAGGGCATCGATAAAGAACTAGTAAAAAAGTGGCTAAGGTAAGCGTTGCATTTGTGCTAATCTCCACTTGAGTGTGTTTTAGTCCCATAAGCAGTTGAATACAGAGAACACGGAAAGAACCCCCGTGTTCTCTGTGATTATTTTCCGGCCAATTCAACCTTACGCAGGTTAGCCTGGACTCGTTATCTCCAGGCTGTCATTTGCCGCCTTCGCAAGGTTCTTGTAGGAGGACTTATGAAAGCTGAATCCCATACGAAACATGCCGTCCATCACTATGGTTGGCAGCATGATGACAGCACCCTGATTCCCCGCGAGCGCAGCTTGATGATTGCCTGGTGGATTGCCATTGTCGCGGCGGTCGTCTTTATCGCTGGAGTGGTGCTGTTCAAGCCTGTTCCTTACCAGGAAATCATTGGTTTCATCGGAGATGGGCTGGTGGTTACGTTCCAGATTACCATCGTATCGATGACGTTCGCGTTGATTCTGGGTCTGATCGCTGGATTGGGCCGCACAGCGACCAACTCGTTCTTCAATATTCTGACCTCATTGTACGTCGAAGTCATTCGCGGCATCCCGCTGCTGGCGCAGTTGTTCTGGATTTATTACGCGATGTCCCGTTTTGTCCGTTTGGGACCGCAGGTGTCGGCGGTGTTGGGGCTGTCGATCTGCTACGGCGCGTATATCGGTGAGACGTTCCGCGGCGGAATTCAATCGATTCCCAAGGGACAGATGGAGGCTGCGCGCGCGTTGGGTCTCACCCGTGGGCAGGCGATGCGTTACGTGATCATCCCGCAGGCGGTGCGCGTCATCCTGCCGCCGGTCGGCAATGAGTTCATCGCTATGCTCAAGGACTCGTCGTTGGTCTCGGTGTTGGCAATCTCCGATATGCTGCGGCGGGGCCGGGAGTACGCATCGCGCACGTTCGCCTACTTCGAAACGTACACCCTGGTGGCGTTGGTGTATTTGCTGGTGACGTTGATCTTCTCGCGCGTCGTCTTCTACATCGAGCACGGCATGTCGCGCCAGGATAAGGACCAGCCGGTGACGCTGATGCATCGTCTTGCTGGAGTGGTGGTCGATCTGGTGGTGCTGGACTTCATCGGTTTGATCGTGTACGGCTTGCTTCAGCCGTTGGCTTTGCTCTTTACCGGCCTGCCGGTCAATGCGGTTTTGGCGGTCGTGATGCTCGTGGTCGGCTTGATCTACCTTTTGCTTTTCTGGACGCGCGCGGGCCGGACGCCGGGCATGATGGCGGTAGGGCTGCAACTTTCGACTGAACAGGGCGAGCATCCGTCGTTTCCGCAGGCGCTCGAACGACTGCTGTTTCTGATTTTGCCGCTGCCGGGGTTGAGCCTGCTGTGGATGCAGTGGTCGCCCACCGGGGAAGCGCTGCACGACCGCTTTGCGGGTACCCGCGTCGGACGGGATTAAGAAGTTCTCAACGGATCGAACGGATTCTAACGGAGTTGTTTCCGTTATATCCGTTGAATCCATCGAGCTAATCAGGGAGTCACAAGATGAGTACAACGCCAATCGTTCAGATTCGGAATTTGCACAAGCGTTTTGGCCGCGTCCACGCGCTCAACGATGTGAGCCTGGATGTGGAAGCGGGCGAAGTCGTCGTCATCATCGGGCCGAGTGGATCGGGCAAATCGACGCTGCTGCGTTGCGTCAACCGGCTGGAAGTGCCGACCAGCGGCACGATCAGTATCGACGGGGCGGAGATTCGCAGCGACGAGCGCCAGGTCAACCAGATGCGCGCCGAGGTAGGGATGGTGTTCCAGCAGTTCAACCTCTTCCCGCACATGACGGCGACGGAGAACATCATCCTGGGGCCGATGACGGTTCGCAAGTGGGAGCGCGAGCGCGCCGTGACGCTGGCCCACGAGCTTTTAGCCAAAGTCGGCATCCCCGAAAAGGCCGACGTCTACCCGGAGCAACTGTCCGGCGGGCAGCAGCAGCGCGTCGCCATTGCGCGCTCGCTGGCGATGGAGCCGAAGATCATGCTCTTCGACGAACCGACCTCGGCCCTCGACCCGGAGATGATCAAGGAAGTGCTCGACGTGATGCTCGACCTGGCCCGCGACGGCATGACGATGATGGTGGTTTCGCACGAGATGGGGTTCGCTCGCAATGCCGCCAGGCGCATCGTCTTTATGGATCAAGGCGAGATCATCGAAATGACCACGCCGGAACTGCTCTACACCGCCCCGCAGCACGAGCGGACGAAGCGGTTCTTGAGCCAGATTTTACATTAGTCTGAAGTCTAAAGTCGAAAGGCCAAAATCAAAATGGAAACGATGACCAGCCGTGAACGTGTGATTCGTGCTTTGCGCTTCGAGCGCCCCGACCGCGCGCCGCGCAACCTATGGACGCTGCCGGGCATCACGATGTTTCGCGCCGACGAGTTAGCAGTGCTGCGCGCGCGCTTCCCGGAGGACTTCGCTGGGCCGGACGCGCAATATGGGCGCGCCGAGCGCGCACGTGGCGTCCCCAACCAGGTGGGTGTGTATACCGACGAGTGGGGCTGCACGTGGACAGTGCTCCAGCCGGGCATCATCGGCGAGGTCAAAGATGCGCCGCTGGCTGATTGGGCTGCGCTGGCGCACTATCGCCCGCCCTACGAAATCCTGGATAATGCCGATTTTAGTCGCGTCGATGCGAGTTGCGCCCAGAGCGATAAATTCATCCTGGCCGGAACCACCGTGCGTCCTTTCGAACGGATGCAATTCATCCGTGGACCAGAGAAACTTTACATCGATCTGGCCTACGGGACGGCAGAACTGTTCACCTTGCGCGATATGGTCCACGAATTCTTTATGCGTGAGTTGGAACTGTGGGTTCGGACCGACGTGGATGCGATTAGCTTTATGGACGACTGGGGCGCGCAACACCGCCTGCTCATTTCGCCGCAGATGTGGCGCGAGGTGTTCAGACCGCTTTACGCAGATTATGTGAACCTCATCCACAGCGCCGGAAAATTCGCCTTCATGCACTCGGATGGGCATATCGCTGCTATTTACCCCGACCTGATCGAAATCGGTGTGGATGCGCTCAACTCACAGCTTTTTTGTATGGATATTGAGACCTTGGGGAAAGTGTACCGCGGCAAGATCACCTTTTGGGGTGAGATCGATCGCCAGGACTTGTTGCCGTTCGGGACGCCCGACGCGGTGAAAGCCGGCGTGCGTCGTGTGCGCCGCGCCCTCGGCGACGGTTCCGGCGGCGTCATCGCGCAGTGCGAGTGGGGCAACGATGTGCCGATGGAGAACGTCGCTGCTGTGTTCGAGGCGTGGTTGGAGTAGCTTTCAGCTATTAGTTATCAGCGATTAGCCCTCGCTGTGATTGTTTCTGGCTGAAAGCTGACGGTTGACTGCTGATCGCTAAAGGGGGAACGACTATGCAATGGGAAAACTTAACGGCGAGGGCATTTGCGGAGGCCGTGCGTGAGACCGGCGTCTGCGTGATCGCGATGGGGGTGTTGGAGAAGCACAGCGAGCATCTGCCGCTGGGCACGGACTTTCTCAACGCGCACAAGATCGCGTGTCTGGCGGCGGAACAGGAACCGGCGGTGGTCTTCCCGCCGTTCTACTTCGGCCAAATTTACGAGGCGCGTTGCTTTCCCGGCGCGGTGACGCTCAAACCAACGCTGCTGTTGGACGTGATTCAAAGCGTCTTCGACGAAATCGGGCGCAACGGCTTCGAGAAGATCGTCGTCTTCAGCGGGCACGGCGGCAACATACATCTACTGCAATTCCTCAACCAATGCGCATTGTGGGAGGAGAAGCCGTATCAGTTGTATATGCCGCTGGGTCTCGCGCCGGAACGTCAGGCGCAATGGCAGGCCATCGTGGAGACCGAGTTCCACGGTCACGCCTGCGAGTGTGAAACGTCGATTAGCCTGGCAAATCACCCGGAGCTTGTGCGGATGGATCTTGTCCCGGCGGAACCGGCGCTGCCGCTTAACCGGCTGGCGCACTTGCCGGCGACGCACACCGGCATCTGGTGGTACGCGAACCACCCCGATCACTACGCCGGAGACGCCCGCGCCGCCACGCGCGAAAAGGGCCTCGCGCTGCGCCAACTGCAAATCGACGACCTGATTGAATACATTGCGGCGGTCAAGGCTGATCAGGTCGTGCCAGCGCTCACTCGTGAATTCTTCCGATCGGCTACCTAGCGCGTAACCAGCGGAAGATGCACAAAGTACTTGTAAGCAATCCCTGCCGGGACGGAGAAAGTTACCCCACTGCCACTCGATGGCCGAAATGGCGCGTCGTCGCTCAATACAAAGCGGGCGCTGGCGACGGCCTTATCGGACTGTACCTGCACGATATATAGCCCCTCTTCAGTCGATTCTGGAAGCGCTGCTTGTAAAGACTCACTCGCTGTTGTGCGCAATTCAAAAGTAAAACGGCCGAAGCCGTCCACCTGCACAACGCCCACTTGGTGCGTGTTGACCGTGACCATGCCTTTATAGGTTAACGGAAAGTTTTGGCCTGTGAAGGTGAAATAACTTCCGGGTTTCCCTTCGCTGTAATTGACGGTCAACTTAGGAACTGGAGGAATGTGGTGATAGTCGATGTAGAAGTCCCACTGTGCCAGCCACTCACTCAGATTCTCCGCTTTCACGCTGCTGAAGAACACCATCATGAAAAGACCAACCGTGACCAACCCAATGACCACCAGCAAATTGCGCCGCTCGCGTTTTTCCATGACATCCTCCTTGACTTCTGCGATTGATCTATTAATTGTACAAACGTAACTGTTCAGCCTTGAGGTGGGATGCACTTAGCTGAGCCAAAAACGGCAATTTTTGCGTTTCCTACTGTCATTGCAGGCGTAAAAGTGCGTCCCACCGAATAGTTACGTACAAACTTACTTATTCGCTTCTCTTTCGACGAGGTGGTGTTGTAGCCGGGTCAGACCTACAGCGAGTAGCGTTGCCACAATCCAGCATAGCCCCTGCATTTCCCACGTCAGTGCGAAGAAGTTGGACATTGTCGTGATGTAGCGATAGTGTACCGGCGTAAAAAACAGGTGATGCGCCAACGGAAGCAGCAAATAACTCCAGCAGAGCGCCGCGACGAGGATCTCGTGCCAGGCCCAAACGGCCTTATGCCGGCGCACATAGAACCAGACAGCTACGCCGCTCCCTAACGCACCTGCCAGTGTACTTCCTATTGCCACTGGGTAGGCCACTGCTGGCGCAAGCAGGCCCGTTGCGGGCAATTCGATGGCCCGCAAGAGGAGCAGCGCTGGCGTCACGCCAAGTCCGACCACTGCGCGCCAGGTGAATTCACCTGGCGCGCGCGCCGCCAGTTCCGCCGGGATCAATGCCAGCGCCGCGCCAATCAGCGTGCTGCCGACGCAGGTTAGGGCCAATATCGGCGGCAAGTGAGGGACATCACCATAGCGTGCGATGGCGTAGACGACCACAGTCAAGGGGCCCGCGCAAAGCGCCCAGACTCGCTGCCAGGCAGGGGGCACGATAGATCGATCATGCCAACGCGCCCACATCCCGCCCATCGCGTGGATGGCCGTGTAGCTGACCAATAGCGCCCCGGAAGCCACGAATCCTGCCATCCAATACCGGCTCACCGTTGGCTCCTCGAAGTAGGTCGCGCCAAGGTGCCCGTAGAGAAAGATAATGAAGCGATTGGCTACCGCGAACCAGTAATAAAAGAGCCCACCAATCAGCAGGACTACCGGGATGGCGTACCATACCGCCGACTTCCATGAATTGCCAGTGTTCATAACAAAATCGTCACAGCCGAAATAATTTCATGGCATTATTGCGCGCCATTAGCTCATAGGCTGCTATTCGAACAACACCGCTCTACCTAACAGTGTTGCAGCATCATCTAATAGCTATGATAGCACAGCTTTAATTTAGGAACAACCCAGATTTTCACTGACTTCTTCATTTGAATTATCGGCTGCCTTACAGCTCTGTCAGCACCCGCGTCAACACCGCAATCCCTTTGTGATACTCTTGCAGATCGATGTGCTCGCGCGGCGTGTGATCGAGCGCCGAGTCGCCAGGCCCGTAGGCCAGGATCGGGCAGTTCCACACCGGACCGACGACGTTCATATCCGAGGTGCCGCTCTTGACCTTGAACTGGATGCGCCCGCCTTCAGCGCCGATAGCTTTGACGAAAGCGCGCGCCAATGGCGTGTTCTTCGCCGCATGGTAGGCAGCTTCGCCGCCGCTGAAGCGCAGGTCTGCGTCTCCGGCGAAACCGCGCAGCGTGGTTTGCAGTTCATCGATGGCGATCTCCGGCGGCAAGCGGAAGCTCAACGTGAGCGTCGCCGTCTGGACGAAGCCGTCGTCCTCGGAGTGCATGGCGCGCAGCGAGGGCGCGAGTTGCTCGAACATCCGAGGATGCGCGGCGTTGTAGGCGTCAGTGTGTTCCGTCACCGCGCGCCAGAAGGCAAACGCTTCCTCGCATGCGTTCGCATCGGGTCGGGCGGTGTGTTCGATCTCACGCGAGCGTGTGTATTGCGCCAGCAGGCGGCCTTTGTAGCCCGTCGTTACGCAATCCCACCGGCTTGGTTCACCGATGATGACGGTATCCGGCGCGAGTCTGCCCAGCAGGAAGCGCGCGCCCTTGGAGGCAGCGGTTTCCTCTTCCACAGCGCCGACCACGACGATGCGCGTGTCGCCATTCGCGCCGGCCCGCGCCGCCGCGGCAACGAACGTCGCCAAAGGCCCCTTCGCATCGACCGCGCCGCGTCCGTAGAGCAGGCTGCCCTCGCGCCGCACGTCGATGAAGCCCGGCACGGTATCGATGTGGCCGAGCAGCAACACCGCGCGCTCGCCATCGCCGATCTCGCCCACGGCGTTGCCTGCGCCGTCGATGCCGGCGTGAAAGCCGAGCGCCTCCATCCGGTCGGCCAGATATTCGACCGCCGGGCGTTCTTGTGTGGAAGGGCTGTACTGCTCCACAAGTCCCTGTAGCAAGATGTCTGCCTGGTTGTCGTCGAACGTTGGCATCATGATCACCTTTTCTGACAGGATTTACAGGATTCACAGGATGAGAAAAATCCTGAAAATCCTGTCAATCCTGTCCAATATTATGCCGCCGCAACCTGCAATGTGTAGTCGATGACCTTGGCCGGGATGTTGACGCCGGTGGTGTCGATGCTGTTGCGGAACTCCATCGTGTAGTTGATCTCGTTTACCAGCAGGCCCCGGTGCTCGTCCTCGAAGATGTCGAGCGCGACCACGCCGCCACCAATCGCCGCCGCCGCTTTGAGGCATAGCTCGTTGAGCTCCGGCGTCACCGGACACTTCGTCGCCACGCCGCCGCGCGCGGTGTTGGTGATCCAGTGCGGCGAGGTGCGGTAAATGGCGGCAATGGTCTCGTCGCCGATGACGAAGGCGCGGATGTCCCGATCCGGTTTGTGGACGTATTCCTGGATGTAGTAGATCGAATGGTGGTAGGAGCCGAGCACCTGCTTGTGCTCGAGCACCGTCTCGGCGGCCTCGCGGTCGTTGATCTTGGAGAGCAGCCGCCCCCACGAACCGACGCCGGGCTTGAGCACCACCGGGTAACCCATCGTCTCGATGGCCTCGAGCGCCGATTCCGGCGTGAACGCCACCATCGTGCGCGGGGTGGGGATGCCGGCGCGCACCAAAGCGCTTGTCGTCAGCAGCTTGTTGCCGCAGTTTTCGGCAACCTGGTAGGTGTTGACGGTGGGTATGCCCCAATCCCGTAGCAGGAGAAGGGCGAAGAGTGCGCGTGAATGGTTGATGCAGCGTTCGAGAACGACGTCGTACCGCCAACCGTTGTTTTGAATGTCGAAGATGATTTCGCGGTCGTCGATGATGTCGAAATCGACGCCGCGCTTTTGCAGCTCGGTGATGAGCAGTTTCTCTTCGACGCGGATACGGGAGCACAGAATTCCCACTTTGCCCATGGTGATGTGCTCCTTATTCGCCCCAGTCTTCTTCTTCCTGCGGCGCGTAATCCACCGCGGGCGGATCGAGATTGATCACCTCAAGCTCGGTCCCGCAATCGGGACACACTATGATCTCGTGGACGATGGCGTCGATAGCCAATGGAATTTCGGCGGCGCACTCTGGACATTCTGCAAACATAATTCTCCTCCTTGACTTTGACTTGGCTGATAGATGAACGACTCTTCTTTAGTCAGCAGATTAAACGGATTTAGCAGATTGTTTGCTATAGCCGGGTAAAAATCTGCTTGATCTGCTCAATCTACTGACCGGAAACCCCCAACAAAAAACCAGCTTCCGTTTTGTGCGCGAGGCTGGAAGCTGGTTTTTGCCTGTTTGGACGCAAACGCCACTATCCAGACTCGTCGTCCGGCTTGGTGCGCTTGCACTTCATATCGGTATTGGGATACTGCTGTGTCACGTTCATAACACCCCTCGCGCGGCATTTTCCCACGTTCGCCGATATTGTCAACTTGCTACTGTTCCCGCTTGTCGCTAACCGGCGATGGCAGTGACGACGGGCCCGGTCAGTGCGTCTACGGCAAAGCCCTGGGTGAAGGCGGCGAAAAAGCGGAGTCTGTCATCGACCTCACTCAGTTGTTGCCAGATACCCGTGAAGCTCCAAATGCCCGCAATCAACGCGATGACAATCCGGGCAACTATGGCTGTGATTGGCCCCAGGTTGAATGTGTTTGTAGACAGCCCTGCGACCAGGACACCCCAAATCCAATGTCCAATGATCCCTGCCACAATGCTCAGATAGGTGCTCCACACTTTGCGATCATCGCGTAACTTCCGATAGCCTTCACTGACACTGAATACTTTCATGAGTGCCTCCTTTTTTGCCTGGTTACAATTGGATGCTTGATCATATTTCAGCCGGACTTAGGCGGGCGGGAAGGTTCCGGCGCGCAATTCTTTCAACGTTTGCAGGATCTCTTCGTGCGTGTTCATCACGAACGGGCCGTAGCGGGCGACGGGTTCGTGCAGCGGCTTCCCGGCGATCAACAAGAAACGCACACCCTCGTTTCCGGTCTGCACTTCGAGAAGATCGCCGTCGTCGAAGATAGCGAGCTGCGTCTTGACGATGTCCGTCCCTGCATTGTCGTCCGTCACGCCGAACGTCCCGGCGCCTTCGAAGACGTAAGCGAGCGCGGTGTGTCCGCGTTCGACAGCCTGCGCGAAGCTGCTGTGCGGTGGAATGGCGACGTCCAAGAACAGCGGATCGGCAATGATGTCCGTGACCGGCCCGCGGACGCCATCCACCTGCCCAGCGACGACGCGAACGCGAGTTCCATCGAGATGTTCGACCTCCGGAATACGCGCGGCGGGCACGTCCTGGTAGCGCGGGCGCATCATCTTGTCTTTGGCCGGCAGGTTTACCCACAACTGGAAGCCTTCCAGCACGCCGTTGTGGCGTTGCGGCATTTCCTCGTGCAGGATGCCGCGCCCGGCGGTCATCCATTGGACGTCGCCGGCGGTGAGGTCGCCGGCGTTGCCGATGCTGTCACGGTGGCGTACCAGGCCGTCGAGCAGATAGGTGACGGTTTCGATGCCCCGGTGCGGGTGCATCGGGAAACCCGCGATGAAGTCCGCCACGTTGTGGGAGCGGAAATCGTCCAACAGCAGGAATGGATCCACGTAATCCAGCGCCCGCGAAGCGATGCTGCGCCGTAGTTTGACGCCGGCGCCCTCTGTCACCGGTTCTGGTTCGACGAGCCGGAGAACCCGGCGGGGAATCTGTGTGCTCATATCGTCCTCCTTATATTCTGACGGTGAGATCGATGTTTGCCTGCTCAATTAAGAAGATTAACGTCAGAATATTAACATAAAAAGGAGTGTTGTCAAGGTCACGTTTCAGTGATCACGGCTTCGAGAATGGCGTTTTCGCGGCTTTGCAGGAGCTTTGCCAGCGGTTTGAGTGTCAGCGCGTACAGGCCCACGCTGTAGAGGAACGCCACGGGAATGGTGATGAATAACGCAGGTTTCCACAGGATATACGGCAGCACCAGGAGCAGGGCCATCGGGATACCTGAAATGAACCAGGCCAACATCCCCCATAGATTACCCCGCTGGCGCGCGCCGGCGGTGTACTGAAGCTGCATCCGGTACGGGCCGATGATCGATGCGAGCGTATAGAGCGGACTGCCGCTGATCTGCATGCATACGCCCAGGCACAATCCCAAGGGGACAAAGGCCCAGGCTCGCGTAAACACTGCCAGCACGACGAGCACCAGTGTATACAGCGCCACGGCAATGGCGAAAGTGGCGACATTCGCCGAAACGATAAATTGACGGCGATCGACTGGCGCCATGGCAAGTGCGCCGAATCCCTCCCGGTCGATGATGCCGAAGTAGTTCGACGTGATATTCATGTTGATCATCATGCTCAACATCACGATGATCAGCAATCCAGCAAACAGCGGCGCGTATGTTTGAAAGTCGGTGTCTTTGATCCCCGGCTGCCAGAGGATGAACGCCGCCGGCAAAATCGCCAACAGCCCGCCGAAGATCATTCGCCGCGCCGCCGGGCTGCGCCACATGTAGGTCCAATCTTTGCGTAGGAGTGCCCAGAACGTCGGCGGGCCGGGTAAACGTCCGGTAAAGCGCGATTCGCGGATGCGCACACGCTCCGCGCCCAAGCCCACTGCCGCGCCTTGCATCAGCCGCCGCGTGATGCCCGCGTGCAGCCACAGCATGAGTCCGACGGCTGCCAGCGATAGCGCCAGAAATAACACGCTGCGCCCCCAATCTCCGGCGGACGCAGATGCCATACCTGCCGTGGCCCAACCGGCCGGCAGCCACGTCAGCACGCGCGAAGGGCGCAGGATTTCCAGGAACTGGCTCGGAGTTTGCGCGGTTCCCAATTGGGCGAGCAAATCTTGGATTGGCAGTTTTCGCAGGAGGGGGATGTTCTCATAGTTCTGGATGAGCGTCTGGATGAACGACTGTCCGATTCCCAACAGCATGAACGGCAGCATCATCACCGTAATCACCAGCGTGCGTAGACGCCGGTCTCCGGCGACCAGGTCGAAGAGATCTTCCATAATCCGGCCTGTGAGCACGAGTATGGCGAAGGCCGGCAGAGCGCCCAACAAAATGATCGGCAGCGCCAGCGGTTGGTGCCACGCCAGCCCGATGATCTCCCCACCCAGGAGGAGCACCGACCACACGCCGGTCATCGTCAGCAGGGAGATGAGCGTGCTGCCCACCACGATGCTGCGGAAGCGGATCGGGTAGGCGAACAGGCGTGACATCTCGAAGCGTTCCATAATTTGGGAGCTGTAGGAGGCGGGCAGCACCAACCAGATAAAGAACAGACCGTTGTTGACCAGCATCAGGAATTCGTAGGTGGCTTGGGGTGTAAACAGCAAGATGCTGAGAAGGGCAATGCCCGCCCCCATCCCCACGAAAAACGGCAACGCAAACAGAAACCCTACCATCCGCAGGATCACGCCCGCCACGTGTAGCCGTTCGCTGGCCCGGCGCGTGCGGAACATTGCCAGGGTGAGCCGCCCCTGGAGCCACATCAAGTTCTTCAAATCGCGCCACATGTTACGCCGCCTGTCCTGTCAGCCAGTCGAGCAGCCCTTGATCGGCCACTTCCGCGCCGACTGTGCGCAGGAAAACGTCTTCCAGCGGGGCGTCGGGCGGCAAGGACGCGCGCTCGCGCAGGTCGGGGATACTGCCCACGCCGGCAAGTTGTCCTTTGTTGATGATGCCCACCTGATCGCAGAAGCGCTCCGCCAGTTCCATGACGTGCGTGGAGAAGAAGATCGTCGTGCCGCGATGCTCGACCATTTCGCGCAGCGTGGCCTTGATCGCCCGCGTCGAAATCGGGTCGATGCTCTCGAAGGGTTCGTCGAGGAACAAAATCTCCGGCGCGTGGATGAGCGCGCAGGCCATGGCCGTCTTTTTGCGCATCCCTTGCGAATAATCGATGATCATTTTATTCCCGGCATCGTCCAGTTCCAACATCTCCAACAGCGGCGGGATGCGGCGCTTGATCTCAGCCCGGTCGAGGCCGTACAGCCGTCCCACCAGCTCGATCTGTTCGGCGGCGGTGAGGCGTTCGTAGAGATTGAGGTTTTCGGGGACGACGCCGATGCGCCGCTTGACCTCCAGCGGCGCGGTGAGGATGTCGAAACCGCTCACGTAGGCTGTGCCCGCCGTCGGCGGCAGCAGCCCGATGACCATGTGAATCGTCGTGGATTTGCCCGCGCCGTTCGGCCCCAGAAAGCCGAAGATCACGCCGCGCGGCACGGACAGGTTGAGCTTGTCTACGGCGGTCAATTCGCCGAAGCGCCGGGTGAGATTTTGCGTTTGAATCGCTGGTGTTGCATTGTTTTGCATCGTGTGTCTCCGTATAAGTTTTTTAGCGCGCCGTCCAGCCGCCGTCGATCACAATGCCCGCGCCGGTGATAAAGCTCGAAGCGTCGCTCGCCAGGAAGAGCGCCAGCCCGCCGATTTCTTCAAGCTCGCCCCACCGGCCTAGCGGTATCTGCGAGACGAACGCCTCGTATTGCACCGGGTCTTCCAGCAGCGGACGGTTTATCTCCGTGCCAAACGGCCCCGGCAGCATCGCGTTGACGGTGATGTTCCACGGCGCCCATTCCAGCGCCAGCGCGCGCGTGAGCTGCAGCACCGCGCCCTTGCTTGTCGCGTACAGCGTGCGGTCGGGCATCGCCACCACTGAGAGCATCGACCCCACATTGATGACGCGCCCGTAGCGGCGGGCTTTCATGTGCGACGCGACCTCGCGGCAGAGCAGCCACATCCCGGTGACGTTAGTGTCTTGCACCGCTTTGAATTCTTCTAGCGACAGCGTTTCGATTGGCCCGCGGATGTTGATACCGGCGTTGTTGATCAGCGCGTCGATCTGGCCGAATTCGGCGATCACGCTGGCGACCAGCGCCGCGATGTCCTCCGGGCGTGTCACGTCGCAGGCGTAACCCCGGCACGTGCGCCCGTACTGCTCTTCCAACTGCCCGGCGACAGCGACGGCATCCTCCGCGTTGCGGCTGGTGACGACGACGTTTGCCCCGGCTTCGGCGAGCGCCTCGGCCATAGCCTTGCCCAATCCGCGGTTCCCGCCCGTGATGAGCGCGACGCGGCCGTCCATACGAAAACGATCTAAAATTGACATACGCGCTTCTCCCTGTAAAAATAAACTCAACGGATTGAACGGATTTCAACGGATATTCTTCCGTTGAATCCGTTCAATCCGTTGAGATGTTACGATTTTTCGATCAGTCCCTCGCGCCAGGCGTAGACGGCGGCCTGGGTGCGGTCGGAGAGGTGGAGCTTGCTGAGCAGGTTGCTCACGTGCGCCTTGACCGTGCGCTCGGTGACGACGAGTGTGCTGGCGATCTCGGCGTTGGACTGTCCCTGCGCGATGAGCCGGAGCACCTCCATTTCCCGCGCGGTCAACTCGGCGGCGGGATCGTGAGTGGGGCCGGGCGTGCTGACCTCGCTCATCAGCCGCCTGGCGATGCGCGGGTGCAGGCTCGCCTCACCCCGGCTGGCGGCGCGAATGGCGTGAAGCACGGTTTGCGCGTCGGCGTCCTTGAGCAGGTACGAGAGCGCCCCGGCCTTGATTGCCGAGAAGAGCAGCTCGTCTTGTGCGTAACTCGTCAACACGACGACTTGCGTGTGCGGGCTGCTCTGGCGGATCTGGCGCGTGGTCTGCACGCCGCCCTGCTCGGAGGGCTGACCATTCGGTTTGAGCGGCAACACCAGGTCCATGAGGACGACATCGGGCACGTGGTCGACGCAACCTTCGATGGCGCTTTGCGCGTCGCCGGCTTCGCCGACGATGGCGATGTCGGGATGTGCACTCAAGTAGAAGCGCAGTCCCTTGCGGACGACGTCGTGGTCATCGACGATAAAGACGGTGATGCGTTCGCCGTTGGTTTCTGAAGTCATCGTTCTATCCTTAGTAGGACCAACTTTCCCCTTCTTTCAACAGCACAACATCAGCCGCCAACCTGGCACCCTGCACGCGACGCGCGAAGCCCTCAGGGGTGTGTCGGGTGCGGAGGAGCGGCGCGCGCGGTTGGATGCCCAGGTGGATGGGGATGACGACTCTGGGCGCAAGGGCGATGACGGCGCGGATGGCGGCTTTTTCGCCCATCGTCAATGGGATGCGGTAGGTGGTGACGGGCATCAACGCGACGTCGATGGTGCAGTGGCGGGTGATTTTGGCCATAAACGCGCCGTAATAGGTGTCGCCGGCAAAGTAGATGCATTTACCCTCGACCTGGATGACGAATCCGCCTGCGAGCGCCGGATGCAGCGCCGGAACCACCGTAATCTTCATCTGTCCGAATGCCTTCGATTCCCACGGTGACAGCCCCACGGGATGTTTTGCCCCGCTGAGTTGCGTCATCCATTGCGCGTGTTTGGGGGTGATGACCGGGACGCTGTCGGATAGCGCGTGCAGGAATTGACGATCCACGTGATCCCAGTGGTTGTGCGAGACGAGTACCAGGTCCACGTCACCGAACGCCTCGCGCGGTTTTGCCGGCGGTGCGGTGCGCTTGTACGCTGGATTGCCGCGCGTCCCGAAGTACGGATCGGTGAGAATTTTGGCGCCATCTGCCTCGATCCAGGTTGTGCTGTGCCCAATCATCGTGATTTGCATAAAGTTCTCCTGGATGGGGATTGGTAATTGGTGGCTGGTAATTAGGGATGAGGGATTGGGGATCGAAAATCAGATTCCCCAACCCCTGATTACCGACTACTAATCGCCAACTACTTTTTCGATACCTCGACCGGCAGGTTGCCCAGGAGCAGGGTGGGACTGACGCCCTTTTCGGTGACAACGATCTTGGCGTTGTCCTTGAGGGAGTTCTCGGTCATCTCCAATTGACGCAGCAGTTGCGCGTTGCCCTGAAAGTATTTCTCGGCGGCCTCGTTGACCAGGCGGATAGCCTCGGCGCGACCCTCGGCGACCTTGATGGCAGCCGCACGCTCACCTTCTGCTCTTTGAATGGTTGCCTCTCGTTCACCCTCAGCGCGTTGAATCGTCGCGAGTTTTTGCTGTTCGGCGGCTTCGAACTCGCCGGTTGCCAGCAGGCGCATCGAGCGGCGCTCTTGCTCGGCGGTCTTCTGCTTGTGCATCGCTTTCTTGATGTCCTCCGGCGGGTCGATGAGCATAATCTCCACCTTGCTCACCACCAGGCCCCAGTCTGCCGCGAATTCATTGAGGACACGCTGTAAGTTGGTAGCGATTTTCTCGCGGGCCACCAGGCTTTCGTCCAGTGTCAGATCGCCGAACTCCTGGCGCAGGTTGGTCATTGCCAGTTGGATGATGGCGCGCTTCCAGTTGTCGATGTTGTAGAAGGTGCGCTTGATCGACTCTTCGTCGGATTTGGGCCGCACCCACATTATGCCGTCCACGCGGATTTCGACGTTGTCCTTCGTGATCACCGGTTGTGGGGGGATGTCCACGGTGTGCTCGCGGATGTCGCGGATGCGGACGAGCTGGAAGAAGGGGATTTGGAAGCCGAGACCAGGCATGATGAAGCTGTCGTATTTGCCAAGCGTCTCCTTGATACCGCGTTCATACGGTTTAAGCGTGTAGATAAGACTGTATATGGTTCTCATGATACTCCTTTCGAATGTGAAATATGTTAGGGAAATTTATCGGGCTACAGCCAATTCGTCGATGATGCGCGCTGTTGTCATCAACAACAACGGGAGAGGTAGCGCGCGATAGATCGTGATTTGATACGTACCGTTACCATTGAAGCAGAGGAGTTCCTGCCCGCTCTCGTCAACGAGTTTGAAAGAACATCCGGTGTCGCCTTTGGTATAGGCAAGACGATACCCTCGATCGTCGTAAATGATCTCGCTCCAGGTGTTCATCTGGCGGCCTTGATACTGCATCGCGGCCAACGGCTGCCGATTGCGTCTCAGGACTATGCGACCACTTAGACCTCGTACCCGCCGCAGCGCCCAGGAAGCGTTCGCATCTTCCCATTCGTAACCCGACGGGCTGCGGTGAATTCGCGCCAGCGGCGCTTCTTGTTCGCCGGATGTGATCAGGCAAGCGCGTCCCAATCTTAAGAATTTTGGCATTCGGCATGTGAGTGGGCCGATCTCGGGTTCGATCAACGGCCGGCGCAGATGGCGCAGATCAGCAGGCAGCCAGGGCCACGTTTGTCCCACCGGGATCTCCAATTTAGCGCCGAGCCAGGCCCAGTTCTCGATGCTCAAGTCCGGTTGATACGATGTCGGGGTGACGCTGGTAGGGGTGGGCAGGGTCGTTGGCATGTAAGTCAGTTCTACTTCGGCCAAAATGGTCGTGCCGACGCCGGACTGGCTCTCCAACGTTAACCGTCCGCCGACATTGAGCATACGTTCCTGCATGTTTGCCAAACCCAGGCCAGGACTGCGTTGCGTGGTGTCGAAGCCGATGCCGTTGTCCTCGATGGTCAGCGCAACGCGCTCGCTGCTACAATGCAAGTGAACGTCGACGCGTGTTGCTTTCGCGTGCCGGGCTACGTTGTGCAACGCTTCCTGCACGACGCGATAGAGCGCCTCGGCTACGACAGGCGGCAAACGCTTATCGTCACCCGCCACTTCCAGGTAGATGAGGAGGTGTTCCTGCGCCCCAAAGAGCAGCGTGTAATCGTTGAGCGCAGCGGCCAAGCCTTGCTCTTGCAGTGAGCCGGGTCGCAGGTCTTCGATGAGCCGGGTCGTCTCACGTTGGGCATTTTGCGCGGCGGTTTCGATCTCACGCACCATGTCCCCCAACGCGGTGATGGTAGCCGGCGCCGCATTTCCCGGCGCGCGCTCCAGCGCCTCGAAATGGGTACGAATGGCGCTCGCCGTCATCGCCAGACTGAAAAGGTGCTGTTTGACGCTATCGTGCAGTTCGCGGGCCAGACGATTGCGCTCTTCCACGACGGCCAGCGCGCGCACCTGGTCGGTAAGGCGGGCATTGCGCTCGCGCAAGACGGCGAGGTCCTCTTCGTCTTCCTTGAGCTGTTCGGCCAGGGCATCGAGTTGGTCGGCGAACTGGCGCACGTCATCGCTGCGGACGTCGTGGATGCGCAGCGCCAGGTTGCCTCTGAGCCACGCTTGGCTGATCTCGCGCATCTGCCGCAGGCGGCGCGTGAGTGACTGGTTGAACAGCGCGCCTAGCAGCAGGCCGAGAACCGCAGAGACGATGATGACGATGCCGATGTGTAAGCCCCAGGTGATCTCGCCCCGCAGAAGGGCCAGCAGCCCCAATCCGAGCATTTCGGCGAGCAAAACGCTGCTGGCGGTTACCAGGGCGCTTATGAATGCTAAGGTGTACCCCACTTTCAGACGTGGAGCGCGTAATTCTCGGCGCAGGCTATTTCGCATATCGATACTCCTTCTTTTCAAGCCACAGCGCGCGGTCTGAATGCGCACGCTTGCGTTTTGATGATGTTCTCATTGTAGCAAGAGTGCGCGGGTTTGTCATCAGGCATACGGACAGATTTTTCCTTGTACCTGAGTACAGGTAAGGGGGTTATCCTTCTTTTTGTTTCAACGCCACGGCTTGGGCGAGATCGACACGCGCGCCCAGTTTCTCGAATGTTTCGATGGCTTCCTGCAAGTGCGTCTGCATCTCGTTGCGAGACATCGCCTTTTCGGTCAAGCCTAGACGAGCTAAGGCAAGTTTTGTCTTGGCAATTTCATGTTCGTTGTTCAAGTGACTGAGCATATCCAGGCTGGCAGTGAGTGCCTCTTCCGCTAGTTGTGGCGACACACTCACCCTATAGATCTCGCCCAACAGGCGATGGGCAATGGCTTCCTCGAGCGGATCGCTGTATGTCTGGGCCAGCGTGATGGCCTGCCGGGCATGGTCCATGGCCTGATCTAAATCGTTGGTCCTCAAGTAGAATTCACCCCAGAGTCGTTCAAGCTCCGGGAGAAATTCTTTGGAACCAATGTCATCGAGCAGGATACGGCTTTGCTCCAGGTATTGCTGCGCTTGTATCCAATTCTCCTGGTGGATGTAGACTTGTGCCAGATTGATAAGCGCCACGGCTTCGCCGCGTGGGGCGCGGATATTTTGCCAGATGGCGCGGGACTGCGCGTACATGTCGCGCGCCTCTTCCCACTCACCGCGCTTGAGGTAGAGATTGGCCAGGTTGTTGCTGCTGATGGCCTGCCCGTAAATGTCGCCGATCTCGCGTTTGATCGCTCCGCCACGCTGGTAGGCAGCGCTGGCCTGTTCCCAGCCGCCGCGCAGGACGTAGGCGCTGGCCAGGTTGATGTGCGCGTTGGATTCACCGGCCAGGTCGCCAACTTCCTGGTAAGCGCGGATGCTTTCCTGGCAGAACTGAATAGCGTTGTCGAGATTGCCCAGGCGCATATCGATGCCAGCCTGGGTGTAGAGCGCTGCGCCGTAGGCCCGCTTTCCCTCCGGAGTATCGATGCGTGTGGCGATGTCCAGGCTTTTTTGACACCATGCCAGCGCCTGGGTGTTGTCGCCCTGACGTGAATGGACTTTGGCGCCCAAGAGGTAGATGCGTGCCGCCTCCACGGACGGCGCCAGTTCAGCGACGGTTTCCAGGCCGCGCTGTAGCCAGGCGAAAACGGTGTCGTAATCGTCGCGCAGTTCGTAGACAGTGGCGATTTCGTAGCACAGCTCGGCCACCTGCTGGCGCTGTGTATCCGAGGGAGGCTGAGTTTCGAGGAGAGCCTGCGCCACAGCATAGTGGGCCAGGGCTTCGTCGTACTGCCCGGTCAGCGTGAGGACGATGCCTGAGGATTGGTGCGCCAGGAGCAGTGATTCATAGTGACGGGCTATCGTCTCCGGTTCGGCCCTATGAAGGGTCTCCAACACCCGCGCGTACCATTGCAACGCGGTCGCGTTGGCATAGGCGAGGTGGGCCTGCCGTGCCGCCTGTAGGCTGTAGATAACGGTTTTGTCGATTTCGTTGGCTTCCCCAAAGTGATAGGCCAGTTCCTCGGCGAAGGCGCCGACGAATCCGGCGCTGTCGGCTTGTCTGGCGCGTTGTTCCAGCGCCTCGCCGGCCTTGCGATGCAGGAGCCGCCGTCGCAACGGCCCCAGATCGGCGTAGATGACATCCTGGATTTCTGTCTGACGGAAACGCAGGCGCAGTCCGCGTGCCTGTGTACCGGAGGGAATCTCCTCAATGAGTTGATGCTCAAAGGCTTCGTCGAGACATTCGAGGAGTTGCCATTCAGACAAATCACTCATTTTTAACAGGTCTTCATAGCGGAACGTCTGGCCCAGCACGGCTGCCTGTCGCAGGACGCCGCGCGTCTCGACGCTCAACTGCTCGATGCGGCGCCAGACGGTTTCGCGCGCGCTCTGTGGGAGTCGCACTTCTTTGAGAGCTTGTTCGTACCATGTGGGGTCTACACTGGCTCCGGTTGGTGGGATCAGGCCGTCATCCTCTAAAACTTTGGCGACTTCTTCTACGTAGAACGGATTGCCGGCAGTCTGAGCGTATATCTTCTCCACGAGCGCTTCAGGGACGATCCGTCCCCACAGATAGGTGAGCGCCAATTCGACCTCGTCTTGGGTCAATCGCTCGAGGGGGACGTGGCGATAGGTGGGATGGCTGCGCAGTCCGCGCAACGTCTCCAACAGAGGATGCCCCCGTTCCACCTCGGTGTCACTATACGTCCCCAATGCGAAGATCGGCATGGTGGGGATATGCCGTCCCAGATAGAGCAACAGTTCCAGACTGTTGGTATCAGCCCAGTGCAGGTCCTCGAGAATGAGGAACCAGGGACGTTCCTGCGTGGCGCGGCGGATGAATTGGGTGAGGCTGGTCATCAGGCGCAACTGTTCCTGGCGGGGATCGAGCGGCGGCGCGACACGCAGTTCGGGCAACATCTGGTGGATTTCGGGGATCAACGGCGCAAAGTTAGCGAGTTGCTGGCGGGCCTCCGTGTCGAAGAACTCCGGCGGGACGGTGCTGAGATACTCCCGCAAGACCTCGGTGAACAGCCGGTAAGCCGGTTGCCCCTCGCTATCCTCGCAGTGACCGACAAGCAACACCGGCGGGTGGCTTTGCGCTGCGACCTGTTGTGTCAGGCGCGTCTTGCCAATGCCCGGCTCTCCTGTGACGAAAGCCAGTTGACCGTGTCCGGCGATAGCCTCCTCCCAACAGGTGCGCAGGGTTTGCACCTGCTTCTCGCGTCCTACCAACAGTTGCGTGCGGGGACGGGCTGCGGATTCGATATCACTGAGCAAGTTGCTGAGGATGCGTCGAACCTGCTGGGCGCTGGCATAACGATTGTTGGGATTCTGATCCAGCAATTTGAGAATCAGGTGTTCCAGTGAAGCCGAAATCTGTGGTCTGCCGTCTGGCCCAGTAAATTCACGCGGAGGGCGAGGGGAATGGCGCAGGTGACTGCGTAACACGGCCTGTTCGGCCGTTTCGCTGGACTCTGTTGTCCCGCCATGCCCCGATTCCTCGAAGGGCAGGTGTCCGGTAAAAAGCTGGTACATGATCACGCCAAACGCATACAGGTCGGTGCGCGCGTCCAGGGCTTCACCGAGGATTTGCTCCGGCGCCAGGTAATCGGCCGTAAGGAAGAGTCGGGGCGTGTCGAGGAGATTGCGACCTTCCTCAAGACGTCCCAGACCGATGCCGGTCAAACGCGCCCCTTCTGGGGTGAGGAAGATATTTTGCGGCTTGAGGTCCCCCAGTACAACGCCGTGGCTGTGGGCATATTCCAACGCGTTGATGATGTCCAGGGCGATTTCGAGAAAGTACGCCGGGCTGTTACTGAGTCCAGAGGGGGTGATCGCCCCATCGGGGCTGACCGCGCGCTCGTTCAGAAAATCTTGCAGCGTCGGGTAGGGAACGTAGGCTTCTACGCTCAAAACGTAGTTTTCCTCGCGGTCCCACGCAAACACTTCGACGATGTTGGGGTGATCCAGGGCGACGATTTGCTGGGTTTGCTGCATAAAACGTTCGATTGTCGCAGCGCTAAAGGCCGGTGAGAGGATTTTGAGCACGACCGTGCGGTTCTCTTCGATATCGGTGGCTCTGAGCACGGTTCCCAATACGCTCTCACCGATTTTGCTCTCGATGCGATAGCGGTTTTTGATCATCTGTCCTGGCAGATTCAGCGCCTCGCGTGCCTGTACCGCGCTGAGGGCTGTCTCCACCGAGGGGTAGACGG